>ERZ890953.447-NODE-447-length-24049-cov-7.664708_pt1 | contig 24049 bp, 16 predicted proteins | sample MGYA00521264_ERZ890953 | MGnify/ENA primary metagenome ERZ890953 (study PRJEB32303, sample SAMEA104408629) | aquatic metagenome | biome: Brackish water; feature: Chemocline; material: water | place: Baltic Sea | collected 2014-10-26T21:54:00 | depth 200 m ...
TGAATTACCTAAGTAAAACATTTATTTCAATTATTATATTATCTATAACTCTCTTTGTTCTTAACGAGAGTTCTTCTTACTTCATAGGCTATGAAGATGCAAAAATTAATAGTCATAAAAATGATAAACTTATATTTCATAATCTTGTTACTGCACAAGAAGAAAATTTAAAAATATTTTCAAATATGCTAACTATTAGTGAAGATGTAAAAAATGCCTATAGACAAAACAATCCAGAACTTATTAAAAAATTTATAAGTCCATTATGGAAACAAAACAAAATTGACAAACTTGTCTATGAAATACATTTTTTTAAACCGCCAGCCATCTCTTTTGTCAATTTTTCAAATTTTAAATCTATGGGACGTGATGTCTCAGATATCAGGTCAGATATTGTCTGGATTACAACATCTTTTCAAGCAAGTTACCATGCTTTGATGTGTAAAACTTATGCAGGTTTTAGAGCAACACTACCAATTATGGACTATAATTCTACTATCTTAGGTGGTTTATCAGTTGGTAAAAAGATTGACTGGATGCCTAGCTCCATGAAAGAAAAAACAACTCATGATTCTTTTTTAGTCTATTCTAAAGAGTCTACAAATAATCTTATGGAAAAATATTACAAGGACTTTATCAAAGATAAACAGGTAGTAGGTTCTTACATTTTAGCAGATCAAACAAAAAAAATAAATCCAGACCTCATTAACAAAATCAACTTTTCACTTGAGTATCAAGAGATTATCATTGATAACAAAAAATATCAGCTAAATATCTACCCTATTCTAGATTTTAATCAAAATACTATGGCTTATATTTGTACTATCGATGATTTAGATGGGTTTTTTAGCACATATTATAAAAAACTTCTTAATAATCTTATTCTTATTTTTATAACTGCCCTACTTATTTCTATTTTAGCTAGAAAAAGTACTATTTTACTCAAAAAACAGATTGATTATATTGCAAATATTAGCCAACATATTAAACAACGAGAATTTGATATACTCCACAAAAAAGTAACTTATAAAAATGGGAATAAGCTCGATACCTTACAGCAAAATATTATAGATATGGGCTTAAATATAGAGAAAAAGTACTCCACTTTAAAACTTGAAAATAAGCACAAAACAGAACTCATCACAAAACAATTTTTTACAGATAAATTGACAAATTTACTCAATAGAAATGCCCTCTTTAGAGATTTAGATATCTATACTAATTCCTATTTAGCTATTTTAAATATTCAATCATTTAAGCATATTAATGATGTTTTTGGTTTTGAAGCAGGAAATCTAATACTGCAACAATTATCTGGTATTATGCAACAAATAAACAAAGATATCTATTCTACTTATAGAATTGGTAATGATGAATTTGTTATTTTAAATATAAATAGCATCTCAAAAGAGGAATTTGAGCAACATATTCATTCAATTATACAAAAAGTTGAACTTATGAACTTTTATATTCATGATGAAAATACGGATGTAAATATTAATCTCTATGCTGGTATCTCTTTTTACAATAATAACAAATTAGCTACCTCTAATACTGCCATGGAAATAGCTAGACAAACAAACAAAGACTATGTTGTATGTAGTAGTTATGATGACAATGATTATGTTACAAAACCTGCACAACTCAATAACATGAATACTATACGAAAAATCAAACATGCTTTACTACATGATAATATCCTTGTCTACTTCCAGCCTATACTTGATAATAATGAAGTGATTATCAAGTATGAGGCACTGGTCCGTATGCAAGATGAAGAAAAAGTTTTAAGTCCTTATTTTTTCTTACAAGTATCTCAGGAAACTAAATACTACCACCAAATTACAAAACAAGTCATTCTTAAAACATTTGAGACTTTTAAAAATAGAGAGGAACTATTCTCTATCAATCTCATTGCACAGGATATGAAAGATGAAGAGACTGTCGCATTTATCTATAAAAAACTGGATGAAATAAAAGATGTAAAACAAGTTATTTTTGAGATTGTAGAGTCGGAGAGTATTTATGATTCTAAAGAGATTAATGATTTTATAACTTATGTTCAAAGTCTTGGTGCTAAAATTGCAATAGATGATTTTGGGACAGGCTTTTCAAACTTTTCTTATATTATGGATCTTCATCCTGAGTATATTAAAATTGATGGTTCACTTATAAAAAACATAGATACAGATATCGCTGCTAGAAAAACAACAAAGGCTATCATCACTTTTGCAAAAGAACTTGATATTAAAATAGTTGCAGAATATATTCACTCTAAAGAAGTTTATGAGGTGTGTAAAGAGTTAGGTGTTGATGAGTATCAAGGATACTATTTTGGTGAACCTCTGCCACTAAAACAGTTATCATAAGTAGCTCTTAAAGCATTGAAGTATCTCTGTTCATTTTAATAAATAATTTGATAGAAATTGGATAGAATTATCTTATGCTAAAACAATATAAAGAAGCAATAGAAAAGAGTAATATTATCTCTAAAACTGATGTTAATGGTATTATTACATTTGTAAATGATGAGTTTTGCAAAATTTCTGGTTATACAAAAGATGAGCTTATTGGTAAAAATCACAATATAGTCAGACATCCAGATGTAGCCGCTTCACAATTTCAACTTCTTTGGGATACTATCACACAAAAAAATATATATAAAAATACGGTCAAAAATCGGTCAAAAAATGGTGCTACTTTTTTTGTAAACACCACCGTTATTCCTATACTTGATAAAAATGAAAATATTGTAGAGCACATTGCCATTAGATATGATGTAACAAAAGAGGTTTTTTATAGAGAAGAGCTTCAGAAAAAAGAGCATGAGTTAGAAGAGTTAAATAGGAGTTTAGAAAAAAGAGTTGAGGAGCAGACAAAAGAGTTAAAACTCCTAAACCTTACACTAGAGTCTCGTGTTTTAGAAGAGGTTGCTAAAAACAAAGAGAAGCAACAGGTGATGTTTTGGCAATCAAGATTAGCAAGTTTAGGTGAGATGCTTGCAAATATAGCACATCAGTGGAGACAGCCCCTAACTGAGTTAAACCTATCTATGTTTAGCATCAAAAAAGCGATGATAAATGGTGAAAAGGATAATGTAGTAAAATACTATGATGAGAGTAAGATAATTATCAAAAATATGTCCAATACTATAGATGATTTTACAAACTTCTTTAAACCAGACAAGGCAAAAGTATATTTTAATATTGCAAATAGCATCAATGAATCAATCAGTATCTTAGATAGAGTTATAACGCATGAGATGATAAATATTACTACTGATTTGCAGGATATAGAGGTTCTTGGTACAACAAATGAGCTTTCTCAAGTAATTATCAATCTTATAAACAACTCAAAAGATGCTTTTGTTCAAAATTCTATCTTAATAAAAGAGATAAATATAAGTACAAAAATAGAGAATAACTATGCTCTTATAGAGATAGAAGATAATGCTGGTGGTATTAAACTCAAAAGTATCTATAAAATTTTTGAACCATATTTTACTACAAAACACACAACTCAAGGTACAGGACTTGGTTTATTTATGTCAAAAATGATATGCGAACAGGGATTTCATGGCTCTTTAGATGTAAAAACTCATAAAAACACTACTACCTTTATAATTAAAATCCCACTGGAAGAAAAAGATGCATAATAGATTTTTAAAAGAGTTAAAAGTATTACTTGTTGAAGATGAGGAGAGACTCTCACAACTTTTTCAAAATGCCATAGGAGATTATTTTCGTAAATTTTACATAGCAAAAGATGGAGTAGATGGTTTAGATAAATTTCATACCCTTAAACCAGATATTATTATTACCGATATTATGATGCCCCGACAAACAGGACTTGAAATGGCAGAAAAGATAAGAGAGAGTGATAAAAATATCCCTATTATTATATTAAGTGCTTATAGTGAGACTGATAAGTTTTTAAATGCTATAGATATTGGTGTGGTGAAGTATTTTATTAAGCCTTATGATCCTGATGAACTTTTAGATTATATAAGTTCTTTAGAAGATAAATTTGAGAGCAAACTCATCCCTCTTAGTGATATATTTTTTTATAACAAAAGTACAAATGCTCTTTATAAAAACCGTAGGTTTATCGCACTTTCAAAAAAAGAGATTGAATTTATGCAACTCCTTATTGAGGAGAAACACAATGGTAATTATTTGCTAAAAAATGAACTTATCATAAAAAAACTTTGGGATGAAGATGCCACTAAAGAGAGGCTTAGAACTTTTATCAAACGCTTAAGAGAAAAAACCTCAAAAGATTTAATTCTTAATGTGAAAGGACAAGGGTATAAATTACCCATGTCTTGAGACTATCTCTGTGTGTAAATGTAATCACTTGGATGGTTTGGTTTATCCATTTGTGTCGTTTTAACATCTTTAGTATCGTAATGAACAATACTTTCTGCTTGAAGTACACCTGCTAATAAAACTGCTGTAAGAATGATTTTTTTCATATTATTTCCTTAGTTAGAACAATTTATGTTCTATATTTTTAAATCAGACAAATTTTATCTGATTTAACTTTTAATATCAATCAAAACTATTAGCACCTTTATTTTATAAGCTATAATTAATATTATTATAAGTAAATAATATCTCTTTTTATCGCCAAACCACTTCTATTCCATCTATTAATTTAGATTTATCAAATTGCTTTAGAGGTAGTTTTAGATTTCCTATATTATCATCAGTAGGTAGAAAATTTTGTATGTAATATCTCTTATTATAAGTTCTACTTTGTAAATCTTTTATAATATTATTTATATCATTTTCATTCATCAGATCAGAGTGGAGTGTTGTCCTCACTTCAAAATTCATATCACTATTGATTAAGTATTGCAGTGTTTTTGAGAACTCATGAAATTGGGTTGATTTTGTAATCTCTTGGTATTTGTAGGATGGAGCTTTGTAATCTAGGGCTATATAGTCTATTAGATTTAACTCACATAAAGTTTGGATTTGTTTAGGATGAGTGCCGTTTGTATCTAGCTTAATATTAAGCCCAAGTCTTTTTATCTCTTGGCATAACGGTATTAAATCATGATTAGTCGCTTCACCACCAGAGAGAACAACTCCATCTAACATACCAGTTCGGCTCTTTAAAAAAGTGAGAACATCATGTAGAGAGTAGTTTCCACTCTTAGCAAGTACTATATCTTTATTATAGCAGTAGTCACACCGCATATTACACCCTGCAAACCAAACTATACAAGCTAAATGATTAGGATAATCCACATGAGTGAACTTTGTTATATCGTAAACGATTTTATGCTTGAATAAACTGTTTTCTCTGTTTGTGTTCACCAGTTTTGCCTATGTTAAAACTTTCCACAGGTCTATGATAACCCATAACTCTTGTGTAAACAGTACATTTTTGTCGTTTGTTTTGAAGTTTATCTAAAATCTCTAACTTACTCATAATCTTGCTCCTATTATTAAATTGTATCTTCTTTTTGAGTTTAGGTCTATAAAGAGACTCCCGGAGTCTATTCGAAGAGCCTCTTTAGAGACCTAAACAATCATATTTATGAAACTTCTAATATTAATTTTTGACTCTCATGCATCAACTCATCATCACACTTAGGACAGTACTCATGTTCTCCTGCAATATACCCATGTTTTGGACATACAGAGAAAAGCGGTGTTACTGTGATATAAGGTAATCTAAAGTTTGTGATAACATTTTTTACGAGCTTTCTACAAGCCTCTGTTGAACTAATTTGTTCTCTCATGTAGAGGTGTAAAACTGTGCCCCCTGTATATTTTGTTTGCAAATCATCTTGCAGTGTAAGTGCTTCAAAAGGATCATCAGTCAAATCTACTGGGATTTGAGAGGAGTTTGTATAGTATATATTTTCATCCATTCCAGCTTGCAAGATAGAGTCACCATATCTTTTTTTATCCTCTTTAGCAAATCTATAGGTAGTTCCCTCTGCTGGAGTAGCTTCAAGATTGTAGAGGTTTCCTGTCTCCTCTTGAAACTCAACCATTCGCGCTCTTATATGGTTTAAAATCTCCTCTGCAAATTTTATACCTTCATCAGAACTAATATCGAGTCTGTCACTAGTGAAGTTTCTAATCATCTCATTAATACCATTGACACCTATTGTAGAGAAGTGATTTTTAAAACCTGGCAGATACCTTTTGGTATAAGGAAAAAGCCCTCTATCATACATCTCTTGTATAAAGACTCGTTTCTTCTCTAGGGTTGATTTAGCATAATTCATTAGCTGATCCACTCTTAGCATAAGGGCTTCTTTGTCACCTTTATATAAAAAACCTAATCTTGCCATATTTATAGTCACAACACCGATACTTCCTGTCATCTCAGCACTACCAAAGAGTCCACCACCTCGTTTAAGTAACTCTCTTAAATCAAGTTGCAATCTACAGCACATACTTCTTACATGACCTGGTTTATATGCCTCCTCATTAGCAATTAGCTCACCATTTTCATCTCTTTTGTATTGACTACCTATAAAGTTTTGAAAGTACGATGAACCAATTTTTGCTGTATTTTCAAACAAAATGTCTGTATTTTCTCCATACCAATCAAAATCTTCAGTAATATTAACTGTAGGGATAGGAAATGTAAAGGGTTGCCCTGTTTTGTCACCCTCTGTCATTATCTCATAATAGGCTCTGTTAATTTGGTTCATCTCTTTTTGAAAATGCTTATAAGTCATATCTTCAAGATTTTCACAACCACGTTCATTAGCAATTTTAATCAGTTCACTATCAAAACTATCTTTTAAAAGGTGTACCTGTTTTCTCGTCGGTATCTGATCTTTTAAATCGGTTGGTACTGTCCAATCTATAGTGATATTAGTAAATGGCGATTGTCCCCAACGTGCTGGTACATTAAGATTATATACAAAACTTCGTACTGCTTTTTTAATCTCTTTAAAAGGGAGTTTATCTCTAAAAACATAAGGTGCTAAATAGGTGTCAAATGAGGAAAAAGCTTGTGCCCCTGCCCATTCACTTTGCAATATACCCAAGAAGTTTGCCATCTGCCCAAGTGCTTCACGAAAATGCTTTGGAGCATCACTCTCAACTCTTCCTCTTACACCATTAAATCCCTCATCAAGAACAGCTCTCAGACTCCAACCAGCACAATATCCAGTTAAACAGTCTAAGTCATGTATATGATAATCCCCATTTCTATGAGCATATCCCTCTTCTTTGGAGTAAATTTTGTCAAGCCAATAGTTTGCTATTACTTTACCCGCACTATTGTTCACAAGACCTGCATTAGAGTAGCCTGTATTGGAGTTTGCTTTAATTCGCCAGTCACTTCCATTGATATATTCTTCTATGGTCTGTGTTGAGTTAATATAAGTGGTATCTTTGTCTAAAGAAGTATCTCTTTGCATCTTATGTGTGTGACGATAGAGCATAAATGAGCGCATAACATCAAAATATCTAGCCTTATAAAGCTCTTTTTCTATGGCATCTTGGATATCTTCAACAGCAACAACTCTTCTATTTTTTAGACTTTCGAGAACATTAAAAAATATAAAACTGTCATAAAGGATATGCTCACTTTTAAAAGCTTTTTTTATCGCATCTTCAATTTTAAATGCCATAAACTCTTTATGTGTACCATCTCTTTTTAAAATATTTTCAATCATATGTATCTCCAAATTATTTTTGTAGTTTATATGAAAATGGATTAAGATATCATAATAATTTGTGTCACATTTGTGTCACTCTTGAGTGTTGGGGTTTAGGATGCATTCCCATCGGGACGATGGAAATGAGGAAGATAGATTTGAAGTGTTAAAAAATTGCAGTAATAACTTTAGTTACAACAAAACCGCCAAAAACAAGCCATATAAACATACTACCTGCTGTATAAACTGGTGCTAAACCTAAACCTTTAAATTTTGCAAAAATTGTACCCATACCAAGAGCTGTCATTGCCATTGTTAGTAAAAAAGTATCTATTTCGTTGATTACATTTACAATATTATGTGGTACTAAATCAAATGAGTTAAATCCTGCCATACCTACAAAATAAACTGCAAACCAAGGAATTGTAAGTGTTAAACCAGTTCCTGCTGCACCTGTTTTTTTTGCTTGCATTGAAAGATAAAATCCCAATACTATTAGCATAGGTGCAATCATAATAACACGAGTCATTTTAACAATAACAGCAGAGTTAGCCATCTCAGCTGGAGCACCAGCAACTGATGCTGGAACTGCGACAACTTGAGCTACTTCATGAATAGTTCCACCTACATAGATACCAAACTGTTCTGGAGTCATATGTAAAAATCCTGTTGCTGGTTCAATAATTGAAGCATAAAGTACAGGATATAAAAACATAGAAATAGTACCAAACAGTACAACCATAGATACAGCAACTGCTGTTTTATGTCCCTCTGCTTCTAAAACTGGTTCCGTTGCTAAAACTGCTGCTGCTCCACAAACTGAAGCACCACTTGCTGTAAGCATTGAAGTATCTCTATCCATTTTAAAGATTTTTATACCTAAGTATGTTCCAATGACAAAAGTAGTTGAGAGCATGATTAAGGAAACCATAAATCCGCTCATACCTACTTCCATAATTTGTTGAAAAGTAATTCTAAATCCATAAAAAACAATTGCAAAACGAAGAATTTTTTTACCTGAGAAAGTAATACCTGTACCCCATTCGCTTGGAATGTGATTATGTAAAGTATTTGCATAAAAGATACCCATCACAATACCAATAACAAGTGGAGAAATTCCTAGTGCCTTAATAAAAGCTATGTTTGCAATCATTGTTGCTGCTGCTGCAAAAATAGCAACAAAAATTATTCCAGAGATAGTTCCATTTCTATTTTCTGCTGAAAAAGCCATTTAGTTCCTTTATATTATTTTAATTATAAAGTGGCATTATAGCAAAAATTTAATTTACTTCCACCTGTAGGCTTAGTTTAACCATATCATCATCTTTACTTTCAAGCACATTTATTGGATCTATTAAAATTCTTGTTGGCTCTATAAACTTATCATTTACCAAATACTTTTTCATAACTTGTGCTCTTTTTTGAGCCAAGTCTTCCAATTCACTTTTTGGTGTAAGCTGTAATTTGGAACATATTCGTACTAATGCGGAGAGGTACATTCTATCAAACTCTTCATCTTTGTACTTTTTCTCTAGTTTTATTTTTAATTTACTCAGCTTATCATCATCTTTAAAATCTTTATAAATAGACTCTAAAACAGTTACATTCATTACATTTTCATGCTTCTCTTTGTTTTTATTTTCACTTTTTTTAAGTACATAGGCTATTAACTTGTTGAGTTGCATTGCTTTTTTATCAGAAAATTTATTATATGTTGGAATAATATGCAATTGTATTTTCGGACGTTTTTGCATCATTTTCGCAATATTATCAAGTTTTTCTCGCTCAGTCGGTAAAATAGTAAAACTTGCCCCCTCAAACTCTACAAATGATAAAGTATCACCATTTATTCCAAGCATTGAGCCTAAAAATCTAAATGGTGCACTTACAGCTTTTGCTATGAGGTTAGTAAATGTTTTCCAAATTAATGTTCCATATTTAAAGTCAGGTGCATCAACATCTCCTGTTACTGGCATCTCAATATCAATAATTCCCTTGCTATTTTCTAATAAAGCAACAACAAAACCCAGAGGTAGCACTGTTACATTTTTATCTTTTATCTCTTTACCAACTTTAATTTTCTTGACCATAATACTATTTTCACCAACTAGTTTAGAGTCTTTTATTTTATAGCCTAAATCAAGAGACATTTTTCCAGAATCTATCTCATGTCCTGCAAAAGATGCACTATATGCACTCAAATTATTTAAATCAAGATTTTTAAAGTTAAAATTTAAGTCCATATATACTTTAGGATTAGCACTATTGACACTTCCTTTTAGTTTAGTAGAACCATACTTATCAATTTCTCCACTCATATCAATATAGCTCGTCTCCTCTGGATTATTTGAGATTGAATAAATCTCTCCATTAACATCATGAATATTAGTATTAAACTTAAGAGGTAAGGAATAATCAGCATAGTGGGCACTTCCAGAGTCTACCTTAATTTTTAAAATTTTAAATGGAAATTTTTCTTCTGTTTTTACTTTTTTTTCTTCTTGCATTTCTTTTATTTCTGGTTTTGGTTTCATAAGTTTGGACAAGTTCATCTGTCTATGTTCATCCACACGAGCATCAATATAAAAAGATGTCAAATCAGCTTCATCAATATAAAACCGATTTGGTTTGTACTCAAATGTAAAAGATTTTAACTTTAAATCGATAAGAGAGACAATAAACCTCTGATTTCTACTATCACTGACAAATAAGTCTTTAAGTCCAAATACTCCATTAACTCTTAAATCAGGATTATTATCTGATGGGGCATAATATGTTTTACTTTTAAGTGATATTTTTCCATCATCTATGTTTATAAAAGTCTGCTCTTGCAAATAAGGATTCAAATTTTTTAAATGTATATTATCAAGCTCAAGAACACCTTCTTCTTTCAAAGGAGTGTGTCTTAGTTTACCAGATGCTTTTATGATTCCTTTTGTATTTACTCTAGCAATAAGTTTATAATTTAACCAACTCTCTTTTTCTAGTTTTACATTGTATGCATCAAAATTGATTTTATCTATTTTATGTTGTATAGAGGGTTTAAAAGCTCTGTCTCTAAAATCAACTTGTGCATCTTTTATAGCAAAATGTTTTAACTCAACATCAAAATCTTTACTCTTTTTTTGCTTCTCTTGTTTCTTATTCGTCTTTTTTGTCTGTTTGGGTACAATTAAATTGTCAAAATTCAGCTCTTGATTATGATACCTTTGAGCACTTAAATTTGCTTTTGTTAGTACAGTCTCTTTAATACTCAGCTTCTTTTTACTTAAGTCTAACTCTATTCCATCGAGCTTTAAAGCTTTAAATTGAACTAATTTTTCTCTATTACTCTTTTTTGAGAGCGAAAATTTAGAAAGAGTGAGATTACTATCATGTAAAAAAACATCTATTGCTTTGGCATCTTGCTTAAGTTCTGTATTCATGTCTAAATCTACAAAGAGGCTATTAAGATTTATATTATATTGCTTAAGCTCTTGATTAGCTATTGTATCAATATAGGGTTTGTAATCTACAACATCAAAATTTCTACATGATAATTGTGATGATATATCTAAAATACTATGTTTTATTGCACCATTAAGATTACATTTTGTTTTATTATTGAGTAAGATATCTACATGATAATCAAATGGTTTTTCACCTTTTAGAGTTATATTATTTGCATAAAGATTCAACTCATTAACTTTACTTGTAACAGTTGGAGAGACTGCTTTATCTGTAAAAGCAGCTGATACATTTTCTATTTTTAGCTCTTTGAGTCGAACATTCCAAACAGGTGCACTTTTTTTAGACTTGTTATCATCTTCCTTAGTTGCCTCGATTTTGCTATATTTCATCCAATCTATTTGTGCATTTTTATTTCGATTGGCAACAATTTTTAAACGATTTAAAGAGATACTAGCAATTTCAACATCTTGTTTTAATGGTTTAACTACAACATCGCTCACTAAGAGAGAGTTCAATGTTAAAATATCATGATAAGCATGTTTTGGGACAACCCTTAAGCCCTCCATAAAAATATTTAAGTTGTCTAATGTCATGTTATTTAAGTCGTTAAAATCTACATGATAATCTGTATGTAAAGAAATTCTTCCATCTGCTATTTCAAGATTTAACTGCTCTTTTATGTACTTATATTCACTATAAAGTTTACTCGCTTGAAAATCTATATTTCCTTTAATTTCTAAAGGTTCAAAACCAACTACCTCTGTATTTATATTGATAAAACCACCATCTTCAAGGGCTGTATACATTTGTAATTTTGCCTGACTTTGATTAAAATCATGCGTATCTACATCTTTGAGTTTAAATCCAATATCATAAAAAGCAAAGGTAAATTTTTCTTTTACTGTATTATCTTCAAAAAATAGTTTTCCACTCTTTAGAGCAACATTATCAATCATAATTCGAGGGAGAATCATTGGCTCTGTATCTGAACTTGATGTTTGGTTTTTTTGAATTGGTTTGAGGATATTTAATAAGTTAATAGTTTTGGTTTTTTGATGTACAAGGTTTATGACTGGCTTATCTAAGCATAAATCTTTAATATGTATAGTTTTGTTAAAAAGAGAATAAAGTTCTAAATTAATATCTAAAACATTGAATTTTGCGAGTGGTTTATTTTCCAAAGAGCTAAGTTCTACCCCTGACATGGTAAGTTTGAATACATAAGGGTTGAAGTAGATTTTATCTATACTTAATTTGGCATTGAGCTGTTCATCTGCTACTTTTAAAATTTCTGATTTTAAAACATAAGGAACAACTACAAAACCAACAATCGTGTAGAAAAATAGAAGAATAAATAGTACTTTTTTAAACACAGTAAACTCCATTAAATATTAATAGAGTCTACACTTATTTTGATTAAAGCTTAATTACTTTAGTTTATCTATCACACTTTTTTTGGGAAATACAAAAGTAGAATTACGTATAACTGTTACTTTTGCACTCTTTTTCCCATCTTTATCTACAGCATATGCATGAATAGTAATGGGAATAATCGTATCTTTTCTATCATTTACCACCAAAATATCGGTTGTACTAAGAGTAACAATTTTTTTCTTTTTTACCCCTGGTGTTGCACTAAATGGTTTTGCTGGTTTAGCAATAAAAATTTTACCTTTAATATCTTCTGGTTGGATAACTTCAAAGTAATACGTCAATTTTTCATTTTCAGTATTTTGAAGTAAGAAAACATAAGAGTTATCCACTCTTACTTTACCATCAGCTAAATGTTTTGTAGAGTATAAACGATTTTCTTTATTGATGTTAAGAAGCATATGCTCTTTAGTGCTTCCCATAAGACCAAGGACTACAGAAATACCTATAAGAAGTGCCATATAAGCCAAAACTTTAGGACGAAAATATTTTGTTTTCCCTTTTTTATCTACAATTTCATAATCACTTGACCAAGTCACAAGAGAAGGTTTACCAAGTTTGCCCATGACAACGGTACAAGCATCTACACACTCTAAACAGTTAATACACTCAAGTTGTAAACCTTTACGAATATCAATATGTGTAGGACACACTGTTACACATGATTCACAAGTAGTACACTCTGCAGTTTCATCTACTTTAAGTAAATCTTTTTGTTTTGAAAAGTTCTTGTTGTGTTCTTCATCATATATCTTACCACCTCTACTTGTATCATAAAGTGCCATTACAGTATGTTCATCATAAAGAACCGACTGAACACGAGAATAAGGACAAACATATACACAAAAGTTCTCTTTTAGAAAAATAATATCATAAGTCAAAAAGAGTGCGATACTAATCATAGTCCCTATTAAAGTCCAGTGATTAGAGAAATCTGCTAAATAAACAAAAAAGTCTTCAGGAGGTACAAAGAACCATAAAAAGTCAGCAGCAGCAACAAAAGAAATTATAAAGGCTATAGTTACAGCAGCAACTTTTTTGATTTTATTTTCTGTTTTGCTCATATCTGGTTCTTGCTGTTTGTTTTTAATACGTTTACGTAATTTTAAGATTTTTGTTTCAATCAAATCTCTATAAACAACACGAAAGAGTGTCTGAGGGCAAATCCAGCCACAAAAAACACGACCACCAACAACTGTCATACCAAAGATTGCTAAGAACATTAACATCAGTAAAAATGGCATCAAATAAAGTTCTTGCATATCAAACTGAATAAAGGCAAGATGAAGTTTCAGTTTATCAAAACTTAGCAAGAAAAAATGATTTCCATCTACTACTATCCAAGGCAGTATTAATGTAAACAGTGTTGCGAATATAAACATATAATAGCGTTTATAACGCCATGGCATAGGCAATTTGATACCTTTCTTTTCTGTACTCATAAATTTTCTCCATTATTTTCATTTGGGCATACGATGGTATTTATAACTTTTTCCTCAGCGTCTTCTGATGCTGTTGGTAGCAAAGATCCAAAGGCAACAAGTTTCAACTCTCTAGAATCAATATAATCCTTAAGAGAGCTTCTACTCACACCTAAAAGACGTGCTATTTCACTTACACTTTTTTGTTCTCTAATAAAAGCTAATATTTCTGTAATGTACTTATCAAATTTTGAATTTGATTTACTTCCTTTAGGACGACCTATTGCCTTACTAGACTCTGCTTCAATCGTCTGTCGCAATTGATCAATCAAACCCATTACTAACATAACATTACTTTCGTGGGTCATTATAACAGATTGCTTAATAAAATGTACTTTAAACTTGTTTTTTAGTAAACATGTGATCATTTGAACCAAATCTTTAAAGTTTGTGCTCAAAACCCAAACATCATAAACAAGTAGGGTTGAATTAAATTTTAACTGAGATTGAAAGTAGTTTGTAACATGAACTCTTTCATTAAGTGTTTTATTTTGTGAAGTGTAGTCTATAAACTCATCATCAACTGTAAGACCCTTAGAATGAGCATATGAGTTTATGAGTTGAAGCTGCTCACTAGCAGCTTCAAAATTCTTATCTGGGCGAATGTAAGCTAATGTCATAATGATTAAACCTCTCTTATAGTTGATTTTAATCGTCATTATAACAGATATTGATGCATTAAGTCAATAGTTTACTTAATTTTATCGTCAATTGTCACTTTACCACCCAATTCCTAGCTGTGCCATATATCTTCTATCTGATATATCAACACCTCCTGTTCCTATCTGTTCTTCATAAGTTGAAACATTGAGTTTTACTACTGATATATCCATTTGAGCACCAGCAGTATAAGCACTTTGGTACATACCTGCATTAAGAGTTAAAGAGAAGTAACTTGTGTCAACTAGCCCCATACCAACACCTAATCTCACTCGCTTCATCATATCTGTGTCATCATAATCAGTATATGTTACAACACCTGTAGAGCTATAATTATAAACACGAATTTGATTTGCATTAAATAAATCAACATAATCAGCTGCCACTACTAACTTATTCATAAAACTAACGTCTGGAGTGATAGAAACTCCAAGGTTTACTGTAGTAGGCTGTCCTCCATAATTATCATCCATACTCATAGAGCCAAGATTTAGAACACTTAAGCCAAAAGCTGGATGCCAATAATTATCATTAAAAGGCTTATATGTTGCTCCTAAATCAAGACCAAAGCCAGATGAAGTTTTTTCATACTTATCTTGTAAATCACTAACAACATTATCTCCAGTTAAATCAGATATATAAAGTGGTCCTTCATAAGATTTTTGAGAGATATATTTTAATCCTATACCAACATCGATAGTACCTATCTCTGTTTGATATGGAACTGCAACACCAAGTATTACACCTCCATAAGCTCGTCCAGATGCTTCAACTGGGGCACCATTAGAACTACCATTTCCATGTATTCTAAAACTTACATCACCAGCGGCCAAAAGACCTACACTCCAAGCAAACGAGTCAGAATTTTTAGATATAGAACTATAATTATTTACCCCAATACTAAAAACTTCTCCTGTGTACTTCTCAATTACAGCTTCAACCTTGCTAGTATCATTCCCTGCTGCATCTAAGTCGTCTATAAATGTTTTTGTATCTGAACTAGCAGAAACACCAACACTTAATAAATCAACAACATAACCATCTGATTTTTTAATATTTGCAAGACCTGCTGGATTTGAAAAAACAGAACTAGAATAAGCACCAACAGCTACATTTGCTCCACCCATGCCCATAATCCGAGGATCTTTATAGAGATAAGCCTGTTCGCCACCAAGTGCCATTAGAGAAGTTGTAGCACCTAGTAGTGCTACGGATATAACTCTTTTCATATTCTAATTCCTTATTTATTGTTATCTTCGAGATATTTTATGATATCTGTTGCAGTTAATGTTTTATTGCTATCATTTTGTCGACCATTGGCTACTAATATCTCTTGTTTAAACTCTTCAATATCTTTTTTAACATCATCTGTTGCAACAGTTGCAAGTAAATCTGTAGAGTTATTTAAAGCATCTACAAGCACTTTTTGTGTTGTAATCTCTTCTGCTGTTGTTTTCTCAGTGGTAGGGCATACATGATATGATGCTTCATAACCTGTAGTGAGTTTTGTTGAAACTCTTTTAGAAAAATCATCAAGAGGACAGAAACCTTTTGTTATTACTGTACTACTTGGTACTGTTTTTGTTAAAAGATACTCAAAACTATTCCCATTATAAGTTACATCAATACTTTTATATGTTGTAGCACTTTGTGTAAAGGTTGCATCTGCATTTGTACTCACACTACACTCTCCACTGCTTCCATCATAAGCATACTGCATTGCACATACAGAGGCTTTGAGCTTATCGTCTGCTGTCTTTCCAAGAGCATTAATATTATCTGTCAAACTACTAATACTAACTGTTGTTTGAGCAATATTAGCTAAACCTGCATACAAACATAAATCTGACTCAGAACTACTTAAAACTCCCTGTTGGTCAAGACATTTTGTTTGTAAAACAGAATTATAATAATTTTTAGCAACCTCAAGTTCACCAATTGCATCATTAGAACTATTTTTGACAGCATCTTTGACAAAAGCTGTAAAAGCATCCCCTGTGCCATTTGCATTTGTAGCAACTATACCGATAATTGAAGCTAAACTAAAACCAGCCTTTCCCATATATGCAGAAGCAAGTGCTATAGAATCACCATCAGACAATGCAGTTGTATTGTTTTCTAATTTAGCAATCACTCCATCATAATTACGTTCATCTAACATTTGCTGAGTCTCAAGGACAGACTCTCCCTCTCCACCATCTCCACAAGCACTCAGTAAAAGTGCCGATACAACCAACGAAGTTGTAAGTATTCTCTTTATCATGATTAAATCCTTTAAAATATTATAGCACAAAATATTTTTGTACTTTCTTTAAATGAATCATACAAAAAAATAGTGTCGATTTAATGTTAAGTGCCTATTATGTACTTTTTTGCTAAAATAAGCTAATTTTAATACAAGTTTATCCTAATGACAACAAAACAATATATCTTAGAGACTATAAAAAAACGCCCGCTGATAATAGATGGTGCAATGGGCACCCAACTGCAACAACGCGATGACAAAATTCCTAAAGAAGCATGGGAAGACAACGAAGGGTGTAATGAACTGCTCAATGTCACAGCTCCTGATATTATGGATGAAATTTTTAATGCCTACCTTACAGCTGGTGCTGACTTTATCACTACTAATACTTTTGGATCTTTTTCTTGGGTTTTAGATGAGTACGACATTGGTCATCGTGCTTATGAGCTCACAAAAGCCGGTGCTGAGATTGTGAAAAAAGCTTGTAATCGAGTCTCCACTCCAGAACATCCTCGTTTTGTCCTTGGTTCTATTGGACCTGGCACAAAACTACCCTCTTTAGGACACATCACTTATGACAAAATGTTCGAAGGCTATACTGAATTTTGTTTAGCTCTTATTGATGGTGGTGTCGATATTTTTCTTATTGAAACTGCACAAGACCCACTTCAAATAAAAGCTGCTCTTCATGCTATACAAGAAGCGAATAGACAAAGAGAAGTCGAAATTCCTATTATGATTTCTGTTACTATTGAGCTGAGTGGAACTATGCTTATTGGAACTGATGCTGAGACGATTGCTACTATTTTAGAACCTTTTGACATCTTAAGTCTTGGTTTTAACTGTGGAACAGGACCTGAACAAGTTTTAAAACATGTAAAAACTTTAAGTGAAGTATGGCACCTTCCTATCTCGGTACACTCAAATGCAGGACTTCCTCAAAACCGTGGTGGTTATACTTACTATCCAATGGGACCAGATGAGTTCGTTGCACAGCAAGAGAAGTTTTTAGATTATGATGGGGTGAGCTTTTTAGGAGGCTGTTGTGGAACAACCCCTCAACATATTCGTGCTCTTGTAAACAAAGTCTCTAACAAAATTCCAAAAGCACCATCAGGTTCACATCCTAACTCTATTGCCTCACTTTTTAACACAGTTCCACTTATGCAAGAACCAGCTCCTCTCTTAGTAGGTGAGCGCTCAAATGCTACAGGTTCTAAAGCCTTTCGTGAACTTCTATTAGCTGAAAACTATGAGGGAACACTCAGTGTAGCCCAACAACAAGTTCGTGCTGGGGCACATGTGGTTGATGTTAATGTCGGTTTTGCAGGTCGCGATGAAACAAAAGATATGAATGAAGTTATGGGTATGTATGCTCAAAAAATAGCTCTTCCTCTAATGCCAGACTCAACCCAAACTACAGGACTAGAAACTGCTCTTAAAAATATAGGTGGAAAGCCCATACTTAACTCTGTAAACCTTGAAGATGGTGAGCCAAAATTTGATGCAGTTTGTCAACTTGCCAAAAAGTATGGAGCAAGTTTAGTTTGTTTAACCATAGATGAAGTAGGAATGGCAAAAACAGTCGAAGAGAAACTAAAAGTTGCAGATAGAATTATAGACCTTGCGACAAATCGTCACGGTATTAAAAAAGAAGATTTAGTTTTTGATGTACTTACATTTACTCTTGGAAGTGGTGATGCAGAGTATTTTGAGGCGGGAATAAATACCATAGAAGCCATTCGTCAACTTCGCCTCAAACATCCAGAAGTTGGAGCAATTTTAGGGCTTTCTAACATCTCTTTTGGACTAGACAAAGATGCACGACCATACCTAAACTCTATGTTTCTACACCATTGTGTAGAAGCTGGACTCACATCTGTTATTATAAATGTAAAACATATTATTCCTCTGAACAAAATTCCAGAAGAAGAGCAAAAAATTTGTGATGATTTAATTTTTAACCGTTTACCAAATGGCGAAGCACTCTTTACTTTTATAGAACACTTCTCAACTAAAGAGGCAGTTGATAATGATGCAGTTGATGAAGCATACCTCGCTATGAGTGATGAAGAAAAAATTGCTAAGTTACTCATGGATGGCGACAAAGAGAGAATGATTCCTTTAGTTGAAGAAGCTCGTAAAAAAATCAAACCTGAAGTAATAGTTAATGAAATTCTTATAGATGCCATGAAAGTAGTCGGTGAACTTTTTGGTTCAGGTCAAATGCAACTCCCTTTTGTACTCCAATCGGCTGAGACTATGAAAAAAACAGTTGATCACTTAAATCCTTACTTACCAAAGGTTGAAAAAACAGTAGATACAACACTAGCACTTGGAACTGTAAAAGGTGATGTACATGATGTTGGAAAAAATCTAGTAGATATTATCCTCTCAAATAACGGTTATAAGGTTAAAAACCTTGGAATTAAAGTTGAACTTGATAAATTTTTAGAGACAATGCAACAAGGACATATCTCAGCCCTTGGTATGAGTGGACTCTTAGTTAAATCTACACAAGTAATGCTAGAAAATCTCAAAACCTTAAAAGAAAAAGATATTAAAATCCCTATCTTACTTGGTGGAGCCGCTCTAACACGTGCTTTTATAGATGACTTTTGTCGTCCTGCTTATGATGGTCCTATCTTTTACTGTAAAGATGCTTTTGATGGAGTGACTGCTATGAGTCGTATTGAAGCAGGTAATTTTGATACAAATCTGCATCCTGATGCTCCAGTTATTAAAGCCAAAGAAGTCAAAGAAGTTGTTATTCCTCCATTTAAAGAGTTAAAGATGCCTTCTCGTGATGTCAAAGTTCCTACTCCTCCATTTTGGGGAAGACGAGAGATAAAACTTACAGAGCAACAGATAGAGATGGCTTTTGAATGGATAAATCACAAAATACTCTTTAAATCTCGTTGGGGCTATAGCTCCAAAGGAATGGATAAAGAAGCATATCAAAAACAACTCGATGAAGTAGTCTGGCCAGCTTATGAAAAACTCAAAGCACAATTTTTAGATGAAAAACTTTTTGAACCGACTATCATCTATGGCTATTGGCCTTGTAGAAGCGATGACAACTCTCTTCTTATCTTTGATGAGAGCGAGGGCTATTTTAGCGAAGATGAAATTAATCGTGAACCACTTGATAATGTTATGGGTAGAGCAAAAGAGGTTTTTAGTTTTCCAAGACAAAGAAAACAGCCACATCGCGCTTTGAGTGATTTTTTTCATAAAGATAGACATGATGTGTTAGCACTAACGTGTGTGAGTGCTGGAGGTAAACTTAGCGATGCAGAACGAGAGATTTATGACGCAGGCAACTATACGGAGTATTACCAATTTCACGGTTTAGGTGTCGAACTTGCCGAAGCTTTAGCCGAAATAGCTCACAAACAAATTAGACTTGATTTAAACATAAGTGAAGGAGAGGGAAGTAAACTAAGTGATGTACAGATGAATAAATACCAAGGCTCACGTTACTCTTTTGGTTATGCAGCTTGTCCTGATTTAGAACTCAATCGTCCACTCTTTAACCTACTTAAACCTGAAGAGTTTGGCATAGAATTAAGTGAAACATTTCAAATTCATCCAGAACAATCAACATCTGCCTTAGTGGTTTATCATCCTAATGCAACTTACTATAATGTATAAGAGATCATTTATAATAATTATTCTAAAGTAATAAAAAATATTACTTTAGTTATAATCGCGAAAATTAAATAGTGACTACAATAAGAAAGGTTTTTTCATGATTTATACGACAACAACAGATTTATCACTTCAGGAGATAAATTCTAATCTTGAAGCAAGTGCTAAAAGCCATGCATTTGGTGTTTTGCACCACTATGAGTTTAAAAAGATTTTAGAGAGTAAAGGTTTTCCTATTGAGAAGGATATTACACTTTATGAAATTTGTAATCCTAAAGGTGCCCAAGCACTACTAACACAATCTCCTGAAGCCTCTGTCTTTTTACCTTGTCGTATATCTGTTTATGAAGAGAATGGTAAGAGGGTTTTAGCTACAATCAACTTAGAAGATTTTATTGAATATATTGATGCAACAGATGATATAAAAGAGCATTTACGTTCTCTTTATCAAGACATCCTTAAACTACTCAACGCTTTTTAAAGGCTATTTATGGAGTACCTCATACTTTTTTTTCATGCACTCGTTGATTTAAGTAATGCGATGGCTCCATACATCCTTTTTGGTCTTATCTTTGCTGGAATTTTGCATGAACTTGTTCCAGATAGCATAGTTAAAAACCATTTAGGCAAAAGTTCAATTCTCTCTGTTATTAAAGCTACTCTTTTTGGTGTACCTCTTCCTGTGTGTTCATGTGGGGTTGTTCCTCTTGCAACAAGTATCAAAAAAAGTGGTGCAAGCAATGGCTCTACTCTCTCATTTTTAATCTCGACACCTATTACCGGTGTTGATTCTATCTTAGCTACTTATGGAATGTTTGGATGGGCTTTTACAATTTACAGAGTTATTACCTCTATGATAATCTCCATAATTGCTGGTATTTTAGCCAACTTGTATGGAGAACAAGAGGAAGTTCCAAAACCAGCTTTTAGCATGAGTGCACCTCTGAGCAAACCTATGGGTAGTATGAACTTCTCAGCAGTTGCTATGCCTAAAGTAAGTCAAGAGTCATCTGAGAGTGGGAGTTGTTGTAGTAGTGGCAGTTGTGATGCAACCAAACCATGTATGATGATAAGTGCTTTTAACTATGCTTTTGGGACTCTACTAAAAGATATTGCTTCTCCTCTTTTAACAGGTCTAATTTTGGGTGCACTTATCACTGTTGCTGTGCCACATAATCTAAGTGAAATTCTTATAGAGTATAGTTGGTTATCCTACATGATAGTTATTGCTATTGCTGTGCCTATGTATGTTTGTGCTACTGCATCTTTGCCAATTGCCGCAGGACTAATGCTCGCTGGTGTTTCACCCGGAGCTGCATTTGTTTTTTTAAGTGCTGGACCTGCAACAAATACTGTCACAATAGGTGTCGTTAAAAAAATGTTAGGTACTAGAACACTCTATATCTATCTTAGTACAATCATTATTGGCTCAATTATCTTTGGTCTTGGACTTGATTATATTTTACGAGATGTAAGTGTTAAAGAGATGGTTCACATGCATGAAGAGGCTTCTCCTATTGCCATGGGTTCAAGTCTTGTACTTTGGCTCTTTGTTTTTTACTATCTATTCAAACCTTATTATTTAAAAGTAGCGAATAATCAATAATTGCTTATTCTACAAAATCTTTTAGTGAACTAGGGATATTAATAGTAAAGACAACTCTACCTTCAATATTTTCAATATTTATAGTTCCATGCATATGCTTTTGAATAATGGAGTTCGACATATAAAGTCCAAGTCCAGTTCCTCCTGAGTGCTCTTTGGTTGTAAAATATGCTTCAAAAACAGTATGAATAATATTTTTGGGAATTGCAGGACCATTGTTACTGATTTTAAGAATAATTTGCTTATCTATTTCTATAGCAGAAATATCAATATTTTTTTCTTCTTCCATACCTATAAAAGCATCTTTTGCATTGGATAATATATTAATAATAACCTGTTTCAACTCACTTTTGTAGGTTTGAATTTCAATTGAGCTATCACAAGAAACATTTACTTCTATATTATTGTCTTTTAAGGATGTACCAATGATTGACAAGATATCATTAATAATATTTATAAGTTTATCTTCTTCCAAATTTTTAGACTGCTTAAAAAAGTTCCTAAAATCTTCAATAGTTTGTGACATATATTGCACTTGATTACTAATATTATTTAACCCATTTATAGTTTTCTCTTCGCTAAACTCCTCTAAAGAGATATCTAAAAGTATATTGTTTACATCCATAGAAACAACACTTAGCGGTTGGCGCCATTGATGTGCTATCATACTTATCATCTCACCCATAGCAGCTTGTTTAGACTGAATAAACATTAACTCCTCTTGCTCTTTTAATTGTGCTTGTGCTTTTTTGCGTTCTGTAATATCTAAAATAACAGCTAAAAACTCCTGTTTATTCTCTAAAGTTTCTAATAATTGCAGATGCACTTCAACAGGATAAGTTGTCCCATCTTTTCTCGTGTGAATTGTTTCAAATACTATTTGTGACAGCCTATTATCTATAAGTGGTTTTATAATTGCTAGAAATTTATCTTTAGTAAACTTAGGTTTAATATCATAAACATAGAGTTCTTTTATCTCAGCAAGTGTATATTGAAGATTATTTAAAGCTCCACGATTGGCATACTTAAAAAGAAGTGACTCTTTATCAAAAACATAGAATTCATTACTACTTGAATCTATGAGTTTCATAAGCTGCTTCTCTTTTTGTTCTGCTACTTTCATCGCTGTTATGTCTTGTAATGTGCCAACAAGTTTTATAGGTACACCCTCAGAATCTATGATTCTAATCCCTCTACAATTGACCCATATTATATCATTACTGTTTTGACGATGAACTCGATATTCAATATTGTGTGAAGTTCCATCAGTTATGGCTGACATCAAAGAGTTATGAACTGCAGGCCAATCAGCAGGCAAAACCATTTGAGAAAGCAATTCAGGACTAGCTGCTCTATTTTTATCAATATTAAAAAATGTTCTTATCTCATCAGACCATTCTGCTTGCATGGTTTTAATATCCAAAGTCCAGTTACCAAATTGAGCAATTTCTTGAGCTTCTAAAAGTTGTTTTTCTCTCTCTTGTAGTTTATTTTTTGTCTCTTCTAATTGTTTATAAGCAGTTTTTTCTGCAGTGATATTCTCAGCTGTAAATAAAAAACCTTTTAAAGCTCCTTTTTTTGAAAAAATAGGAGCATAAGAAGTTTTAAAAAAGTTTTCTACTCCTTTTACATCAAGCAGTGTTACACTATCATAAATTGTAGTTTTGTGTCGAGAATCAAAGATATGTTTTACAATACTACTATCAAAACATTTCGTATCTTCATCCAATTTTCCACCCAAATGTGGGACATTATAAGGGTATTGAACAATATCTACATTTGTGTACTCAATAATATTATTGAGATTACAAGCGATAATCAATTTATTATCAAATGAGCCACTTGCAGATTCCCACAAAAGTGGATAATTTAATTGTTGATGAAGTTAA
>ERZ890953.448-NODE-448-length-24004-cov-8.428661_pt1 | contig 24004 bp, 16 predicted proteins | sample MGYA00521264_ERZ890953 | MGnify/ENA primary metagenome ERZ890953 (study PRJEB32303, sample SAMEA104408629) | aquatic metagenome | biome: Brackish water; feature: Chemocline; material: water | place: Baltic Sea | collected 2014-10-26T21:54:00 | depth 200 m ...
CACGGCCCCACCACAGGACACGGCCCCACCACAGGACACGGCCCCACCACAGGACTCGCCACCAGAGTGCTGGCTGCTGGACTTCGATCTGGACGCGGAGGGCCGCGCCATCCTGGGCGGACAAGACGTGGCCGAGGTCTACGCGCCCTGGGGTTTCCACATCGAGACCTGGGACCGCACCCAGAGCGCCCCTGGCCTGGGGATCGCCTTCGACTCGGCGAATCCGCCGGGCACCGACTACGACCTGGGTACGCCCAACGAGGCCTATGGCGGGCCAGGCGTCGGCGAGGCCGGAGACAGCAACGACATCGCCTTGTACAACTTGCTGATCAGGGCCGAGACCACCACGAACTCCGACGGTGATGGGCGGGTGGATGTACCGGACGACCACGTCTATGGGGCTCACTTCGTGGTCTCCCTGGATGCGCCCCTGTGTCTGCGCTCCATCGACTTCGTGGACATCGACGAACAGCCCGTCGCCATGGTCCTCCTGGCCGCTGACGGAAGCGAGCTCGCCGGCCTGGCCTCGAGCCAGCACGGCGACAACTCCAGGGAGACGATGGAGCTGGAGGTCTGTGGAGTGTCTCTTGTGGAGCTGACCCTGCAGGGCAGCGGGGCCCTGGATCGCCTGCTGTTCTGCGCCGAAGCCAGCGGCGGTGGGTAGCCTCGGCTCGGCCCGCGGCGCGGCGTGGACCAGCCTGGTCAATAGGGCGAAGCTGGCGTACGCTCTGGGCCTCCATGCCACCGGAGCGCATCGTGTCCGCCCGTCCTCCTCGTGTCCCTCTGGCCGTCGTCGCGCTGCTGGGCGTGGCCGCCTGCGACCCGGTCGATCCCGTCGCCCCGCTCACGGTCTCCCATGACTCCGGGGGCGATGCCGACACCGATTCGGATTCGGATTCGGATTCGGATTCGGACGCGGACGCGGACGCCGACACGGACGCCGACACCGACACCATCCCCGACGAGTGCCCCTACACCGAAGCGGAGCAGCCCGACGACCGGGCTCTGTCCACCGACGTGTCGGGTCGGCTGGAGACCACCACCCGCGACGGCTACACGGACACCTACCTGTACGACGCCACCGACTACATCAAGGTGGGCGTGCGCCAGGACTGGGGTGGGAGCATCGTATTCTTCGGGCTGAGCGACGGCTCCGCTGGGCTGAACGGCAGCAACACCATCGACGCCAACGACACGGGCCGTGAGGTGCAGGTCGCCCTGTACGATCCCGACCGCATCATGCAGGGCTGTGCTTGGAACGCCTCGTGCGCGACCACCCCCACCACCTGCCCCAGCTCCATCACCTACCTGGGCTGGAATCCGGTGCAGGGCGGCAACCGCTGCAACAACGGCTCGGGGGTGGACGCGACGGGCGCCGGTGCGGAGGGGGCCCTCGAGGTGTTGACCACGCCCCTGCACTGGAACCCGAACTGGGAAGCGACGGACTGCGACAGCAGCGGCTGCTCCGACGGCTCCCTGGCTTGGCTGCGGAGCGAGATCCAGCTGGCCCAGAGCCTCCGCTTCGTGCGGACTCACGTGGTGGAGCTGCGCTACGCGGTCACCGAGACCGCCGGCATGGCCCACGGCTGGACCCACCAGGAGATGCCCACGCTGTATGCGGCCAATGGCCAGGGCGGTCCGGATCTCTGGCGGCTGTACCTGGCGGATGGCAGCCAGGTCACCATCGACACCCCTGGCAACGACGGCTTCTTCTACGAGAACGTGACCAGCCCCGCCCCCTGGGTGAGCCTGCAGAACGAGGGGTCCGACTACGGCGTGGGCATCCTCTACGAGAACGGCGTCACCGCCTTCCAGGGTTGGCAGCAGCGCTCGCTGCCCTTCAACAACGTCCGGGCGCTCTTCCCCTTCGCCGTGCCTGCCTGGACCACGGTGAACGCAAGGGCCTACCTGCTCATCGGCTCCTACGGCACCATCGCCTCCGAGGCCGCCGCGGTGATGGCTCAGCTGGCGCCCTTTGGCGTGCTGGATGAGCCTGCCGATGGCGCGCATGCCGACGGGACGGTGCGGGGCTGGGCCCTGGACAACCGCGGCGTGACCAGCCTCCGCGCCCGCATCGACGAGGCGGTGGAGCAGAGCCTGAGCTACGGCGCCAGCCGCCCCGATGTCTGCGCCTCGTGGCCCGGCTATCCGGCGTGCGATGCGGTGGGCTTCTCGGGTGTCCTGGATCTCGAGGCTCTGGAGGACGGCAGCGGCTGCCCGCACCTAGTCGAGATCCTGGCCACGGACGCCGACGGCAACGAGCGCACCATAGACCGGGCGCTGGTCTGGTCCGGGAGCTGAGGAGCGCTATTCCCCGCCCTCGGCGTCGGCTTCGGGAGCATTGCCTTCGCCTTCGGGGGCGTTGCCTTCCTCGGTGGGGCCCTCGGGCTCGTCGTCGGGGTCATCGGTGGGCTTTGTCTGGGGCTTGTCCAGGGACTCGACGTAGAGGAAGACCCGGCGCATGTCCTGTCGGGAGATGGACTCGTGATAGCCGGGCATGGGCCCCTGGCCTTGCCGGGCGGTGGTGACCAGATCGCTCCGCGTAGCGTCGGTGGAGACACCGCGCAGGCTGGGCACGGGTACCTGCAACGCCTCGGCAGCCGGGCCGTCACCCTCGGCCTGCCGCCCATGGCACTGCCAGCAGTGCTTGTTGAACAGATCTTCGCCCCACTCGGTGTCCGAGCTGCGCTTGGTGGGCCACACCGAGGTCTCCGCCAGCGCCCAGCCCGGCAGGGAGATCAGCGCCAGCAGGAGGATGAGCCGCATGGGGGTCATGTCGAGGCGCTCCGATGGATGGGGGCCGTGACGGCTCCGATAACAAAAAAAAGAGCCCAATGGGATGACCAGTGGGCTCTTATGGCGGCCCCTGGTGGACGCAGCTAGAACTATCTTCTTGGCGCCGACGAGTGAAGTGAAGGCGCAGATTGAGCTGCTGAGGGGGGTGCCGCAGGGGTGGGTGGAGATGCGATAGATCCAGGTCGATCCCTTTCGCCGCTCGGGCGGCTCGGAGCGACCATGACCGATCCATCCCTCCCCGAAGAGCTCACAGGGTGGTGGCGCATCGTGGACACGGAGACCTGGGTGAACGATGGGTTGGACATCCTGGGTCCGGCGCTGATCTCTTTCACCGGCGATGATGATCGTCTGCGGATGCACTGCCTGCTCGCAACCGTGTACCCGAGGCCCACCAAGACGGGGTTGTCGTTCCGCTGGCGTGGCGCCTGGGAGTACGACCAGATGACGGGTTCGGGCAGCGCCAGGGTCGGCAAGGACGGTCGTCTTCGCGGCACCATCAGGATCAAGGACGGGGACAGCAGCTCCTTCACGGCGGTGAGGGCAGAGCCGCCCACATCACCGATCCCCGACCCCCCCTCCTACCAGGACAAGTGGCGCCGCTGGTGATGAACGCTCCGCTGCCTGATCGGGGCATCTCTACAGACCGGACAGAGTCTGACACTATCCATATTTACGGTATGTGTAGATATGGATAGTATGTGAGGTGCAGGAGGGAGCCGCTCATGGAAAACCAGGTCATCGCAGCGAACCTTGTCAGGTTCAGGAAGCACCGCCGCAAGACCCAGGTCGAGGTGGCCGACGCCTCCGGTCTGTCCAGGGCTGCCTACCGCAACGTGGAGAAGGGCCGGTCTCTGCCCCGCACCGAGAACCTGCGTGCCATCGCGCGCGCCCTCGGTGTGCCCGTGCGCGAGCTGGTCACCCCCGTGCCCCGGCTCCAGCACGTCCGCTTCCGCTCCCTCAAGAAGCTCAAGAGCCGCGACCAGATCGTGGTCGAGGTCGCCCGGTGGTTGAAGGACTTCGGTGAGCTCGAGGACCTGCTCGGCGAGCGCGGCTCCCATGATCTCGAAGGCCTCTGGGGCAAGCTGGCGAGCGCAGACGAGAACCGGCCTCAGGTGGCGGCGGACCTGGCGCGCGCGCACTTCGGGCTGGCTCCGCAGCAGCCGGTCCACGATGTGTGTGGGCTGCTCGAGGCGCATGGGGTCAAGGTCCACGCCGTCGAGGTCGCCAGCGACGCCTTCCTGGGGCTGTCCGTGGCCCCCGAGGACGGCGGGCCTGCCGTCGTGGTCAACAGCTGGCCTCGCCTGGCTGTGGAGCACTGGATCTACAGCGCGGTCCACGAGCTGGGGCACCTGCTGCTCCATCGCCCTGCCTACGACATCGACGTAGAGGCCGAGGACGACGAGCAGGAGAAGGAGGCCGAGGCCTTCGCCTCCCACTTCCTCATGCCCGAGGCGGCGTTCCAGCAGGAGTGGCGGGAGGCCCGGGGCCTGCCCCTCCTGGAGCGGGTCATCAGGGTGAAGCGGATCTTCAGGGTGAGCTGGCGGGTGGTCGTCTACCGAGTCTGCGAGTCCCTGTCTCCCGAACAGCGGAAGAGGGTGTGGGCGCGGATCGCCTGGGAGTACCGGGAGCGGACCGGGCGGCCGCTGCAAAAGCTCACCGAGCCCGCCGGGATCCCCACCGAGGTCTTCGGGGCGCCACGCATCATCGCCCGGTCGGGCAGCGAGGTGGCGAGCCTCGATGCTCTCGACTTCGAGCGCGAGAGGCTCGCCTGGCTGGTGCGGAGGGCCTTCGAGGAGGGTGAGATCTCGCTGTCGAGGGGGGCGGAGGTCCTGGGCATCCACCTGGACGACATGCGGGAGCGAGCGCAGTCCTGGGCAGAGGCGGGGGTTGACGGGTGCTGTTCGTCGTCGATGCCAATGTCCTGATCGACTTCGTCGAGGTGGACCCGGCCTTCCTCACGCTGGCCGTGCGCCACCTCGGCCCGGTCCATGTGCCCCGGGATGTGCTGGACGAGATCTCCAGCCTGGACGATGCGGGCTGCGAGCGGCTCGGGCTGCTGGTGGTGGACGGCATCGATGGTTGATGAATTTGACGATTCGGCGTTGACGGTTTTGACGAATCTGTCTATCCTCACGTCAGAACCCCTCCGATGAGCTTCGTGGAGGAACCCATGAACGCGCTGTCCCAGAACCTCGTGAATGAAGTGACGACCGCCCTGCAGCAGGCCGGCCGAAAGAACCTGGCTGCGCGATTCCTGCGCGCCCTCGAGGGCGGTGAGGCCGAGGCCCCCGAGGTGCTCACCAGCCGGCAGGCCGCGGATCTCCTGGGCGTGTCCTCCACCAACACGGTGAAGAACTGGCTCGAGGGCGGGTACTTCCCCGGCGCCTATCGGACCCCTGGTGGACACTGGCGTTTCCCCAGGGCCGAGGTGCTGGAGACGAAACGCAGGATGGAGGTGCTGCGCGCCAAGAACCAGCGCGGCGACTTCGCGCTCCCGGACGAGGACGACGAAGGCGAGATGCCGCTGCTGTAGCGTCTGGTGTCAGGCGTCGAACAGTTTGCGCATGGTGAGGTGGGCCGGGCCGTCGTCACGCCGGACCGGCCCACCGGTGTCATCGACGAAGCCCAACTTGCGGTAGAACGCGACGGCGCGGGCGTTGTCTTCTCTGACCCACAGGTAGAGGCCCACGCAACCAGGCGCCGTGCGCGCTATCTGCTCGAGCTGGGCGAACAAGGCTGCAGCGATGCTGGTCCCCACGACGCCGGGGAGTTCGACACCCTGGAACCGCTCGTGCAGGCTTACGACGTAGATCGCGAGGTAGCGAGCCTTGGCGTTCGAGTCGTCGGTGGGATGCCCACAGCGACGCTTGGACACCGAGGCGTAGCCTACGACCTCTCCGCTCCGAGGGAGGAAGAACTGGTAGGTGGGCGGTGAGGCCTTGCCCTTCTCCTCCAAGAACCACCGGCGACCGCGGAAGAAGACGTCGACCTCGGGCACCCCACTGGTGAAGCGGTCGAGATCGGGATCGTCCGGGAGTGCCCAGCGGAGATCGAGGTGGTCTGTCAGCGGCACGGTCGTCTCCCTGGAGGTCCGGTTCACCATACCTTCGCCGTCGCCATCGGCCAGCGCCCCCGCGGAGTCCATCAGCGGTGGCCACCGCAGGCAGACCCCCGCGGTGAGGATAGAGCCCGCGGCTTCTCCCGGCCTCGAGGCTCTGCGATGCGTGCTGACCTGATCCTCCAGTACCTCCTGCTGGTTCTCGTGGGATGGGTCAATCGCCGCCAGCTGCGGGCCATCAACTACCTCCTGACCGAGAATGCGGTGCTGCGAGAGCAGCTTGGGCACCGGCGGCTTCGGCTCACGGATGCCCAACGGCGGCGCTTGGCCGTGAAGGGCAAGGCGCTGGGCCGCAGGGCTCTGGCGGAGGTCGCCAGCATCGTCACGGCGGACACCATCCTGCGATGGTACCGGCAGCTCGTGGCCAGGAAGTATGACGGCTCATCGAGGCGCTGCCCGGGCAGGCCCACCAAGCCAGAGGACATCGTCGCGCTGGTGCTGCGTCTGGCGCGAGAGAACCCCGGCTGGGGCTACACCCGGATCCGGGACGGCCTGTTCCACCTTGGTCACGAGATCAGCAGGATCACGGTGAAGCGAATCCTGCAGGAGCACGGCATCGAGCCGGCCCCCGAGCGAAAGCGGACCACGTCTTGGCACTCCTTCCTGAAGGCGCACTGGGGCAGCATCGCTGCGGCCGACTTCCTGACCGTGGAGGTGCTGACGGTGACAGGGCTGGTCCGGTACCACGTGCTGGTGGTCATGGACCTCATGACGCGCAAGGTCGAGATCGGGGGCATCAGTCCGGAGCCGACAGGCCCGTGGATGGTGCAGGTGGCGCGACAGCTCACCGACAGCGAGGACGGGTTCCTGCAGGGCAAGCGCTTCATCGTCCTCGACCGTGACCGACTCTACTCGTCGGCGTTCCGCAGGATGCTCGAGGACTTCGGCGTGAAGGTGCTGCGCCTCCCCGCACGGAGCCCCAACCTCAACGCCTTCGTGGAGCGCTTCGTGCTCTCGATCAAGAGCGAGTGCCTGGACCGGCTGATCCCACTGGGCGAGGCCCATCTGCGCTGGGCCGTGAGGGAGTACGTCCGCCACTACAACGCCGAGCGGCCGCACCAGGGGCTCGGGGGATCGCTGATCGAGGGTGGACACCTGGCAGATGTCGTCGAGGGAGAGGTGCGGTGTCGAGAGCGGGTAGGCGGGCTGCTGCGGTACTACTACCGCGAGGCGGCGTGACGACCTATCGGTGAGCGGGCAGGGGCAGCGGGCGAGGTAGAGCGGCGGGGGGCCGCCAGTGGTGCGCCTGGAGGTCGGCGGCGTTCAGGAACGCGGGGCCTGCCGGGCTCGACGGGTGCTGGTCGGCCGTCGGGTGGGCGCAGATCGAGCCGGTTCAGCGGGTCTACGAGGGCGCTGTGGTGGCCATCTGCGCGTGGGCCGAGTTTTGGTACAGGACGGGGACGGTCAGCGCCTGGAGACCACCTGGCGCAAACCCTTCTACCTACTTGCCGAATCCCCGAGCCATCCCCCAAAGAAAAACGCCCTCGGAGAGGACTCCAAGGGCGTTTTCGATAAATGGCGGGGTGGACGGGACTCGAACCCGCGGCCTCCGGCGTGACAGGCCGGCGTTATAACCAACTTAACTACCACCCCGTGATGGGAAAGAGACAGCTCGGTTGAAGGGTGGGCGGAACAGGGCTCGAACCTGCGACCCGTAGCTTGTAAGGCTACTGCTCTTCCGACTGAGCTATCCGCCCACAACGACAAGCACCGAGGTAATTGTACGCTGCGAGCGCCACGCCTCATAACGTCCGGCTAGATGGTGTCAAGGAAGTCGGGGGTCAACACGCTCCACTTTCTTGGCACCAGCTCTTCGAACGCTGCAGCCCCCCCTCGACACGGAGTCGGCATGCCCCGTCTGACCGTCCCTTGGCCCTCGCTCCCATCGCCCATGCGCCGGCCTGGCGCGGGGATCGTCTTCTGTTCGTCCCTGCTCGCGCTCGGCTGCAGGGACGCCGATCTGGCGGAGGATACCGGCGACAGCGGCCCGGCCACCGGCGACTACCCCATCCACGACGTGGTGGTGGACTGGCAGCCCTGCTCCTTGATCGATGGCCAGGACGACGGTCGGGCCGAGTGCGCCATGGTGGAGATGCCGCTGTTCTGGGGCGACGGTGACGGCCAGATCTTCGAGACCTACGCCAAGCGCCTGGTGAACCCAGACCGCACCCCCACGGGCCAGCTGTGGTTGCTCCACGGTGGGCCCGGCGGCGCCGGCACCATCGGCTTGGCCAGCTGGATGCAGGAGATCCACGCGGACCAGCCCAGCCTCGACGTCTACACCCTGGACCCCCGGGGCACCGGCTACTCCGAGTTCCTCGAGTGCCCAGACCAGCAGTCCGCCGCCAGCGAGCAGGGCAGCTGGGTGACCCTGGACGAGCTCCCCGCCTGCGTGGATCACGTGGAAGAGCACTACGGCGACCGCCTGCACGTCTACGGCGCCACCTCGGCGGCCATCGACCTGGCGGCGCTGATGGCGTCGGTCGAGACCGAGGGCGTGGACCAGCTCATCTGGGGTGGCTCTGGTGGCACCTACTGGTCCCAGCGTTTCCTGCAGCTATTCCCGGACATGGCCGAGGGTGTGGTCATCGAGGGCATCGTGCCCCCCAACGAGAGCCTGGTGTTCCAGGACGAGTACGACGAGAAGATCGCCCACCGCGTGCTCGAGCTGTGCACCGAAGACCCCTTCTGTGCCGAGAAGCTGCCCGACCCCGAGGCCACGGTGGCAGAGCTGCTGGTGAAGCTGGACCAGGGTCACTGCAGCCAGCTGGGCATGGACGCCACCAGCCTGCGCTCCTTCGTGCGCACCATGGACTACTACCACCTCACCATGGCCATGGTGCCCGCGCTAATCTACCGGCTGGACCGTTGCGGTGGTGACGACGTGGACGCCATCGTGAGCTTCTACTACGCCCTGTGGGGTTCCGAGAGCGACCCCCGGGAGATGTCCACCCTGCTGTTCTTCAACGAGGGCTACTCCGAGCTGTGGGAGCACGAGTCGTTCGCCGACAACAGCGAGCTGCTGGCCTACCTGGACGATGTGCACGCCGACGGCACCTTCACCATGGGGCTGGGCTACGACCGCAACGAGTACTACCTGGGCTGGCCCCGCTACAGCGATCCCCTGGACGACACCTGGGCCGAGTCCGACGTGCCCATGCTGATGCTGCAGGGCGCCCTGGACCCCTCCACGCCCCTGGACTTCGCGGCCGACGTGGGCGCGCACTTCACGGGCGAGCACCAGCACTGGAACGTCTTCCCTTACTCCCCCCACAACGTGATCTCGGGCTCGCCCCTGTCCCACGACGCCAGCGCAGAGCACTGCGGCCAGCGGCTGTTCTACGCCTTCTTGCAGGACCCGCTGGGTGAACTGGACAGCGGCTGCGTGGACGAGGTGGCTCCCCTGGACTTCGAGGGCCAAGTCTACGGACCCTACGTCTTTGGCACCGAGGACTACTGGGAGAACAAGCCGGCGGTCATGCTGCCGGGTCTCGACCCCATGCTGTGGCAGCAGCTCGAGGCGGCCCGCGCCGCGCTGCGCCTGGTGCCTGGTGCGCCCGTGCGCGGCATCAGCAACGGCTGGTAGCGGCCCGGGGGGCCGGGGCCGGGGTCGCTACATGGGCCCCGCAGCGCGACGCTCGGCCAGCTTCTCGTAGAGCTTGTCGGGCTCGTCCAGCACCAGGGCGCGGGGCAGGACCTCGTCCATGTGGTCGACGCAGATGATCTCGAGCCCGTCGCTGACCTCCTTGGGGATGTCCGGGAGGTCCTTCTCGTTGCGCCGGGGCACCAGCACGGTGGTGGCGCCGCCGCGCAGGGCGGCCAGGGTCTTGTGCTTGAGGCCGCCGATGGGAAGCACGCGGCCACGCAGGGTGATCTCGCCGGTCATGGCGATGTGGCGCGACACCGGGATGCCTGTGAGCGCGCTGACCAGCGCGGTGGCCATGGCGATGCCGGCCGAGGGGCCGTCGGTGCGCATGGCGTTGCCGGGATAATGAACGTGGAAGTCGTGCTTTTCCTTGAACTCAGGGTCGAGGCCCAGGCGCACGGCGCGGGAACGGATGTAGGTGAACGCGGCCTCGGCGGACTCCTTGAGCCAGTCACCCAGGCGGCCGGTGAGCAGCAGCTTGCCCGATCCGGGCACGATGGCCACCTCGATGCTGAGCATCTCGCCACCCCAGGGGGTGACGGCCAGGCCCTTGACCATGCCCACCTCGTCGCGGAGCTCGGCTTCGTCCTGGATGTAGCGGGGCACGCCCAGCAGCTTGCGTAGGCTGCGGGTGGTGATGCGCGCGTGGAACTCGGGGCCCTCGTTGACCACGCGGCGGGCCACCTTGCGGCACAAGGTGGCGATCTCGCGCTCGAGGTTCCGGACGCCGGCTTCCTTGGTGTACTGCTGGATGACCCCGCCGCAGGCTTCCTTGGTGAGGGTGAGGTTGGCCTCGACGATGCCGTTGGCCTCGAGCTGCTTGGGCAGCAGGAAGCGCTTGGCGATGGCCAGCTTCTCACGCTCGGTGTAGCCGCTCAGCTCGATGATCTCGAGGCGGTCGATGAGCGCTGGGGGCACGCCCTGGATGGTGTTGGCGGTGCAGACAAACATCACCCGGGACAGGTCGTAGTCCAGCTCGATGTAGTGGTCGCTGAAGGTGTGGTTCTGCTCGGGATCGAGCACCTCGAGCAGGGCCGAGGAGGGGTCGCCCCGGAAGTCCGTGCTCATCTTGTCGATCTCGTCGAGCAGGAACACGGGGTTGGAGCTGCCCACCCGTCGCAGGGACTGCATGACCTTGCCGGGCAGGGCACCGATGTAGGTGCGGCGATGGCCGCGGATCTCGGCCTCGTCACGCACGCCGCCCAGGGCCACGCGCACGTACTCGCGGCCGGTGGCGCGGGCGATGCTGCGGGCCACAGATGTCTTGCCCACGCCCGGTGGACCCACCAGGCACAGGATGGGGCCCTTCATGCGGTTGTCGCGCTTTTCGACCAGGCTGGCGACGGCCAGGTACTCGGTGATGCGGTTCTTGACCTTGCGCAGGCCGTAGTGGTCTTCGTCCAGGACGCGCTGGGCCTGGTCGATGTCGTGGTTCTCGTCGGTGAAGGTGTCCCAGGGCAGGGCCACCACCCAGTCGATGTAGTTGCGGGTGACGGTGGCCTCGGCGGCCATGGGGGACATCATCTTGAGCTTGCGCAGCTCGCGCTGCAGGCGCTCTCGGGCCTCGTCGGGCATCTGCTTGTCATGGATCTGCTGCTCGAGCTCGTCCAGCTCGCTCTTGAACTCATCCTTGTCGCCAAGCTCCTTCTGGATCGCCTGCATCCGTTCGTTCAGGTAGTACTCCTTCTGGGAGCGCTCCACCTGCTTCTTGACGCGGGTCTTGATCTTGCGCTCGACCTGCAGGATCTCGATCTCGGCCTGGATGTACTCGAGCAGCCGCTTGAGGCGCACCGCGGGGGCGAACTCCTCGAGCATGGACTGCTGGTCTTCGGTCTTGAGACCCAGCCGGAAGGCCAACATGTCCGACAGCTGGCTGGGCTCGTCCTCGGACGAGACCGTGGCCAGCGCTTCGGGTGCCAGGCCTTTGTTGAGCTGCTGGTACTCGTCGAAGGCGGCGCGCACCGAGCGGATCAGGGGCTCGACCTCTTCGGGCTCGGCCCGAGCTTCTTCGGGGATCTCGACCTCGACCTGCATCAGCGGCTCGGTGGCGGCGAAGCGCACGATGCGAGCCCGCTGCTGGCCCTCGATCAGAGCCTTCATGGTGCCATCGGGCAGCTTGAGGACCTGCATGACCTGGCCGATGCAGCCGACCTCGTGGAGGTTCTCGGCGTTGGGCTCGGCCACCCGGGGGTCGCGCTGTGCGACCAGGAAGATGCGGGCGCCCTCTGTGTTGGCCTGGCGCAGGGCCTGGATGGACTTCTCCCGCCCGACGATCAGGGGGATGACCTGCTGAGGGAAGAGCACGAGGTTCCGCAGGGGCAGCAGCGGGAGGACGGTGAGGTCCTCTGCGATGCGCTTGCGCGACTTGAAGATCATGGGGCCTCCGGAGGCCTGCTAGCCGCCGCTCACCTTCTGGTGGCCGTAGACCAGGATGGGGCGCTGCTTGGCGCGGACGGTCTCCTCGTTGACGATGCACTCCTTGACGTCGTCGATGGACGGCAGGTCGTACATCACGTCGAGCATGACGTCCTCGAGGATGGAGCGCAGGCCGCGGGCGCCGGTCTTTCGGGCCATGGCCTCGCGGGCGATCTCGACCAAGGCGCCGTCGGTGAACTCGAGCTGCACTTCTTCGAGCTCGAAGAGCTTGGCGTACTGACGGATCAGGGAGTTGCGGGGCTTGTGGAGGATCTGGACCAAGGCGTCTTCGTCGAGATCCACCAGCGTGGCCGTGACGGGCAGGCGACCGATGAACTCGGGGATGAGGCCGAAGCGCAGCAGATCTTCGGGTTCGGTCTTGGCCAGCAGCTCGCCGCGGCTCATCTGGCTCTGGTCCTTGACCGAAGCTCCGAAGCCCACGCCGGACTTGTTCAGGCGCTGCTCGACGATCTTGTCCAGCCCGTTGAAGGCCCCACCGCAGACGAACAGGATGTTGGTGGTGTCGATCTGCAGGAACTCCTGCTGGGGGTGCTTGCGGCCGCCCTTGGGGGGCACGTTGGCCACGGTGCCCTCGATGATCTTGAGCAGGGCCTGCTGCACGCCCTCGCCCGACACGTCGCGGGTGATGCTGGGGTTCTCGGACTTGCGGCCGATCTTGTCGATCTCGTCGATGTAGATGATCCCCTTCATGGTCCGCTCGACGTTGTACTCGGCGGCCTGGAAGAGCGAGAGGATCACGTTCTCGACGTCTTCACCGACGTACCCGGCCTCGGTGAGGCTGGTGGCGTCGACGATGGTGAAGGGCACGTTGAGGAAGCGGGCGAGGGTCTGGGCCAGCAGGGTCTTGCCGGTGCCGGTGGGGCCCAGCATCAGGATGTTCGACTTCTGCAGCTCGACCTCGTCGTGGCCGCGGCGGGCGTCGATGCGCTTGTAGTGGTTGTGCACCGCCACCGAGAGGATCTTCTTGGCCGACTCCTGGCCGATGACGTACTCGTCCAGGTGGGCCTTGATCTCCTTGGGCTTGGGCACCAGGGCGCGAGACGCGTAGTAGTCCTCGCGCTCGTATTCCTCGGTGATGATGCCGTTGCACAGCTCGACACACTCGTCGCAGATGTAGACCGATGGCCCTGCGATGAGCTTCTTGACGTCCTTCTGGGACTTGCCGCAGAAGGAGCAGCTGAGGTCCCGGCTCTCGGGGCGCCTGCGGACCACGATCAGTCCTCCTGCTCGGCGGTGCGGGGCTTGATGACCTCGTCGATCAGGCCGTACTCGAAGGCCTCCACCGCGGACAGGAAGCGGTCGCGTTCGGTGTCGTGGCTGATCTGCTCGATGTCCTGACCGGTGTGGTTGGCCATGATCTGGTTGATCTCGGCGCGCACACGGAGGATCTCTTTGGCGTGGATCTCGATGTCCGTGGCCTGGCCGCGGTAGCCGCCGAGAGGCTGGTGGATCATGATGCGGGAGTGGGGCAGCGCGCGCCGCTTGCCTGCCGCACCTGCCGCCAAGAGCACGGCGCCCATGCTGGCCGCCTGGCCGACGCAGATGGTGGAGACGTCGGAGCGGATGTAGTTCATGGTGTCGTAGATGGCCAAGCCGGCCGAGATGACGCCACCCGGAGAGTTGATGTAGAGGAAGATGTCCTTCTCGGGATCGGCGCTCTCGAGGAACAACATCTGGGCGATGACCACGTTGGCCACCTCGTCGTAGATGGGCGAGCCCAGGAAGATGATGCGGTCCTCGAGCAGGCGGGAGTAGATGTCCCAGGCGCGCTCGCCGCGGTGGGTACGCTCCACGACGGTGGGGATGAGGATGCCCCCCATCTGCTCTCGGATGTGGTGTTGATCGGACATGCCGGCTCCGTGGAAGGATCGTGTAGGCGCCACTAACTCGGTGGGAGTGCTGTCAGGTGGGAGGGGACAGCTGTCGTTGTCGAATCGTGTCCTGCGCCGCGAAGTGAAGAGGGTAGTCACGGGACGCTACGGAGCAACACGCATGGCGCAACGGGGCGTCCAGGAGCCCATGAACGACGAAACCCGGCGCCGTGGCGCCGGGTCGTCTGGATGCCGTGGAGCGGGCGTGGACCCGTGCCTACGACTGGGTGGCCTCGAGGGCCTCGAGGATCACGGCCTTGGTGGACTTGGTGGTCACGCTCAGGCCCAGCTCCTTGGCGATGGCCAGCAGCTCGTCCTTCTTCATGCTGGCCTTCCAGGTCACGGCGGGCTTGGCGGCAGCCTCGGCCACCGGCTCGTCCGCAGGCGCTGCGTCCGCCTGGGGCTCGGCTTCGTCGGCCTCGGCGGCGGCGGCCAGCTCGGCCAGATCAGGCATGGGGGGAGGCTCGACCAGCTTGGCCTGCTCGAACAGCCAGTCCAGGACCTTCTCTTCCAGCAGGCGAGAGCGCAGGGTGTCCACCGCGCCTTCTTCCTGCAGCAGGTAGCCCTTGATGGCTTCGACGCGCTGGCCGCGCTCGTCGGCGATGCGCTGGTAGGTGTCCTCGAGGTCCTGGTCGGTGATGACCAGGCCTTCGACGGCACCCACGGCTTCGAGGACCAGGCCGGCCTTGACCGCGAAGGTCGCCCGGTTGCGAAGCTGGTCCATGGCCTGAGGGCCGAGGTCCAGCGTGCCGGGCTTGCCGCCCTGGTACTGGTGCATCACGCGACGCTCCATGACGAGCATCTCGAGCTGCTTGGCCACCAGGGCGCGAGGGGCCTGGAGGTCGTGGGCTTCGACGAGCTTGGACAGCAGCGCGCTGCGGGCCATGGAGCGAGCCTGCTCCTCCATGGGCTCCTTGATCTGCTGGGCCAGAGCGACGCGCATGCCGGTGACGCCGCCCTCGAAGCCGAGCTCGGCTGCGACCTCGTCGCTGGCCAGGGGGGCCTTCGAGGACTGGATGGAGACCACGGTGACCGAGGCGGCCAGGGTGCGGCCGGCCAGCTCTTCGAGCTGGGTGGTGTCGCCGATGGTGACCTCGCCCTGCTTGGTCTCGCCGCGCTTCATGCCGATGAGGAGGGTGTCGACACCTGGGTAGTAGCGCTCCTCGCCGATGCGCACGGAGGTGCCGGCTTCGCGCACGACCTCGTCGTCGCCGTCGGTGAGCACCAGCTCGGTGATCGCGATGTCGCCGTCAGCCAGCGCGTGGGCGTCGTCGGTGATCTCGACGATGCGCGCGGCACCCTGGAGACGCTGGGCCATGGCCTGATCGATGGCGGCCTCGGGCACTTCCATGTCGAAGAAGGGGACCTCGACGCCGCGGTATTCGCCGAGCTCCACGCTGGGCTTGACCTCGACGATCAAGGCGAACGCGAAGTCGACACCGGGCTCGACCCCGTCCTGCTCGACGCCGGGCTGGCCGAGCACGTCGAGCTCAGGGCTGACCTGCTCCCAGCCTTCCTGGATGAGCTTGCCGGCGACCTCTGCGCTGATCTGCTTTCCGAAGCGCAGCTCGAGGACCTTGCGGGGGATCTTGCCCCGGCGGAAGCCGGGCAGGCGCACGCGGCCCGCCAGCTGGCGATAGGCCTGCGAGAGCTCGGTGTTGACCCGATCAGCGGGGATCTGGAAGCGAATGCGCCGGGTGATGGCGTCGACCTGTTCGACCTCGAAGCTCATGCGTACGCTCGTGGGGCAGGGAGGGGATGAGGCGATGGAAAGAGGTGCGAGAAGGGGGACTCGAACCCCCACGGGGATCACCCACCGGATCCTAAGTCCGACGCGTCTACCAGTTCCGCCATTCTCGCCTCGGTAAGTACGGCTCTGGGTGGCAGCCGGGAGGGCGGAACCCCTATTGGGCGGCCGGGGCCGCGCACCTCCCGCCCGTGGACTTCCGTAGACCGCTGGGGGGGAGAGAGAGGGGGTGGTGGGCCAACCAGGAATCGAACCTGGAACCTGCGGATTAAGAGTCCGTTGCTCTGCCTGATTGAGCTATTGGCCCACCGAAAAATTGAAAGATGTGTGGGGTGGGAGATGGGACTCGAACCCACGACCTCCAGGACCACAACCTGGCGCTCTAACCAACTGAGCTACACCCACCACGGGCGGCGCGGGATTATAATATGGCACCCTGGTGCGCAAGCCCTCATCGCGCATCTGGGAGCGCAAATAGAAGTAAAAACCAGGAAGCACCAGTCTATTCACAATTCTCAAGAATGTGATTTGGCTGCGTGATGCCCGGCCATCCCGTGGGGAGCTCTCCTAGGTCGCGCTCGAGCAGGACCTGGAGCAGGGCGTCGCTGCTCACGGGCTCGGCGGGAGGCATGGCGGCACGGAGGAAGTAGGTGGCCGCGGGCGGCTCCTCGAGGGGCAGGGCCCCCAAGGACGGCAGGATGGTGGGTGGGCCCCCCTCGAGGCTGGCGGGCATCCAGGGCAGGGGTGCCGCTGGAGGGATGGGCTGCCACCAGGACCCGGTCAGGGGGGGCTGCACCTCTCCCAGGCTCACCAAGAGCCCCAGGGGGTCGGACCAGGGCCCCTCGTGCTCCCAGGGTGCCGGGTCCCAGGTGGTGGCTGTGGAGCCGTCCAGGGTGGGCCAGGAGGTGCGCTCCTCGGGGCTCGGCCAGCCCACGGCCCCCCAGGGGAGGATCTCGCCTCGGGTGCTGGTGGGCAGGCCGGAGAGGGGGTCGCGCGCGTCTCGCGGGCCCAGCAAGGGACCGCCGGGGAAGAGCTGGAGGCGGCCGCCGTCGGCCAGCAGCCCGGGGTGCCCGAGATCGCGCAGGCCTCCAGGGGTGGAGGCCGCCATGTAGGGATCACCCTGGGGGAAGAGCGACAGCTCGCGGTAGCCACCGATCCCCGTGATCAAGGCGATGTGGCCCTCGGCCCCCGCCAGGACCCCCACGTCCTCGTCCCCCAGCAGCACGGCCGTCTGCCCGCGCTCGTGCAGGCCCAGCAGCCTGCCGTCGTGGAAGCACAGCTTGGTGTGGTCTCCGGAGGATACGATGGCCTCTGGGCGCCCGAAGGGGTCCCACTCAACCTGCCAGGCGGCCACCGGCCTCTGGGTGTCCTGGTCGGTGATGGTCACGGCCAGGAGGCGCCCCAGGGCGTCGTGCTCCAGGGTGGCTTGGCCGCTGTCGCCCCGGATCTGCAGGACGTCGCCCGCTGCGTCCAGCAGGTAGTCGATCTGACGGCGCGCGACGCCCCAGGCCGGGGCGGCCAGCTCGATCTGCGCCTGGGTGGGGCGGCCGCTGGCGTCGGTGCTGACCACCAGGGTGCCCGGTGGGCCCTCGTGACGGCCGGGGAAGATGGACCAGGCCGAGGTCTCGCCCTCGATGGAGAGCAACTCGTCGTTTGGACCGTAGCGGTGGTGGCGCGTGCTGATGTCGTCGGAGACCGTGGTCAGGCGACCCAGCTCGTCGTAGCTGCCGGTGGCCTGGTACAGAGGCCGCCCCGCCGCGTCCTCGAGCCTGAGCTCTCGGCTGGCGACCCCGTGGGTGACCCGCAGCAGCGCGCCTCCAGGGAGGCGGAACAGGATCGGCCGGCCGGCGGCGTCGCGCTGGACCCCCAGGCTCACGCCTTCGGGGCCGTCGGTGCGAGCCAGTCTGCCCGCTGCATCACGCCTCCAGGACACCACCGCGTCGAAGGCTTCCGCCTGGCGCCCCAGGCCCCGGGGATCGAGCTTCAGGGTCAGCGCGCCGCCGGGGGCGTCGAGGCCGGTGACCAGGCCGCGGTCGTTGCGATGGATGAGCCAGCTGCGCTCGCCTTCTTCGACGGCGCGCAGGCGGCCTGTGGGGTCCCGTGTCAGCTTCCAGCTGCGATCCCCCAGCACTACCTGGCGGACCAAGCCGGCTGCGTCACGTTGGAGCTCCAGGCTGCCCTGGGGCCAGGTGACGCTGCTGACCAGGCCGGCCATGTCGCGGGCCCAGGCGACCAGTGGCTGCTCGCCCCCGTCAGGGCTCCGCAGGGCGGTGGGGTGGCCTTGCATGTCTCGCTCGATCTCCAGGCGGAGCCCGCTGAGCTCGAGCCGCTGGGCATCGCCGCGGGCATCGCGGGAGATCTCGAGCTCGGAGCCGTCGGGTCGGATCCAGGAGGTGACCCGCCCCACGGCGTCCCGCGTCCACCCGGTGAGGCGCCCCAAGGGGTCGACGATGCGGGTGATGGTCCCGTCGGTGCGGCGATCCAGGCGGGTCTTCGCCTGGCCGTGCTGGATGCTGGCCAGACCTCCACCCGGACTGCGCACCCAGTCGATGAAGCTCCCGTCGGGCAGGCCCACGGCGCGCACGCGCGAGAGCCGATCGAACATCAGCCTCCAGGCGCTGCCCTCTGGATCCTTCACGGAGCCTGGCAACTCGCCGACCCAGTCGCTCAGCCGGGTCTGGCCCCCGGCGGCGTCGGTGATGGAGGTCATGCGTCCCACGGCGTCGCGCTCGATGCGGGTGCTGCCGGTGGTGCCGTGCACGATCTCCTGCACCCGACCCGCGCTGTCGCGCCGGAGGGTGAGCAGGCCCGTGCCTTCGCCGATCTCCACCACCCGCCCGCGCGCGTCGGTCCGGTAGCGCCGCGAGCGGCCCGCGGGATCGGTGATGGCCAGGCGGAGGGCGGCGTCATCGTAGTCCAGCCTCCAGGGTGCCCCCAGGGGGCCCACCAGGCGAGTGAGGCGCAGCCGCTCGTCCAGGGCGATGGTCCAGCGAGCCCCAGAGGGAGGGCGCAGCGCGTTGATCCTGCCGGAGCGGTCGCGATCGAGCAGGGTGCTGTAGCCGGCGGGGTCCTTCCACCCGGCGATGCGTCCGTCGTCCAGCAGCAGCGTGGCGCTGCGACCGGCGGGGTCGTGTACGGTGACGCCCTCGTCGCTCCGCTGGATGCGCCACGCCATGCCGCTGCCGTCCGTGGCGCGCTGCAGGCCGTCCTCCGCCCACTCGAAGCGCCAGCGGGTGTGCCCTGGCCCCTCGATGGCTTGCACGCGCCCCTGGGAGTCGCGGCGGATGACCGCCCTGGAGCCGTCGCTCCAGAGCAGCGCCTCCAGCCGTCCCTGCGAGTCGTACAGGTATCGATGCTGCAGGCCGCCAGGGCTCGTGACCGCGGCCAGGTGGTCGTCTTCGTCGTACTCGTAGCGCGCGGTCTGGCCGCTGGGATCTCGGGCCAGGCGCTCCCGTCGTTTGCCCACTACGCGGGCTTCTTGCAGGTCGATGCGACGCCCGTCAGGGGTGGCGATGCTTGCCAGGCCATCCTGGCCCCAGCCGAAGTGCTGGAGCAACCCCGCGCCCTGATCGCGCTCGAGCAGCAGGCCCGCCCCGTCGTAGCGCTCGACCACCCCGTCGCGGTGCAGCAGCTCGAAGCCGTCCTCGGTGCAGCGGAGCAGATCGCCGTGGCCGTTGTCCAGCTCGCGCCCCGCGGTGCAGTAGGGCTCCAGGGGGTTGTAGTAGTAGGGGGGGAAGCTGGGGATCTTCCCACGGAGGCTCGACGCCTGCACACCCTGGTGGTCCGCGTGCAAGTGGGTCTCACCGCGCCAGGTCCAGCCGTCGCCAGACCAGCTGCGGGCCAGGGTCAGCGCGTCCGGCACACCCGCGACGCTTAGGTCCACCACCTCGATCCAGGGTTCGCCGGTGGCGGGGTCCACCACCAGGACGCCTCGATCCTCTACGTGGCCGCGGTCGCTGGACGGAGGAAGGGGGCCGAACCAGACCGCGCCGCTCGGGCCCAGCAAGGCCTCGGGCCGAGCCTGCGCTTGCCCGGCGAGGACCAGTGCGAGGAGGGAGATCAGGGCCGGTGCAGCCAGGACGGCCTCACGGCGCTCCGACGTAGAGGAACGCGCCCCAGTACGAAGGATCGGCCTGGCCGCCGTCAGCGCCGAGGGTGTTGACCAGGGTCTCGCGTGCCTCGGCCAGGGCGCGGGCGGGTGCCCGCGAGCGGTTGAGGGCGTCGTAGACGGAGGTCAGGTAGCGGGAGCGCAGGATGGGGGGAGGGTTCCACATGGCGACCAGCACGCCGCGGGCGCCGGCGTCGCGGAAGGCCTGGGCCCGCACCAGCTGGACCTCGGGGCTGGGGCCAGTGCTGATCACCACCATCTTGGCGGCGGTGGTGGCGCAGGCCAGCTGGGGCAGGGTGGTCTCGCCATCGACCCACAGGAAGCCGCCCGAAGCGCCGGTGGGGATGCCGGCCAGGTGGAGGTAGCGGGCGGTGGCCAGGTGCTCGTCGAAGGTGGCCTTGTCGGCTTCGGCACCTTGCTTGAGCACCGAGTAGCCACCGCCGAAGAGCCGGGCGATGGAGCTGGTCTCGCCCTGGGGCTTGAGCCCGGCCTCGAGCATAGTGCGGGTGACCTCGTCCGTGACCGCGAGCTCCTGCTGGCTCATGTCCTCGAGGGTGGCCATCTCTTCGCGGGAGATGCCCAGGAAGTCGGGCTTGTAGCCGCCCTCGGGCTCTTCGCTCTCGTCGCGGCCTCCGCCCAGGTAGGGCATGGATGAGACCGTGCGGATGTCCGCCAGGTAGCGGCGCCCCTCGATCTGCTCGGGGAGCACGGCCCAAGGAAGCCTCATCACGTCGGGGTCCGCCACCACGAGGTAGCGGGCGATGCCCACGAGGTCGCCCACCACGCCGTCGATCAGCTCGCGGCGGAAGCGGTCGCCCGCGGTGGGGTCCGTGGCGCCGCCGCCGAAAGCGGGCCCGCGCCCCAGGGCGTCCAGGTAGGTCTGCACCCAGCCGCGCACGGCGTCAGGCTTCTCGATGCGCTTGACCTTGGTGACGGAGGGGGTGACCAGCAGCAGCTCGCCGCTGGTGGCGCCGAGGCGGATGGAGAAGAGCGCGGTCTCGGCGAACTTCGTGCGCACATCGCCCACATCGAGGGGGGCGGCCATGCCGGCGAGGCACGCCCGGTCCGGGATGGCGGCGGCGGTGGCCGCGCGGGCGTCGGCGGGGAAGGGGGCGGTGCCCGCCAGCCACAGCAGCGTGCGGGCCTGCTCGCGGCCGTAGGCCTCGGTGAAGGCGTCCCGGGCGTCGGGCTCGAGGCCGAGGGTCCAGTCGTAGCCGACCGCGGCGCTCAGGCGCTGGAAGTCGCGGAAGTGGGAGAACTCGTGCAGCGCCAGCAGCGCGTCCTCGCCCCCCTTGTTGGTGAGCGCGATGGCCGCGTTGACGTCCTGGTCGATCCCCACTCCGTCGGCCCCGTCGAGGGTCAGCGGCGGTGACCAGCGGCCCTGGCGGCGCACGGGGACGGCGGTGATGGCGCGGTCCAGGGCCAGCTTCGCGTCGCCAGCGGCGCCCCCGGCCAGGGCGTGGTGGGCCTCGGCCCAGGCTGCGATGCCCGTGGAGGGGGTCTCGCCAGGGGCGGCGGGTTCGGCGAAGCCGCGCCAGGCCGTGACCTGCGGGGGTTCGTCGTCGAAGGTAGGCAGGACCGAGGGCTCGAGCCCCAGCGCCAGCCGGCGGGCGTAGAGCTCGGCCAGCAGGGCCGGCGCCGCATCGATCTCGAGATCCTGGATGGCCTGGGTGGCAGCGGCCAGCTGGTGGGTGACGCGGGCGTGGCGCTCGAGGGCCAGGGCCGCCTCGATCTCGGAGGAGGCCCAGCCGAGCTCATGGGCGGCTTCCAGGGCGCCTCGAGCGGCGCCGACCGACTCGGCTTCGCCGAACCAGGCCCAGGCGAGGGCCAGCTGGGCGTCGACGGCGAGGGGGCCATCCGCAGCGCCGGCCGCGAGCTTGGCGCGGGCCGCGGGCAGGTCGCCCTGGCAGTAGCCCGCCATGCCCTGGGCCACCGAGGCCTGGGCCTCGGGCAGCGCCTTGGCGGCGGTGTCGAGGGCCCGGAGGTCACAGAGGCGCCAGGCGGCGCGGGTGAGGCTCTGAGCCAGGTCGGTGCCTGCGGGACCCGGGTCGTCCACCGCGAGGGCCTCGCTGGCCAGGGTGAGGCCCTGACGGAGCTCGCCCGTGGCGATGGCGGCATCCGCCGCGAAGACGGTGGCCTGGCCGCGGACCGGGCTGGGATCGGCCGGCAGGGCGGCGAGGTGCTCGGTGGCCAGCTCGTAGGCCTGATCGGCTTGGCCCTGCTGGAGGAGGAGGTCGATGCCCTGGGCCAACAGCTGGGTGGCGGCCACGGTGTTGTGGGCGGCCATGGCCTTGTGGGCGGCGGCGATGGCCACCGGGGCGGCCAAGGCTGGATCGTCCAGCAGCCCGAGCTTCATCTGGGCACCCGCCAGGACCGCGCGGGGGTCGTCGCTGGCGGAGAGCTTGTCGAGCTCGGCCAGCACACCCTCGAGCTCGGTCTCGTCCGCTGAGCGGGCGAGGATCTTGGCGCGCAGCAGCGCCGCACGCCAGCCCTCGGCGGCGGCGGCGGTCGCCAGCAGCTCTTCGAGCTTCTTGGGGTTGGACTCGGCGACCATCAGCACCAGCGCGTCGGTGGGGACCGCGGGATCGAGGGTGTCGGTGGGCACAGCGGCGCCCCCGCGAAGCGCCTCGGCCAGGAACGCGGCGGCGAGCGCCGGGTCGGTGCCCCGCAGGGCGACAGAGGCGTCCAGCGCGTCGGCGTGGCGGCCCGCGGCCAGAGCCAGGGTGGCGCGCAGGCTGTGGTGCAGGGCGACCTGATCTCCGATGGCCTCTGTGACCGAGAGCCGGTCGAGCAGCTCGCCTGGCTGGCCCGACCCGATGGCGCAGAGCTCGAGCGCGTACCAGAGGTCCGCGTCGTCGGCGTGTTCTCCCAGCAGGGCCTCGACGGCGGTCATGGCCGCGGCGAGGTCGCCGCGCTCCATGAGCGTCATGGCCTCTTGCATAGGGTCGATGGTGGGCTCGGGCTCGGGCTCGGGCTCGACCTGAACGTCAGTGGGCTGGAGGTCCTGGACCGGAGTGGCGTCGTCCTGGCCGCAGCCGGTGGCGCACAGGATCGAGAACAGCAGGGGCAGGGTCTTCACAGTTCGCTCCTGGTGCTGGCGATGCGAGCCGCCATGGTAGCACGTCGCGGATTGTCGCAAGCGGACAGAGCTAGTTGCAGGCTCGTTGGCCGCCTTCGAAGCAAGTAAGGGTAGCGGGGCCGGTCAAGCCGATCCAGGCGATCATGCGTCCGGAGCTGCTCGTGAACGCCGTGACGCGGCAGGGACCCTTGCCCGCGTCGTTCAGAACCACCGGCGGCGGCCCCTTTGCTGAGCCCTGGTGGCACTTGACCTCGAGCTCGAAGACGTCGGGGTGGGTGGTGCCGAACTCGGCGCGGAAGAGCCCAGGCGCCTGGGCGTCCGTGGCGCTGGATGCAGGATCGGGGCTGGGGGGGGCGTCGGTCAGCGGCTCGGCATCCGCCACCGCGTCGTCGCCGGTGGGGTCGGGGTCTGTCTGGGCCGTGGCAGGGTCGTCCGCGGCTGGGTCGTCCGCGGCTGGGTCGTCCGCGGCTGGGTCGTCCGCGGCAGGGTCGTCCGCGGCTGGGTTGTCCGCGGCTGGGTTGTCCGCGACCGTGGGAGCGCCCTGGGCGGGATCGTCTTCGGCCAGCGGGCTGGGGTCCTGTTGGCCCTCGCGGAGGGCGGCGATGGCCTGCTCGCGTGCGCTGATGGACGGATCGTCGGGCGTCGCGACCGGATCGGTGGGTGGGGCGTCGTCCAGGGCCAGGGGTTGGGGATCGGCCTCGGTGCGGTCTGGGAGCGTCGGGTCCGAGGCCGGCTGCTCCAGTTGGGCCAAGGAGGGATCGACGGGAGGGTCCTCGGGGTCGAGCGCCGGTGGAGTCGGTGGGGTCGGCGGGGCGGGCTGCTGCTCGAGGAGCTCTCCAAGGAGTGCGTCGGAGTTCTGGGTGGGGGCTGGGCCCACGCGGGAGCGGATCAAGCCTGGGAGGAAGGCCCAGGCGGTCCAGGCGCCGAGCAGCAGGGCTGCGGCCAGGGGCAGGAGCAGGAACCATGGGCGTCGCCGCGGACGCGCAGGGGCCTCCGCGTGGTCGGGGCCCAGGCTGTCGGGTGCTTCGGGGCGGATGGCGCCGGGGTCGGCAGGGCCTTGGACCACAGAGCCTTGGGCCACAGCGGGCTGGATGGGCAAGCCGGGCCCCGCTGGCAGGATCGGCTCGACCGGCGCGCTGGGCGTGACGGGCAGGATCGGCTCGACCGGCGCGCTGGGCGTGACGGGCAGGATCGGCTCGACCG
>ERZ890953.449-NODE-449-length-23971-cov-7.382673_pt1 | contig 23971 bp, 19 predicted proteins | sample MGYA00521264_ERZ890953 | MGnify/ENA primary metagenome ERZ890953 (study PRJEB32303, sample SAMEA104408629) | aquatic metagenome | biome: Brackish water; feature: Chemocline; material: water | place: Baltic Sea | collected 2014-10-26T21:54:00 | depth 200 m ...
CCAACGCCGAGGGCGACACCGACACCGACGCCGACACCGACACCGACACCGACACCGACGCCGATGGCGACGCCGATGGCGACGCCGACGCGGACTCCGATGCCGACGTCGACACCTGCCCCAGCGCCTACGACCCGGTCGACCAGGGCAGCTGGAGCCGCAGCTACAGCGTGGTCTACCAGGGCGAGTCCACCACCGGCGAACAGAAGGGCATCGGCCCCTCGACCGGCTGGGGAGTCGACGGCTTCGAGTACAGCGACATGATCGGCGGTGCCAACGCCTTTGACGTGGACATCTTCGTCTCCTGCGAAGGCCGCGAAGGCGACGGCATGTACGTCTACGGCTGGGAAGGCAGCGTCTCCTACAGCATGATGGGCATGGCCATGCCCATGGAAGTGGTGGCCCAGGACAACCCGGCGCGGCTCTACCTGCCCGCCGAGTCCGAGACCGGCTTCCGCGGCTCGTGGTCCTACGACTACACGCTCATCATCGACAGCTCCGATGGCAAGCAGTACACCATCGGCTTCGCCGGGACCTTCCAGGAGATCGGCTTCGAGGCCTACTCCCTGCCCACCGGCGGCACCTACCAGGCCTACAAGCTCACCAACTCCTACCACATGTCCAACACCGCGATGGGCCAGGAGATGGACGGCTACGCCGAGCAGTACTGGATCAAGGGCCTCGGCCTCGTCGAGGAGACCCACTACGATCTCTCCACCAGTGACATCTAACTGTCTCGAGAGTTAACGAACTACTCCGGCCTGACACCCACTGATTGATCCCGCAAGCTTCTGGAAGTCCACCGATGCGTCTCATCACGACCCTCGCCCTCGCTGGTGCCCTCCTGGCCGCGCCCGCCTACGCCAGCAACACCAAGACCTTCCCGGCCAACCCCTACTACTCCACCGGCTCCATGGAGAACTTCCGTGAGCTCTATGTGGATCCCGACAAGTTCGTCGCGGGGCTCGAGCCGCTGCCTGCAGCCGAAGGCGAGGCCGCCGTCGGCACCCAGCTTCGCATCATGAACGACACCATCGGGACCCTCGAGGTCACCGTCAATGGCGTCGAGGTGGGTAGGCTCACCCCCATGATCGAAGGCGTGCTCAACAACGTGAAGCCCGGGCACTACGAAGTCACCATCCAGATGCCCAATGGCATGCGCACCACCTACCGGCTGTCCACCACCGCAGCCCCGGCGGTCGAGCCGGCCGCGGCCGAGTAGCGCTGGCGGTGCTCCTGGCACCGCTCATTCTGGGTTTGTTGCTCCCCGGGTGTCCGCCCGGGGAGTGTGTCGGTCCAGGCTGCCAGGACAGCTACTCGGCGGCCATGGTGTCGGTGTACCAGGGCCGTCCCGAGGGGCTTGGCAGCCGCCTGGACCCCTCCGAGGACGCCTGGCTCTCCATGACGGGCTCCGAGGCGCTGGGCCCTGACTGGGCCGTGGCGGTGGCGGGCGACACCCTGGTGCTCGGGGCGCCCGAGCTGGGCGCGGTGCTGGTCTTCCACCTCGAGGGTCGGGAGGCGGGCAGCCTGGGCGGCCAGGCGCTGGTGATCCCGGATGTGGTCGATGATCAGGAAGGCAGCCGCATGGGCGCCGCGCTGCTCGTCCTCGACGTCGACGGCGACGGGCAGCGCGAGCTGATCGTGGCGGCCCCCTCCGGGCGGGGGGTGGACGACGTGGTCTCCGGCGGCAGGCTCTATCTCTTCGAGCTGAGCGGCTACTTCTCGCGGCCGCTTCACGACACGGGCATCCCGGTCCAGCTCAGTGGGGACGACGCCGTGCTCACCGGCCTGGGCGCCGCCGCCTACGACCAGGCAGGCAGCGTGCTATCGGGCTGCGGAGATCTGGACGGCGACGGCAAGCCCGAGCTGGCCCTGGCGGCCCGCTGGGACGAGAGCGGCGGCGCTGCCCTGGGTGGAGCCGTCACCCTGGTCTCGAGCCAAGCCGTGGCTGCCGCCATCGCGGGCGGCGGCGGCGGCGTCCCCCTGCGCAGCCTGGGCGCCACCTACGCCTTCGCCCAGGTCGGAGCCTCGGCGGGGGCGGCCCTGCAGTGCGACACGGATCTCGACGGCGACGGGCTACCGGAGCTGCTCGTGGGCGTACCCTACGCCGACAGCGACACTGAGGAGGCCACGGGCGCCGTGTTCCTGGTCAGCGGAGAGCGCCTGGCCGACGACCTCGCAGACCGCGCCCTGGTCAGCCTCGAGAGCGCCGCGGCGGCGGCCATCCACGGCCCCTCGGGCGAGTCCTACCTGGGGGTCTCCTTGGCCCTGGGCGACGTGGGTAATGACGGCGAGACCGACCTGCTGGTGGGCGTACCTGGCGGAGGTCGCGAGCGCGGCTTGGCCTTGCTCTACGCCGACCTTCGCCTGGACCGCGACGAGCCCTCCCCCACCCTGCGCTTCCTGGGAGAGTCCGCGGGGGACCGCTTCGGCAGCTCAGTGGCCTTGGCGGACATCAACGGCGACCGCCTGGACGACATCGTCGTCGGCGCACCGCAGCACAACCCCACCGGCTTGGACGAGCACTTCGCCTCTGGAGCCGTCTACGCCTGGTATGGCGAGACTTTCTTCCGGGCCTGGAGCCGCACCTCGAACGCCGGAAAGGCCGACACCACCATCGTCAGGCAGCAAGCCTGGCTCCGCACCGGCGCCACCATGACCACCGGCGATCTGGACGGGGACGGCTACGCTGAGCTGGTGCTGGTGCATCGCATCCAGCCGGACTTCTAGGTCTCGTCGAGATCCGACGCGGGAGGCCGCCAGGTCTGCGAGCGCGGGGGACGGCGGTAGACCACAGGGCCCTGGTCGAGCATGGGACCGCTGGCGTCCGATGCCACATTGCTGCGCACGTAGATGCCCTGCTCGCCCTGCCACAGGATCACGGAGGTCCCGGGGGGCAGGTGCACCGCCTGCTGGCCCGAGCCGATCTGCCGGAGCTCGCCGCTGGGCATGGTGGCGGAGCCGTGCAGGCGCGGACCCGCCAACACCACCAGGCCTCCGTTGTCGTCGCAGCGGACCATCCCACCGAAGGCCTGGACATGCTGGCCCAGGTTCAGGGCGCCGCGCGGGGTCCACTCTCCGCCGCGTCGGAACCAGACCTCGGCGCCCTCGAGCCGCTCGGTGCTGGGGTCACGATCGAAGCCTGCCGTGGTGTCCAGCAGCCGCGGCGTGACAGGCTGGGGCGCCGCGAGCGCGTTCACCTGCAGGCCGGCGAAGGCGTTCGAGACCGTGGGCTCACCGACCATCTCCGCGAGGGGCTCGTGCAGCCCGGCGGACTCGCTCTCTTCAGGCAGCGGGAGCGTGATGTCGTCGTCCGTGCCTGCCTCGTACAGGTTCGCGGCGGGCATGGGCAGGGAGAGGGACAGGGAGGGATCCGCCTGGGCTCCGGTGTACTCGCCCTCGGAGGCGGGGACGGGGAGCGAGAGATCGGCGATGGAGGCGTCGGTGAGCCCCGCGTCGTAGGGCATCGACAGTGAGAGATCGTCGTCGAAGTCCCTTCGTTGGTCCTGCTCGGGCACCGGGAGTTCGTCGTAGTTGGAGCGCGGCCCCACGAGGCTGGGGTCCTGGGGCATGCCCAGGGAGAGGTCGTCGTTGCTGGACCTGCCGCGGCCGACGGGCAGCTCGTCGTACTCACCACGGGCCAGCGGCCGCCGACCGTGGGCCCGACCCGGAGCCTGTGCGACGACGGTGACGGGCTCATCGTCGTCTTCGGCGAAGTCTGTGCCCACATCCCGGTACACCTGATCGACAGGCAGGATGGTGCCGGACTCGCTGTCGGTGAGCACGCGCGTGTCTTCGGAGCCGGGGGCTGACCCCTCGGGGGGAGGCTCAGGGGCGATGGGCCGAGGAATGAACGGCTCGGAGCTGACCCTGGTGGGCGGGCCCTCGACATCGACATCGTCCAGGCCTGAATCCACGCTGGTCACGCGCCCCGCTTCGTCGGAGGCGATGGCCTCGGTGACCGTGGGGCGGGCCACGTTGGCGGCGCGGGCCTCGCGCTCGGCCTGCTCTAGCAGATCTACCAGGCCGTTGCTCAGGGTGCGCGTGACGGAACGATCGTGCTCGGGCGTGGGGAGGCCCGGCACAAGGGCGGGCGCGTCCTGCTCGGTGAGCTCGGGGGAGGCCTCGGGCTCCATGGGCGGGGCGGAGTCGCGGCCAGGCCGGGGGCCAGGAGAGCCCTGCTGCCCGACGCCTGGATCGGACTCCTCACGGGAACTCGGAGCGATCGGCGCGGCCTTGGCCACCAGGAGCTGATCGGCGGACTGGGACGGCTCGGAGAGCTCAAGCAGCTCGGGCTCGCCCTGAGAAGGGGGCAGCTGGACGTTGATGGTGCCCTGGGATCCCCTGGCGGCCTCGCGGATACGCGCGATGCCCTTGGCCAGGGTGTCCTCGTTGGAGAGCACGAGATCGACCGTCTCGTCCTGGTACAGGTTCCCATCGACCGCGAGCGGGGGGAGCGCGCCGAAGCCGGTACGCGGCGGCTGGGCGGCCCTGACCGGCTGGCCAGGCTCGAGGGTCAGAGTGGTGACGACGCGCCCGGACTCACCGTCCTGCAGCCGCAGGACCAGCGGTTCGCCTTGCAGTGGGAACTCACCCAGGACTGTTCCGTGGCATTCCACACGTAGGACGAGCACCGTCACGGCATCACCTCGTCGGAAGAAGGCAGGAAGTGTAACCGCCCCGACGAGGCTGAGCGTGGGGCGACGGGGACTATCCCTCGGAGAGCACGGGGATGCGCGCCACCATGGCCTTGATGAGCGGAATGTCGGGCCGGAGCTCTTCGGATGTCCAACGGATCGCCTTCTCCACCGAGCGCACCGTGGGGGCGAGATTCAGGGCGTTGAGCACCCGCTTGAGGGGGAAATAGATGTGGGCATAGGGAAGGTTTCGAAGCACGTTTGGCCGCACGATCTGCTGCAACGGGTAGAACATGAAGCTGCGCGGCTGCGGTGCGAAGCAGTCCATGGCCACCAGGAAGAGGTTGCGCCGCCCCAGCGCTCCCCCCATCACCGTCTCGTAGGCCACCCGCGCGGGCACATTGTTGACCAGCCCCCCTTCGGCCATGCGCGCGATGCCGTACCGGGCGTACAGCCGGTCGAGCAGCTGCTTCATGCGGGGATCGTCCCGGGTCACGTCGTAGTGGATCAAGCCCGGGATCGCAGAGGAGAAGCCAGCAGCGTCCAACACGTCCGCGTCCCGCGTGGAGTCATCCGCCCCGAACACGATCTCGGTGAGCAGCTCGGGGTCGTCGGTGAGCTCCCGGACGAGGTTGACCACGCCCGCCACCCGGCGCAGCCCTCCGCGGGTGAAGCCTCTGCCGGGCACCATCACGCCATCGAGGAAGTGCTCGTAGTAGCTGAGGTCGTGCTTGAGGGCGTCGAGCTTGATGCCGGTGGTGACGATGCGCATGGGCACCGGCAGCTCCCCCATGGTGAGGTTCTCGCCGTGATCGTTGAGGAACAGGGGGCCCAGCACTCGGTGCAGATCGAGGCGCAGGCCCGCGGGGAGCCCGTAGCGGCTGCCCGACTGCAACACCCGGAACAAGTTCGGCCAGGTCAGGCGCTTGCCGACCTGGAAGGTGGCGGCCACGTCGAAGCGCTTGCGCCGCGCGCGGCACAGACCGATGAGTCCGCCCATGCTGGTCCCAACGATGAGCGCCGGGTCCAGGTTGTTGCGGTGGAACAGCACGTATGCGCCCACATAGCCGTAGCCCGCGCCGCCGCCGCCCCCGGCGGCCACCACGAGCTTGCGCTCGCAGATCTCGTCCTCGAGGCTCTCCCGATCGAGGGGGAAGCGCTCGAGCAGAGCCCGCCGCCGCTCCCGGGTCGCGGCCACCAGGGCCGGGAGCTCGCGCACCGCACCCCAGAGGGGCTCGCTGCCGTTGTTCCGGAGGTGGGGCTCGAGGGTGGTGCGCACCCTCCATGCGTGGGGAGCGAGGAACCCGGCCACCTCGACGTCGTGGCCGTCGCGGCTTCGCACCACCGTGAGGCGAGCGAAGGAGAGCACGTAGCGCAGGCTGTCCAGCAGGGACCGCCCGGTCTCGTCAGGCCGGACCAGGGCGCGGCGCACTGCCTCCTGCTCCAGCTGATCCAGGGGGCTTCGGACTTCTAGGTGCTGTTCGACCTTCACGGGCACCACCCTGAGAGAGGAAGCATCTTACCCCGATGGGCGGGCGTCGCGCTCGACCCCTTGGTCTAGCTGCTCACCCTCTGCGAGGAACCCAGCAGCGAAGAACCCGGCCACATCGACCCAAGGTCGAGAGCTGCGCCGAGGCTGCCAGTGGGGCGGAAAGAAGCCAGCGTACTCGTTCTGGACGAAGCGCTGCCCCACCAGCACCACCGCTCCCTGATCCCGATCCGAGCGGATCACCCGCCCTGCAGCCTGCACAACCCGGGTCATGCCGGGCACCAGATAGGCCATCTGGAAGCCGTTCCCCCAGCGTTCCTGGCACCAGGCCCGCACCAGCTCCTGCCGGGGCCCCACCGCAGGCAGCGCAGGCCCCACCACCACCATGGCCAGCAGCGCCCGGCCGGGAAGATCCACGCCCTCGCCGAAGATGCCTCCGGTGACCCCGAGCAGCACCCTGGGGGCCTCCTCGTGGCCAGCCAGCCGGTCCAGCAGCGTGCGGCGCGCAGCCTCACCCATGTCGGGCTGCTGGGACAGCCGCGTGCGCCCTGGCAGATCGAGCAGGGCGGCCAGCTGATCCCGCATGGCGAAGCTCGAGAAGAGCACGGCGCAGTTGCCGGGCACGGCCATCACCACCCGCTCGATGATCTCCGCGGTCAAGGAGCGATCCCGATCGCGGTGGCGAAGCCGCGTGGAGACCCGCGAGGCCACCACGGTGAGCTGGCGCTCCGGCGGGAATGGGCATGGCACCCGGAGCTGGTCACAGCTGCCCTGCCCGAGGCCCAGCAAGACTCGGTGGATGTCCATGGGCTCGAGGGTGCCCGAGAGGCTGACGGTGCCGCCCAGGCCCTCCAGCAGCGGGCCCAGGTACAGCGAGGGGTCGCGGCAGAACAACGCCAGTTCCCCCGGCACGCCTGGGCGGGGGGTGTACAGGGCCACGGTCTCTTCGCCCGCCTTGGCCAGGCGATCCACGAAGCGCCCCAGCTCCCAGCACACCAGCTGGTAGGGATCGGCGGGGCCCACCACACCGGGGGCACGGGGCAAGGGGAGGCCCTGGCGCCAGCGCCGCTGAAGCCCGATGGCGTAGTCCAGCGCCAGCTCATCGGCCTTGCCCCGCAGCTCGACCAGCCGCTGGGTGTCGGCCTCCACCATGCAGGTGCCATCGGCAAAGGCAGCGTCGAGCCCCTCGCCGGCGTCCTCGATGAGCTCGAGTAGATCCTCGAGGAGCTCCACATGCCCCGCGAAGCCCGAGCCCAGCTGTTCCAGCTCCTGGTGGGCCCGCAGCACCATGCGCCCATCCAGGCTGGGGGAGAGCCAGCCACGGGCGCGCTCGGGCAGGTGGTGAGCCTCGTCCACCAACACCAGCCAGCTCTCGGCGACGCCGGGCTCACCAAACCAGCGACGGAGCGCGACGGAGGGATCGAAGACATAGTTGTAGTCCCCGACCACCACGTCGCAGCGCTCAGCCAGCTCCAGAGAGAGCTGGTAGGGGCACACCCCCGCAGCCTCAGCCGCCTCGCGCACCCGCTCGGGTCGCAGCACCCCGCAAGCCAGCAGATCGTCCAGCAGCTCTGGCGTGCGGAGCTTCTCGGGCACGTCGGCCGCGTAGGGGCAGCGCTCGGGGTGACAGTCCATCTGCTGGGCGAGGCAGCTGCGCCCCTTGGCCCGCAGGCCGAGCGCCCGGATCACCAAGCCCCGCTCGCGCATGGCCTCGAGGGTGTCGAGCACCAGATGCTGTTGAGTGGTGCGGGCGGTGGCGTAGAAGATGAGGCCGTCCTCGGCGTAGGCCGCCCTGAGGGCGCCCAGCAGCACCGCCGCGGTCTTGCCCACCCCCGTGGGCGCGCTGAGCAGCAGGTGACGCCCCTGCCCCAGGCTGCGCTCGCAGGCCTGGACGATGCCCTCCTGGCCTGCCCGGTAGCCGTCGTGGGCGAAAGGCACCGGCGCGCTGCGGCGGTGGCGCCGGTGGGCCAGCAGATCTTCCCTGGCCGCCACCATCCAGTCCAAGCGGGCCTGCAGCCAGCTGCCGAGCCCTGGCTCTGGGGGCAGGTGGATCACCTGACGCCAGCCATCCACCAGGGACACCAGCACCAACCGACCCAGCACCTGCTCACCGCGGCAGCCCAGGAAGTGCAGGTACAGCTGCAGCTGCTGGCACCAATCGCACACTTGGTCCCGGCGCAGGGCGTACAGCTGCTGGGCGTCCAGCATGGTGGACTTGAGCTCCTCGACGACCAGGTGGTCCCCCTCGGTGCTCACGCCGTCGATGCGCCCGGTGATCACACAGGTCCACTCCCGCACCACCAGCAGGTGCCGGATGGAGACCTCACGCTCGAAGCCCGGATCCTGCTCCTCGCGACCGGACTGCCACTGCTGGTGGGCTCGCTGGCCCAGCCTGGCCCTGGCCTGGGGCGAGGCTGCCAAGCCGCCCAGCCCGGCATCGGGCCCAGGGGCCCGATCGAGGAGGTCGTGGACCGCCATGGTGACGGTCCGCGCCTGGTCATCCCACTGGATCATCGTGTACCGCGGCTCATGGAGGGAGGATGGAGGGCAGTGTGCGCTGCATGGGCTACTAGCGTCTCCATGCTGGTCTGGCTGCTGTTCTTGGCCTGTCACACGCCCCCTCGGGAGGTCCCCGTGGGTGAGGTCGTGCTGGGCTGGCGGCTGGCGCCGGGGATGGAGCTGGCCTATCGCCTGCGCTCCACCCACTCCCTGGGCACCGACACGGTGGTGCGCGAGGAGCTGTGGCACTACCTGGTGCGCCGGGTGGACGACCAGGGCACCTTCACCCTCGAGGGCCACCTCGAGAGGCTGGACGCCTCCATCCTCGCCGACGGGGTCCCCATGGAGGACGAGGTCCTCGAGGCCGCGCTGGAGCAAGAGCGCGCCCGCCTGGGCCTCTCCCCCATCACCCTCAGCCTCAGCCTCGACGGGCGCATCGACCACCTCGAGACCACTGGCTGGAGCGATGCCCTGCCCCACCGGCTGCTGGCTCTGCGGCTCCCGGGAGAGCCCGTGCTGCCAGGCAGCCGCTGGAACGACACCGAGACCGCCCGCCCCTTCACCCGGCTGGTCCCCAGCGGCCTCGAGCTGGACATCGCCGGCACCCACCGCCTCGAGCAGCTCCTGTGGCAGCCAGCCTCCCGACTCGGCCTGCGCCCATCGCGGGCGCGCCTGGTGGCCGAGCTGGACACCGAGGCCATGGTGCGCCCCGAGGATGCCCGCGTCCCCACCCTGGACATCCACGGCGCCGCCCGCTGGGATCTCGAGGGTGGCCGCCTGGCCACGCGCTCCCTGTCCATCGGCGAGCGCGGCGGTACCGATCCGGAGCTCACCGGCTCGCTGCAGCTGGAGCTCGAGTGGGTCGAGCCGAGCCGCGCGCACCACCAGGGCTCACACCCCTGAAGCAGGCAACGCGCCCACGAGGGCGCGCTGCGTGACCGGGACCAGAGGGGCCTAGTCGGCGCTGGTCTTGTAGGCTTCGATCAGGATGTCAGCCACTTCGGGGCGCAGGATGCGGGGATCCGGGCGCTCACCGGTGAGCAGGATGTCGCGCACCTTGGTGCCGCTGATGAAGAACGGCTTGTGGTCCTTGTGGTTCTCCATCAGGTCCACGCGGCCCATGTGATCGTAGTAGGCCGCGAAGCCGACCTTCATGGGCTGGATGGCCAGGTGGCCGGGCAGCTCGTCGAAGACGTGCTGGGCGTCGAAGTCACCCCAGATGGGGGCGCCGTCGAAGTAGGGCGCGTCGGCGTGCTTGCGGCCGATGACGATGTGGGAGAAGCCGTGGTTCTGACGGTAGATGCCGTGCATGATGGCCTCGGAGGGGCCGCCGTAGAACATGCGGATGTCCAGCGCGACGAGCTCGAACACATCGTTGATGTCGTAGCCAGCCTCTTCCCACAAGGCGACGTCGGAGTCGCCCTGGCCCAGCAGCCGGTTCTCGAGGAGCGTGGTGTAGCAGTCCATGCGGGTGGCCGCATCGACGTCGTCGCCCTTGAGCGTACCCACCAGGGGCATCAGCACGGCGCCGGCGTACAGGCCAGCCCGGGTGAGCTCCTGGGCGCCATGCACCAGGGCGTACTCGTGGGCCCGATGCAGGGGGTTGCGGGTCTGGAAGGCCATGGCGGCTTCCCACTTGCGGGCCGCGATCATGGCGCGGGTCTGCTTGGGGGTGAGCTGGTAGGCCGCGAACGCCGGGTTGCGGGGCTGGGGGAGGGTCCACAGCTCACCGCCGACCAGCTTGGTGCGGGGATCGTCCATGACGATGGCGCCGCCGGGATGGTCGGTGCGCTCGGTGAGGTAGACGGACTTGATGTAGCGGGGCTTGTCCCAGTCGAAGATGGACTGGACCAGCAGGCGGGCCACAGGCTCGCCGGCCGCGTTCTTGATCACGGCGTGCTTGCCGACCTCGAGGCCAGCGGCCTCTTCGTCGGTGATCGGCAGGGCGATGGGGATGGCCCAGGCGTAGCGCACGCCGCCGCGCTCGATGCTGTGGGTGTCGAGCACGTCGTTGTACTCGTCCTCGTTCATGGGGCCCACCATGGGGCTGAGGGTGCCATCACCGATGCGGTAGACAGCACTGAGGTCGGCGTCGTTGACCTCCAAGCAGGGGAGGCTCTGCGCGTCGGCCAGCAGCTGCTTGCGCTCGGTGAGGGGAAGGACGCGGTCGACGGGCTCGGCGAGGCCACCGTGGACGGGAACGAGGGACATTGCAGACTCCAGGGTCCGAGGGTTCGGAAGGGGGCCCCTGATATCAGCTTTCCCCTCCCTGCCAAGGCTTTTTCACGCCTCTGGTGATCTGCCCCGCAGGCTCGTCGGTCCATCCCCCGCAGGCGGAGCCCTCTTCACGCCTTTTCACTTCTATGGAACACCATTTTCGCGCCAAACGCCAGCGGGTGCTCCCAAGGGTCGCCCCAGCCTGCTAAAAAGATTCCGCCGAAGGCGCCTCTGGCGCGGTGCAGGCCCCAGCGTCGCACCCCCACCCTCCCCCCTCAACGCCTCGGTCCTCCCTCCCCTCCCCCCCTCCCCCACATGGCATAGCGCTTGCAAGGACACCTCGTGTCCCGCGGCTCACGCTGCCATCCCCCCCGTCGGTGCGCCCATGCAGAAGCTCGTCGTTGAAGGTGGCCATCCACTCCAGGGCACCGTGCCCATCAGCGGCGCCAAGAACGCCGCCCTCCCCCTGCTGGCCGCCACGCTCCTGGCGCCCGGAGAGCACAAGCTCGAGAACGTCCCAGGCCTGGCCGATGTGTCCATGATGCTCAGCCTCCTCGGTCGCCTCGGCTGCCCCTCCCTCTGGAACGGCAAGCTTCGCCTCGAGACCAGCAGGATCTTCTTCTCCGAGGCTCCCCACGATCTGGTGCGCAAGATGCGCGCTTCGGTCCTGGTCCTCGGCCCCCTGCTGGCCCGCACGGGCCACGCCCTGGTCAGCCTGCCCGGCGGCTGCGCCATCGGCGTGCGCCCCATCGATCAGCACCTCAAGGGCCTCGAGGCCCTGGGCTGCCGCTTCGAGCTGTCGGACGGCTATGTGCACGGCCGAGTGGATCGTCTGCGCGGCGCCGACATCCAGCTGGACGTACCCACGGTCGGCGGCACCGAGAACATCCTGATGGCCGCGGTGCTGGCCGAGGGTCACACCACCCTCCGGAATGCCGCTGCCGAGCCCGAGATCGAAGACCTCGTCCGCTTCTTGCGCAGCCTGGGCGCGCGCATCGAGGGCGAGGGCAGCTCCACCCTGGAGATCGACGGCGTCACCTCGCTGCGTCCCTCGGCGGCGGGCTACCGCATCATGCCCGACCGCATCGAGGCGGGCACCTACCTGGTGGCGGGCGCCATCACCGGTGGCAAGGTCACCTGCATCGACACGGATCCGGTCCACCTGGACACCACCATCGACGCCCTGCGGCGAGCCGGGTGCGAGGTGCGGGTCGACGGCAACGCCGTCACCGTCGAGCGGACCGGCCCCTTGCGGCCAGTGGACATCGTCACCCGGCCCCACCCGGGCTTCCCCACCGACATGCAAGCCCAGCTGACCGCCCTGCTGACCCTGGCCCAGGGCACCAGCACCATCACCGAGACCATCTTCGAGAACCGCTTCATGCACGTGGCCGAGCTGCACCGCATGGGAGCCGACATCCGCGTGCAGAGCAACACCGCCGTGGTGCAGGGCGTGGTGGGCCTCAAGGGTGCAGCGGTCATGGCCACCGACCTGCGCGCCTCCGCAGGCCTGGTGCTGGCGGCCCTCGCCGCCCGAGGCAGCTCCGAGATCCTCAGGCTCCACCACCTGGATCGCGGGTATGAAGCCTTGGTTCCCAAGCTCCAGGGCATCGGAGCCCACATCTGCCGGGTCGACTCGGAGGCCCGCGCGCCCCGCGCAGAGCTCCACACCGGGATGAGCGCCACAGCCTGAGCGTCGAGGACGAGACTTGTCCAGTCCCCAGGCGGCCACAGCAGGCCCGCCGGGCTAGGGTCTGACGATGGCCATCCCCCGCGAGCTCATCGACCAGATCCGGGACCGCTGCGACATCCTCGAGGTGGTGCAGCGCCACGTCACCCTCAAGCGCCGCGGCAGCGCATGGCTGGGGTTGTGCCCCTTCCACCAGGAGAAGACCCCGTCCTTCAACGTGGTCCCGGCCAAGGGCATCTACTACTGCTTCGGCTGCGGCGAAGGTGGCGACGTCTTCAAGTTCCTCATGAAGACCCAGGGTGTGGGCTTCATGGACGCCGTACGCGAGCTCGCCGGCCCCGCCGGGGTCGTGATCGAAGAGCGGGAGCTCACCCCCGACGAGCAGCGTCGTATCCGCAAGCGCGCCACCCTGTACGACGTCTGCGAGGCGGCCGCCGACTTCTTCCAGCAGGTGCTGCTGGCCCGGCCTGACGGCGCCCCCGGGCGGGCCTACCTCGAGCAGCGGGGCATCACCCGCGAGACCATCGAGCGCTTCCGCATCGGCTATGCGCCAAACCAGTGGTCCGCCCTTCTGGATCACCTCCACAGCCGCGGCTTCCCCGAGGCCATGGTCGTGGCGGCGGGGCTCGCGCGCAGCCGCGAGCGGGGCAGCGGGAGCTTCGACTTCTTCCGCGGCCGAGTCATGTTCCCCATCTTCGACGAGCGCAGCCGGGTGTTGTCCTTCGGCGGACGCCTGATCGAAGACCAGAGCCACGACGGCCGCGAGGCCCCCAAGTACTTCAACGGCGTCGAGTCCGACATCTACCACAAGCAGCGCGTGCTCTACGGCCTGTCGCACGCACGCACCGCCATCCAGCGCGAAGACCGCGCCATCCTGGTCGAGGGCTACTTCGACGTCGTCAGCCTGGCGCAGGCCGGCATCGAAGAAGCCGTCGCCACCTGCGGCACCGCGCTGACCCCGGACCAGCTCCGGATCCTGCGCCGCTTCTCGCCTCGCGTCATCGCGCTGTTCGACGCCGATCAGGCCGGCATCAAGGCCGCCGTCCGGGCCATGCCTCTGTTCGCCGAGGCCCAGATGGAGGCCCTCCGGCTGGACATTCCCGGCGCCAAAGACCCCGACGAGCTCATCCGAGAGCAGGGCGCCGAGACCTTCCGCACCCTGCTGTCCAAGACCGAGCCGCTCATGGAGCTGGTGATCCGCTGGCATGCTGAAGAGAACGGCGCCACTCCCCTGGGCAGGCAGCGGGCCCTCGAGCAGCTGGCACCCCTCGTGGCCGCCTTCCCCGAGGTCGCTCGCGCCTCCCTGGCGCGCCGGGTGGCCGACGTGCTCTACCTCCCCGAGGTCCAGGTCACGCGCCAGGTTCGCCGCAGCCGCGCCGGCGGCGACCAGCCCGCGCCAGCCCCCCAGCGCGCGCCCGACGCCACCCGCTTCTCTCGCGGCCTGCGCCACCTCATCTGGCTGCTCATCCACCACACCGAGCTCGTCGCGCCCCTGGTGCAGCGCGCGGACCCTACCCTGATCAGCGAAAGCCACGCCGTGCTCGACTGCATCGCCACCCTGCTCCAAGGCCATCCCCTCACCACCGCCATCGCCGGCACCGAGGACGAAGGCCTGCGCAGCCTGCTGGTCGCGGCCGGTGCTCAGCAGGGCCTGTACGCCGAAGAGCGGGTTCCAGCAGCCGCCCAGCAGATCCTCGCGCGGCTCGAGCTCCCCCGGATCGAGCAGCGCCAGGCGCAGCTCCACAGGGCCATCGATGCCGCCCCGCCAGGGTCGGATGAACAGCGGGGCTTGATCTCCGAGCGCGTTCGCCTCATCATGCTGAAGAAATCCGTCGAGGCTGTACTACAGGGCCGGTTCGAGCAAGATTGAACCGGTGCTGGCGTTGGCATTGGTGTGCCCGGGATTTTTTGCTTGCGGGCGCCGTGTTGACAGGACAAGTTAGTCCGGCTTCTCAATGCAGTCTGGTGCCCGGCGGTGTCACCGACTGGCTCCGCGCCTCCGCGGCAGGGTTCCCCACCTGCCCGTCCGGCTGTTCTTCGGCTCAAATAAGGAAGACGGATGCTTAAGGACAAAGACCTGACGGAGATCCAGGAGCTGATCAGCATCGGGAAGCAGCGTGGCTACGTCACCTACGAGGAGATGAGCAACAGCCTGCCCACTCACCTCATCAGCGGCAACCACATCGACGACATCATGATCCTCTTCTCGGAGATGGACATCGAAGTGGTCGAGGCCGCCAAGAAGCGCCGCGAGTCCGCCCGCAGAGGCGACCCGCCCGAGGACGCCCAGGACGACGCCAGGCTGGCTGTGCGCTCCACCGACCCCGTGCGCATGTACCTGCGCAAGATGGGCACCGTCTCCCTGCTCACCCGCGAAGGTGAGATCGAGATCGCCAAGCGCATCGAGCGCGGCGAGCAGATGATGCGCCGCGGGATTCTCACCAGCGCGTTCGGCCTGCCGCTGCTCGAAGAGGTCGCCTACGTCCACGACACCGACGGCAACCCGGTCAAGCCTGTCCGTTTGCGTCACTCCCGCACCGGCGAGCCCCTCCCAGAGGTCATCGAGCAGGTCAAGGCCTTGCTCGCAGCCCGCGCGGAAGCCCAGCAGGCGCTGGGACGGGCCAAGTCCAAGAAGCGCCGCGCCGCAGCCCAGGAAGCCTATGAGCAGATCGATGATCAGCTCATCGAGCTCCTCGAGACCGTCGATGTCCACAAGGTTCGTATCCTTGGCGCGGCCAGGGAGCTCCGCGGCCACTGGGATCGCATCAAGCGCTCAGAGCGCATCATCGATCACGTCGCCCGCGAAGCCCTGGTGCCCGTCGCCGACTTGCGCCGCATGATCCGCAAGGTCCGCCGCACCCCTGACACGGCGGGCCGCGAGGTGGTCGAGAGCACCGGGATCTCCGAGGAGACCTGGCGAGAGTTCGATAGCCGGGTCCGCCGTGAGCTGCGCAAGATCCGCAAGGTCGAGGCCGCCTGTTGCATGGACCGCGAAGAGCTTCGCGTCCTCGCCCGCGAGGTCCGTGGCGCCGAAGCCCTGGCCGAGCAGGCCAAGTGCGAGCTGGTCGAGGCCAACCTCCGCCTCGTCGTCTCCATCGCCAAGAAGTACACCAAGCGCGGCCTGCAGTTCCTCGACCTCATCCAGGAAGGCAACATCGGCCTGATGAAGGCGGTCGAGAAGTTCGAGTACCAGCGTGGCTACAAGTTCTCCACGTACGCCACCTGGTGGATCCGCCAGGCCATCACCCGCGCCATCGCGGACCAGGCCCGCACCATCCGCATCCCGGTCCACATGATCGAGACCATCAACAAGATGGTGCGCACCAGCCGCTACCTGGTGCAGGACCTCGGCCGCGAGCCCACGCCCGAAGAGATCGCCGACAAGATGGAGATGCCCGTCGACAAGGTGCGGCGCATCCTCAAGATCGCCAAGGAGCCCATCAGCCTCGAGACCCCCATCGGCGAAGAGGACGACTCCCACCTTGGCGACTTCATCGAGGACAAGGGCACCCTCAGCCCCTCCGAGCGCGTGATCAACAGCAGCCTCGGCGACCAGACCCGCAAGGTCCTGGCCACCCTCACCCCTCGCGAAGAGCGGGTGCTGCGCATGCGCTTCGGCATCGGTGAGAACTCCGACCACACCCTCGAAGAGGTTGGCCAGGACTTCGACGTCACCCGGGAACGCATCCGGCAGATCGAAGCCAAGGCCCTGCGCAAGCTGCGCCACCCGAACCGCTCCCGCCGCCTGCGCTCCTTCGTCGAGTATTAGGCCGCGCACAGCCCTCTACCCAGCCCTGGCCAGCCCGGGTCGGTTACGTTTTCGCCCAGGTTCGGGCCCATAGCTCAGTTGGTCAGAGCACCTGGCTCATAACCAGAGGGTCGCGGGTTCGAGCCCCGCTGGGCCCATCACCCTGCCCACGGTCAGCAACCCCCCTTTCACCTCCTGGGGGCTCGGAGCATAGGCATGCACCCGGAACTCGAAGCTGTCGTGAAGCTCTGGGAGAACGTCAACCGCGCCGACAGACTTCAAGCAGAGCGCGTGACCTGCATCGAGAACCGAAGCCTCACGGTCACGAACCAGAGAGAGGCCGCAGAAGCGCTCGAGGCCGCGCGGGTGGCCTTGGATGGAGTGCGCACCGAGGAACGGCGCGTCATGCGCAAGCTCGACTCCTACCGCAAGCGGGTCTCCACCACGCGCACCATGATCGACACGGGCAAGGCCCCCGACTACCGCCTGGCCGAGCAGCAGCTGCGGTCCTGCATCCTGATCGTGGACGACCTCGAGACCGAGGCGCTCGAGCTCATGGAGCAGCGGGACGACGCCGAGCAGGTCGCCGAGGCCGCCCAGCAAGCCTTCGACGCAGCCGAAGACGCCTCCACCCGAGCCGTCGTCCGCGAGCGTGATCGTATCCCCGCCATCGATCGCGAGCTCGAGGACCTGGACCTGGCTCGGCCTGCCCTGCAGGAGGCCTTGACCCACGAACACCGCGGCCCGTTCCGCACCCTGCGGGCCCGCAATCGCAGCGCTGTCGCCACCCTCAGGGACGGCGCCTGCTCCGTCTGCAACTACGCCTCGCCGTCCCAGGTAGTCAACGAGATCGAGGGCCACACGCGCGTGCACACCTGCCGCAACTGCGGCCGCTTCCTGCTTCCTGGTCGCCCCGAGCAGGCTTGATCCCGCGCAGGGCCCGGTATACGGAGCCGCCGTCGGTGGACCCCAGGTGATCGCGGGCGGCTTCACGCCGTTCGAGGAAAGTCCGAGCTCCACAGGGCAAGCTGCCGGGTAACTCCCGGTCGGGGCAACCCGGAGGAAAGTGCAACAGAGAGCAGACCGCCAGGTGGCTCGTCCACTTCCGGATCCTTGTCGGCGCCATCCCCGCATTGCGAGGCAAGGTCACGACGAGTCCGGGGCGCCCTCGGGTGTCGGTGAGGTTGAAAGGGTGCGGTAAGAGCGCACCGGCGGCCCCGGTGACGGGGCCGGCCAGGCAAACCCCAGCTGGTGCAAGGCCGAATAGAGGAGCGCTCGAGGACTGCCCGTCCGAAGCTCCCGGGTTGGCCGCTAGAGGGTGTCGGCAACGGCTCCCCCAGAGGAATGATCACCGCCCCGTGAGGGGTGACCCACACGGGGAACAGAACTCGGCTTACGGAGACCACCGACCCGCCCACTCCTTCGGGGGTGGGCGGTTTCCGTCTTCGCAGCAGACACGGTCACGGGCACGGACCGCGAGTCGGTCACTCCTCGAAGCCGGCGCCGAACCCTACGCCCCCCAGCTCTGCCGCGTCGTCGAAGTCGGTGGAGACCAGGGACCAAGGGCCGGGCGCGCGTCCGGCTTCCTCGAGGCGAGTCCCCAGGGCCGACAGCGCCACCCGGGCGACGCCGCGGAGGCGCACAAGTGCGCCATCCATGGAGACAGCGAGGGCCCTGGGCATGTCCTCGGTGTGGCCCAGGTAGAAGCGCAGATCGTCCAGCTCCCGGTAGAAGGCCTCGATAGGCTCGAGCTCCTGACGCTCCAGGGACAGCAGCTCGCCCATGCTCAGGCTGCGGTAGCGCTGGAAGGTGGTGTCCAGGAAGGGTGTGCGAACACGATGCCGCCCCCAGAGCTCCACCAGCAGGGTGCGGCGACGCAGCAGATCATCGGTGACCCGATGGATCTCGAGCCCCAGCAAGATCCTCAAGCGCTCGGCGCGAACGGCGTCTTCCATGACGGCTCCCCGGATGGACATTGGGGTTGTGGCCCACCGCGACCAGGAGGGGCCAACAGCTACTCGCTCTCGCCGTCTGCCTCGCCTTCATGGAAGCGGTAGATGACCGTGTCTTCGTGGGCGATCAGCAGCGCCTCGGCGGCCTCCCGTTCGATGGCCGTGCGGCTCTGCTGCAGCCGCAGCACGTCGCGCCGGAGCAGCTCGTTGTCGTGGTGCAGCTCGCCAGCCTGGGCCTGCATACGCACCAGCTGCCGACGCAGCAGGTGCCGCCGCAGCAAGCCATCCTGGCCCAGGAGCGTGACTGCCAGAACAGCCAGCGCGACCATCGCAGGGATCACAGTGAACAGGCGCTGGACGAAGCGAGTGGGGGGCACGGGACGAAAGCCGAAGGAGCAGGAGGTGCAGCGGGGCGGAAGAGCAGGAGGAGGGTCAGCGCTTGCCATCCTGCGCAAACAGCCCTGGACCTGTCAAGGGTTTTCTTCTGATTTTTCCTGAGGTAGCGCCGAGCCCGCGCTCTCAGAAGAAACCTCGGTGGCGATGGCCAGGCGTGTGAGCCCGCGGCCTCGCGCGAGGTCCATCACGGCCACCACCCGCCCGTGATCCACGTCGGTGTCGGCCTTGATGATGACCATGGTGTTGGGGTCGTTCATGGCCGCTGTGGCGAAGCGGTCGCTCAACACCGGCCAGGTCATGGGTTCACGGTCGAGGTACAGGCTACCCTCGGCGGTCATCCAGACATTGATGTCCTGCTTCTCGCGGATGATGGTCTGTGCGCTGGAGCGTGGCAGATCCACCTGGATGCCGGGAGAAGTGACGAAGGTGGTGGACACCATGAAGAACAGCACCAGCTGAAAGATGATGTCGATGAGCGGGGTGACATCCACCCTGCTCTCCTCGCGCCGCCGGAGGGAGAAGTTCACGGCCCTTCACTCCCAGCGTCCGAGCCCGGGGTGTTGGGGCCGGCGAGCAGCTCGATGAGATCCAGCGCGTAGCTCTCCATCTCCATCAGCAGGTCGTCCGCACGGGCCAGCAGGGAGCGGTGAGCGATGAGGGCTGGGATACCCACGGTGAGGCCCGCGAAGGTGGTGATGAGGGCCTGGCTGATGCCACCGGCCAGGCTGGAGACCACGCCGACGCCGACCTCCTGGATCACCTCGAAGGTCAGGATCATGCCCCAGACGGTACCGAGCAGACCCAGCAGCGGCGCCACGGCCGCCACGGTGCCCAGGATTCCTGTGTAGCGCTCGAGATCTGCAGCCTCACGGCGCCCGGCTTCTTCCACCCGCTCCTTGAGCCGAGCCCGGGTCTCGCCATGGTAGGCCACCGCGACCTCCATGATCCTGGCCACGGCGCTGCCGTTCTTGCGGCAGAGGGTGCGGGCGTCATCGTGCCGGCTCTGCCGGACGAGCTCCTCGAGCTCCACGCAGAACCCTCGGGGCACCACACGGGACCTCCGCAAGGCTACCAGCCGCTCGAAGAATGCCATCAGGCCGATCACCGAGGCGAGCCCGATGGGGACCATGACTGGGCCGCCGTTCATGAGAAATTCGATCACCGCGCCTCCCGGGGCCTGCGGACTAGGCTGGAGCCTATTGGTGCGCACGTTCACAGCATGCGCGTGCCGAGTGCGCAGGGCACCCAGCCAGGCTTAACCCGACTATGATTCGATCGGATCGCAGACACATGGCCCCCACTCACCCTTCCCCCGCCGCACCGATGGCCCTGCTCGCCCTGGGCGCTGCCCTGGCGTCCGCGGGCTGCCGGGTGGCCTACGTGACCCGCGCGGCCTGGCACCAGGCGGGACTGATGGCCAAGCGAGAGCCCATCGACCGGGTGCTCGATCGTGGCGACCTGAGCCCGGACCAGGCCAGCAAGCTCGCCTTGATCCCCGCGATCAAGCGCTTCGGCGAAGATCTTGGGCTGGCCTCGTCCGACAACTACGAGACCATCTCAGCCCGCTGGGACCGCACCATCGTCAACTTCTCCGCATGCGAGCCGCTCTCCCTCGAGCCGGTGGGCTGGTGGTTTCCCGTGGTGGGCAGCGTGCCGTACCTTGGTTTCTTCCGGGCCAGAGACCGCGAGCGCTGGGAGCGGCGCTACCGTGAGCGCGGCTACGATGTCTGGGTCCGTGATGTCGCGGCCTACTCCACCCTGGGCTGGTTTCGGGATCCGGTGCTCCCGGCCATGCTGGACTGGGAGGAATACCGACTGGCCGAGGTGGTGCTGCACGAGCTGACCCACGCCACCCTGTGGGTCCCGGGAAGCGTCAGCTTCAACGAGACCTTCGCCAACGTGGTGGGCGAGCAGGCCGCCACCCGCTGGATGGAGACTCGCCATGGCCCAAGCAGCCCCGAGGTCCACGACATGTGGATCACCCGCGGGGACCATGACGCGTGGAGAGGCGTCCTCGAGGGGCTGTACCAGGATCTTGACGAGGCGTACAGCAATCCGGACACCGATGACAATTACAAGCTCGAGCGCAAACAAACCCTGTACAGCAGCCTCGATCAGCGCATCTCTTCCGCCCACTTCCATCGGCCGGAGCCCTACCTCAGGGAAGCCCGCGAGGGGCTCTGGAACAACGCCCGGGTCGCCCAGTATCGCACCTACAACCACAGCCGCGAGGCCCTGGACACCCTGCTGGAGCAGCGCGACGGCGACCTCGAGGCCTTCGTGCGTGATGTCGGAAAGATCACGGCCAACCAGCCTGATCCCTGGATTGCAGTCGCCCGTGCGGCCGCCCTGCCCCCGGAGGACGGAAAATAGCGACTTGTTTCAAGACCACGACACTACAGACCGATAGGCTAGCCGAACCAGCGCACCCCGCTAGCCGGCTTGACTGAACGAACTCCGATCCAGATGTCCCGGCTTCGGAACACCAACCGGCTTCAACCACGGACCCCCCATGCGCCCCTCGGACACCGAATTGCCGCCGCCCGAGCAGGATATGGGCGAGCAGCACTCGGGAGGAGCCTCCTCTGAAGTGGGCCAGGAGCACATGGCACGAAACGTGCACCCCCATGCGGATGCTGATGGCGAACCATCCGGATGGAGAGACGCAATGGGATACCCTTCCAAGGCGAGTGCGAAAGCCCGAGATGCAGCCGGAGGTGGAAACCTCCTCCTGAACAAGTACCTGAAGAACATGGGTGCCATCCCGCTGCTGTCCCGGGAGGACGAGGTGGAGGTGGCCAGGCGCATCGAGTCGGGCGGTCCCGACGCTGAGCTGGCCAAGCAGGCGTTGATCAACGCGAACCTGCGCTTGGTGGTCAGCATCGCCAAGCAGTACTCCTACCGCGGCATGCCCCTGGCCGACCTCATCCAGGAGGGCAACCTCGGGCTGATCAAGGCCACCGAGAAGTTCGACTACCGCCGGGGCTTCAAGTTCTCCACCTACGCCTCGTGGTGGATCCGGCAGAGCATCATCCGCGCCATCGAGAGCCAGATCCGCACCATCCGCATCCCCATCTACAAGCTCGAGGTGGTCAACAAGGTCCACCAGGTGCAGAAGCAGATGTTCCAGGAGATGGGCCGGGAGCCCTCCCTGCGCGAGGTGGCCCAGCGCCTCGAGATGGAGCCCGACAAGGTCGAGGCCCTCATGCGGCTCACCCGCGAGCCCATGTCACTGGACGCTCCGGTGAGCGACGACAGCGACAGCACCATCGGCGAGTTCATCGAGAACCCTCACGCCGGTGCCCCCTCCGACAACATCGAAGAGGCTGTGCTGCGCGAACAGATCGAGGACGTGCTGGCCACGCTGACGCCCCGCGAAGAGAAGGTCGTCCGCATGCGCTTTGGCATCGGTGAGCCCTGCTGCTACTCCCTCGAGGAGATCGGCAGCCGCTTCCACCTCACCCGCGAGCGCATCCGGCAGATCGAGATCAAGGCCTTGCGCAAGCTGCGCCACATCAAGCGCCGCAAGGACCTCGACGCTTTCCTCGAATAGGGATCGCGCGGGCCCCGCTACCAGGTCTCCACCGTGCCATGGCCGGTGGGGCCTCCGTCCAGCGAATCGAGATCGAGCCCGGAGGGCTCCTCTTCGAGCAGCCCGTGGCCCGCCTTCATGGCGCGCACCACCTCGGGCGGCGTGAGGTCGGAGGAGAACAAGAAGGGGTAGCGCAGGCTCAAGCCCTCGCCGCCGGGCGCCGGATAACGCTGGGCTTGCACCAGACGCTCCACACAGGAGACCAGCTCCTGGTCGCCCACCGTGTCCATGCGCGTGGCGGCCTCGACCACCCCGCCCTGAGCGTCCAGGGTCAGGCGGATGAGCACCTCGCCGTAGAGATAGGGATCCTTGGCCAGGGCCGCCGTGTAGCAAGATGCAGCCCGCTGGTTGGCCGCGTGGAGCACCCTGAGGACACCGATCTCGGCTCCGGAAGGACCCTTCTCGGCCATGGCCTTCGCCAGGGCCTCCGGGTCCATCTGGACGGTCACCACTCCTGCGGTGGGCGCCGGGCCGCTCTGGGACACCGCCGGGGCCGGCGGAACCTTCTCGAGGCAGGCGGCCAAGCCCAGGAACAGGAAGGCAACGGACAGGGGAAGACCGCGAGACATGACAGGTCGCAGGCGGGACATGTGGACCTCCAGCAGGCCGGGCCGTATCCTGACGGCCCGGAGAAGGCATGACCCACTGGCCCATCATCCTGTTCTGCACCCTCGCTGTGGCAGCGCTCATCGCAGCGGATCGCCGTGAGTGGCCCCTGGGACGCTGGCTGACCAAGCCCCTGGCCTCGGCCGCGTTCGTAGCCCTGGCCCTGGCCGGCGGCGCCCTGGACAGCAGCTACGGCGTCACCGTGCTGGTGGCGCTGCTGCTGTGCATGCTCGGGGACATCCTGCTGATCCCCGAGACCGTCGGCATCAGCTTCCTGGCAGGGCTCGTCAGCTTCCTGCTCGGGCACGTGGCCTTCGGCGTGGCCTTCGTGCTGCTGGGCGTGTCCTGGTCGACCACGGCCATCGCCGCCGCCGCCCTGACCATCCCGGCGCTGCTGGTGCTTCGCTGGCTCGGCCGGCACCTGGAGGGACCGATGCGGATCGCCGTGCCGATCTACATCTTGGTGATCAGCGGCATGGTGGCGCTGTCCGTGGGCGCCGCCCTGCCCGCCCGAAGCGCGCTCATCGGTGCGGGCACGATCTGCTTCTTCCTGTCCGACATCGCCGTGGCCCGCAATCGCTTCGTGCACCCCCACTGGCACAACCGCCTGTGGGGGCTGCCGCTCTACTACGGCGCCACGGTGATGCTGGCGCTGACGGTGTGACGCCGCTGGTTAGCGCACCGTGGCCGAACCCGCCCAGACATTGGTCAGGTAGTAGCCCGGGTAGGCACCGCCGGCGTCGTAAGGGTAGTCGACGGACCCTACCTCGTAGGTGTAGTCCGACCCACTGCGCTCGGCGTAGGCCCAGGCGTACCAGGCGCTCCCGTAGCGGTACATCAGGAACGCCCCGTAGCCGTAGTAGTCGGGATTGAAGCCGTACCCGTAGGTGGCGTCGCGGGCGAGGTCCACGCAGGTGCCGTCGTCGGTGGAGGCTCCTGCGTCGTAGGTCATGGCGACCTCGAAGGACCAGTCACATCCTGAGCAGGGCGTGATCTCCCCCCCCTTGGCGTCCCAGGCCAGCGAACAGGCGCGGTAGCCGTAGCCCGGCCCGTAGCCGTACTCGAAGGTCTCGATGCCCTCGTAGTCCATGTCGGCGTCGGCGTCGGCGTCGGCGTCGGCGTCGGCGTCGGCGTCGGCGTCGGCG
>ERZ890953.452-NODE-452-length-23906-cov-13.686973_pt1 | contig 23906 bp, 9 predicted proteins | sample MGYA00521264_ERZ890953 | MGnify/ENA primary metagenome ERZ890953 (study PRJEB32303, sample SAMEA104408629) | aquatic metagenome | biome: Brackish water; feature: Chemocline; material: water | place: Baltic Sea | collected 2014-10-26T21:54:00 | depth 200 m ...
TTGAGGGAATATCCTTTGTACAGGGTGCCGTCAGGTTTGCCCCAGGAAATTTGGTCCCCCGCGGTGAAACCAGGAATGACCATAGAAGGGTTGCCCGCCAATGCATCGGGAAGCACGCCGCCTTGTGAGAGGAGTTGTGACCGGTCAGGATATCCTGTGCTGGGGTCGATGGGGATATCCCGCAGCTCAGACGGAAACGCAATGATACAAGGGTCTGTGATGGCGGAACCGAACGCAAACGCTGGGATGCCCTTGGGGAACACCCCCCAGATACGAGCGCGTGCCCTACGTTTGTTCAGGGTGGCGTCCCCGACGTTCCTGATGTCATTCAGAACGGGGTTTGAAAGCTGTGCCACGGTTTTGAGGAACGTGGAGGAGTCACGCCCTTTAAACATTTTCCCAAACGAGTAAAACCCAGTGTCCCCAGATGCGACATCAGCGTCGATGCCCGGGTACGTGTAGAAAAATGCCCGAGTGCGGCCAGGGAATATCCTTGACAAAGGATGTGGGTCTGCCATCCGGGCGAATACGCCCTTGGCCCGGACATGGAAAAATGGGAACAGGAGGGTGAAGTACACCTCCAGGCGTCCCAGCCCCGTCATGACCACATCATCCACATCGTTTTTGATCAGGGTCCGCTGCAACCGGATCATGAGATCCAGCCAGTCGGGGTCTATGAAATCCCCCTCCAACACACCTGCTGCCAGCGTTGCCGAATCCGGGTCCACCACATAATCGGACGTGCGGAAATGGATGTTGCCCGAGGATGCGAACATCAGGAAAATTCTTGTCCAGAGGTTCCGCATAACAAGCACCCCGGACACATCATCCTCGTAGCCTGGACCCGCAAACGTGGATCCCTTGCCCACCCAGAACCGGAACTTCCCGTCACGGTCCCCGATCACACCACCCTGGATTGCCTCCATGACCTGTTCGAAGCTCACCGTCGCGGTGTTGTAAAACTCAAGGAATGTTCGGGCTGCTCTGTCTTTGTCCAACAGGTGTTGCCGCTCAGACCACAACCCTGCAACTCCCTGATCCCAGTTGTTGCCCCCGCCTCGGGAAACCTTGGAGGGGCCACCCACGGCCTCTTTGCTGGAAATCTCAGCGATGGCTTCCTGTGCAGCCTCCCCCAAAAATGCCTCCAGGGACACCATGCGGACATAAAACGTATCGGGGCTTCTAAACGTGTACGTGGCTGACAACCTCCCGCCCAGAAAACCATTCGTGGCATTCGGGATGGTGATGTGCAGGTAATCAGCGTAGTACCGGGGGACCACCACAGTACCATCTTTCCAGAAGGGCCCCAGCACCCGAGGCTTGGTGAACGACAGAACCAACCGCTGTGAACCCCCCAAAGGTTCCTGGTGGGGCTCCATCAGCTCGATGCTGCCCGACTCACGGTCAAGGTGGTAGTCCACCCCCTCTTGCAACAGGCGTCCCGGTTTGACTCCTTGCGAATCGGTTTCCCCATACAGCACCAGGGTGTGTCCTTGCGCATCCAGGATGGGGCCAATGCCCAGGAAATGCCTGGCGCGGGGTGGATACACAGGGCGGTACGAGAGCTTGACCGTGGGGTTGTCCCCCAAATTGATGTTGTCCTGAAAAGGACTGGTCACAGACAACCGTGTGTATTTGCCGTCGTCGGATAGCGTGGAGGACGCCACCGTGTAGGGTTTGCCACCAATCTCAAAGATGTGCCCAGCGGATGCGAATTGCGTCAGGTCTCCGTGGAACACGATGGTGGCCTGTCCCTTGCTCACAGGCTCAAACGGAAATGTCCCCACCGGGATGGCTTGCATGAACCCCGCATCCGCGGTGGTTGCCACCGGGGTGCCGTCGGGATCCACGACTGTTGTGATGGGGTCCTCGGTAATCACCGTCAGGATGTCGTTTCCAGGGGCACGGATCCCAGCCTCTCCTGTGGTGCCTGGGAAGATATCTACCGATGTGACGTTTCCAACCTCACGGTTCACCCCTGTGTCAAACCGTTGGGGGTAGTAAGTGGTGCCCCGCACGTAAAAACATTCGGACCCGATGCGCAGCATCTGACCCGGCTGGAATTCCGTTGTACGGTTCCCATGAACGCCGAACCGACTCTTGTTGGCCTGGATGAAAAATGGAGGTCTGTAGATCGGTTTGCTGCTGGACTCGTACGCATGCTCCCCGCCCAATGCCTCAAACACAGCGTAATTAACCTTCACAGTTACGTGTGTAGGCAAATCCCGAGTGAACGTCAGCCTCCCCTGACCATTTAGGCTGGCCGGGTAATCCACGAGATAATCGTCGGCACCAAAGTTCTGCTGAGTTGGCCCCACGTACACGACAGGCGTGACCCGGGTATCCACTGTGCGCAAAGCACCGTTGAACAAAAAGATGTTATTCTGGGACCTGGTAGCTTCCTCGTTGCGGATAAATATGGGTAGAAATTCGGTGATCTCGGTACCGGTTTTGCGTCCCTCCAGGTCTGCTCGCCAGTACTGCGCCTCAACTGTCTGCGCCTCTTGAATGGGCCTGTGAAAAGCAAAGGAACCCTCCAAGGGGCTCAATCCCACATCCTGGCGCTCCTCCGTGATCATGCGCTCAACGAGGTACGCCTTGGTAGTCCCCCCGTAGCTGGCCATGTCCGTGGTGCTGAAATTCATCTCGCCGGACAAAGAATCGTATTCCACAGTCAACGCAGCCAACGCTGCTGCAGCCTGGAACTCCTCCATGTACCAAACAGTCGAACTCCGGTAACTGGATAGCACCTGTGTCCCGAATTTGAGACGCCCAACCGGGTCGGAACCAGATGCCGCTGTCAAGTACTCGATGGTGCTGCCTGGGTCCACGCTGAAAGACGCCACTGGCACCAGAGTGCCTAGCGCAGATGTGAATTTCTGCGCTCCCACTTTGATCGAGAATGCCCCCGCTGTGAACCGTGCCGTTCCAGTGCCCTGCACGTTGAGTTTGTTGTTGGCCATCGTGCCCAGCTTGGTGGTGCCAAGCTGGACCAGAGTCGCTGTATTGGTGGCGGTTGCACGCACCAGCCCATACCGGATCTCAATAGCCCTGCCGCTGGTCAGCGCTGCCTCCAAGTTTGCTTTCAGCCGGGTGCCCCCCGAGACCGTGGGCACGGTACCCAACGGGGTCAGGACACGGATCTGGAAGGGCTCTGTTTCCAGATGGTTGAACGTCTTGTAAACCTGATCGGCTACCACGGACGGGTCGTACACATCCCGGTTAAACCCTGCATAGATTTCCCAGGGCACAGGACGGGTCGGGGCGTTCCTGAGAGGTGGGGACACCACCAGGCTCGTTCCTGTCGGAACGCTCTGGATCTCATAGAATCCCAGGTCATCCCCGGATGTCAGCTTCAGCTTGTTGCCCGCTTGCACCGGAATGGTTGCCGTCAGGAATGTCGCGTCCGAATCAGCGAAAGCGGTGCTTCCCTGTGTGTAGGTTCCCAGGCCACCCCGTGCGATGCGGTTGCCGTATTTGTAAATCAGGACAGCAGTTCCAGGAGTCTCGTCCAGGATGTAATCGGTGTCCTGCACTTGCAGCGTGTGGGCACCCCCGTCCTCCGCTATGTAAAGCCCCCCTCCCACGCCTGGGGCGGCCAACAGGGATTCAGGTACTACCTGGCTATCCCCCAAGGAAAGCGCCTGTGTGGGCTGCTCAGTGCGTCCTGCGTTGGTGTTGTTTTCGATCCAGTGAAATTTCAGTTCCCCGAACTTATGATCGACATCCTCATAATGTTCCAGTTGCTTGGTGAACACCTGAACAGTGGACCCCTGTGTGACCACAGACAACAGGCTAAAAAAGATGCCCTCATCGATCCCAGCGACATCCTGCAACGGGGGATGATCCAAGAAAACAAAAGGTGCCTCAGAAACACTGTCCTGAAGTGTCAGTCCCTCAAGCCTGTCCAGTGCCTTGAAATCCGAGGTGTACCCGCTACGGTCCCTGTTCAAAGGACTGCGCTGCAACCCAAACGAAACCCCAGAATCGGGCAACCAGTTGGCCACACCCTCGGCCACCCGCCATCCGGGCCGGAATCCCAGGGCAGCACTGCCGGTACGATCAAGAGCTTGGGAATCCCCAAACCCGATCTCAACACTCAATGACCCGGACAGAACCAGATAGTTTTTCCAGGTGGTTGCCACCCCTGCGACTACAAGGTTAATGCTGGCAGCAACTTGATCTGCTGTGAAACTACCCGCACCGAGTGCCGATGCGTTCCACACGTAGCCGGTCCCGTCGACTGCAAAGTAGAAATTCTCGGTGCCCCGCAACGTGAAGGGCCCTGCAACCCGAGAGTACAGCCGTGCGGTCGTGGTGTAGTAGGCAGGAGTCAGGGATGCCTGAAGGAAATACAGACTCTTCCCCGCAAACCTTTCACGGTCTTCCCGACCAATGAGGATCTGCGACCCGTGGGTGCTGCGGTCCTTGACGATGTATGCCGTTCCCTGCGGCACGGAGAACAAAAAGGAGGGCATGTCGTCCTCCCAGTCCTCCACAATGATCGTGTGCAAAGCCCCCTTGTGGGAAAACACGATGGTATCCCCAACACCATCGTTAACCTGACGGACACGGCCTGTCGTTGTGGACCCAGTGGTATCCCCACCAGGTCGTACCGTAGCCGGGAAACCCACCTGTGCCGGGATGGCACCAGTGGCATCAGACACATCCATGATGCCGGATTGCCCCAGACCACGGTATGCATCGCTGCTGATGAACTCCGTGGGGAGGTACTGTGCATCCGGGATGAACAGGTCGTTGCTCGATGTCACCGTGGTAACTACACCGCTGCTGTTTACTGCGGCACGGGGTGCTTTGGTGGGCTGTGGGATGCCGTTGAGTGCACAGCCGTCGTAATAAACCTGCGCTCCCAGGTAATGCTTGCTGAAAGTCCCTTTGGTCGGGTCGGCTTTATCCGTGTCCGCTGTCGAGAATTTGAGCTTCCCGGTGGACATCGAGATCCCGACTTGTCCTGACACCACAGGCGTGGTTGCCAGAGCAGCGTCCGTGGTAGTTACAATAGGCGTCAGGTAATGACGACTGCCCAACCTGATGAAAGGATAGTCCCAGGGACCCGGGATGGGTGCGATGTACAGGGGGTTGATGTCGGCCCCCTTGAGTGCACCAACCACACCATCAGCTTCCGATGAGAACCCTTGCGGGGAAAACCAGATTGTTTTCCCAGCTTGCAGCTTGATGAACTCAGGATTGAATTCCAGGATGCCGGTCGTTTGGCTGACAGCCCCCGACAGGTTGGGGTCCTTCCCGAAATCAAAACCACTCTCAAACTCAGAGTCCCCCCGAACCTGGATGCCTTTCCATGTCCCAGTGGGCCCCACAGGGGTGCTCGTGGCGCTAGGTGCTGTCCCCAGCCGCACAGTGGAATATGTATCAGGGGACGCAGGGGAACCCAACAGAATGGACCCCAGAGTCAAATTCTTAGGCGCAGGGTCCAACTGGTAAACCGTGTCGAACAGAAGCCGCCCTACATTGATCGTAGCGGAACCTCTGTAGGGTTCCCACCGCTGTGACTGCCCTTTCCATCCGAACCGGGTTTCATAGGGATCGTTCCGGGTCCACCAGAATTTGGCAGGGGCAAGGGTGTACCGAACGCTGACAACCCTATCCCCACGCAACGCTGACAACCCCCCGCCCAGGGTGGTCAACTGAGCCGCTGTGAATGTAACGATTCCCGCAACAGGATCCTGATCAGCCTGGAGGACAGTCAGAACGATGTATGGATTATCCCCCTCACGACCCAGCGCGATGTTGTCCTCATCCACCCACCCCGTGTCATCGTAATCATCCACATCGCCGCGGGCCACTACCAGAGCCAGAACCTGCCCAAGGGGCCGGTTCCCGCTGTCTTTCACAACCACATGGTCGGTGCCGTCCTGAATCAGTACGGCATTGGTGGCGGGCGTCAAATCGATGACGAGATTGGTGCCTTGCGGGATGCCCCCGGCTCCTTGTTCAAACCACCAGTCGGGGTCGTCAACCAGGGACAACTGGGATCCATTTTGAGCCCAGAGGAGGTATTCCACGGTGCCTGTGGAGGGTGCATCCAGGATAGCTGCGCGGTACTGCTCTGCAGCGGGGTCGATGAAATCAGGGGGGTCACCAACCGGGGCACCTGTTTTCAAGGTGTACGCGGCAGGGACGGTTTGCACCCCACGGGATACCCCTGTGAGGGGCTCCCCTGTTGACACGGCGTTGGTAGGTGCCATGCGGGCACCCCTCAAAACCGATCCTGTGAAATCGAAACCCATTCAGACCACCATCGTGTATGTAACGGTGCTTGCGGGCACCGGCGGGATCGTAGGAACCCCTGCCACTTGTCCCTGCCCGCTTCCGGTTTTCAATGTTAGTGTGATTCCTGCAGCCATCCCCGCAGTAAGCATCGGCAATGCAGGGCCGAATCCCATGGACACACCCAACGTGTTCATGAGGATCTGCGACAATGCCTGTTGATCCGCATGCACAATCTTACAGATATCAGCCCCATTGCCCACCCCGGCAACCGGCCCCGTGTACTGCCCGTATGATGTGAAGGCATACACAATCCCTTTTGCCACAGCGGATCCTAATGACTGCGCAGCAGGACCCATCATCCCAGCACTCAGCAATGCCATGATCATCAAGGAGTCATCCGGGGGAATTGTGATCCGGCTGGCCATAGGGAGAACAGCGCCACCCCCAGCCACCCCCGTTGCAGATCCCATACAGGCCAGGTTTTTGATTTGCCCCACGCCCCATTGGCTGATGCCCTGTGAGAGACCAGCAGCCATTTTTTCATAGCCCTGACCTGCCATCGGAAACACCCCGGCCATTTTTGCAGCCATGAGTGAACTCAGTATGTTTGCAGGGTTAAGCATCAGGGTCCCAGGCGATGCGCTTTAGCCCCCAAGTTCCAGGTGGTATAGGGGAGGTTGGTGAAGGGCTCCCTGGTTCCGGCACACATAATCGGTCCAAGTTCTGAACCGGTAATGGGTGCCCCAAGGTACACAGATTGAGCCGATTTGATTGCCACGGGACCTGCTCCTGACAGGATGGTCACGCCCATAAGGCCACTCATGGACATTGAGCCTGCAACGGCACTCAACGATACCGTCCCCACCTGAGCAGTCCCCGAAATACCTGTCACCCCCAACTCCAAACTACTGCCTACAGCCTGTGCTTTGAATTTGCCCAGCTTAGTCGTGTACGACATATCCCCGACCAGGATGTCCGTGCTGTGATTCCCCAACCGGAACGTCTCTTTCCGGTCCCCGTACACGAACGTGGTTTCCAGCGCGGTCCCCCCCGGAAAATTCGGGGCATAGGTGCGCTCATGCAAGGGACCATTGGACGACAACAGCCCCTTGGGTCCGCTGTAGGAGTCCTGGCGTTTGCCACTCACCCCCATTGTCACGGTCTCACCGCTCAACCCCAGGTTTTTGACCGCATTGACTCCTACATTTCCTGTCCCTGTCAGCCGGACAGAGGGGCCCAGCAGCTCAACTTCATTGCCCTTGACCTCGATGCGCTTGTTGGCATGGATCCATGCGTTCGTTTTGGCTGTGATCTGAACGCTGGGCGCGTCAGCCTCACCACGCCCCGTGCCCGACAGACGTTCCACCATGGGGGTGCTGTCTTTGACAGGTCCCCCACCATAGATCTTGACGGGTCCCTCATCAGATGACACCTCGAAGCTACCCTTACTTTTGGTCCGCAGGGCAATGTCACCGTCCATCAAAAGCTGAAAGGCACCGCCGAGTCCCAGTTTCAGCCCACCTTGCAGGAACGCTTCGACGGAATTCTCTTGGGGGCTCCCCCCGATGGATGCTTTGAACTGGCCCTTTTTGTTCAGGGACCAAAAGGTGTCAGACTCATTCGTGGCCAACGGGGGGGACAACCGGAACAGTGTCGCGGCATGTTCTGACAGTGGTGTTGGCGTGTCCACATCAGGGTCGGACACCAGTTTGGCGGCCTCCATCCTGGGTGCCGGTACATCCCCATCGAAAATCACAACCCTTTGCGGGAGACCGTAGTTTTTACGTCCCTGGACGCTGAACGGATCGTTGCCCACCACGGATCCCAGAACGGACTCGATGAAAGGAGCATTGGGGTTCAACTTACTCTGCGAACCAATGTCCGTGTTGGGCAGTCTTTCCGCGTCGAACATGTCGGTTTGCTCTGTCACAGGCAACCGACCATCCGACGTGTGTGTCACCTCGATGCGATACTCCGACAGCGCACGCTGATCCGCATCCAGGACCATGTTGTCTGCGCTTCCGTGCGACACCCTGAAAAGGGGCTTGCCCCCGTAAACAGCATCCCCCTGGTGCCGGTCGTCCACCACGTATCCATCTTCCGTGATGAAACCACCTCGCCGCAGGACGGTGTAAGGGTCCAGGTTTTCTTCTATCGGGTACGGGGATGCCCCCAACCCATCAGTGCCTCCGGGTTTGCGGCTGAACGGACTGGCGGGCGTCAGGAATCCTTCTTTCAGGACATTGTCGACAGGTAGCTGATCATCCCGTTGGGGTTCCCGGTTAATGGCCTGCGAGCCGCTGTCCCATTCAAACCCATCGGACACCATGGACGTAGGCAACGTGAGCGCGTCCCTCTGAACCATCCCGGCATACAGGCGGGTACCTGCCAGTGCATCAAACCGTTGCAGTGCTCGGGTGACCGCAGCCTGGTCCTGGTCCCGCAGCCGGAACTCATTTCCCCTGCGGTTGGCCAGGGTCACGCCCTCGTCCAGGACCATGTCGGATCCTTGTGCCGAGGAGGCTACGATCTCACCAGGGTGTATGTGCCGCAGTTTGTGCCGGATCCTGTCAAAGACCCCGTGCATAAGCTCACGGTCTTTGGGGGAGTCCGAATCAAACTCCTCCGATGGGAACGCTGCTGTGGTCAACCACTCCCGGCCAGGCCAAACCCCGGGGACGACCCAACTCAGCACCACCGGGATTTTGGTCCCTTTTTTGGTGGACTGGCTCTCGGGGGGCATCCATCCCACCACGCAGTAATCCCCTACCTGCGGCATGGCCCCCAGAAAATGCCGTGTCCCGGCACCGGGGAAAGACAATGGGATCGGGATACGGTCGTATTCACCCGCGGTCCCGATGACGGTGCGCAACGTCAGGTAAAACTCCTCGTAATCGACGTTGATTACCTTGGCAATCCCGAGACCATAGTTGGCATCGGGATTGGATCGCTCGACCTTGGATCGTGCCATCAGGGCAGACCCGAGAATCTTGCCCTGATGGAGTGTTTCCATCGATGTTACGGGACGTCGGCTGGTGGGGTATTTCCCTGGCAACGTCATGAGTTGTCCTCTTCGTCAAACTGTGATGTCACAACGTCGGCCTGATCCTGGACAGCCTGCCCTGCTGCCTCGATCTGTTCTACCCCCGCTTGGAATTGCAATTTGGCCTGCTCAAAAGCTGCGCCCTCGCGGAACCCCAACGCTGTGGACACCACGCTGCTCCCGCCACGGTCCAATACCTGTCCCCGTAACGCATCCTGTGTCAGTTTCCAGGGGCCCCGTCGTCTGGATACCTCGGACACCAGAAGCTGTGTGATCTGGTCTGTGTCCTTGGGATCCACGGTGGCGTCGACATTCCCCTCGGTGAACTGGACAAAATCAGCCACACCGGATGCCGCCAAGATCACGTCGGCTTCAGCAACCTTGCAAGCACACACCTTTGTGGAACTCTGATGCCCTTTCAGGTCCGCCAATGAATAGCCCGCATTGACCAGGGGTGTTTTCTGAGTAGCGTCTTTCGATTTGTCCGTGAACCAGTTCATCATATTCATTTCCAGCATCGTGGGATCCGCTGTGGAACCCACCAATCCCAGGTCGATGATCTGGTCGTCCGTCAGATGTTGGCGCAACTGCTTGAGGATTTCTGCCTCCAGATAAGATGCAGCCTCAGAACCTCCTGCGGAGTGCGCTGTGTACACCGGCTGTCCCGTCTTGGTTTTCTTCCCTGGGATTTTCCTGCGGATCATGATGGGACGCTTTTTGATAAACAAGTTGAGTGCGTCCTCCACAGTTTTCTTGTCCAGGTACCGGAGGGGGTCCTGCTTGTGGACCACATCGAAAACCCCATCCGGGTCGATGTCGATGTCCCGTCCATAGCGGTATGTCCCGTAGACCTCGTACCCCTTGGCATCGGACACAGGAAACACGGGACTCTCGAACTGAACCTTGAGCTTGCCGCTCTTCGTGCTCTTGACACGCCCTTTGCGTTTGGTGCGTGACCCAGAAGTAGTGGTGTTAAATGAATCGAACACAGAAACGACTTGGGATCCGACCTCAACTTTCTCTGCTTTTTTGAATGCCGCGGCAACCGCAATTGCCCAGGTGTTCCGTGCGCTACGGTAAAGCTGGTAATACTTTTTGCCCAGTGCTTTGCCCGCCTGCTCAAAGAACTGTGCGGGTGCCATTTTAGCCAGCGCTGTTGTCCATTGCTTGTCCATGACATCGATTGATTTGCCGCGGATCTGCACATGGGTGGGCCATGTGGGGTACGTTATGGCGGGCACCAAAGAAATCTGCGGGCCTGCCGTTGATTTTGCCGTCGTAAATCCCATCTTCATGGACGACACCCAAACAGCCCATTCAGCCTTATACACATTTTCAATGGACTTTTCGCTGTCCGGGCTGGACACCTTGGCAGCCTTGGGGTTGCCCTTGCTTTTCATTGCTTGCTTGGTGGCGGACGCAGGAGGATGGGTAGCTCCTATCCTACGGGTATTCGTGGCCCTCTTGCGCATCTCCGCGGTGTGCGTGGCAAACATCAACTCACGGACCTCGCTGGTGGGGATAACCTCCCCCGCAGGAAACGCAGGATTGGACGTGTACACCCGGATGCCCCACTCTGGCTGCATCTGCCCCAAAGCAGCTTCCGGTTTTGTCCCACCGGCTGGAATCGGGACGGTCTTCAAAAACCCCAACACCTCCTGATTCGCCCAGACCTGGCTCTCGATCACAGGGGATTCCTTTTTCACGGATCCCTTTGCACCCGAAGCTTCATCCGAAGCCTTGAGCGTGAGCTTTTTCTGGCCCTGCTGTTCCTTGTATGGATGAGATGCCGAGTAGTACCTGTAATATCCAGGCTGCTGGCCATTGGTGAACACAGCCTTCTTGTCACTCAACAGGTCCAACAAATTGACCGTGGACTCCATGTTCGCGTAGTCAGCGTCCCCTTGTGACCTGGATGCCCCGTACTCCTCCCCGATGGTATCAAGAAGCAACTGCAACCACCCCACAGCATCCTGTTTTGATGGTGTCAGCCCACCCGCCAATTTCGTGGTTTCCTGAGCCTGTGCAGCCATCAGAGCATCCAGGGAACCTTGCAATCCTTTGCGCAGCACCTTGGCTCTTGCTGTTTTGTCTTTCTTATTGGCACTGCCCAATGCGTCTTTGGGGATTTTAGATTTCCCAAACCCCTCGATCTTGGCATCGATATCAGCTTCCCGTTTCTTGTCCTCCGGGGTGTCTCGCAAATCTTTTTTCTGTGCCTCAAGCGCAGCAATTTCACCCCGCAACGCTGCGATCTTGTTGGCCGTAACCGCACGCTTTGCGCCGTACTGCGCAACCCGTTTCTTGCGCTCAAGGGCTGCGGCCATGATATCCACAGTGGCTACCGTCACGGCCCCTTTCTCTGTGGATTTGTACCGCCAATCCTTCTTCACATCCCCCAAACTGGCGTTCTGGAGGGAGAACCGTACAACCTTGATCTGCGTCCCTTTGGGGCTCTCACTACCCGACAACGGCAAAACAAACTGTTTGGATGCCTCGTCCCACTGGAGGACATGGAGTTGCAATCCCTTTTTTAACAGGTTGTTGAGAACCTGTGGGTCTTCCAATCTATCCACATCAGTCCCCACCAGGAAAAACAGGGGATTGATCTCATCCGGGTCCAGTGCCATCACCACATTCGGGAACCCCGACAACATGGGGTTGCCCTTCGAATCACGGACCTCCAAGGGCCTCTGCGGTCGAGTTGTGTCATTCATCCTGATGGCATCGATACCACGGGATTCTTTGCCCACCAGGCCCGGTGCATAGAACTTAGCCCTCTTCGCAACACCCTCGATTGATGTGGTGCATTGCCCCCCAACTGAATGTGAGTGTGCGAAACTATTGCAATAATAGAAACAGTCCAGGTATGCAATGTAGACGGGATATCCGGGGCGCAACTCCGGGCGCTCTGGGATGGTAATTGAAACGGTATGCATCCCGGCATTTAAGATGTCCAGCCGGTTCACCGCAGCAAAGAACATGGCCTTGGAGTCATTCAGGTAAGCGGTCTCCATGTCCTGACCACGCCACCCGAACTGGGCTACCAGCCGGTAATCGATGAACTGACCCCCCACCCCCCACTCATTGTCCATCCCCATCCCGCCCAGGTTTTTCCAGTGGGATCCTTTGCAAGTAACGTAGGTCGCCTCAGGCTCTTGCTCACTGAGGTTGATGCTGATGATGTCAATGTCTTCAATGCGGTAAACACGGCTTCCGCTGGTGTCCAGGTTGTAGAAGGGGGGCTTGTAAACGAAGTCCCCATCGACATCCTGATAGAATTCGAATCCTGTGATTTCACAAACCCGCTGGACCAATTCCATCTTGGACTCATACGTCGACTCGAACATCTGAAGCTGGCCGATGTTGCCGATGTCCAGCGTGAACCCCTGCATCTCAATCTGATTGATCTCCATCCCGCCCTTACCCGGGCCCTTGGATTTGATCTCAAACAGAGCATCCCGTTTCCGTGCTGTGCCCAACCCAAGTTGCATCATGCGACTGTAAGCTGTGCGCACATGTTTCTTACGAGATGTCGTACCCAGGAATCGAAGACGCAGCGCTTTCGTGAGGGTGCTGCTGGAGGTCGTACCAAGGAAAGCAGCCTGCGCTGTGCTGAACAACTCCCCTGTAGCCCCATGCATCCTCAACTTGGCCATCCGGGAATTGAAACGGCGTTCCCAATACCGTACGTTGAGCGAAAAGAGGGATTCACCCCCGAAGGATGCAGACTGGTTTGTTTTACGGGACAGTTGCCAGGCCACCCCCGCCGCGGCACCAGCGACGTCGTGATGCATCGTGTACACAATCTGATAGGGATGCATGCCCGTCAGGTTGTGCCCTATCAAACTCGTCCGCAGTTTGGAGTTGCGTGGGCGCGCACCGAAATGGGACGCGTTGGTGGAAATCCGATGATAGGACCAGAAATGCAGGATGGACTGGCACTGCACAGAAATGGACTGGACGCCACCGCTGTAGGAGTGCCCCACCTGGGTCACGACCCCGTGGAAAACATTGTAATAGGGGTACGCCAAGACGTCCTCAAGCCCATAGGCACCAAGGCCTAGCTGGCTCAACATGGAGTCCTGAACTGTTTTCTGGTTGCTGAGGTCCTCCTCCGATACGGTTTCTGTTACCACGGTCTCCGTCTGGGGAGTCAGCTCAGCGACTGCCTGTGCAGATGCTGCGCTCACATCGATGGTACCCTCTGAGAACTGCTGCATGTTTGAGCTGTCTTTGCTCAGGGGAGTTTTGCCCTCTTTGGCCCATTTTTGCTTGAGATCATTTGAATTCCGGTTGTGCACAGGATCTTTGATCGCATTCGCGTTTTGTGCCCTGGTGTGGTAAAAACTGGTTACCCCACTCCCAATATCCCCACTCGCACGCTGCCCCAATGTCTTGTCGATCAAAGCCAGGCTGTCTTTCAGTGATTCCCCCGTTGGGGGTCTGCCAGACGCGTACTCTCGGATACGCCCCGACTGTTTCCCTGTGGTGGTTGTTCCACCACAGGCTATATCCCACATGTCATCTGGGAAGGCATCGGAGGCTTTCCGGTTGTACAGGCTGTGAATTACATAGGGTGCGTCTTTGCTGTATGCAGTTGTCTCGGACGACATTACGATGGCAACCATCAATTGGTCTTCTGAAACACCCAGGTCCTGTGCCCACCCCGCAATATCCCCTCTAGTTAGGGCGGCATTCCCTTTTGCATCTCGGTTGAAATTGGGGGGTGCAACGGATGTAGGATCCGGCCTGTCTTTGGCCACCGTGGTGGTTTTCAACGACCCGGGCGTGCGGATAGTGGATGACACCTGGGGCTCGGCCAGGGGGGAAAACAGACCCTTCACCGGGAAATACCCCCTGAAATAGATATGGACCTCCAGGCCAGGGCGCAACAGGAACTGTGCATCGCGGGCAAACGACTGCCTATGATGGATTGGCACAGACAAAACAAAACTAGCGGATGCGGAACTGGGCTCTGTCCCCGCATCTACTGCCACCTCCATTAGGAATTCCTGGATGTCGATGCGTCCACTGCATTTGGAACATCCGGGAACACTGGTGTCCCCATTGATGTACACCAGTGCATCGGGGGTGTGCTGGATAACCTGCTTTCCCTCCAGCCGCCATGTTCCGACGTATGGTCTGTTTTCAATGCTCATTTAGACACCGAACGGCACCGTGAAAACGTCCGTCGACAGTTGGGGAGCTAGAACCGGAGTTACCGTTTTCTGTTGGAATCCCTGGTCACCCACAGGAGCTTCACTTGAGGCTTCCTTTTCAGGGGGTGCCTGTGTGAAATCATTATCGAACAATTGTGTGACATTACCGGGCAATGTGGACTGTACCGCTTCCCCTAGTGAAACCTCCCGGCCTTGTGTGCTTAGGCTAATCCCACCCTCGCCATTACCACCAACCGAGAACGTCCCCGCCTGGTTGGACCCCCGGTTTTGCATCCCCGAGTACCTGGGATCACTTGGGCTGGGGGTGGGTGCCCTCATGGGGGTCACCACTTTGGATGCCTGTGCTGTGTCCACAGCGGCGTTCACGACGAACTCCATGGTGAACGTCACCCCGCCCATCTGTGTGTCGGCCTCGTTCTCCTCATGCGACATCGACTGTAGGTTGCCGTAGTAAATCCACTGGTCGTAGTGGATGCTCAAAGCACCGACGAAATGGTGGGCATTGGAACCTCCCACGGTGTCGTGGATGTACCCGTTGTTCTTGTACATGTGAAACGCGTTCATGAGGTTCTGCCAGGAAGCAGAGTCCCGCTTGCTGGCGTACTGGACTCCACGGCCCCCCGACACGAACGCACCACATTTTGCGGTAACACTCATCCGGGGCTGCTCCTCACCCCATTGATGGAAAACGTAGCCGTACCGGGTCCTGTCCGAGTATTGCTGGACCTTGGTGAAGTTCATCACCATGGACTCCGGGTTGATCAACAACACCAGCGGGGGAGTGTTGAGTACTGCGGACAACTGCATTGCGATGTCTACCGCGGTATACACATCGGCAATGGCTGGCTGTCCCAGTTTCACAGGGGTGTCCCCGGTAAGGGTGGTTACCCGTGAGCCGTCCCCAGAGCGGTTCATCATGGCGCTGGTGGCGTTTTTGGTGATGGTCTCCTCTACGGACCCAGACTGAGAAGAAATCTGCGTGTACGAGGCTGTGCTGAGGTTTGCGCGAGCAGCGCTGAACGATGTATTGCCGCTCAGGATGGCACCGTATTCCATACCCTTCTTTTTGCCACCCACCACAACAGGACTGGCTGCAAATGCCAAGGGGGGCTCAACCTGCAACACAAACGGGGACAGTGACCGAAGGACCTTGTCCGACAGGTCCACGGGGATGCCGATGTTATCCTCGTAACTAATTTCCATATCGGGGCCGGTTTTGAGCCCCTGATATGCCCTGGGTGGGGAGGGTTTATACAACTGTGTGGCCAGCGATCTGTTATCCCCGGTGGTCCCCTGAACCCTCAGGTATCTATTGTCAACAGCCATTAGAAACCCTCCTCAAAGCCAGTGCCACTGATGTTGCGTACAATGGTGTTTTCCGCCCCTCCAGGTGACGCGGGTGTCCGCGTGATCACTTCCGGTTCAAATGTCATCGATGGTGTCCGCGTGATCACTTCCGGCTCAAACGTCATCGTCGGGGTCAACGTGATCCCCTCCGGTTCAAACGTCATCGTCGGCGTGTTGTAACTAACGGACTGGTCAGTCGTGTTGTAAGGCATCGACCTGAACCGCATGACCTCCTTGTGGACCGTGAAATCAGAGGTGATGCTGAACTGATAGGGCTTGTCCGCGGACTCTGTCACTGAGAATGACCCGAACCATCCCAGGTAAATCCCGCCGTCAAACAGGATCTTGATAATCCCTTGCAAAACGATCTGGCCGGTCAGGTCGTAAACGCCCCCGTTGCACCTGAACAATGCCAGCATGTCCAGGAACTTGTCGTACGCGATGGTTTCCCGGCGGGTGCCCTGCGTGTCGTAGCCACCCCCGGTGACGTTGGACAGCCCCGAGTACAACCGCATGAACCCCCCGGTAGCCATGTCAAAACTGATGGACCGTGTTCCTTCCCCCCAGTGCTGCTCAACGAACCCGCCTTTGGTTTGAATCCGCTCGATCATCTTCTCGCGGGATATCTGCATGCTCGTGGGGTTGACGTGCAGGACCATCTTGAGACCCAGCGGCAAAATGGAGGTTTCCATGTCCGGTGCCAGGATGTCGAACACCACTGGCCGGATGCCTTGTTTGCTGAACTCATCGTCAGGGCTTTTGAATGCGCTCCTGAAAATGGGGTTCGCGCTGGATCGTTTGCTGTAGGGCATCAGCTCAAAATCCCGGCCCGCATGGCTTTCTCAAGGGTGTTCATCATCCCAGGGCCGTCGTTGTAGATGTGGAACACGTTGGTAGTGCCACCCCCACCTCTGCGTGACAGGGGGCCACCGGTTTTGGATCCGGTCACCACGTCAGCTTCTGAGATGGGGAACATGTTACGGCCCCGCAAGATGAAATCATTTACTTTAGCGTGCTCTTTGATCTGGCCATAATAGGATCCAAGATTTGCGGGGCTTAGCTGCAACAACTCTTGCGCCAGATTTCCCCCGCCAGGTCCTTTCATAGTCCGCAAACGTGCTGCTAATTCGGCGGGCATCCTGCCACCAGCAAGCTCGCCGCTGACTCTTTTAAGTTCTGCCCCCTTGAACCCTGCTGCCCCCGCAATGCCTTGGGCTGTTTTCAGCCTTTCCGCTTTCGTGAATTCTTTGGCCATCTCCTCCGCGTTTTTAGCGGCGGACAATGGAATGACCTCAGTCCTGTAAAGGTCCGTAAAAAACCGTTTTCGGTACTCTCTATCCTCTTTGCTTGAGGTTACACCGCGGGTTTTCTGGTCCTCCAAAAGCGCTGTTTGGGCACCAGCCTCTTTGCTCAGGTACTCAAACAGAGCAAGTTGTGCTTTCTCATGTGCCTTCGTGCCCGGTGTCTCTTCCGTCCCTGTCTGTTCCAGGTACTTTTTCCGCACCCCTGCTTTGCCTTTCAAATATTGCTCAGGTGACAGATCCTTTTTGGCTGCGTCCAACGCACCCATTTCCCTCCGATAATCATTACCAATTTCTGGGTCACGGGCACCCAGGTAAACTTTGTCCATGCGTTTTTTGGCATCTTCCGGGCCATATTTCTCTTCCAGCAATTTCACCAACTGGCCTAGATCTGCTGTTTGGCGTGTCACATCGCGGGCAATATCCTGCCCCATGGAAATTTCGGCTTCGGAGGTAGTCTGTTGTGCAGCGGTTTTCTTACCAGAGGTATGCTGTACCCAGGTTTTCGATCCGTACACCTGTTTCTCTGCTGCTGCGAGGACATCTTTTGCACTGCCACCAGTTTTAACTTTGCTGATTGCATCCGTGATCCGTTGCTGTGCCCGCAGTGCGTTGTCCGTTTGCTCAAGCTCTTTTTTCTTGGCCTCGATATCTTTTACAAGTGCTTTGCGTTTTACAGCGTCCTTTTCGGTGTCCAGGCTGCGCTGCAAACCAGAAAGTTCCCCACCCTGCACACCCCTACGTGTCGTCAGGTCCCGTCGTTTCCCACGGGCAATGTCCAAAGCGCCTGTTCGTGCCTCACGGTTGTCTTTAGTTCCAGGGAGCCATGCCCAGATTTTAAGGATCGTGCTGTAGATGCCCTCTAGAAAAGACTCCACACCCATCTGGAGGTACTTCGACATCTCCGTGGTATTCCGTGCAATCGCCTCCGCTGTCGCATCCGACTTGGACATGGAATCCATCACAGCTTTGAGTGCGTCCCCCTGCGACATCACATAGTCATCGGAATCCCCGATTACTTTGCCTGTTTGCACTTGACCCTGTGAGTCTATCGCAGCCGATACGACCTCACCGTTCCTGATAGTTGCACCATATGCTTCAGCCAACTGTTTGTCGCGGTCTGAGTTGGCTTCGATATTCTCTCCCCGCATATCTTTCAAAACTGCATAATTGTTAGTCATGCTCCGGCTGACTCGTTTCAACTGATCAAGGGACTCCCCGCTGATGCCTGTGGCATTCTCAAAAGCCGTCAATTGTTCAAACCCCAAATCGTGTAAAGGCTTCCCGAAAATGCCCATCGCACGGTTCAACTGCGCAGCCAGCTTGGCCCCAGGTTCCAACCCACCCAAGCCCATCGCCATGTCCTTTATATTCCCAGATGTGCCCTTGGACACATCCAGGAGATTTTCCATTTGAATCACAAGCTCATGGGGCAGGGTGAGTTTCAGTTTGGCAATGGCTTTACCCTGTTCATTAGGGCTCATCCCTTTCAATTGCTGCACCAGCTTTGCACCAAACTCAGACCGGGCTTTGGCACCAGGGGCCCCTTTTGCGCTCAGATCAGCACCCGCAGTCAGCCCCTTGAACCCTGCACCAGCCAGCGCCTTGTTCAGGTCACCCTTGACATTGTTCCCCTGCATCGCCTGACCCAGCTTCGACGCAAAATCCTCTGCCGAACTCTGGGCACTTTTGCGCATGATCTTCGCCATGAGCTTCGGGCCAGTCAGCATTACCCGCTTGTACCGATCCTGCATGGACTCATCCATGAACCCCTTGCTCAGTGACTTGAAGAAATCGTCCCCGACCTTGGCACCCAAGATCTTGCCCAACCGTATGAGCAACCCCGCAGCCTCTTCCAGCCGCACGTTGAACATGCTCATCCCGCTGGTAGCTTGCAGGACCATCCCAAAAAACCGTTTGGTGCCGAAACCTGACAACATGGCCTGGCTGTAAATGGCTTCGAACCGTTGCTGCACCCCGTCCAGTGTCAGCCCCAGGTCCTCCATGTGTTCAGCCATCTGCTTGGCGACATTGTCCGTGGAATCCCCGAGGAGGTTCGCATACTTGAGGGCCGCTGCTGTAGCGACCTGGTATGCCCTCATTGCTACCGTGGCGTCTTTGGTGTTATTGGTGATCTCTCTGAGGGTGTAACCAGTCTCGTTGAACGCAGCCAGGATTTTGACCTGGTCTGCAGCCAACGTCCCCCACTTCATGTTGTTTGAAAAATCAGTGGCCGCTTTTCGGATGTTTTCGAGAGACCCCTCGACATCCCCCATACCACCAGCGATGTCCCCAATGGACACACCGCTGTCAAACAGGGTTTTGTTTAGTTCCTTGGCCTGTGCATCAGCATCGAGAAACATCTTGGCGAGGGCTGCAATGCCCGCTGCCAGGGCCCCCACCACCATGACGACACTGCCCACCCCGGCAAGGACTTTCCCCAACATCGGAAGCATTTTCCCGAGTGCCCCGGTACTTTCAGAGGCTTCTGCAGAATGACCCGCGTTTCGTGTCGCTGTGCCCAGCTTTTTGATGGCTTCGCCAATGCCACCGATTTGGCCTGATGTGATGTCCGCGAAAACACCTGAAACAGCGTCCCCAAATTTCTCCCCGGCATCCCACCCGGCATCGAGCATCTCCCCCTTGTATTTCTCAGCCGCAGCGAGTCGACGCTTGGACACCTTGCCTATCAAGGTGATCTCTTCGTCGTACATCTTCCGCTGCCGCTCCATCTGCCACAAGTCCCCCTTCCTCTGAGCCTTGAACAGACGTTCCTGGATGCGCATCAGGCCTTTTTCATACTTGCCCAAACGCCGTGCGCCAAACCCAGCGTCCCCCGCCTTTTCCATGGCGGATGCAAATTTCTCTGCCCCCTTGATCCCAAGGATGGCTTCAACTTCAAGAACACTGCTATTTGATCTAGCCATCTTCACTACCCGTTTGCATGCGCACAAGCCGGTCCATCAATTGCCGATTCAGACTTCCGTCCTTGTCCCCATCCACCTGAATCCGGCCTCCTTGAGCCTGCAACATCCCACTGGTTTCTTTGTCGCCCCCCTCTAAGAACTTTTGATAGACTCGTTCTTGAGCCGGTTCGCCCAAAGTGACATGCCGAACACCACCCGTGCCTGCGTGCCCCCGCATCGCCAACACCATCTGAAGCTGCTCCATGGTGTATCCCGTCAGGTTGGTAGTCGGCATCAGCGCGTCCTGACGGATAACATCATGCTGACGAATCGCTGCAAGCCGTTCCTGTCGTTCCAGTTTGAGTTGGGTTTGCTGTTCTTGAACACGGACCTTGTAATTCGACACGATCTCATCGTGCCAGTCATCCTTGCCCGTTACCCAGTTGTGCATCTCCTGCACAAGGTCATCGTCCGTCTTGGGCACGATCCCCCGAAGTGCCGCTGGCTCCTCCGGGACATCTTTTATGGGATCAATGATTCCAGCACGGGTGTAAAAATACCGCTCACGGGCAATACGCCGTCGTTCCTCTTCGGCTTTGCGGCGTTGATTGTCCTTCTGGTCCAGCTTTTTGATCCCCTTGGGGGCATGTGGGGATGCTGATAGTTTGAACCCCTCCCACTGAACCTCTTCCCGGATGTTGTTGTCCTCGGCCATGTTCATCGCTGTCCAGATCTGTTGCACGATGTTAGGCCCTAAAAACTGAGCCCCTGGGATACCCGCACCAGGAGTAGGGGGTTGACCACCATAGGACCGCCAAAGGAACCGGGATTGATCCTCATATGCGTATGGTTCTGCACCATCCGCAGCATGGTTGAGCCGGGTGAACAGCCCCGTGATGATGGACAGCAATAGGTCCAGAACTCCTTCGGGGAGCCGTCGTAGCATTTTCGTCAGTTGGGGTGGGGTGTTCGGGTCCCCCATGACGCAATGTCCATCCACCATCCAGATGGATGAAGCAACCGTCTGAACAGCCCAGGAGCCCTCATTCAGCCCGATCCGTGCCCGCAACAAAAACATGTCGCCAGGACACAACGTCCTAAGACTAATCTGTGTCCCCCGCAGGGTGACCGGGTGCGTGAGGAATCCCACAGACACGAGCGTCTCGATGTCCTCGTAGAACTCTTGACGCTGTTTGTATGTGGTCTGTGGTAGGTGCATCCACTACCCCCCAGAACCACGGAACCTTGGATTCACAGACTGTGCAGCACCGGACTGGTCTACCTGGGCCACGGCAACCCTTCGTTCTGGCTCGCTTTGCGGAAGAATCACGTCCTCCGTGGGCAACTGATAGACCTCTTTGCCATCGACATCACCCACCTTCTGGATTTGCCCTGATGCAGCGGGCTGCGGTAGACGTTCCTGCTCGATGTCCATTGCGGCCTGTGCCGCCGCTGCATGCGGAGGTTTCAGCCCAGTTAACGCTGAACCATCGTCCATGACAACACCGCTGCGCATAGCCAGTTGTCGGCGCGTCTCTGCCTCTATGGCGGCGTGCATGCTGTCCATGTCCCCGGAGTCCACAAAAGAGTCCGCGGGCTCTTGTGGGGGCAACTGAGGCACTGGGGGCACCCCTGGTGCTGGTTGCGGGGGTGGTGCCGGGGGTGCCGTCTCAGGCTGCGGCTGAACAGGCGGTGCCGCCACTGTGGGGATGATCGATTGGCGTGGTGCCGCAGCAGGAGGGGGCGTGGGTGGGGGTGCTGCGGGTTCTTCAGGTGCTGTGGCGTACCCGAACACTGCAGGATCCGTGGCCACCTCAGGTTCTTCGTCCTCTGCCGGGACAGGGGATGTCATCGAGGTCATGTTTTGTGTGCGCTCGATTCGTTCCTGCTCGTCCGTGGCGGACACAGCCTCCACCCTGCGCAACATGGCAGATCCCCGCAACGCTTCTTGCAAGGTTTCTTTCTCTTGCTTCAGGCGTTCCAGCAGGCGTCCCACCCGTTCGATCTCAGCGTCCAGATCTGAGGGTTTGAACTCGATGGCAGCCAGGGACTCCTCTTCAGCCTGCCTCAGCAACTCAGCGTATTTACGGTTGACAGCAGACTGGATGGTGTGGGACCAGCGGCGCACGATGTCCCGGATCACGAGATACCGCGGTTTCTTGATCGGCGTGCCTTCTTCCGTCTTGTCCCCGGTTTCCACGTACTCAACATCTTGGAAATTCAGGTCCCCCACACCGACAACCGCATGGGATAGGACACCGATACGGAAACGGTCGATGAACTGCAGGGCGACACGGCCCTCATCCCCTTCCTCGGTTTCCCCTTCCGCGGGGATGACGTCTTTGACAAACTCGTTGACCTCATCTTCTGCGTCGGGTTCCATCACGGCCAGCGTGATTCGGGTACCCCCGATGTTGAATGAGGATGTTTTCTTACCAATTCCTTGGATCGGTGCAAACGCAGCTTCCAAAGCACGCACGTCGAGGGCCATCGTGTACTACCCCTTTCTGTTGGGGACTGGCGTGAGCGGTAGGGACAGCGCAAAGGATGCTAATTAGTTCGTTTTCACGTTTGTTTTACCAGCCCTTGAGGGCGGACCCGCACAGCGCAAGAGGTACAATTCAGTCGTTTTTCTGTCCGTTTTACCGCCGGGGCCAATCCCGGGTTATTGTTCATACATCATACCAACCCAAAGGGCGGATTAGACAGCGACAGTCACCCCGGTAGAAGCTGCCAGGGACTGCGATCCGCCGCCACCAGCTCCACGGCCTGCCTGAGCGATGGTGAAGCCCTGCTCTGCGAACCGAATGGAACCGAGTTGCCCGATGGTCGGGTCGTTACCCGTTGCCATGAACTCACCGTACATGGATGCGAAATCGTGGACATCCGAGATGGTGACACCACCGGACTCCATGATGATTCCCGCTTCCTTGTCATAGGTGACAGACCACTCGTTGAACCATGCCGCTTCGAAGATGGTGATGATGGCCGAGTGACCCCTGGTCTGGGGGTAGCCACCCTTGTCCGTGGTCACCTTGGGGTACTCGATCTTCTTGACACCACCCGAGAAACTCCCACTGGTGTTGGACTGACCCACGTTGGGGACCCCAAGGTCCACATCGGCAAGGGTCGAGAAAACCATCTGCTGCTCGATGTCGAATGGCCACCTGTGATGTGCCAGGGACCGAACGGGACCATCCACACCCCCAGCATAGCCCGCGGCCTGCCAAAGGTTGCAGAGGTAGAGAAGTGCCCGCTCGAATGTTCCCGAGGTGGGCTCCGTGACACTGGGCACCAGTTCAGCGATCTTGTCCCCAAAGCCGATGCCACGAACGGGCTCGACACCTCGGCTCTGTGTCGGGCCGAATGAGGACAGGACACCCATCTGATGCAGTGCCTGGTTGTTCCCATATGCGGGAGCCAGGAGGCGTACCTTCTGACTTACCGCCGTCCGGGTATTGGGCGACGTCCCGAAATCGTACATGTAGGACGATCCCTGCAACCCGTTGGCTGGGTTCAGGTCAAGGTTTTGTGCGGCCATGCGGACCTCCGGTAAAAGACACGAACGTTCGTATGGGGGAAACTATAGGCGAACCAACGAGGCAGGCTCATAATTTTCCGGCAGGGCGTAGTGATCACAGGAGGATCACATGCTCGTACTCGCACACAATGCCGCAGTCGAAGCCATTTCCATCCAGGAAGGAAACGTAACCCGCACCTTCGCCATTTTCCTCGGTGCCCACTCCCGCCAAGAGATTACCTGCGTCTCATTCCGCATGGAAGATGTTGTCCTTGCGGAAATGCAGGGGTTCACACGGGGCGACGTCGCTGAACTGCCCGAAGGATCACATCGTTTCACCAAGGTCTTTTCGGT
>ERZ890953.453-NODE-453-length-23899-cov-5.669770_pt1 | contig 23899 bp, 24 predicted proteins | sample MGYA00521264_ERZ890953 | MGnify/ENA primary metagenome ERZ890953 (study PRJEB32303, sample SAMEA104408629) | aquatic metagenome | biome: Brackish water; feature: Chemocline; material: water | place: Baltic Sea | collected 2014-10-26T21:54:00 | depth 200 m ...
GGTTTTGATATACAAAGAATATTCTCTAGAGGGCAAATTAAAAAAACATCAATTTTTTTAATATTATCTCAATTGATTTTACTTAATGAAAAGGTCAGCAAGAAATCTATTCTTTTAATTGATGATATAACATCTGAATTAGATAATGTTTCAACAGATTACGTGTTAAGAAAACTTTCAAATATGAACCTACAACTATTCATTACAAATATAAATTTTAATAAAAACCTGTTAAGGCACCATGAAGAATTCAAACTGTTTCACGTGGAACATGGTATGATAAAAGCCGTAAAAAACAATCGAGAAAGTAATGTCTGAATATGATTCATCAAGTATACAGGTCCTTAAAGGACTTGATGCAGTAAGAAAAAGACCCGGCATGTATATTGGAGATACAGATGACGGGTCTGGTTTACACCATATGGTTTTTGAAGCCGTTGATAATTCAATTGATGAAGCTTTAGCAGGTCATTGTAAAGAAATTTTAGTTATTATTCATAATGATAATTCTGTATCTATAAAAGACGATGGACGTGGTATACCAGTAGATATTCATCCCGAAGAAGGTCGCTCAGCTGCTGAAGTCATTATGACTGTTTTACACGCAGGTGGTAAATTTGATGATAATTCTTACAAAGTGTCTGGTGGTTTACATGGTGTTGGTATTTCAGTTGTAAATGCATTATCAGAAAATGTAAAGTTAACGATTAAACGTGATGGTAAAGTGTATTTCCAGGAATATGTACATGGAGAACCTGTATCTCCACTAGTCGCAATTAAAGATACTGAGCAGACAGGTACTGAAATTCGTTTTAAACCTAGTACTAATACTTTTACTGATATTGAATTTCATTATGATATTTTAGCGAAAAGGTTACGTGAACTTTCATTTTTAAATTCTGGTGTGCATATCCATTTAAAAGATGACCGTTCTGGAAAAGAAGATGTTTTTGAATATGAAGGTGGAATTCGAGCTTTCGTTGAGCATTTAAATAAAAATAAAACACCTATTCATAATAAAGTCATTAATTTTTCCACTGAAAAAGATAACATAGGTGTGGAAATATCTTTGCAATGGAATGATTCTTATCAGGAAAATATTTTTTGTTTTACAAATAATATACCTCAAAGAGATGGTGGTACTCACTTATCCGGTTTTAGAGCAGCTTTAACAAGAACATTAAATCAATACATGGAATCTAACTTCAATGGTAAGAATAAAGCTTCTACCAGTGGAGATGATGCCCGTGAAGGTTTAACAGCTGTATTATCTGTTAAAGTACCAGATCCTAAATTTTCATCACAAACTAAAGATAAGCTGGTTTCATCAGAAGTTAAATCAGTGGTTGAATCGGTAATGTCTGAGGCATTAAAGGATTACCTGGAAGAAAATCCAGCAGATGCAAAAACTATTGTTGGTAAAATAATTGATGCCGCTCGTGCAAGGGATGCCGCTCGAAAAGCCAGGGATATGACACGTCGAAAAGGCGCACTCGATATTGCCGGGTTACCGGGAAAATTAGCGGATTGTCAGGAAAAAGATCCAGCATTATCTGAAATATACCTGGTGGAGGGTGATTCAGCTGGCGGATCTGCCAAACAGGGCCGGAATAGAAAGACTCAGGCTATCCTGCCTTTGAAAGGTAAAATATTAAATGTGGAAAAAGCCCGCTTCGATAAAATGCTTGGTTCGGCTGAAGTTGGTACATTAATAACAGCCCTAGGTACAGGAATTGGTCGGGATGAATTTAAGTTAGAAAAACTGCGTTACCATCATATTATTATTATGACGGATGCCGATGTTGACGGATCTCACATACGTACCCTTTTGTTAACTTTTTTCTATCGACAAATGCCTGAATTGATAGAAAACGGGCATGTTTATATTGCTCAACCTCCCCTTTATAAAATCAAAAAAGGTAAACAGGAAAGGTATGTTAAGGATGATAAAGAACTAAATAATTATTTACTGCAACTGGCTATAGAAGGGGCAAGATTACATGTTGATGAAAATGCACCGGCATTATCTGATTTAGCTCTGGAAAACCTGTCACGTCAGTACATGAATTTAATTGCAGTATTTAACCGTTTAAAAAGAACTATACCCAGTGAATTTTTAGATAATTTGCTTAATCTGCCAGCTGTTCATGCAGATATGCTTGATTCACCAGTTGAGCTACAGACATGGCTGGATGCTTTACAGCTGAGATTGAATGAGAAAGCTATAACTTCTCATTTATTTACAGTTACTTTAAGAGATGAAGATAAAGAACATCGGGAAATTGTTATCAATAAAAAAGTCTATGGTATAGCGAATGATAACGCTGTATCGGTAGAATTTTTCAATAGTCCTGATTATGAATTAATCAAGAAGTTTGTCGATCAGGTAACTGATTTATTTTCTGAAGAATCTTTCGTAAGCAGGGGCGATAAAAAACAACCTGTACGCCAGTTTAGTGAAGTATATGACTGGTTAATGTTAGAAGCCAAGAAAGGACAAAATATTCAGCGTTACAAAGGCCTGGGTGAAATGAATCCTGAGCAGTTATGGGAAACCACAATGGACGCAGAAAATCGTCGCCTGTTACAGGTACGGATTGAAGATGCTATAGCTGCAGATGAAGTATTTACAACGTTAATGGGAGATAATGTTGAGCCAAGAAGGGAATTTATTGAAAAGAATGCTTTGAATGTAAATAACCTGGACGTATAGGTAAATTAGTGGAAACTGGCAGTATAATTTTTTTAGCTTTGATAGTTTCGTCAGGATTATATTTGATCAATATCTATAATAATCTCGTGCAAATTAAACACAACGTTTCAAAAGCATGGTCAAACATTGATGTTTTATTAAAGCAACGACATGATGAAATACCTAAACTGGTAGAGATCTGCAAACAGTATATGAAGTTTGAAAAAGAGACTCTAGAAAAAGTTATGCAGGCAAGGAACCAGGTTTCAGCAGCACGTCAGTCTGGAAAATTGGAAGAATTGGGTAAAGCTGAAGGAATGCTAAGAATGGGGTTAGGTAATTTATTTGCTGTTGCAGAAGCCTACCCCGATTTAAAAGCTAATGAAAATTTTCTTCATCTAAGAGAACGAATTAGTGCTATTGAATCAGCTATAACTGATCGTCGAGTTTTTTATAATGAATCGGTCAATATCAATAATACACGTATTGAGCAATTTCCCGATATTGTTGTTGCACGCCTATTGAATTTTAAATTCGCTAATTTGTTGGAATTTAGTATTGAACAGATTAAGGATGTGAATATGAATAAATTATTTTCTAAATAATTCTATAACATCTTCGAAATATACAATTTATCGGTAGATGATTTAAATCCCTTAAATTAATTTTCTGTTTTATATTACAACTAAAAAACTAACAAAAAGAGACAAAGATTTTGAACAACCCGCTACTTAGTGAAAGTGAATTACCGCAGTTTGAAAAAATTTCTGTTGAATTTATTCAACCGGCAATAGAAAAAATATTACTGGAAAATAGACAGGAAATTTCGAAGCTGGAAAATATTGATAATTCAAACTGGGAAAATTTTATTCAACCACTTGAGTTACTCGATGATCGCTTAAATAAAGCCTGGTCTCCAATACGCCATTTAAATTCTGTTAAAAGCAGTGATGAGTTACGAGAAGCCTATAATGTTTGTTTACCGTTAATCAGTGAATACTCAACAGAAATAGGACAAAATAAAAAATTATTTAATGGTTATTTAAGAATAACAAAAAGTGAAAACTATAAAGACCTGGATAGTGCACAATTAAAAACCTTAAAAGATTCACTGTTGTATTTTAAGTTGGGTGGTGTTGATTTATCTGGTGAAGATAAGAAAAAATATCAGGCAATACAAAAACGTTTAACCGAGTTAACAACTAGTTATGAAAATAACTTACTGGATTCTACTCAATCCTGGGAATTGATTCTTAATGATGATAAGCGTTTAAAAGGATTACCTGATTATGCTTTAGCAATGTTAAAGCAATATGCAGAACAGAAGTCACTGAGCGGTTACAGAATAACTCTGGATATGCCCTGCTATATTGCAGTTATCACATATGCTGAAGATAGAGAACTGAGGAAACAAATCTATAAGGCGTTTAGCACACGTGCATCTAACCAGGGGGTTACCGATCAAAAATGGGACAATGCTGACAATATGGTAGAAATACTGCAAAAAAGACAGCAAAAGGCCCAACTATTAGGTTTCTCTGATTATGCTGATCTATCTCTGCAAACAAAAATGGCTATTAGTTATGATGAAGTTGTAAAGTTTTTAGATAAGTTAGCAGAAAAAAGCCTGGCTACAGCCCATAAAGATATGCAGGAACTGAAAGAATTCGCCAAATCTGAAAGATTTGAAGGTGAGTTGAAGGCCTGGGATATTGCTTTCTTTAGTGAGAAATTAAAACAGTTAAAGTATGAAATATCAGATGAGGATTTAAAACCCTATTTTTCAGAGAACCTGGTTGTCAATGGTCTGTTTCAAATTGTTGAAAAGCTGTATAAAATTATAATATCTGAAATCAGCAATGAAGTTGAAAAATGGCATGATGATGTTCGTTTTTTCCAGATTCAGGATGCTGATGGAAATATTTGTGGAAAATTTTATCTTGATTTATACGCACGTAACGGAAAACGAGGTGGAGCGTGGATGGATGAATGCGTAGGTCGATATGTTATTAACGGCAAATACCAAATACCTGTGGCTTATTTGACCTGTAATTTGACCCCTCCCATTGGCGATGAACCGGCCCTGTTTACTCATGATGAAGTGATTACCCTATTTCATGAATTTGGTCATGGTCTACACCATATGCTTACTAAAGTGGATGTACCGGAAGTTTCTGGTATCAATGGAGTAGAATGGGATGCTGTTGAATTACCAAGCCAGTTTATGGAAAATTTTTGCTGGCAAAGAGATGCTTTAAATTTATTTGCAAAGCATTATAAAACTTCAGAACCTTTACCAGATGAACTGTATCAGAAAATGATAAAAGCAAAGAACTTTCAAAGTTCTATGCAATTGGTAAGGCAATTAGAGTTTTCATTATTCGATATGCAGCTACATAAAAATACCGATATAAACTCTGAACAGGACATTCAGAATATACTGGATGCAGTCAGGAAAAAAGTCGCTGTTATTATGCCTCCGTCATTTAACAAATTTCAAAATAGCTTTTCTCATGTTTTTGCAGGCGGTTATGCAGCAGGATATTATAGTTATAAATGGGCTGAAGTTTTATCTGCAGATGCATTTTCTGCCTTTGAAGAAGAAGGGATATTTAATCAGGAAACTGGTAAACGATTTCTTGACTGTATTCTGTCGATGGGTGGATCACGACCAGCCAGAGAATCATTCAAATGTTTTATGGGGCGGGAACCTCAAATAGATGCTTTATTAAGGCACAATGGTATAAATGATTAATGAAACTAGATACTCTTGCTCCAGTAAGAATTGTTGATGGGTTAAAAATGAAAATAAAAGGTAGTTTTATTTGCTTACTTATTTGTATGTTGTTGAGTTTGCCGGCTTTAAGTCAGGAAACAGATAATGAAGAAATGGTAGAACAGATTCCCTCTACGCAGCAGGAAACTAAAGAAAAAAAATATGTCACCGATAAGTTACGACTTTCTTTATATAAAAAAGCAGATTCAAATTCTGGAACAATCAAGCTTTTAATATCTGGAGATGCTCTTGATGTGCTGGAAAGAACCGGACCCTACTCAAAAGTGAGAACAGCTGAAGGAGAAACTGGTTGGGTAAAAAATGGTTTTCTGGTGTCGATACCCACTGCAAGTTTTCTACTGATAGAAGAACAGAAAAAAAATAAAGAACTGGTCAGTCAATTAGAAAAATATTCGAATACACAAAAAATTGTTGATGATTATGAAGATACTATTCAGAAAATGAATTCAGAAAGTGACTTAACTAATGAAGAATTAATTAAAAGTAAACAGGAACTGGAACAGATCACTGATATAAACAATGAATTGAAACAGGAAATAAACGTCTATACACAGGATAGTAGCCATCTTAGCTGGAAAGAACTTATTAATATAATGCTGCAATATTGGTATGTAATTGCAGGATCATTATTTATTTTGTTTATTGCCGGATTTGTTATTGGGAAACAGTTAGTAGAAAGCCGTATTCGTAAACGTTTTCAAGGTGTTAGGGTCCTGTAGGATAAATATTTAATGATTTATCAGGATTTACGAGATTTTATAAATTCGCTCGAACAGGAAGGTGATTTAATAAGGATCAAACAAAAAATTGATCCTTATCTTGAAATAACAGAGGTTGCAGATCGTACCCTTAAAGCTGCCGGACCTGCCCTGTTGTTTGAGCAGGCCGGTGACAGTAAAATACCCCTGTTAGCCAATTTATTTGGCACTGAAAAAAGAGTAGCTAAAGCACTGGGTGAACAACAAACAGCGGCTCTTAGAGATATTGGAAAACTTTTAGCCTTCCTGAAAGAACCGGAGCCGCCGAAAGGTTTCAAAGATGCTTTAAAAACTTTACCAATTTATCGAAAGATTCTTGATATGTCTCCAAAAGTTATCAGGAAACCACTATGTCAACAAATAATATTGAAGGGTGAAGAAGTTGACCTGTCTATTTTACCTGTACAAACCTGCTGGCCGGGAGATGCAGGTCCTTTAATTACCTGGGGTCTGGTGACTACGAAGGGTCCCAATAAAGATCGGCAGAATATGGGTATTTACCGCCAACAGGTAATAGCAAAAAATAAAGTTATTATGCGTTGGTTATCTCATCGTGGTGGTGCGCTAGATTATAAAGAATGGCAACAGCAAAAACCTGATGAACCTTTCCCTGTAGTTGTGACACTTGGTTGTGATCCAGCAACCATTCTTGCTGCAGTAACCCCTATTCCTGACGGATTGTCTGAATATGCTTTTGCCGGTTTATTACGAGGTAGTAAAACTGAATTAGCAAAATCAATATTATCAGAACTACAAATTCCAGCACGCGCAGAAATAATTCTGGAAGGTTTTATTTATCCGGATGAGCTTGCTGATGAAGGACCTTTTGGCGATCATACGGGTTATTATAATGAAGTAGATAAATTTCCGGTTTTTACGATCGAAGCAATGACCATGCGAAAAGATCCTATTTATCACAGTACCTACACCGGTAGACCACCAGATGAACCGGCTGTGTTGGGTGTAGCGCTAAATGAAGTTTTTGTGCCTATTTTGCAAAAACAATTTCCAGAAATAGTCGATTTTTATCTACCGCCAGAAGGTTGTTCTTACAGGGTGGCCATAGTAAGTATGAAGAAACAATATCCAGGTCATGCTAAGCGCGTGATGATGGGTGTTTGGTCTTTTCTTCGCCAGTTTATGTACACAAAATTTGTTATTGTAGTTGATGATGATATTGATACCCGAAACTGGCAGGATGTGATTTGGGCTATAACTACACGTATGGATCCAGTTCGGGATACAACTATGATAGAAAATACACCAATCGATTATCTCGATTTTGCATCGCCTGTTTCTGGTCTGGGTTCAAAAATGGGTATGGATGCAACTAACAAATTACCCGGTGAAACGACAAGAGAATGGGGAGTCCCTATTGAAATGGATGTAAAAGTAAAACAAAAAATTGATGATTTATGGGATGATCTGGAAATATTTTCAGAATAAAACAAAGCTTGTTAAAGAATTGTAGTATGTTTATCTTTAACTTAGGAGTATGTCGGACTTAGGATAAATCTACTGGGGAAAAGGCATTTTGGCCAGATTTTCCGATCATTTTATTCAGCGCATCCATGCGCCTTACCCCCTTCGGGGCTAACGTGTTATATTGTTCCAAACAATATAATCGTTAAATAGGCTCACTATTCGCCTCTAATGATCGAAAAATCTGACTAAAAATACCTTTCCCTCGCTACGATTACCTAAGTCCGACAGACTCCTAAAAAAATCATTCTTAAAAAAAGAGGTGGGATATGCGTTCTATCATGGTTTTAAATGCAAAAGGTGGATCTGGAAAAAGTACGATATCGACTAATTTAGCCAGTTACTATGCCAGTGTAGGCAATAAAGTTTTACTGGTAGATTATGATCCACAACATTCAAGCCTGGACTGGCTAAAAGATAGACCGGTAGGAAGACCGGGAATATCTTCTGTAGATGGCAGTGCCGGAACCTTTAGAACTCCTAGAAATATAGATTATGTGATTTACGATACACCAGCAGCAGTAAGAGGGAAAGAACTGGCTGCGTTAATAAGAAAAACACAGAGTATTATCATTCCCATACTTCCCTCCCCTATCGATATGAGAGCAGCAACCAGTTTCATACGTAGTGTGCTGGATAATGGGAAGGTGAGCAGGAAAGAAACCAGAGTCGCCCTGGTGGCTAATCGCTGCCGGGAAAATACCAATATTTATCACATGTTGGAGGAATACCTGAAAAAAGTAAGAACAGCGCCTTTCATCAGTGTATTACGTGAATCGCAAAATTATAACCGCGCATCTGAAAGAGGATTGGGAATTTTTGAATTACCCAACTACTTAATCAATAGAGATTTAGAGCAATGGGACCCTATTATTCAATGGTTAAATAGTAGACGTAGTCAGCCGGTAAAACGTAAATAGAAAACCATATAATTACACAGGTTAATATTAGTATTGTCTAATACTTTATATTTAGCTAGAAAAGACTTAGACTGCGCTGCTTACAGAATTATTGTCGAAACTCAGCATGTCTTTTCATATTACCTTAGCTAATGAAGATGTTAATTTTCATTGTGAAGAAAATCAATCAATTCTTGAAGCTGCACTCCAGCAGGGTGTGACCCTGTCGTATGGATGTAAAAATGGTTTATGTGGTTCCTGCAAAGGAAAGCTGATTTCTGGAAAAATAATTTACCCGGATGGTAAACCCGATGGGATTAGCGATGATGAAGTCTGCCATAAGGAAGTACTATTCTGTAAAGCTGTACCACTAACTAATCTAACAATTAAAGTTAAGGTTATTCAGCAGAAATCAAATATAGAAGTTAAAAAACTGCCAGCAAAAGTAAAAGAAATTACGCATTTGTCTGATGATGTTATTCAAATGATTTTACAGTTACCTGCTGTCGAACCATTTGATTTTAAGGCTGGTCAGTGGATATATTTTGTATTAAAGGATGGCAGGAAAAGAGCATTTTCTATTGCTAATAGCCCAAATGAAAAAAATGAACTGGAATTACAGATACGTCATGCATTTGGTGGTGTCTTTACAGATTTTGTCTTCAATAATTTAAAACCAGGTGCGTTACTACAGATAGAAGGTCCACACGGAACATTTTTTTACCAACAGGATGAATGTCCTATTTTACTGGTTGCAGGTGGTACTGGTTTTGCCCCGATTAAAGGGATATTAGAAGAAATACTACAACAAAATCCTCAACAATCTATTCATTTATTCTGGGGAGTGAGGAGCAAAAAAGACTTATATCTACAGGATCTTGTTAATCATTGGGTAAAAGAATTTGCCATAAACTATACCCCGGTGTTATCAGAACCGGAAATTGAAACTGAATGGAAAGGCAATACAGGTTATGTTCATCAATCTGTGTTAGAGCAATATTCACAATTATCTGATTATTCTGTTTACATGGCAGGGCCACCTCAAATGATACAATCCTGTAAAGAATCCTTTGTTAATGCGGGCCTGGATATCGACAAGTTGCACTTCGATTCATTTGATTATTCCACCGATGCGATTGATGCGATGAATTCTAAAGGTAAGTGATATGGATAATAGTTTACTGTTTATTATTATCGGTTCAACCGTGTTATTTGTAGCAATAATTTTATGGAAATTAAGATGGTTTTATAAAAAAATGGTACAGGCAGAACAGCAGGAATCGAAGCTGGATTAAATTTTTTCTTCCGTAAAACTTTCTATTAAATCGAGTTCCATACTGGCTTTCTCAACCAGCTCCGTAGGCAATTCTTTTTTCACTGATACACCCAGTTTTTGAAAGTCCTCCACCCGTTTAACGAGGTTACCTTTTCCTGACACAAATTGACGCATGGCTGTATCGTAGGTTAAACGTGATTTATCAAGTTGGGTGCCAAGTGTCTCCATGCTTTCCAGAAATAATCGTAACTGGTTATAAACCTTGCTAGCCTGATCAGCAAGTTTGGCAGTATGCATATTCTGATCTTCAAATCGCCATAATTGACGAATGATATTTAAACTGGTCAGTAAAGTAGTTGGGGTTGTTACCAGAACCTGCTGTTCGATGGCCAGTTGAAATAATGTGTCGTCGGCTCGAATAGCTTCAACAAAGGCAGACTCGATAGGTATAAACATAAAAACCATTTCAGGAGACTTGAGACCGGGTAAATCAAAATAATTTTTATTTGAAAGTTCTTTTATGCGATCACTTATTGCCTTTATATGTTCTTTAATAGAGATGCTTTTCTCTATCTCATTTTCAGCATTAACATAGCGTGTGTAAGCATTGAGTGAAACTTTAGCATCTATAATCAGATGTTTATTTTCTGGTAAATAAACAATCACATCCGGACGTTTCCTGCCATCTTCGGTAGTAAAACTTACTTCACGGCGATAATCCTTATCCAGTTGCAATCCTGATCGATCGAGAACATTTTCGAGTATTAATTCCCCCCAGTTACCCTGCATTTTTTTCTGACCCTTTAGAGCGGTACTTAACTCATGTGCCTCATCCGTCATTTGACGGTTAAGATCCTGTAAATGTTTTAGTTCAGTTTTTAACGCTTCCCGTTGTTTTAAATCATTGCTGTGAATAGTTTCAACTTTATCTTTAAAATCAGTGATTTGTTGCCGAAAAGGCGATAAAAATAATTCCAGACCCTGTTTGCTTTGAGCTGAAAATTCTTTCTGAGTAGATTTTAGTATTTGATCTGCAAGCGATTCAAAATCCTTTTTTAGCTGATCTTTATTGAATTTTAATTCATTTAACTTTTCATCTGTATATTCACGTTCTTTTTGTTGTTTAATTTGTAAAGTGCTTATTTCAGTTTGCGATTGATAAAAACGTTTTTGTAAATTATCTTTTTCAATCTGCAGTTCTTTTTTCTGGTTCTTTAATTCCAGGTTCAGATTATGAAGACTTATAATTTGTTGATTTCTAACCGCAAGATTTTTCTCGGTCAACTGTAGTTTTTTTAAATCAGAAGTATGATTATCCTGTTCCAGTAATCGGTTTTTTTCTTGTATAGAAATATAACGATTACGATTATTGAAGGTTAAAAAGTAAACAACAATACCGGTGATGAGTGCCGGTAATGCAATTATTAGAAAATATATTTGTTGTTCAGTCAGTTGCATAGTTAACCAGGAATATGGGAAAGAAAAAAATGAAAGCATATGTCAGTTTATAGAGCTATAGTCTATAAAACATCAGTTAAAGGAAAAATCTTAATTTTCAGGCAGTAAAATAAAATAAACCAAATACAGGATCAAGTAAATGCAACAAGCTATGACGCTAGAAACGCTGCTGCAACAGGATAGCGAGCTCTCTTCTTTACCAGAAATATTCATCCGGGTTTCAGAATTACTCGATGATGAAAACTCTTCATCAGCGCAGATAGGTCAGGTTGTAGAAACAGACCCTTCACTGACCTCAAGAATTTTGAAAATGGTTAACAGTGCTTATTATGGGTTTCCGCATAATGTCGCGAGTATAAGTCAGGCCATCTCTATTTTGGGTCGAGATAGAATTCGTCAAATACTGATTGGTGCAGTTTTAGGTGGTGTTTTTGGAAATATGAAAAACAAGGTCTTTTTCATGGAAGATTACTGGCATCATAGTGTAAAAACGGCAATATTAGCCAGGTTATTATGCAAGCAAAGCTCCATGTCAGAACAGGCGGAATCATTATTTACAGCAGGCCTTTTACATGAAATTGGACGGCTAATAATGGTACAAAAAATGCCAGAATTATCATTGCAGGTACAACAGGCCCTGGATACCGAAGATGAAAATATCTATCAGGCCGAACAACGAATTTTTGGATACACACATTGTGAAGTGGGATCAGCTTTCATAACTCACTGGGGATTACCTGATATATTGGCTCAGGTGACAAAATATCATCATACACCCGAATTAGCGAAAGAATTTGTCGATGAAGTTAAAATCGTCGGTCTTGCTAAAAGCTTAAGTTTTCTGGTTGCACCGATACAGCAGATAGAAGTTGAGTTTGCACTGGAAGATATCAAGGGTTGGAAAACCGTAGGACTATCTGAAGAACAGATTACAGATTGCTGTATTGAAGCAGATGATCAGGTCTTCCAGGTGATGGAATCACTGGGAATGGTACAAATGAAAATAGATCTGGATGATGATGAAATTTAGTCAGGTGTTCAAATAGAGTCGTGCTTTAAAAAAGAGGGATTATATCCTTTATGACTATTGAGTAAAATTATAGATACTCCATACTTTATTTTCATTTATTAACTTCTAAAAATTAACAATGATCCAGTTATTATTTCAGGGGCAGATAATGCTCTTTGTGCTGATACTTTTTTCTTTGATTCTGTCACTGACATTTCACGAATATGGACATGGGATCATGGCAAAGTATTTTGGTGATAGAACTGCAGAGCAACAGGGACGTCTTACCTTAAATCCTATACCACATATTGATCCTATGGGTTTATTAATGGTGATATTTATCGGGTTTGGATTTGCTAAACCTGTTCCTACAGATCCACGAAATTATACATCCCGTTGGGGTGTTCTATTTGTAGCAGCAGCAGGACCATTTATGAATTTACTGGTGGCTTTCGTAGCAATAAATTTATATGGTTTAGGATTGTTCATGGGCTGGAGTTTATTCGAAGGCCAGGCCGCTAATAATTTTTTTATATTTCTGGCCAGTATAAATATGTTGTTGATGGTATTTAATTTAATACCAATTGGTCCCCTCGATGGACATTATATCCTGCCCTACTTTCTACCGAATAATCTTGCACGTATTTACCTTTATTATAATAATCGATACGGTAACTGGTTTTTATTATCGCTTGTTGTACTGGCATTAATGGGTATTCCGATCTTTAGTTATGTCTGGGAATTTGGACAGACTTTACTCCGTCTAATAATGCTGTTTTAGTAGATACTCAGCGTAATTAAAAAAGTCAAAAAATATTAACCACGAAGTCACGAACGCCTACACGGATGTTGGTGAGTAGTAACTAAAATTATTGTTTTGCTATTACAGGGTCAGAAAAGTCTCAAACTCAGTTAAATATGGGAATATTATATTAAACAGTTTAGATTTATTGCCTGATAATCAGCCTATCGAAAGTCTGTATAATTAAAATATGACTAAAAGAAAAAAAAATATTACCGATGTAGCACGTCAGATGATGAGTGGCGTTGTGCAAATACACGTTGAAGGGAATCTTGAAGAGGATGTTCAATCTGTATTAAATCCATCAATCAGAATACCTGGTAGCTGGTCTGGTTCAGGGTTTTTTGTCAAATATGAAAATCTACAAGGTTATATCGTAACTAATGCCCATGTCGTCAGAAATGCTGTAAAGATAGAAGTCAGCTCTATGTTAACCAGTGAAGAAAGGTTCGAAGCCGTAGTAGTCGGTTTAGTAAAAAAACTGGAACCCGATGTAGCACTCATCAAGTTGTATGACAGTGAACTTGAGCGGTTTAAAAAAATTGCGGTTCAGGAAATTGAATATCTTAAACTAAGAGAAGGAATAAGCCCCTCACGTGGAGAACAAATCAAAGCTATAGGATATCCTATGGGTATGGTTGAACCAAATATATCGGGAGGAGAAATCACCAATTTTATTTCAGGTTCAGAATATTCCACAGAAAGATTTGTTACTGATGCTGCTATAAATCCTGGTAATTCTGGTGGCCCGAGTATAAGCAAAGACGGTGAGGTGATAGGTTTAAATACAGCGGTGATGTTAGGTGCTGAAAATATTGGATTTATTACTCCGTCCAGCTTTGTAAAAATAATAATTGAAAATTTATTACAGCAAAATGAACCACATTTTTCAGGTATGGGAGGTTTGTTACAAAAAAATTCTAATAACTTTAACATGTTATTACATCAAAAAACGGCAAAAGGTGTCATAGTTTCAGATTTAGAAAAAAATGGATTTCTAGAAGCTGCCGGCATGAAAAAAAGAGATGTCATACTGGCTATTAACGGAGTAGAACTTGATCGTCATGGAATTGTAATAAATAGAGAAGGATCATACAGGCATAAAAATATTTATGATTTAATGAAATTAATTCCGATAGGAGATGAAGTTAAAATTGATTTTTTAAGGAAAGGAAAAGTAAAAAGTACCAGTGCCAGAGCAATGCGCAATCCTGAAAAAGGAGTATTTTCTCATCCAGTTATTAACGAGAGAATTTATCTTGAAGTATTTGGAATGATTATTCAGGAATTAAGCTTCGAAATAATTGAAGCAATGGCTGATATCGATAGCAATGCGCAAATAGACATGTTGAAAACTATCGACCAGGAAAAACCTATGCTGGTTGTTACTCATATTTACCAGGGAACACAGGCAGATGAAATTGACTGGCCTATTGGTGATTTGATTATTAAAGCTAATGAACAGGAAGTTAATACGTTAGATGACCTACAGAAAATTCTAGATAAAAATAAAAAGGGTAATATCCTGCTGGAATGTAAAAATGGAAGAATTGGTTTTTTTTTATACAGTAAAATAACAGCGTCCATTAAATTATTTTCTATTCGGAAGAATTTTATTCATTATTGAACGGATGGGTTCATCAGAATAAGTAAGTTGGCGCATTAAATTTTACAAACAGGTCAATTCCTTATACATCTTTTTCGTGCTCAACTGACTTATTCAGGTTAAAAGATTGTATCCATAAATTAGGTAATCGTCATTTAACAGCAGCTATAATAGATATTTCTACCAGTAATTCAGGACGTGCAAGTCGAGCCTCTACACAGGCACGTGCAGGTGAATGTCCTTCGATAATCCAGTCATCCCACACTTCATTCATCTTTGAAAAATACTTCATATCCTTAAGGTAAATGGTGGCTGATAAAATATGTTTACGGTCACTACCAGATTCAACAAGTAACTCATCAACTTTATCCAGCATAGTGCTGGTTTGAGTTTTAATATCATCGTCAGAATTTTTAGCAACCTGCCCACATAAGTAAACTGTTCCATTGTGGATTACAATTTTACTCATACGACGGCGTTCTGTACCTATGCGGGTGATATCCATTTTTATCTCGTGGTTTACATTTATACTAAACTATATATTTTATTGTAATTAAAGTAAAAGTATGTGATTTTAGGCATTAACTGAACTGATATTTTATTTTGAAGACGGTCAATAATACTAAATTCTATGTGCGCTGTTTAATTAATTTCCAGCCAGGGTTTTGGTGTGTATTAATAGCTTGTATAAACAAATCCGCACCTTTTTTTGCAGCCTCTTTTTCAATACGAGACTTATCTAAATTATTTATACTATCTAGTGATTGCTGTAAAACTATATCGCCGCTATCGTAAGTATCACTGATAAGGTGCAGGCTTATGCCAAAGTTGATATCGTCTGTTTTAAGTTGATTAATAATAGGGTCAATGCCACGATATTTTGGTAATAATGAGGGGTGTAAATTTAATGCGGCTTTGGAAATGGATAGTATAACGTCGTTGTGAATTAAAGTTGGCCAACAGGCGACTAGCATGAAATCAATATTTAGCTGTTTTATAAACTTTTGTAATTCTAACTGCAACTGATAATGAGTTGGAATTTTATAGAGTTGCAGTAGTCGAGATAAAGCACTTTGAGGTTTTAAAATATCCAGTTCGATATTAGCGAATGAAGCTTGAGTTTGATGCGGTTTATCACCGGATTGAATATAGGCGGCAGGTTTATATTCCTGCTCAACCAGCCTCTTTATGACATTATAAGTAAATGCTCCACCAGTGCCTAAAACGATAAAGCGATGTTGCTTAGTCATCACAGGGCTGAGCTACTAATAGTCCGTTTTTTTCCAGCTCGTCCCTGAAACCGAAACTTTTCATATCGGTAACTCGTTGAGGATAAAGTATTCCATCAAGATGATCGCATTCATGTTGCACTACACGTGCATGAAAACCTGTCACATCACGCGTAAAGGGTTCGCCTTTTTCATTATATCCGCTGTAACGAATGTGAGTATATCGTGGAACCATTGCTCGCAAACCCGGGACACTTAAACAGCCTTCCCAGTTTTCTTCAGTTTCATCGGTAAGCAGGCTAATTTTCGGGTTGATCAATACAGTGGTTGGAATATCAGGCGCGTCAGGGTAACGCGGATTATCTTCAAAACCGAATATAACTACACGTAAATTTACCCCAATCTGTGGGGCAGCCAGTCCGGCACCATTTTCTGCATGCATGGTGTCCCACATATCGCTAAGTAACTCTTCCAGAAAAGTTGTATTGAAATCTGTTACAGCTTGACTTTCCTGTAACAAATCCGGTTCCCCCATACGAAGTACTTTTTTTACTGGCATGTAGCTATTTTCATAATTATAGGTAATTATTGTAACAACTTATAAACACTATTATGCAGTATTTTATATTTTGATCTGACAGGGAATGAGAATCGAAAAAAATATTTCGTCAGTCTGGCCACGTGGGTTATAGTTAAAATATAGCTAATATCGATAAGGTAGAATGAAAAAAACCAGTGAGTTAATCTGGCAGGATAAGCAGCATCAGGTACTTTTTGAATTAATCGATCAGATTAATGGTAAAGAAGTAGATGCAAGAATTTTTCGTCAGCTTTTTGAGTACGCCGAAAACCATTTTACGATGGAAGAAGAATATATGAAGAAACTCGATTTTCCGGGTACAAAAAAACATATTCGGGCACACAATAAGTTTCGCTCAGAATTGAAGAGCATGATGCAGGATTATAAAAGCTATGATGATATATTTCGCCAGGCTTTATCCGAATTTCTATCTGAATGGCTAAAGGGTCATATATTTGGCGTGGATAAAAAACTGGAAGAATTTATTTTAAATTCACCTTATAAATAACATCCAGACATAAAATCAAAGGTATGTATTCTTTCAGTAATACCTCTCAAGGTCTTATTTTTGGTTTTGTCGCTTACGCTTTTTGGGGTATTTTTCCGTTATTTTTTAACCTGTTACGCCATGTACCATCTACCGAAGTATTAATGCATCGTGTTATCTGGTCCTTTATTTTTGTTAGTGTGATTATTGTACTGACAGGTAACCGGGCAAGAGTTATACAGGCGTTGAAGACGCCGGGTTTGTTTAAAGGGCTCGCATTATCGTCGTTACTGGTTTCTTTTAACTGGCTGGTGTATATCTGGTCCGTAAGCCAGGGTCGCGTACTGGAATCAAGCCTGGGCTATTTTTTGACTCCACTGGTTAGTGTATTTCTTGCCCGTGTTTTTCTAAAAGAACAGCTTAATCTACCCAGGAAGTTTGCCATAGCGCTGGCTGTTATCGGTATTCTCTGGTTGATCATAAAATTAGGTTACCTGCCATGGATTTCTTTGGCTCTTGCTATCAGCTTTGGATTATATGGTCTGGTCAGGAAGCGGTTAGAGGTTGATACGCTGACTGGACTGACTATTGAAACCGGTATTATGTTGCCTTTCGCATTGAGTTACTGGATTTACCTGATATATGCAGACAGTTCTTTATTTTATATGGCGGGTAGAAACCTTAGCTTATTATTGATGGTGAGCGGTATTGTGACAGCGCTGCCGTTATTGCTATTTGCCTCAGCGGCGAAAAAACTGAGTTTGAGCGCACTAGGGTTTATGATGTATATCAACCCTACCCTGCAGTTTTTAATTGCGATATATATTCTACAAGAAGCATTTGATAATAATCAGATGATTGGGTTTGGTTTTATCTGGTGTGCATTGGTTATATTCACTGTAGGCTCATTAAAAAAAAATCTGCTATAGCGACATAGCGGTATTAAAATTGACACCATAAGTAAATTTTGATGTTAACGATCTGCTGAAGTATAACGTCGCCATTGTTGAAAAGTGGCGAAATTTTTATACCCGTTAGACAGGATAAAACTCAATATACTGCGCATACGATACAGTTTAACTACCGAATCTATGCGTATTATTTCTTCACCCTGCTCATCAAAAAAAACAGTGGTTGGCATGTAATGTATATTCAGTTTTTTTGCCCATTCGGTTGCCGTTATTTTATCACCGTGAGGGGTTATGACGGGAGTATCAGACCAGGCATCCAGTTGGCGTAATTCGAAACCTTTTAATAACTGTTTGGTTTCATCATTATTTAACGGTTCAGAATGTAGTTGATCACAGGCATGGCACTGGTGCTGTTCGAAGATAACTGCCAATGGTTTCCGACTGGGACCAGCACGTCTGTCCAGCATCATAGGACCTTTTAAAAGTTGTTCATGTTCATTCAGGTCATCTATTGTAAAACGCGGTGGGGGGTCAGCACGTTCAAGATATTCACGAAAACTTTCTGTTTTATAAAAGTCTTCGACAATGTATTTCATCATAGCCTGAAATCGATAAGGTTTATAATAACCGCGCATTTTATAGGCTACTTTGCCCGTTTCATCGAAGAAAATGAGGGAAGGTGTGAAGTTGGTATTTTCCTGAATGGCCAGATCGCGTTCAGTAATTTCTGTGCCATCAAACAGGGTGACAGTTCGACTACCCCAGATATCAAGCGATATGATGTCGTAGTTCTCACGAACATATTCGACAATATCGGGTTTGTTGAAGTTGATTTCCATCAGTGCTTTGCAATAGGCACAATGTTGCTGGCCAAAATATAAAGCTATGCCCTGCTTTTTGTTAGAAATCGCATCTTGAAGGTCTTCGCGTAAATCGAGGAATGAATCTTTAAACCATTCGGGGTGTACTATCTCGCGTGAGACTGGTGCATCGTTGAAACCCAACTCAAAATCTTCTTCAAAACTAACATCTTGATCATTAGCGATTGATGCTGATGAAGTGGCATGAAAAGCCAGCACCAGGAATACAGGTATAAATTTCCGAAAGTTTAAACGCATAAAAGTGCTAGTTAATTTTTTTATGCAATCATGCCTTAAGCATGTAGTTGAGTCTATGGTTGTTATTAATTCTAAAGTTACTGTATCAGGAAAGTGGAAAACAGAATTTCATCAATATCATTGTTATTCGTCATTTCATTAATCATTTCACGAATTTCGGTGGTCGCCTGTTTACGAACCTCTTCTCGCTTTGCAGGTGTTTTCATGTCTTTAGCGTTTTGTTCGCTGAGAATCAAAATAAGTTTGTGACGAATTGCAGGAATATTGGCTTTTACTATTTCTTTGGCGTCATCATTTTTTACCAGTACTTCGGCTTTTACCTGTAAAAAGGTCAGGCGTTTACTGTCTGTGGCCAGGTTAAGAACCAACGGTTTATCACCGAGGGAAACGTAACCTGGTTTACTTTTAGGAGCAGCACTTTCATCCGCCGCAAATAAAGGTGAGGCAAAGAAAAATAGAAAAACAGTTAAAATTACGGTAACACTTTTATTAGGCATGGTTTTTTCCTGTAAATTTGTACTATGATTATGGCTTATTTTTAGAGAAATTCAGATTTATGACTCCACAGGAAATTCAACAACTTATTGAAGCCAAAATGACGGATGCAAAAGTTAGTGTTAGCGGTGATGAAGGTAAATTTACCGCTGAAGTGATCAGTGATCAGTTCGACGGGTTAATGCCGATTAAACGTCATAAACTTGTATATGCCTGTGTGAATGATGAAATCACTTCGGGTGCTTTGCATGCTCTTACCATTGTGGCAAAAACTCCAGCAGAAGTTGCTTAAAGTCACTAGCCAGTGAATTCCAGGCTTATTGTACAACTAACTGATTTCGTCCACCATTTTTAGCATCATAAAGGGCTTTATCGGCGCGTTCATAAATGCTTTCTGTATCATCACCGGCAATAATGGCAGTTAGCCCAGCCGACAGGCTGATATCTACTTTTTCCTGCTTAAAATGAAAACTTGAGCTACTAACCGAAGTGCGAATTTTTTCTACTAAAGGTTGGGCACTTTGCAGATTGGTTTTAGGCAGCAGTAACACAAACTCTTCACCACCAATACGAAACAGGAAGTCGGTTTTGCGGATATTTTTTGACATCATTTTCGCCACAATTTGCAAAGCCTTATCACCGGCATTATGTCCAAACTGGTCATTAACTCGTTTAAAGTGATCTATATCCAGAATGGCAAAGCTGAAATCATCCTGATATCGAGACCAGCGTAATAATTCCTGTTCAAGTACTTCATCGTAAGATAAACGGCTACGGACCCCGGTTAAGGTGTCAAACATGAGTTTTTGACGATTTTCCGATAACTTTTGTTGCAGTTGATCGGATTCCTGTTCCATCGATTTAATTTGTTGCTGCAATTTATTGTTACGTTGTTCTGCTTTTTGGTAACGTTGATTATCTCGAGTGATAAAAGAAGAGACGCCGGTTTTAATCGAATCCAGGTTGTCTTTAATGCTGTGTTTCAACTTGTTAATATCATTTTCCAGACTCACCTGACTTTGAATGTTTTCAACGCTTTCATTCATCAGATTTTGCAGTAGTTGAGCATCTTTACGGCCTTCCTGTGTATCCGACTGTTCATCGGTTAGTACATTTGAAATTTCATTTAACTGTCTGGTAACGTCAACTATGAGGCTTTCCATCTCAATTTTTTCGTGATTGATACCACGTATGATGGTATGAATCTCACTGATAATTTCGTCAAGGTATGTGCTCCATTCTTCATCAATAAAGGTTGAATCGAGTTTTTCCTGTATGGCATTGAGTTGTTGTGAGCTGCCATGTGTTAATGCTATTTTTTCAATTAATGAAATTAGTAACTGTTGAATAGAAATTTTATCGGAAGGTTCATGCAGTAATAATTCATTAAGTATGTCTGCCAGGTTGCTCAGGCACTGATCGCTATCAAGATCAGTAATATGAGTTTTAAAGTCTTCAATACGAGACTTATAATCAGTATCAAATTCCAGTTGATTGATAAGTTGTAGCAGATAGTCATGGAACCCGGGAGCGTTAGCAGTTTCTGCTGCCAACTGAACCGGTTCCGTACTATCCATCTTTGACAGTAATGTTGATAATTCTTCAAGATTTAAATCGAGAGCATCATCATTTTTTTCACGCGAATTTTTCTGTATTTTTTGCAACAGTTGATCAAGCTGATCATTGATGCCTTTGGCAGAGATGGCAAGTCGTGATATGGCCTTGCGCAACAGTTTTTCCAGCTTATACCATGTGGTTTCCATATCCTCCAGTTGTTTTAAGCTATTGAAGTATTTGACTTTCCAGTCTTTTTCGTTGGCCACGCTTTTACCCTGTATTAAAAAGTATCAATTTGAAAGCCAATAAGAATATATTGTGAATTCATCTAGTAGTGTAGAATTTATTCCCGGAGTTTCCAGTAATTAGCTAAATTATTTTTAAACAATGGCACTGTCTTATGATCGGATCTAAAATTTTACTGGTGGGTAACTGTGTTCTCGATCAAATATGGGAGCTGGATCATTTTCCACAACAGGATGAAGAAAGCAGGGTACTGGCTAAAACCCGGGTTTTAGGTGGTAATGCCTGTAACACAGCTCAAATTTTAGCAGGACTTGGAAATGAGGTTGAACTTGTCAGTAGTTTTGCTAAGGATACAACGGCAACATGGTTGTTACAGGAGCTAACCAGCAAAAATATTTCAACCCGGTACTGTATTCAAAAACCAGGATTTAGTAGTGCAGAATCTTCAATCTGGTTGAATCGGGAAAATGGAAGCCGAACCATTGTCCATCATCGTGATTTACCAGAGCTTACAATACCGGAATTAAAGAAAATTCCGTTTCAACTGTTTAAATGGATACATTTTGAAGGAAGAAACATAGACACATTACAGTCATTCCTGCCAGATATGACAATAGGTGACTTTATGATTTCACTCGAAATAGAAAAACAACGGGAAGGGATTGAACAGTTGTTACCGTTTGTCAATACAGTCATCGTTTCCAGTGCCTATTTAAAAAGTAAAAATATAAGCGCGAATCAGTGTCTTCGAGAGTTAACGACTATTAATCCGAATTTGAATATAGTGTGCACTCTTGGTGATTCCGGCTTACTCGGGCAAGATAGCCAGGGTACATTAATAAAGCTGCAGGCAGAGAAAATCGAAAAAGTGGTGGATACAATAGGTGCGGGTGACTGTTTCATTGGCGGATTAATACATCGATTAAACCAAAATGATGATTTTGAATCCGCTCTGAAATTTGCCAATCATTTAGCGGCCCAGAAAATTCAGTTCAAAGGTATGAGATTTGAAAGCAAATAAACTTTTTATCTGTAACGTTGATGATATTGAAGAACCGGGTAGCAGAGGTTTCAGTATCGAGATTGATGAGGAAATTATTGAAGGTTTTGTGGTCCTTAAAGATGGACAGTTTTTTGCTTACCGTAATAGCTGTCCGCATACTGGTGCACCACTGGACTGGGTTGAACATCAGTTTCTTGATATGGATGGTGCATTAATACAGTGTGCTGTGCATGATGCACGGTTTATTATCGACGATGGAAAATGCATAGCCGGCCCCTGTGCAGGAGATTCCTTACAGAAGCTGGAAATAATTCAGCAGGATAAAAAACTATTTATGCTAGATCAAAAATTTTAATCTAAATCTTGAAATGTCCAACCATTGACTGAAGTTGACTGGCTAGCTGGTTAAGATTGGCAGTGATTTCTGACATATTCTGACTGCTGGTAGTCGTTTCTGCGGTTATTTGCCTGATATCACTCAAGTTTTGTTGCATGCTTTGCGCCTGCTGATTTTGTGAAATTGCCGCCGAGCTGATGTTATTAATAATTTGCCCGATAGTCTGAATATTGCTGGTTATGCTGGATAGAGATTCTGAAGCATCGCCAGTTTTTGACACAGTTTCCTGCGCGAGCTGCTGGCTCTTTTGCATAACCGAAGCAGCTTTGCTGGAGCCCTGCTGTAAACGTTCTATGATAGCCTTTATTTCAGTTGTTGAGTCCTGTGTACGACTTGCCAGTGTTCTTACTTCATCGGCAACCACAGCAAATCCTCTTCCTTGCTCTCCTGCTCTGGCCGCCTCTATGGCCGCATTAAGAGCCAGCAGATTGGTTTGTTCAGCAATACCCTGAATGACATCCAGTACAGAACCAATTTGTTGACTATCACGGTTAAGGTCAGCAATAACATTATTAGCGGAATCAATATATCCGGCAGATTCATTAATGGAATTAAGTGTAGAAGAAATCACTAACTGGCTTTGTTCCAGAGTTGCATCCATATTTTTCATACTTGCTTCGGCTTCAGTTGCAGCCTGGCTGACTGAATCAACTTTTGCAGACATGTCATGCATAGCGAGATTTACCGTATCAGTAGCGGATTGCTGCGCTCTCATCTGATTTTGTGTTTGAGTTGATTGATTTGCCAGCTCAGTTGAAGTATTACTAAGTTGACCAATTACAACCACCAGATCTGCAATTAAATCTCGTATTTGTTTTGTAAAAGCATTAAAGCCCCTGGATAATTCTGTTATTTCATCGTTTCCTTTTATGGCCAGGCTTTGTGTCAGGTCTCCATCACCCTGAGAAATATCATGCAGCTTATTCGCTACATTTCGAACAGGACAAACTACTATTCTGAGTGCAACCCAATAAGCAGCTACCACCAGTGCCAGTCCGATTATCACGGTGATCAAAATACTTAGGAAGGCAGATGTTTTAACATGGCGGATTCAACTCTGAAGTGCAACGCAGTTAATTCCAGATCTAGCGAACGAT
>ERZ890953.455-NODE-455-length-23874-cov-8.034888_pt1 | contig 23874 bp, 21 predicted proteins | sample MGYA00521264_ERZ890953 | MGnify/ENA primary metagenome ERZ890953 (study PRJEB32303, sample SAMEA104408629) | aquatic metagenome | biome: Brackish water; feature: Chemocline; material: water | place: Baltic Sea | collected 2014-10-26T21:54:00 | depth 200 m ...
AATGGCTATAAGAAATATTAGCTACTTTTAGTGATTGAATTTGCAAGTGGCTCAAATGAATTTAAAATATTTTTTAAGACAGATTGTTCTTCTAAACAATCATATGTTTTATGTAACATTTTTGACTGTTTTTTAATGGTGTCACGAAGCATTTCAAAATAAATACCCGGAATTCCTTTGACTAAATCATGCTGTGTGACAATGCCTTCGAGTTTTCCTTCATCATCTACGACAACAAGTCGTCTAATATGTGCACTATTTAAATACTCTTCTGCTTCTAAAACAGAGTTCTCTTTATGAATCGTTTTTAATGGTGAGGACATATATTGATGGATGGGATTTGCTAATACATCATCACCTATTCTTGCCAAATGGATAGAGTCTCTCTCTGTAAATATACCAATAGGTTTTTTATCTTCTACAACAATAATACTACTGATTTTATAATTGAGCATAAGCTCAATGGTCTCTGCAAGAGTTTTATCTGGAGTGACTGTTATGACATTTTTGGACATTACTAAGTGAACTTCTTTAACAGTGAGTAATTGTTCTGAAGTGAGATGCTTTAAAAAGTCACCCTCATAAATTATACCAAGAAGCTTATCTTTTTTATCCACTACAACTAGATGACGAAAACCATTTTCATTCATCATCACATAAGCCTCTCGAAATTCCATATCTTCACTAACAGTTTTTAAAGGAGAGGACATCAAGCTACTTACAGGCTCTTGCAAAATTTGACTCCACTCTCCTGCTTTTTGTGAAACATCCCGTTCAGTCAATATGCCTAAGGGTTTAGCATCATCATCCAAAACAATAAGTGCACTCTCTTTTGATTTCTCTAAAATCGCAAGAGCTTTATCTACTGGCTCATAATGTAAAATAGTTTGAATGTTTTTTTGATAAAGGTGCTTGATGGAAGTTTGATGATTCATTTTTTCGCCTTTTTAAAACTGTTAAAATTATTCTAGCATTTTTTAATAATAATTACTAGTTATCTAAGTATCTTTTCAGCCTCAATAAGAGCAACAACACCATCATACATATCTTGAACTGCTTGAACTTCTGTTATACCTAAACGACGACGATTACTAATATCATAAATGCCACCTTCACTCTCAGAGTGTTCACCATGAATACCGCGAATTTGTAGATAAAATTTATCTGTAATAGCTTTAAAGGCTTGCATATCTTGAGCCAAATTTGGCAGGGCTATATGTACACTCGCTCGCATTGCAGTCCCTAAGTTAGTAGGACAAGATGTGATGTAGCCTAGATGTTCACTATATGAAAATGGTACTTTAGTCTCTATGCTTTTAATAGCATTTACCAATCTTGTAAAAACCTCTTTAATATCTCCACCTTGTTGCATAGAGATAATGCGAAGTTGATCTTCTTCATTTACCCAGACTAAAAATGTTTTATTTTTGTTATGGTAAATCCCTCGTCCCTCTGGCCAGTTGCGGTTAAGTCCCACAGCATCTAAAAATCTATCTCCCTCTTTAAATAAGAAGTGATCTTTAATCAACGAGTCTTGAACCTCTTTACTCATTCCTAAAAGTGCATAGTATTCACCCTCAAGCTCACCTTCAAGTGTAGAAAGTCCCGCCACAACACTTGATTCAACTGTTTCTCTTTGCTCTTTTGATATTGCAGGTCCAAGAGGCATATTATCCATATTTCTTCCCACTCGAATACGAGTAGAAACGATAAACTCACCCTTTGGGTCTGGGTTTGGTGCATTTAAATCATCTGGATTAAGATTACTTTGATGTTTATCATCTTTGCCAAATCCATGATACTCTTTAATAATTGGATCAAATAATGCACCAAACAAATCATAAGACTCTTTATCACCAGCATACACACCAATACCACTGTCTATGTTTTGCACACCTGAGTTAATTACTTGTTCTAGTGTGAATCCATTGGCTGTTTTTTTATCTCTGAGTGCTTCGTAAGTCTCTGGTGTTAAATATTTACATAACATTGATTTACAATACGGTGGGAGGTTTGGATAGCTCATATTGTCTCTCTTTTTATTAAAGTTTGTCTCATTTTAACATTATTTATCTGCTTTGAGTATAATGAAGTAAAAAATAGTTACTGTAATACTAATTTATCTAAAATCAAGAATAAAACTACATAATTAACAGGAATAATAATGGGATTTTCTACACTCAAGTTATCTATCGTCTTACAAAAAGCACTTAAAGAAAAAGCCTTTCTCAAACCTACCCCTATTCAAGAAAAAGTTATACCGCTTGTTTTAGACCACAAAGATGTAATAGCACAAGCACAAACAGGAAGTGGGAAAAGTGCAAGTTTTGTTCTGCCTCTTTTGCAACTATGGAGTGAGAATAGAGACAATGCAAAAAAAGGAAAAATAAAAGTTTTAGTACTCACTCCAACACGAGAACTTACTCTTCAAGTAGCAAAAGTATTTGAAGAGTTTTCCAAATTTTTAGAGAAAAAGCCACAAATTGTTACTCTTATAGGTGGAAAAAGTATAGGAGACCAGCTTTATAACATTCAACAAGGTTGTGATGTTTTAGTAGCTACAAGTGGGCGTTTTTTAGATGTTTTAAAAAAGAAGCAGATGAACTTATCGCATTTAAACTACTTGGTATTGGATGAGGCTGATAAAATGCTAAACCTTGATTTTACTGAAGAGTTAGATCTTGTCTTAGAGTCATTGCCACAGAAACGACAAAATCTGCTTTTTTCAGCTACATATCCCCCTAAAATGCTGGATTTAGTCTCAAAAATCATGACAAATCCAGTGCAAGTGAGCATAGAACAAACACAAACGCTACAGAGCATAAAACAAAGAGTTATAGAAGTAAATCGTGAAAATAGAGGTCCACTTTTACGCCACCTTCTGCAAGAGCATAAATGGAAGTTAGTCTTAGTTTTTATGGCAAACAAACGAGCAACTGACAACATAGCAGAGAAGTTTCGAAAGTATGGTATAAAAGCAGCCTCGTTTAATGCAGACTTAGAGCAAGATATAAGAAATGAGACACTCCAAGCATTTAAAGAGGCAAAAATAAATGTTCTTTTTGCAACAGACATTGCTGCACGGGGGCTAGATATAGAGAACATAGACTGCATAATAAACTACGACTTACCACGATCACCTGCTGATTACATCCACCGAATAGGACGAACAGCTAGAGCAGGAAAATCTGGCGAAGCTATATCTTTCATAGACTATGAAACACAGATTCATTTTAAACTTATAGAAAAACGAAGTGATATACAACTTACTCCTGAGTCTATACAAGGGTTTGAGTTAATAGGCGAAGTACCAAAAAAAGTTAAAGGTCCTGCTCCGGTAAAGGGCAAAGGTAAAAGTAAGAAAGATAAGTTGAGAGAAAAAAAGGGATTATAAAGTGTTTATAAAAAGGCTAGAAACTATTTTTATACTCATGATATTAATAGCTAGTGCTACTCTTGCTTATAATTACTACAACTCATACAGATTTAAAAACAACCCACTTCCAAAAGAGTATCTCTCTGCTATACAACAAACAGAGTTAAATGTTTTAAATCATATGCAACAAAACTTTGGAGTAAGATACAAGTTCCCCCTCATAATAACAGATGAAATTCCAGGAAGACTCTATGGACTTACTTCTTATAACAATGGAGAAATCAAAATTTATCTTAATAAAAAAGTGATGCAAGAGAGTTTTGATTATATGACCCAGAGTGTTGTGGCTCATGAGTATGCTCATGCTTTAATGTTTGCATTAGGTCGAAGCACAAATGAGAAAGAAGGTCACTCACAAGAGTGGCAAAAAACTTGTGAACTTTTAGGTGGCAAAGATTGCATACAGTATGTCAATCAACATGAAATTATCATGTCCAAAATGCCTTTTAAGTAATTAAAATAAAATTTCGCTACAATTTTGCAAGGATAAAAAATGCAAATAGTTACAGAATCTCTACTCGATTTAGGTGTCAATAAAGATGAAAATATAAATGAATCTCAACTCACTTTACTTGATATTTTAGAAAATGACAAAGAGCAGTGGAGAGTTTTAGCATTAGGCAAACAACTCTCAGATGCAAGAGCTGAACTCTTTGTTTTACTTAATGGTATCCAAGATAAAGAAGTTCGAGAAAAAATTATCTTTAACTATAAGGCTTTGCAAAACTTTAGGAAAGAAGATACGGTTACTCTTATAGAGCCAGAAACACTGCCACCCATTGATGGGGGTGTAAGCATATATTGTGATGGTGGGTGCACACCAAACCCCGGAAAAGCAGGTTCAGGAGTAGCAATTTATAGAAACAATGAACTCTCTGAGTTGTGGTATGGACTCTATGAAGATATGGGAACAAACAACACAGCAGAGCTAGGTGCACTTTATGAGTCTCTTCTTATAGCTCAAAAAGAGATAAAAAAAGGGAATAAGGTCGAGATAAAATGCGACTCTATGTACTCCATAAACTGCATCAAAACATGGGCGGTTTCTTGGGAGAAAAAAGGGTGGACTAAAAAGGGTGGTGAGATTAAAAACCTAGAAATTATCCAAGAATCGTACTATTTATATAACAAAATCAAGAATAACATGACTCTCTCTCACATTAAAGCACACTCAGGTTTTGAGGGTAATGAGTTGGCAGATAGAATGACAATGTATGCCATTGAAGAAAAAAGCAGAGCTTTTGTAAAATACTCCAAAACTATAGACATAGATGAAATATTAAAAATGAGAGCTGATTGAGTACAAATCTAAAAAACTCACAAACCAAACTTTTAGAGTGGTATAAAGCTTATGGAAGACATGAGTTACCTTGGCGAAATACCAATAATATGTATCATATTTACCTGAGTGAAATTATGCTCCAACAAACTCAAGTCAATCGAGTAAGAGATGAGTATTATCCTCAGTTTTTGGAAAAATTTCCATCCTTAAAAGCTCTTGCAAATGCAGCTCAAGATGATGTGCTCGCAGCTTGGAGTGGTTTGGGTTATTACTCTCGTGCTAGAAATTTACACAAAACTGCCAAAACAATAGAACCAAAGCTACCACAAACACAAAAAGAGCTTATAAAACTTCCTGGTATTGGTCGATATACTGCAAGTGCCATCTGTAGTTTTGGACATGAGCAGAATATTCCTGTGGTAGATACAAACATAGCACGAGTTATCAAAAGACACTTTGCTCTTTTAAATCCTAAAGATAATACCGTATGGGAATATGCAACTGATTTTGTAAACAAAAAAGAGCCACGAAGTCATAACTTAGCACTTATGGACTTAGGTTCACTCATTTGCTTACCTAAAAATCCAAAATGTCAAGAGTGTCCTCTCTTTACAGGTTGTCAAGGAAAAGAAGAACCAGAACTCTACACTCAAACAAAAAAAACTCAGTATGAAGCACTTGACCTTTTTTATGGGGTACATATTAAAAAAAATAAATTAGCACTTCAAATTTCAACTGAAAAAATGTATAAAGATATGCTTATTCTCCCCACAGTTGAGCCAGTAGATGAGAATTTCATTGCTGTTTTTAAACACTCATATACAAAGTACCGATTAAGTGTACATCTCTACACTCTAATAGAACAAGATGAAAATGATATTATTTGGTTAGATTTAAACAATGTAAAAAGTGCCCCTATTTCATCATTAACAAAAAAGGCAATTACATACTTATTATAAAACTCCTAGTTTATATCGGCTAAGTTCTTGTTTGTTGGTATCTATTACATGAACTGCACAAGCCAAACATGGGTCAAATGAGTGAATAACTTTTAGTACCTCAAGCGGTTTACTCGAATCTTCTATTTTAAGTCCAATTAATGCCTCTTCATAAGCTCCTCTAACACCATCGAAATTTTTAGGCGTCGCATTCCAAGTAGTTGGAGCTATTACAGAGTAATTTTCTATTTTTGCATCTTTAACATTTACAAAATGAGAAAGAGTTCCTCTTGGCACTTCTAAAAATGCTCTTCCTTTAGCCACTTTTTTTAAAGCATCAAAATCGTATTTCGTCCATGTATCAGTGTCATAGTATTTTATATTTTGAATAAGTCGCGATACAAGTTTAAAAATATACTCACAAATGTAAGCACTCTCTATTGCTCTAGCTGCATTTCTTCCAACTGCACTTGATAAATCTATAAGTTCCAAATCTGTATCTTTTAAAAACTCATCGACAAAAGATTTGATGAGTGAATTATCTCTTGAGTAGCTAATCAAAACACGAGCAAGCGGACCGGTTTCCATAGTCTTACCATCATATCTCGGTGCTTTTATCCAAGAATATTTATCATCATTTTTAGCTGTTTTTAAAGAACCGTCCGCATTTAAGTCTGTATAGTTTATTTCATTCTCTCTTGCATCTCCACTATACCAAGCTCTATCTATCTCTTCAGAAATTTTCTCCTCATTAAACCCCTCAACCTTATCAAAATCGTGATTATAAATAACACCATCACAAAATAGTTTTCTCTCACCCTCAAACTCATAACCACCAGCCGATAAAAAATTACCATTCGCACGACCAATTCCGGCTTTTATCTCGTCACGGTAAGCCATTGCCAGAAGTTTTGCATCAGGCAAATAAGCTCTATCTATAAAATCCTTCGCCTCTTTTATAATAAATAAATAGTCATTGAGTCTTTGAGGATTGAGCATATCTGCCACACTTGTAATTCCTCCGACAACTATGCTTTGTGGGTGTGGTGTTTTTCCGCCAAATATAGCAATTGCTTTGGAAATATTTGTTTGAAATTTTAAAGCTTCGAGATAGTGAGAAATCATAACCAGATTTTGTTCAGGAGTGAGTTTATACTCTTTATGCCCCCAATACCCATTTGCAAACGGTCCGAGTTTTCCAGCCTTTACAAAGTTTGATAGTTTTTCAATCGTTGCTTCATGATGAGAGTGAGAATTTGCATATGGTTTAGAGTGGTATTTGTGAGCCTCTTTAGAAGTAAGTTTTGGGTCCGCATTTAATGCACTTGTGACATCCACAAAATCCAAAGAATGAAGATGATAAAAATGTACCACATGATCTTGTAAAAAAAGAGCCATCGACATTAAGTCTCGAATAATCTCCGCATTTTTTGGAATACTTAAAGAGTAGGCATCTTCAACACATGTGACAGCTCCCCTAAAATGGGAGTTTGTGCAAACACCACATATTCTCCCAGCTAAAAGTCCTGCATCTCTTGGGTCACGATTTTTGAGTATTATTTCTATACCGCGAAAGAGTTGTCCACTCACCCAAGCATCTTGTACAATTCCATCGTCATTCACTTCAACTTCTACTCGTAAATGTCCTTCTATTCTTGTGATAGGGTCTATAACTATTTTTTTAGATGGCATTATTTATCTCCCTCTTCATACTTTCTCTCATTTGCAAACTTATCAAAAAAGCCAGCTTCTACACAACCCATACAACCATGACCCACTTGAACCGGCCAACTCGTACCACCATTAAATTTCATAGTCGGACAGTTCACATTTGTATAGGGTCCTTTACATCCCATTTCAAAAAGACAATAGCCTTTTTTTGCGCTCTCATCTCCCCACTCCTGCACAAATTCTCCAAGCTCATAATGTCCTCGTCTCTCACAATTATCATGTACTCTTCCCTCGTATGCCCAAAGAGGACGATTCATACTATCAAGCAGAGGTAACTCTTCAAACATCAAGTAAGAAAGCAGGGTTCCCACTATGTTTGTCGGATTTGCCGGACAGCCAGAAATATTTATGACATCATCACGTTTAAGTGCCTCTGAGACACCAACTGCACCTGTAGGATTTGGAGCAGCAGCCACAACACCGCCATCAAATGCACAACTTCCAACAGCAATGACGAGAGCCGCATCTTTAGCACACTTTTGTAACAACTCTATTCCCGTCTCACCCTTTGAACCAATACGCAAAAATTTTCCATCCATCGCCATAGGAACTGCACCCTCAACTATGAGGACATACTCTCCTTTTTGATTTTTGATAATCTCTTCTAAAATAGTCTCACTTTGATCTCCACTTGCACTCATAAGTAGTTCATGATAATCAAGTGAAATATAATCAAATATCAAATCTTCTATCGCTGGATTCATTGACTTTATAAATGCTTCGGAATTTCCGCTACAATCAGCTAACTCTAGCCAGATAATTGGAATTTTATTGAGACTCTTGACCCCTTGTTCAACAAGTGCTTCAAAATTTGGATGAAGTTGCATATTTGCCGTGACCATTGAAATCCAACTATTTACCTCATGTTTTGCAATATCTAAAGATTTTAATGCACTGTCCAAGTTCTGGGCACTGAGATTGTTTCTTGGGTTGAGAGCATTAAACTTATCTATTCGTTTTTGAACTTTAGCTATCTCTTTTTCTCTTTGAATCTCCTCCGCACTTTTTCTTGGCATATTAGGGTCAATAAGATGTTGAGAATCTTGTATAATATCTTGCACCATTATCTTACATGCACCACAAACACGACCAGCTTTGCTAAAATCTGACAATTCAGCAAAGGAAGAGATACCAGAAGAAGTTACAATATCTACCAAATCTTGAACATAGACATGCTCGCAACTACAAACAAGTCTACCTCTCTCACCAATAAGCCTATTTGTGTAAAGGTAATTTATATCTACCTTATCACCGCTTTTAACAAGCGACTCAATATACCCAATATCTACATTGGAATTAATCCCAATAAATCTACTCAACTTATCTTCGTTTAAAAAATATTCATCTATTCGATTGTCTTTTTTTGAAGTGATTAACACTTTTTCATAATCAGCAGAAAACTTCGAAGAGTTCACTTCAACTAAATCAAACTCACCGACTTTGAGCATATCTACCATCACTCCAAGTTCAAACTCTTTTGGCTCTAAACCAAGTATGTGAGAGATTGCACAATCAGCTTGAAGTGTGCACTCTTTGACATGCCCTGCCACAAAATGAAGTTCCTCAACCTCAGCACATTCGCCAACGGCATAGATATTTTCATCCTCAGTTTGCATATATCTGTTTGTTAGTATTCCTTTCTTGCATTTGAGAGAGTCTCTAAAGGGTTCAATGTTTGGTTTTATGCCGGTTCCAAAAATGAGAAAAGGATTTTTTATCTCTAGCTTTTTCGTTTTTAAAAGTGTGATTTCTCCATTATAGATTTCCTTATCCACAATCTCATCTTCATAAGATATCTGAACTTTCCCACTTTTAAGATAAGATTCTTCAATGGTTTTAATGGAGTCTATCGCCAAATCTTTGCTATATAAATGTTTACCGCGAATGAGTAATGTTATTTTTTCTGCATCAGGCATAGTATTGAGAGTCTCAAGTAACTCAAGTCCGATTGGTCCACTTCCAACGACAACAACTTCTCTGTTTTTCACACCATTTTTTATCATAGCACTATCGTTTGCATTTCTAAAGAGTGTCGCATTTGTAATCTTGTTTATGTTAAAAAGAGAGATTGGAAGAGAGCCGGTTGCTAAGATAAGTTTGTCATAACTAAACATGGCCTTATCAGAAAAAACTCGTTTATGTTCTTTATCAATTTTTATGATTTTTTGACCGAGTTCGATTTTTACAGTTGGGTCAACAGGAAGTGAGATGCCTTTGACATCTTGTGAGCCATCAAGCAAACGACATAAGTGAATCCTATCATAAGGTAAATATTCTTCATCGCTTAAAACACTCACTTCTAAAGCAGAGTCTTGTCTTTTAAGATTATTAGCCAAATAAACGCCGGCTATTCCAGAACCAACAATTAATACTCTCATAGGATTCCTCCTTTGCAATTTAGATTGTAATATCTAAAGTCATTACAAATAGTATATCATAAAAGTGTTTCAACATATTTTTAATGCTTAAATTGAATATAGATAAAAGTTAGGTATCATTGTTTATAATATTATTTTATAAGTAAAGGAGTTAAGATAATGATACAAAGTTTGTTGATTTTGTCCCCTATACTTTTTTCATTACTACTTTTACGAATCAATCTTATTGCAAGAAACATTTTGAGCATTCTCTTTGTTGTTATGTTAAGTTCGTTTAGCTTATTTAACTTTATCTCTTTGGACTCACCTGTTTCAATTCTCTTTCCTCACTACTTCCATAACATATTTATTCTGCTTGATTATCTAGTTCTTCTTTTTTTCCTTTGGAGTGGAGTTGTAAAAAAACATCTTTTAGTTACTTTATTAGCTCTTCTCCAAATTGTTCTGTACAGCGGTATATTATTGTTAAAACCAACTCTTCTTTCAAGCGATATTTTAGTAGATAATCTATCTTCTATAATGTATCTTATTATAAATATAGTGGGTGGAATTATCATTATTTATGCTTTAGAGTATATTGAGAGTGAGAAATTGAGTCGAATGAAAAAAAATGGGTTTATCTCCCTTTTGTTTCTTTTTCTTGGCATAATGAACTTTATTGTCTCAAGCAACAATATTGAAGTTTTTTTCCTGCTTTTTGAACTTACAACACTCTTCTCTTATCTCTTGATAGGCTATAGAAAAGACGAACTCTCCATTCAAAATGCACTCCAAGCTCTCTGGATGAATCAGTTAGGAGGCGTAGCTATTTTAATTGCTCTATTTTTCTCCATAATGAAATATAACACTACCTACTTTGATGTGCTAATGGCAAATATTGACCCTACATTTTTACTTCCTATTGTATTGTTGGTTATTGCTGCATTTGTAAAAGGGGCAAGCATTCCTTTTGAGAAATGGCTTTTAGGTGCTATGGTAGCACCAACACCAGTAAGTGCAATTTTACATAGTGCCACTATGGTAAAAATCGCTCCTTATTTGATTTTAAAACTCTCGTTTGTGATGAGTGGATTTGTTTCAATAAGCATCACACTTATAGGTACCTTTGTCTTTTTTAGTGCTTCTCTTTTGGCTCTAAGTAAAGACTACTTTAAAGAGATACTAGGACTCTCAACCATCGCTCTCTTAGCACTAATGATGGCATTAGCCGCTATAGGAAGTGAGCAGGCGATGAATGCAGCTCTAATTTTGATGGTGTTTCATGCTATTTCAAAAGCATTGCTCTTTTTACAAGTGGGCATACTGGAAAAAAACTTTCATCTTAAATATGTAAGTGATATAGATGGACTCATAAATCGCTCACCTCTTGTTACATTTTTTATTATCATCGGTTTTGCCTCTTTAACACTCCCCCCTTTTGGAGCTTTTGTAGCAAAATTTATGGCTATAGAGTCCATAGCAAATGAAATAACAAAAAATCCTCTCTATGCTCTTGTCCTCGTTTTCATAGCACTTGGAAGTGTTTTTTTAACACTGCTCTATTTTAAAGTGCTTACAAAACTTTTTGCTAAAGATGTAGACTACAAACAAGAGAGTCTAAAAATCTCAAAATACTACACACTGCCATCATTTGCACTTTTAGCTCTCTTGGTTATCGGGATATATGTGATTTTTACAATGGGTTTGTTAAGTGGTGCAGAGCTTATTGTTCCTACCGTTCTTGTAAGCTTAGTTCCTCTACTTTTTGCTACACTCACATTTAAAAATGCACATCGTGTTAAAGAGTACAACTGTGGAGAAAAAGAGGAGATAGAGCTAGCAATGTTCTATTTTAACATTTCGCATAGGCTTCAAAAACTCATATACAGTGTCGCAATTTTTGGCATCATTATTCTTCTCTTTGGGGTTCTATTATGATTGAATTTTTCCTTATTATCTTTGCTCCAATCATTGGTGGTTTGATTTATGGATTTGAGAGAGTACTTCGTGCTCGTATGCAAAATCGTCAGGGTCCTCCACTTTTGCAACCCTTTTACGATATGCTCAAACTCATTGATAAACAGGCTTTCATACTCAATCCATACCATAGTATTTTAGGGATTATGCACTTTTTTACTTTGTGGGTAGTTGTGGCATTTATCATCCTTGGAGAGAACTTACTCTATGCCATCTTTTTACATCTACTCTCAAGCATCTTTTTAATTCTTGCAGGATTTAGTGTAAAGTCTATATACTCTCATATAGGTGCAAATAGAGAGCTAATAGCTATGATAGCTTATGAGCCTATTTTGATTATGTTAGCAGTTGGATTCTACATGATAAACGGAAGTTTTGAGATAGCACTCATTCGAGAGAACTCCTCATCAATTTTTTCTCTTATTTTACTTTTTTTAGCATTTTTGACTCTCATACCTATTAAGTTAAAAAAGTCTCCTTTTGATGCTACTGAGGCACATCAAGAGATAGTAGGTGGTGTTGAAGTAGAGTTTAGTGGTCTCTTTTTTGAGTTTATCTATATGGCAAAATGGCTTGAATATGTTTTTATTTATCTTCTACTGATGTTGTTTGCTGGAGATAGTGTTTTACTTGGAACTGTTTTGTTTGTTGGAGTTTTTCTCTTAATTAATTTACTTGACAACTCCACTGCAAGGGTAAGGATAGATCATCTGATAAAAATAGTTCTAAGTATCGGTTTGAGTTTTGGTATTTTAAATCTTATAGGACTAGTGTATGTTTGACTTAAAAAAATATAGAAAAAAATCGCCTTGGATATTGCACTACAATGCAGGGAGTTGTAATGGGTGTGATATTGAGATTTTGGCATGTTTGGCACCAAAATATGACCTTGAGCGATTTGGAGTCATTAACACAGGTAATCCAAAACAGTCCGACATATTTTTAGTTACAGGTCCAGTTACTTTTAGAAGTAGAGAACGACTAGTAGAACTTTACACTCAGATGCCTGAACCAAAGGTTGTTGTTGCAGTTGGAAGTTGTACTTGTACTGGTGGTGTATTTCGGGATATGTACAATGTTGAAGATGGAATAGACCGCTATATTCCGGTAGATGTTTATATTCCCGGTTGTGCAGCTTCACCGGAACTAATTATTGATGGCATTGTAAAAGCAGTTGATATTTTAGAGAGTAAAACAAAAGAGATAGAAAAACCCTTTAAGCTTTTTAAAGAGCCAAATAGTGAAGATGGAATTATCAACAGAAGAGACACAGCATTAAAGGTTGGAGAGCCCACAACCAAGGAGGACAAAAAAAATGAAGAAGATTAAAGTTACACTTGAGATTCTAGCAGATGAGATAGCGATTTTTTATGATTATAAAAAGTGGCATTTTTTGACTATAAATGGAGTCTCACTTGGTGAAGACAAACTAGAGGTTCAATGGATTTTTTCTCAATATGAGGCTATGGAGGATATAATTATGTTTTATGCGGAGTGTAGTTATAAAGATGTTATTCCCTCTATAGTAAATACCGTACCTTCGGCAATAATTTCTCAGCGCGAACTTGTGGATATGTTTGGAGTAGTCGTTGAGGGAAGCGAAAAAGGACTTTATCTTGATGATGACTCCAAGCAAGCTCCTTTAAGTGGGTGTTCCTTATGAAAAAAACAATAAATATTCCACTCGGCTCACAACATATTTCGCTACTTGAACCGGTACGATTTAAATTTGAATGTGAAAATGAGAAGATAATTGGTGTTGATTCTGATGTGGGATTTGTGCATCGTGGAGTAGAGAGGGCTTGTACGACAAATTTCAAATACGACGGTATTGGGTATGTTGTCGCTAGAATTTGCGGCTTATGTGCCATAACACATTCACTCTCATATACGGTGGCAATTGAGCAACTGCTGGGTGTAGAAGTCTCCAAAAAAGCGAAATATTTAAGGATTTTACTCTTAGAACTTGACCGTATCCACTCTCACATGCTTTGTCTTTCGCATACATGTGAAAATGCAGGCTTTGAAGCGATGTTTATGAGAATAATGGGAGATAGAGAACTCATTATGGAGATGCAAGAGCTTTTAACTGGAAATAGAATTCAGTTTGACTATATAAGTATAGGTGGAGTAAACAGAGATGTAAACCTTGAGCTAGCGAAAAAAATGCTACATACCCTTGAGATACTAAAAGAAAAAGTCTTGGGTTACATGGATGAGTTTACAAACAACTGGAGTCTCTCTTTAAAGTTTAAAGGAATAGGAGCGCTTAGTTTAGATGAGGCATATCAGTTTAATGCCATTGGACCTTTAGCTCGTGCTTCAGGACTGAAACTTGATGTGAGAAATGAGATAAGTTATCTTCCCTATAAAGAGCTTGGTTTTATGATGCAAACACACAGTGATGGAGATATAAATGCAAGAAATATAGTAAGACTCAACGAGATACTAAACTCCATAGAGATGTGTAGTAATATTTTACTCGGTATTCCAGAGGGTGAAATACTTACAAAGTCAAAAGGAAAACCAAATGGTGAAAGTCTTGTACGGTTTGAAGCACCAAGGGGAGAGCTGATGTATTATGTAAAAGCAAATGGGAGTGCAATGTTGGATAGAGTACGGATTAAAACACCAACATTCTCTTGTATTCCAGCTTTTTCTCATATATTTTTAGGTGAAAACTATGCGGATGCTCCAGCGATTTTAGCCTCTTTTGATCCTTGTCTCTCATGCACGGCGAAGTAGGATTTTATTATGTTTAGCTCACTCTTTAAAGCTTTTACAAATATTTTTAAAAAGCCACAAACTATAGACTACCCTCTAACACCAATAGCTAAAGATAAAGATTATAGAGGGCTTATAGAGTATGGGGAAGAGTCTTGCATTTACTGTCTAAAATGCGAAAAAGCTTGTCCTCCCGGAGCAATTTTATTTGTAAAAACAGATAATCCCTCAGAGAATGAAAAGAACAAAAAATCTCTTCTCTATAACTATAACCCCTATCTTTGCATCTACTGCGGGGAGTGTGTGAGAGCCTGCCCAAAACCAGAAGAAGCACTTTGGCAAAGCAACAAAAAACCAGTTGTTGCAATCAAAAGCGATGATGTGAATTCTGGGTGGTTTGAAATAGAAAAATTACATAAAAATTAATTTATTTTAATCTTAAATTGACTTCCAACACCAAGTTCAGAGCTAACCTCAATTTCTACATGATATTCATCACAAATCTGCTTAACAATACTTAGTCCTACTCCAAAACCACCGGCGATATTTGAACTACGACTATAGAGTTTAAATATTTCATCAAGTTTTTCTTGTGCTATTCCCACTCCCTCATCTTTAATCAAAAAATACTCTTTGTTTAAAACAATACTTATGCTTGTCTCTGGCATAGAGTATTTAATGGCATTTGAGAGCAAGTTTGAAAAAAGCAGTTCTGCACGAGAATCAAGCATTGTAAACTCCACATCACTAATCTCTGTATGAATAATTATCTCTTTTGCATCGCTAAGTTCACTGTAATATTTAATCACTTGTTTTAAAATAGGAGCAAGATTTATCATCTTTGCTATCTGTGCTTGTTCACTAAAATTCAAATAAGTAAGTGATTTATAAATACTCTCTAACTGTTTGGTACTAATCGAAATATTAGTTAATATTTTTTTATCAAACACCCCTTTTTTTATGGCTCTTGAAGCACTCATACCAAGAGCTGTTATGGGAGTGTTCAGCTCATGGGAGACATCTTGAATAAAGCCCTCTATCTGCTCTACACGTTTATGAACTGGTCTCATAAAAAGCCTAGAGAGTAAAATTGAGATTATCACAATTACCACAAAACTTATTCCCATCATTGTTAAAACATAGGTTTTCAGTGCTTTAAGTTCTTCAAAGTATTTTTGTGTTCGTACAAAAATATATTTGACCCCTAAATGTTCTTGGGGAGAAGAGGAGACTAAAACTTTATAGCCATCCTTTTCATAATACCCCTCTTTGTAATTTTTTGCTTGCATTTTAGAAATCAAAAAATACTCATAGCCCTCTTTTTTTGGCAATTGCAGGTGTTCTGCTCTCATTTGAGCATTTATAATCATGCCAGAGAATTTATCTGCAATATGATTGAGTTGGTAGTAAGTATCACTCTCAAGTGAATTTTTTTGAGCACTAAAGTACCAATATCCAGACAATAAAACAAATGCAAAAGAAGAAATTAAATAAAGAAGGACAAAGGAGTAAAAGGACTGTTTTTCTAAATCATTCAAACTTATACCCCTGCCCTCGTACATTAAGTATATGCTCTTTACCAAGATATTTTCTCAAGTTTTTAACAATAGTTCGAATTGCATCGTCACTTGGCATATCCTCATACTCCCAAAAAGTTTGTAGTAGCTCATCCGAGCTCACTACACGATGACGATTTTTATACAAATAGTGTAAACATTGACTCTCTTTATGCGTTAAATGCTCTATTTTGGTATCAATTTTTAAGGTATCGAGTTGAGTATCGAGGTAATTATCATGTAGAATTTCTACCAAATTATCAAGACCAAAATGGCGCTTAATATTTTCAATACGTTGTTCTAATTCCTCTAAGTCAAAAGGCTTTTTTATAAAATCATTTGCCCCTGACTCAAAAGCAGATTTAAGATACTTGGTATCATGAAAAGCAGTAATAAAAATAGTTGGAGTTTCATCATGAAAACTTCTTAGTTTTTTGAGTAAAGAGATTCCATCACCATCCGGAACATTTATATCAAAAATATAAAGATCATAGCTATTCTCTTCACCAAGAGTAAGAGCTTTTTTCATACTATATGTCTGAGTCACTTCATGATTATCATGTAAAAAATCAACTAAGATATTTGCAAGTGCAATATCGTCTTCTAAGAGTAATATTTTCATAAGATGATTATAACTTTTTTATCTTGAGGTTTAAGTATATCATCCATAGTAAAAGTTCTTAGCATACTTAGACTATAGATGTAAAGCTGATTAAAGATAGGGGATCTTTATACTTCTTGCTTTATGAATTTATAAGTTCATTAAGGAGTAATGACAGAAGAATTATAAGATTAAAGTGTTACATTAGTGTTAATTTTTATCGTAAATATCTCTTATTTTTATTTAACACTAACGTAACACTATTTTTATAAACTTTCGACATTAATTTATAGAGGGAACATTATGAAAAAAGTCATTACTAGTATTTCATTACTTACATCATCATTACTTTTAGGTGCTTCAAACATTGAACTAGCCCCTGTAAGTGTTATTGCTACAGGTATAGAAGAGAAGATTGTAGAGCAGCCACTTAGTATTGTTAAAAAAGATGAGAGTGAAATCAAACTTGACCAAGTTATATTTCAAAAAGATTTACTCAATTCACTCTCTGGTGTGCGAATCGAGCAAACTAGTTCTGTAATTGGACATGCTACATCTATCAGAATGCCAGACAACAAGGGTCCATATTATCTTTTTATGCAAGATGGTCTTCCTGTACAATCATCAGGATTTTTTAACCATAATGGATTGGCATATACAACATTTCAAAGTGCATCTTCTGTTGAAGTCTTAAAAGGTGCAGGAACTGCACTTTATGGTTCTGATGCAGTAGCAGCCGTTATCAATGTTACATCCTTGAAAAAACCATCTAAAGAAGAAGAAATTATCTTTAAAGGAATGGGTGGAAGTAATGGTTATGGTTCAGGTTCTGCAAGCATAAGTGATACCATAAATAAAGATAGTGCTTACCGTGCAAATGTAAGTTATATGCACAGTGATGGTTGGAGACAACACACAAAAGCAGATAGATTAGAAGCCAACATTCGATATGATGCTATTTTAAATGATGAAAATGATATTAAGCTTATTGTCAATACGAGTCAAACAGATGCCGAGCAAGCGGATAGTTTTAATGATTATAAAAATATAGAGAATGGTTCAACAGCTGCAAGTGATGATCCAAACTACTTTAAAGCACTTACTCTGACAGATGTAAAAAGACAATTTGACTATACAAGAGTTAGTTTAGATTGGAATAATTACTCTGTTGAGGGGATTGAAATCACAACAACACCCTATATAAGATACAATAGAAACCAATATGTTGCCACTTGGGAAAATAATTTACCTAGTAATGATACACAACTCTTTACCGTCGGACTTAACAACAGAAGTACTTATGATGATAGTTGGGGAAAAGTTGTATTTGGTTTTGATAGTGAATACACAAACTCATCTCTTAAATACAATCAAGATTTTGACTTAACGACTACAGGATGGGGTGCTAAAACTTATACAGCTGGTGCTCTTTATGATTATGATGTTACCTATTTTGCTATTGCTCCTTATGCAAATGTTGATTATACTCTCTCCAAAAAACTACTTTTAAGAGCTGGATTACGATTTGATTATAACAAGTTCGATTACACAAATAATTTAGCAGATAACAGTTATGACAGTTCTGGAACTTACTATAGAGTGGCAGATCGAAGTGATAGTTTTTCACATTTGAGTCCTAAGTTATCTCTCTCTTATAAGTTAAATACTCAAAATAATTTATATGCTCGATATGCAAATGGATTTAGAATCCCACAAGCAACAACACTTTACTCAATGAAAAAAGGGTATGAGCAAGTTAGTTTAAAACCAGAAACTAGTAACACTTATGAAATTGGTTATAAGAATCTTCTTGGTAACAAAGGATTTTTTGAAGTTGCACTCTACTATATGACAATAGATGACACAATCACAAGATATGAGAACAGTGCTGGTATCCGATATTATAATAATGGTGGAACAACTCTACACAAAGGGATTGAAACAACATTTGATTACCAACTTAGTAATGAGTGGGCAAGTCATTTAGCATATTCATATTCAAAACACACTTATGATAACGACCCTACCTATGGTGATAACGAAATGCAAGCTGCACCAAATCATTTAGCAAATGCAAGAATTATTTACTCTCCAAATTATCTACATGGTTTAAGAATTATGCCTGAGTGGCAATATGTCGGCTCTTACTGGATGGATGATTCTCATACTGTTGATGAGTACAATGGATATAGCATTGGTAATTTAAAAGCAGATTATCAATACACTAAAGACTTAAGAGTTTTTACAAAAGTAACAAATATTACAGATAAAAAATATGCTGTAAGTTCAAGTTATGCTTATGGAAAATCAGATTATACACCTGGTGACCCAAGAAGTTTTTATGCAGGCATTGAATATAAATGGTAAAAATTTATAAAATCCATAAACTAGCAGGTTTAAGTGGAGGAGTCTTACTCCTTTTACTCGCTATAACTGGATTTTTTTTAGACCATGATAATTGGAAATTTTTATATACAACTACTTTTAAAACAGAATCAAAATCCCTTCTAGAAAAAGAAAATAGACTCTTAGAATCTTACTATATTGATAAAAACAGTAACTACATGATAATTGCTTCACTTCGAGGAATATATGAGAGTTCTGATGAAGAAAAACAGTTTAAAAAAACACTCAATGAACCAACAACAGCAATAAAATCCTCTTTAAATGATGTCTATGCTTCAACTTCTAATGGACTCTACAAACTCACAACTACTGGATGGGAAAGTTTTGCATTAGCAGGTAAATATTTAACTTCATTAGCAATTTATAACAATACAGCTCTTGCAGTAGAAGAGAAAAAATATGTTTATGTTATTGACTTAATCGAGAATAAGATACTTACTAAAACAGAAGTGCTCATAGATAAAAGTGAGCTAGGTAGTGATATAAAATTATCACGCTTTGTAAGAGATTTACACTATGGCAGGGGATTATTTGATGATGGTTTATCTCTTTTACTCAACGACTATGCAACTCTGATTCTTATCTTTTTAGCAGGAAGCGGGTATTATATTTGGTACCTTATAAAAAATAAAATATCTGCTAAACGCTCTAAAAAACTTATCAAATTTCATGCTAATATTTTTGTTCTTTTTGCATCTTTATTTTTAATCATCTTATCTATTACTGGGATATTTCTAGATCATTCCAGAGGACTTGCAAGATTTATGTCAAGTGTAAATATACCTCACTCTATTTTACCTCCAATATATGACTCTTTAAAAGAGGATATATGGTCAATTGATTATGATGGAAAAATATATCGCATTGGTAACAGATATGGAATTTACAAAAGTGATGATTTAAAGAGTTGGCATAGTGATAAAAAAGGCTTTGCCTACAAGATGATACGAGATAATAAAAAACTCTACATTAGTGGCATGGGAGCACCAAACAAACTTTTTTATGATGAGAAATATACAATTTTACCAAATACTCCACATATGTTTAAAGATGTTATCTCATCAAAAGGTAAAATACTTTATTTATCATCAAATACAAAAGAGCTTTTACTTCCAAAATATCAAGATGTAACTCTTTTTACAATTCTTTTAGCTATTCACGATGGAAGTTTTTTTAGCTCATGGTGGATATGGGTAAATGATTTTGCAGCTGCTTTGTTAATAGTTTTAACTTTAACTGGCTCTTATAGGTGGTATACAAAAATAAAAAGGAGAAGCTAAAATGTTAAAAAAATTACCAAAAGAAAATATGGGGAGTTCAAACTTAGGTTGGCTTGAGAGTCGTTTTCACTTCTCTTTTGCAGATTATAGAAACTATGACAATATAAACTTTGGTGTTTTAAGGGTTCTCAACGATGACATTATTCACCCAGATAGTGGCTTTGAGATGCATCCTCATCACAATATGGAGATTATCTCTTATATCGTCAATGGAGAAATAACTCACAAAGATTCTATGGGAAATGAAGAAACTCTTAAACGTGGTGAAGTACAATACATGAGTGCAGGTAGTGGCATAGTCCATGCCGAACATAACAAAAATACAAGCCAAGATTTACGACTGCTTCAAATCTGGATAGTACCACCAAAAAAAAATCTTCAAACACTCTATGGCTCTTACCAGTATAAAAAAGAACAGAGAGAAAATAAACTGTTAAACATTGTCTCTCCTCAAAATGGCAGTGCTGCTGTAAAACTACACCAAGATGTAAATATTTTTGTAAGTGAGCTTGAAGCAGGAAAAATTTTAGAGTTTACCATTAGTAAAAATAGACAAGTTTATTTTGTGCAAATAGAAGGAATCTCTAATATTAATGGTATTATACTAAATAATGGTGATGCAATGGAAGTCACAAAAGAGACTAGTTTAAATATAAAAGCTTTGCAAAACAGCCATTTTCTTTTTATAGAGATGATTGAGAGTTAAAAAGATAAGAGGGGATAAGATGAGTAATCCAATTATTGCAGACAACAAACCAGTTAAGGTAACTCTTTCTAAAGGACAGGAATATCATTTTTGTACATGTGGCAGGTCTAAAAGCCAGCCATTTTGTGATGGTTCACATGTTGGCACATCATTTACTCCTAGAGTTATTGTCTCTGATAAAGATGAAAAGGCCTATTTATGTGCATGTAAACATACACAAAATACACCTTTTTGTGATGGTACACATAAAAAATTTAGTGCAGAAGATATAGGAACAGAAGGACCATGGGTAAAATCAAAACCTTCTGAGTTACCTACCGCTGTATCAACGATTGACGAACCAACAGTAGAATTTATACACCAGCTTGCCCGTGAAGGATTGTCAAAAATGGGGCATCATGGTCAAATAGCATCTATGGGTGTTCCTCGTCATAAACTACCCCATTGGGATAATTTACAAATAATGGCAGCCCAAATGGCTACCAAGCCATTATTCGAAGATATAACTGTAGGTACTGAGCTAATTATTGGACCCAAAGCTAAAAAACCGCTAGTATTAAAAATCCCTTTATTCGTTTCAGATATGAGCTTTGGTGCATTATCACAAGAGGCAAAAATAGCCTTAGCCAAAGGTGCAGAGCTTGCAGAAACTGGTATCTGCTCAGGAGAAGGAGGTATGTTACCAGAAGAGCAAGAAGCCAATTCTCGTTACTTTTACGAATATGCCAGTGCCGGATTTGGCTACAAGGAAGAGCTGTTGCAAAAAGTGCAAGCCTTTCACTTCAAAGGTGGGCAAGGTGCTAAAACAGGTACTGGAGGACATCTTCCAGGGAACAAAAATATAGGTAGAATATCAGAGGTTAGAGGCATACCTGAAGGACAACCTGCTATATCTCCTCCTACATTTAAAGATCTCTCTTCTCCTGAAGATTTTAAATGCTTTGCAGACCATGTGAGAGAAATTACAGGTGGTATTCCCATTGGTTTTAAACTCAGTGCAAACCATATCGAAGAAGATATTCAGTTTGCACTCGATTCTAGTGCGGATTACATTATATTAGATGGACGAGGTGGTGGTACTGGTGCAGCGCCTGAGATGTTTAGAGACCATATTAGTGTGCCAACTATACCAGCACTTGCACGAGCACGTAAGTACCTAGACAAACAAGGTGCTAGTGGCCGTGTGACACTCATCATTACAGGTGGTTTACGTGTTCCTATTGATTTTGTTAAAGCCTTGGCACTTGGTGCTGATGGTATTGCTCTTTCAAGTAGTGCTATGCAAGCTATTGGTTGTGTCGCTACAAGAATATGCCATACAAATAACTGTCCAACGGGTATAGCCACACAGAAAAAAGAGTTACGTCAAAAATTAGATATTGAAAAATCATCAAAGCAACTATATAACTTTTTTGATGCTTCTGTCTCCTTGATGCAAGTGATGGCTCGTGCTTGTGGGCATAATGATTTAAGCAAATTTAACAACAAGGATTTGGCAACTTGGCATCGTGAAATGGCACTACTTTCAGGTGTATCTTACTCCGGAGCAATGGAGATAAATTAAAAATTGGACTCAAAAATCATGTTTGATATTGATTCCAAATAGAGGATTTATTCTCTTAATTCACTAAATCTTTTTAGTAAATATTCAAGTTCGACTCTTTTTTCAGCTTTTGCATCAACTTTATCTTCTAAAAAGTCAACTACTTGTTTTTGTAATTTTAGCTTTTCAAGTTTATTTATATTAGTTATTCCACCAGGGTTTAATACATTTACTTCTAATATTTTATCGCCTATCATATCCAGACCGACAAAATATAAACCATCCGATACAAGTTTAGTGCCTACTTTTTTACATACTTTCTTTTGACTCTCTGTCATTATGTATTTATGTGCTGTTCCACCAGCTTGTATATTGGCACGTATCTCACCATCAGCAGGTTTTCGGTTATATGCTCCAATAAATTTTCCATTTAACATTAACACTCTAACATCACCGTTTTCAGCTCCCTCAATATATTCTTGAAGAATCACATAATTATCTCCAGTTTCATCAATATAAAAATCAAGTAAAGAGTTGATGTTTGAGCGAGCATTTTTTTCTAAAACAATAACTCCACGACCACCAGAGCCGTCTAATGGTTTAAGTATCATCTTATCTTGTTCTGAGTCTTCAATCGCTTTGTTGATAAACTTTTTACTTCCTGATACATGAGTGATTGGCAGGTATGTATTATGTGGGTCATGAAAAGTTGTTGTATAAAGCTTATTATTTGCTTTTCTAATTCCATCAACATCATTTATCATAACTACTTCATCTTTAATAGCATCTAAAAAATTAAGCACGATAGGATTAATTGGAGGGTCTTTACGAATCATCATACAGTCAAAAACATGTAATGCTTTTAGTTTTTTCTCAAAACTTACTTTCTTATAAAAAGCACTAATATTATCTGGAATTTTATCCATCTCATTTATTGTCTCTATAAAACCATGTACTATATTATTTCTAACTGTGAGATTGTCTGTGTAAAGAATAGAAACTTTATGCTCCCTAATTAAACACTCTCTAATTATTGCTAATGTAGAACTATTTACCGGGTCTACTGAAGCCCAACTCGCTATTATAAATCCTATGTGCATTGTATTTCCCTTTAGTTAATATAATTATTTTCTGAAACAGACATTGAAAGAAAGATAAAATCTTTGTAACTAGATACTTTGGCATCTAATTTATATTTAGAAATAAAAAGGTTTTTTTCTTCCAAAGATAATAGGTTTGGGTCAATTTTGTAATTTATAAAATTTTCATTGCTATTTTCATGCATTTTAAAAATTTTTATATCTTCGTCTGTAGGTCTTTCTTTTATAAATGAATAC
>ERZ890953.456-NODE-456-length-23870-cov-7.605123_pt1 | contig 23870 bp, 24 predicted proteins | sample MGYA00521264_ERZ890953 | MGnify/ENA primary metagenome ERZ890953 (study PRJEB32303, sample SAMEA104408629) | aquatic metagenome | biome: Brackish water; feature: Chemocline; material: water | place: Baltic Sea | collected 2014-10-26T21:54:00 | depth 200 m ...
AGCCGCCACTACCCGCCGCGACCAGGGCGTTGTGCTGCGGAGGCCCCGCCTCCGTCAGCACGAACGCCCCGCCACCTACCCAAGAATGTTCTGCAGCTGCATGGCGAGGCCCAGGTCGGTGGCCGTGAGCTCCCCGTCCATGAACAGCTGGGTAGCCATCATGGGGTTCTCGAGGATCTGCTCCCAGTACTCGGCCTTGGTGGCCACGACGCAGCCGGGCTCGTCCACGGGGCCCTGCACGACCTTGCCGCCTTCACGGCAATCGAGGGTCCAGGTGCCGGCGCCCTCGATGTCGAACTGGATGGCGGCGCCGATGGTCTCGGCGAGCTCTTCGTTGTCAGCCAGCTTCTGGGGGAGGATCTCGTCGAAGAAGTGAGCGACTGCGGACATGGGGGACCTCGTGTGTGGGGTTTATCCGAGCGGAAACGTCAGGAAGAAGTGCCAGGATCGTCAATGCCGATCCCGTCGGCCTGCATGGGCAGCGCGAAGGCTTGGGAGTGGGCTTCGATCTCGGTGAGGATCTTGCCCTGGCTGTCCAGCAGCGCACGCATATTGGAGAAGTAGTGCTGGCGGAGCCCGCGGAGCCTCATGATCTGCTACATGGTGCGCCCATGTTCGTCGTGGGCCGTGGCCAGGATCTGCTCGGCCTCGATGCGGGCCTCGCCGACGATCACGTCGGCCTCCTTGTGGGCTGCACGGCGGACGTCGGCCGCCAGCTGGCGGGCGAGCAGCAGCGTGTCCTTGATGCCAAGCTCGCTCTCGCGCAGGGTGGCGATCTCGTCCTGCCTGGTCATCAGCAGGTCTTTCAGCTGCTGGTTCTCCTTGAGGACCTCCTCGAGGCTCTCACGGACTTCCTCGAGGAACTCGCGCACCGCGTCGGGCTCGAACCCTCGCCGGACCTTCTCGAAGTCCTTCTGGATGATGTCCAGCGGCGTGACGCGCATGGTTGGCTCCTGGATGGCATTGCCGAAGCGCGAGAGGGTATGGACCCTTCGGCTCCACGGCCCGCTTGCCTAATCTCCGTCCCAGAAGACCGCCACGTCGCCATCGGGCTGGATGGCCAGGATGCGCTCCCGGATACCTGCCGCGCTCTGGGAGAGCAGGTCCCGGCTGCGCCAGACCTGCTCGAGATCCGCGATGGGACCTGGGGACGAGACGATCACCACACCCGGCGCGAGGGTGACCAGCTCGAAGTCCCCATCGCCCGTGGCGAGGGCCACCTTATCGGCGGCCGTGGCGCTCTCCAGGACCGGTTCCACCCCCTGGGGCCCGAAGGTGTAGGCGTTGACGAAGGCCAGGTCGTCCACGTCGAAGCGCGCCAAGATGGCGCCGCCGCCGTGGCTGATGTGCGCGTCGAGGGGAAAGGTGGCGCGTTCATCGCGCACGAGCAGCGCCCAGCTCCCCACCAACACCGCCAGCGCGCCGATGCCCGCGGCCAGGGTCCACCAGCGGGCCACGCTTGGTGGAGGCGGCAAGGGATCGGGCAGCGCAGGGATCTCGTCCACCTCACCCCAGGGCCGAGCACGAGACAGCTCGAGAGCGTTCACCGGCGCGGGCCCGAGCACCACCCGCGAGGTCCAGCGACCGGGGCCCCGGTAGACCGCCCCCCGGACCTGATCCCGTGAGGGCAACCCCATGCGGGCACGCTGAGCGAGCACGTCTTTCCAGCCAGGGGACCTGCCCAGATCCACGAGCAGGGAGTCCTCTCCCACGCGCAGCACACCCCGGCCGAGGGAGCCTGCCAGGCCGCGCAGGTGCTGCCGGGCGCGAGGGTGGAGATGCAGCGCCAGCAGCTGCACGGTGTCGGTGGGCCGCTCACCCTTGCCCGCGCGGTCGAGGTGGGGGGGCTGCAGGATGCCCGCCCGCAGCAGGCGTACACCCCGGGCGCAGTGGGGACAGGATGCGGCGTGGGCGTGGGCGCGCTGCTCGGGGCGCGACACGGGCTCACGGCCCTGGACGATGCCAACCAGCACGGCCGCGTCGGGGCAGCTGGCGCCCACCGAGGTGACCACCCGCGCCAGGAGCGCGTCGGTCCAAGCCACACCGCCCATGACGACGCCCAGGCGAGCGCGCGCCTCCGCGCGCATCAGCTCGCGGAGGCCCTCGATCACCGCCTGGAGCGACGAGAGGTCCAGGCCACACTGCCGCGCCACGTCGACGGGGGGAAGCCCGTCACCAAAGCGCAGCCTGAGCACCGCGAGGGCCATGGGATCGCAGGCTTGCTCGATGGCTTGCCGCCAGGTCTCATCCACCGCGGGGAGGCCAGCCTGTTCGGCCTGCGGACCCCGATAGGAGTGCTCGAGCACCCGCTCGAGGTAGTCCGCCACCAAGCGGCGGGTCCAGGGGCCGACCTCACCCGGGCCCAGCTCCTCTGGGAAGCCGAGCAGCACATGCTCGCGCACCTCCTCGAGCAGCGCATCAACGACCTTGATGCGCGCCTGGTGGAGCGTCCAGGCCATCTCGATGGTGATGACCTGCTCGAGCCGCGCCATGTCGGCGCTGGTCAGGGAGCTGACGTTCATGGTGCCGGAGAGGAGCGAGAGGCGGGGAGGAGAACCGGGAGTGCGAGCGGGGGGGGACACACGGAGGACCGGCGAGGGGCAAGCTCATTCTACTCAGGATGCCAGAGCTGGGGAAGTGCGAAGCTCGCCTCGCGTGGCCCTGAAGACAACGCGCCCGCTCGAAGCGAGCGGGCGTACGACTCAGCACAGCGACGTCGCCGAGAGCTTGCCGCCCTCGGCCCGCGCGGGGCGGTAGAGCTAGGCTGCCTCTTCGGCGTCCTCGGGGCGCTCAGCGCGGTCGGCGAGCAGCTCGTTGACCGTGGCGGCCGCAGCCACCGCGGCGAGCTCTTCGTCGCCGTACAGAGCCAGGTACTCCTCGTAGAACAGAGAGATGAGGTCGCCCAGAGTGACTGTTTCTGTGCGGTTCATGCTGACCTCCTTCACTTCACGGTCCGGGGGGACGCGTCACAAGACTCCTGACCTCCATCCAAGCACATCGCGTGCCAAGAAGACGTAAAGACCTCGAAAGTTCCAATTCTCCAGCAGACGGTTGGACTGCCAGATGCCGTGCACTCGGCGAATCTCCTGTTCTTGACCTACACATGGTTCGGTCGGAGGAGCACGAGCTTCATGTCATTCTTTGTCCGCAGCGGTCTCGCCGCGCGGGGCGCGGGCGCGATCATGACATCGAGGTCGCAGTTTCGCCGGGCATGGTCGAGGCCTGGCTACCCTCGATAGATGCTCAGCTCAGGGCCGAAGCGAAGGCGAACAGGTGAACGGCCCGGGCGCCGCCGAGCAGCAGCACCTCCGCACAAGCCGCGGCCGTGGCCCCGGTGGTCACCACGTCGTCCACCAGCAACACCACCGCGTCCTGGGGGGGCGCCTCTCGGAGGCGCACGGCTCCCCGCACGTTGGCCCAGCGTTCGTCGCGGCCGACGCGAGCTTGCCGATGCCCCCCTCGACGGGCAAGCAGGCGCCGCTGGGGCCTGCCCAACTGAGCGGCCAGCTCGACGGCGAACATGTCTGGCAGGGAGAAGCCACGCACCATGCGGCGGCCGAGGGGGCTGGGGACCCCGGCGACCACATCCACCTCGGGCAGCTGCGGCGCCGCGCTGCGGGCAGCGAGCCTGGCGAGCTCGGCGAGCAGATCCTCCTTCAGGCCATACTTGCCACGCCTCACCAGATCACCAGCCACGCCTTGGTAGGGCGCCAGACACCAGGCGCTGCTGATGCCGGGGATGCTGCCGGCCAGTGGCCAGGCATGACGCGGAAGCTGGGCCTCGCAGGCGGAGCAGAGGCGCACCAGGGCGCCGTCACCGGCCAGCGCGCCGCAGGCCTCGCAGGGCGTGGGCAGCAGGACGTCCAGGAGATCGCGAGCCAGCCCCATGGGCGCCTCAGTGGTGGTACGGGATGCCCCGTATGAGCGTGAAGCCACGGTAGATCTGCTCCAACAGCAGCACCCGCGCGACCTGATGGTTGAGCACCAAGGGCGACAGCGCGACCACCTTGTGAGCGCTGCCCCGGGTGTCTTCGTGGTGTCCGAAGGGCCCCCCTAGCATGAAGACCAGGCGCTGATAGAGGCCCTGGTCTCCCTCCGCGAGCAGATCCCGAAAGGCCATGGTGTCCAGGCCCACGCCTCGCTCGTCCAGCACCACCAGCCGATCGCCAGGCTTGGTGGCCGCGGACAGACGACGGCCCTCGTCCAGCCGGGCACGCTCCGGGGGCAACCCTCGAGCCGCAGGCTTGATCTGGCGCTCTTCGACCCGGGCGAAGCGTGCGATGCGGCCGAGGTAGTCCTGCGCCGCACTGTCAGCCCAGGGCGTACGACCCCGGGTCACTTCCAGGATCAGTAGCTTCATGGGCGGTGGGAGGGCGCGCTACATGGGGGATGCGGCAGCGGGGCGCGCAGGGACCGGCTCTTCGGGCAGCGGAAGGCGCGGCGCGTCCACCCACAGACCCTCGAGGTCGTAGAAGCTGCGCTGGTGCTGGTCGAAGACGTGGACCACCACATCGCCGTAGTCCACGAGGACCCAGCGCCCGGACTGCATGCCCTCGATGCCCAGGGGGAGCTCCTCGAGCTCGTCCCGGACATCGACGCGGACTGCGTCCGCGATGGCCGCGACCTGGCGGGAGCTGCTGCCGTGGCAGATGATGAAATACCGGGCGTAGGAGACTAGCTCACGTACGTCCAAGATGATGAGCTCCTCGGCCTTTCGGCCAAGGGCGGACAGGGCTGCCCGCTTGGTGATGTCCTCAGCGGTGATGGCTTGGTCCTCCATGGATTCCTCGCTCACGGTACTGTGCTCTCGAGAGGTCCGCAAGGCAGTGATTGTTGCCCCCGGACAGGGTTGCTGATGCTGACTAGGTGCCCCACCCATGGTGGGACCCCGACAGGCCGAAGTCGGTGCGGACAAGGATGACCTTCACCTCGTTGACGAGCCCTTCCCGGCCGACGCGGTGCCACTGGCCGACCACCTCGGCCATGAGGCGCACCGCGGTGACTTCGTCGATCCAGACGGAGCCCTGCAGGCTGTCGGCCACGACGCGGCCGCGCACCCGCTCGCCCTCTGGCGCGAGCCCCACGCTGTACTGGCTCGCAGAGCGCCCGTCCAACTGTCCGTCGGCGATGTGCTCGAGGACCATCAGGCCCTCGAAGACCGACAGGCCCAGGCTCCAGACGTCCCAAGCCATGCGCAGCTCGACGCGGTGGGGTTCGATGTCGGTGGCGGGGACCAGGCGCCCGTCGGCCTGACGCACCCTGGCGGAGCCGCCCTCGACCAGCACCTGAGAGATGATCTCACCGCTGCGACGCCGGGCCAGCTGGAAGTTGTCCCAGTCGCGCCAGACCAGCTGCACTTGGTCTTGGCCGGCCTCGTTGCGCCGGCCATCCACGATGACAGCGCGGCTGATGGAGGCCTCGAGGCGATGGGCTCCGAGGTTGGCGATGTCACCGAAGCTGACCTCGCGGGAGGCTTCCACCAGCTCCTGCTCCACTGCGGGCTCCGGCTCGCAGCCAGGGCAGACACACAGCCCCGCGGCCAGCGTGGCGGCAACCGAGAGGCGACTCACGCGTCCTCGCTCAGCTGCGCCCAGATGGCGTCGAGCACGGCCGGGAGACCATGCCCCGTGACCGCCGAGAAGCTGAGGATCTGCCCGACCCCCGGCTCGGCGGACAGCTCGGTGAGCAGCTCCTGGAGCTGCTCGGGAGAGATCACATCGACCTGGGAGACGGCGAGGACCTCTGGGCGCTCGGCCAGCGCGGGATCGAACGCCGCGAGCTCGGCCCGGATGGCGCGGTAACGCTCTGCGGCGGAGAGGCCGTCGTCGGACCAGGCGCGCACCAGGTGAAGCAAGACCCGGGTGCGCTGCACGTGCCGCAGGAACTGGTGTCCCAGGCCCGCGCCGTCGGCCGCCCCTTGGATGAGGCCGGGCACGTCGGCGACCACGAAGGAGTCTTCGTAGCCCCGCTCCACCACGCCCAGGCTTGGGACCAGGGTGGTGAACGGGTAGTCGGCGATGCGAGGTCGGGCGGCGGAGACCCGCGAGACGAAGGTGGACTTACCCGCATTGGGAAAGCCCACGACGCCCACGTCGGCGAGCAGCCGCAGCTCGAGGTGGAGCCGGCGATCCTCGCCAGGACGACCGTCATCGGCACGGCGGGGGGCACGATTTGCGGGCGTGGCGAAGCGGATGTTCCCACGACCACCGTGGCCCCCACGGGCAGCCACCAGGGTGGCTCCGTGCGCGGCCAGGTCGGCTAGCAGTGATCCGCTGTCGAGATCTCGAACCAGCGTGCCCGTGGGCACCGGGATCACCGTGTCCTTGCCACCGCGGCCGGTGCACTGGGACACACCGCCCTTCTGCCCATCCTCGGCCTTGTACATGCGCCGCCCCCGGAAGCGGGAGAGGGTGTTCATGCCCTCGTCGGCCACCAGGATCACGGAGCCCCCACGGCCGCCGTCTCCACCATCGGGGCCGCCGTAGGGGACGTACTTCTCGCGCCGGAACGACACGAAGCCGTCACCACCACGCCCGCTTACGACGCGGATCTCCACCTCGTCGATGAAGGGCATGCTGCGAACTCTTGGGCTGCGCTAGCCCGGGGGCCGTACGATGCGGCGCCGGCTGCGACTAGGCCTCGGGGTAAACCGAGATCCGCCGCTTTCCGCCCCGGAAGGTCTCGAAGCGCACGATGCCATCGACCAACGCGAAGAGCGTCCAGTCGCGGCCTACGCCTACGTTCTGACCAGGGTGGAACTTGGTGCCGAGCTGCCGCACCAGGATGTTGCCAGCGGTGACGATGTTGCCGTCGTGACGCTTGACACCCCGGTACTGCGGGTTGGAATCGCGGCCGTTGCGGGAGCTACCCTGACCTTTCTTATGAGCCATGACGACCTCCGCTACGCGACGATCTCGAGGATCTCGAGCTTGGTGAGGGAGGCGCGGAAACCGCGCCGAGTGACAGAGCGCTGCCGACGACGGAACTTGAAGGCGATGACCTTCGGGCCCCGTTCGTGAGAGACGACCTTGGCCTTCACACAGGCACCCGCCACGGTGGGGGTGCCGACCTTGAGGTCGTCAGCGCCAACCAGGAGCACGCGGTCGAAGGTGATCTCGGCGCCGACTTCGGCGTCGATGCGGTCGACTTCAATGGTTTCGCCGGCGCAAACACGCACCTGCTTGCCGTGATTATCGAAAATGGCGTACATGAGATTACTCCAGCGCCTGTGCCGCAAACTCGAAGTGGCGGCGTGGCTGCAAGACGTTGCCCTTCGGGATGATCAGCCCGGGAGCGGCCGCCGGTACTTAGGGGATGGGCTCCCCCCTGTCAAGCACCGACCGATCTGTTTGCCCTCGGATGACCAAGCGGGCGCCCAGCCGGTCTAGCCGGCGCGACTCCCGAGGGCCATGCGAAGCCTGTCCAGGCGGTTGTGGACCTCGTCGGTGCTGAGGTCGGCATGCCGCGCGGGGAGCATTCGGCGAGCCGAGGCTTCGAAGACCGCGAGCATCTCCATGAAGTCCAGCATGCGGGTGTCACGGCTGGGAATGACGTCCACCAGAGCCTGCTCGAGATCGACCTGGGTGAGCGCCTCACGGTCCTCGATGCTGGCGAGCCGGGCCGCCGCCAGCAGGACGGACTCGAGCTCGGCGCCGGAGTAGCCCTTGGTGCCATCGACCATGGGCTGCCACTCGATGCCGTCGACCAGGGCGAGCTTGTTCTTGCGGGTGATGGCCTGCAGGATGGCCAGACGCTCTTCGTCCTCTTCCGGGAAGAAGAACGGAATCTTCACGTCGAAGCGGCCCGGGCGCTTGAGGTCGGTGTCGATCTTGTCGGGGCGGTTGGTCATCATCAGGGTGACCACCCGGCCGCGGTGCTGGGTGTCGGACATGAACTCCTTGAGCCGCGCCACGACCCGGCTGGAGGTGCCCCCGTCGCCGTCGCCGCCCCCCGACAGAGAGCGATCGGCCTCGTCGATGATGAGCAAGACGTAGCCCAGGGCCTGCACCACATGGAGGATCTTCTCGAGGTTGCCCTCGGTGGAACCCACCCACTTCTCGCGGAAGTTCTTGAACTTCAGGCAGGTGAGCCCGGACTCGGCGGCGAAGGCCTCGGCCACGAAGGTCTTGCCTGTGCCCATGGGGCCCACGAAGATGACGCCCATGGGGACCCGGTTGCGGTGGCCCTTCTTGATGGCGGTGGCCATCTGCATCAGATCGACCTTGATGCGCTCGAGGCCGCCCACGTGGGAGAAGTTGTGGCCGGGATCGACGAACTCCACCAGCCCATGGCACTCCTGCTCGATGATGCTCTTCTTGCGGGCGCTGACGGAGCGGTATGTGATGGGCTGGCCGCTCTGCTGAGCCTGGCGGAACAGGCCGCGGATCTGGATGGCGTTCAGGCCGGCGGTGATCTCGGCCAGTCGCTGCACGGGCATCTCGATCTCGATGCCCCGCCTCGAGACCGAGCGGATGAACTCGAGGCGCTCAGCGTCGTCGGGCAGAGGCACCTCGACGGCGGCCAGCTGGGCGTTGGACACCACCCGGCGGTGCACGTCCGAGGGATTCTCGCTGACCAGGATGACCAGGTTGTCCGAGTTGAGCAGCCCCGGATCCGTGGCCCAGCGCTGCAGCGCCACCAGGTTGGCCTTGTCGGAGTCGGACATGAAGGCCAGATCGCCCATGGGCACAATCGTCTCGACGTAGTCGATGATCACGCCCGCCCGCTGGGCAGGATCCGTGACCAGATCCTCGATGACCGGGAGCGCATCCGAGGGGTCACGGGACAGAACCACCAGCTCGGACTCACCCTCGACCACCCGGCGGGCGTTGACCGCCCGGAGGAAGCGGCCGCGATGGGCGCGATCCGGGAACTCGAAGCCCTCGGAGCAGTTGTAGTAGATCACGATCTCCTTGGAGCGCCCCAGGAAGCGCTCGAGGAAGCTGCGCATGCCGAGGTAGCGGACCTGCTCGCCCTCTTCCCAGGGCAGCAGATCCCGCACGTTGCCGTGCAGCATGAACATGCTGGCTTCGCCAGAGAGGTAGCGGTCCTTGAGCTCCTGGGCCCAACGAGGAAGACGCGGCTCACGCTGCATGACGATTCTCCTGGAAGGCACACCCCGTATCAAGAAACCGCGCGATGCTCCCGTGTCCGGCGAGCGCAGCAGGGCCGAGCCGTTCCCCTCCCCCCTCCCGAGCGGATAGCTGTGCTCGAATGGCCGATCGTTCCACCACCATCCTCGTCCTGGGCGCCGGCGGCCTGGTCGGGCGCCACCTGGCGGCTCTTGGCACGCCAGGCCTGGAGCGGTCCGCCTGCGATGTGTGCTCCGACGCCGACAGGGCGCGCGTCCTGGCCGAGTACCGGCCCCGCGCGGTGATCTACTGCGCCGCTCAGGCCTCGGTGGACGCCTGCGAGACCGATCCTGGGGCGTGGGCGGTCAACGCCGCGGCCCCCGCTGCCTGGGCTCGCGAGGTCCCCCTCTGGTATGTCAGCAGCAACTTCGTCTTCTCCGGTGCAGGTCCCCATGCCGTGGATTCCCCGGCCGCACCGCTACAGGCCTATGGTCGCCAGAAGCTCGCGGCCGAGCGTGGGGTGCTCGCGGCCGGCGGCCGCGTGGTGCGCACAGGCTGGGTCTATGGCGTCGGAGGCCGAAACTTTCTCTCCACCCTGCCCGCGCAGCTCCGCCAAGGCCCCGTGCGCGCCTTCGGCGGCATGAACATCCAGCCCACCTGGGCCGGCGACCTGGCGAAGCTGCTCCTCACCCTGCCCGCTGGCGTCACCCATGCGGTGGGCTGCGAGACCACCAGCTTCGCCGAGGCCGCGCGCACGGTCGCCGCTGCCCTGGGCTGCCAAGCCGCCGTGACCGAGGTCCTCAACCCCCAGGGCCTGCTTGCCGCAGCCCGGCCCGCCGACGCCCGACTGGAGCCCGCCACCCTGCCTGGCTGGTCCACGCGTTGGCGCGAGCTGCTCGCCGAGCGATAGCCCCCACCCACTGGCTTGCTGTAGCCTGTAGTCCGGCGGAGCCCGCCGCCCCCTGTCCCGAAGCCCGAACCCACGCGGAGCGCGCCGAAGACCCATGCGCATCGTCCGACCCGTCTACCGAAGCACCAAGCGCCTGCAGCACACCGTGCGCGACCTGGGACGCCTGCGGGAGGTGGCCAGCGTGCTGGCCCGCCACGGCCTGGGCTTCGTGGTCTCCGGGCTGCGCATCCCAGGCGTGCGGGTGCCCTTCTCCTCCCCAGAGACCACCCCCGAGCGCGTGGTCTCCGCCATCCAGGAGCTGGGCCCCACCTTCGTGAAGTTCGGACAGCTCTGGTCCACCCGCGTGGACCTGCTCCCCCCCGGCTACATCACCGCTCTGCAGGCTCTCCAGGACGACGTGAGGCCGGTCCCCGTTGCCAAGGTGCACCAACAGCTAGAGACCAGCATGGGGCCGGACTGGCGCTCCAGGCTGCTGGACTTCGAGGACGTGCCCATCGCCACGGGCTCGGTGGCCATGGTGCACCGCGCCACCCTCGAGGACGGCACCCCGGTGGTCGTCAAGGTGCTGCGCCCGGGCATCAACGAGACCATCAAGGCGGATCTGAGCGTCCTCAACCTGCTGGCGCGCCAGATCCTCAGCGAGTTCCCCGAGGCCAGCTACTTCGATCCACTGGGGATGCTGCGGGAGTTCGAGCGCTCCATCGCCGAGGAGACCGACTTCGAGCTCGAGGCCGCCCACGCCGAGCTGTTCAAGACCAACTTCGCCAACGTGCCCGAGGTCACCATCCCGCGGGTCCACCGAGGCTACGGCGACCACAACGTGATGGTCATGGACCGCATCGACGGGGTCCGGATTCGCGACGCGCGCGAGGCCGGTATCGACATGGAGGTGGTGGGCCGCAACTACCTCAGCGCCGCCTACCGCATGCTCTTCGAGCACGGCTTCTTCCACGGCGACCTCCACCCGGGCAACGTCTTCGTCGAGCCCAACGGCAACCTGGGCATCATCGACTTCGGCATGGTGGGCCGGCTCACCCCCGAGATGAAGGACAACCTGGTGGCCATCGTGTTCGCCCTCGAACGGGGCGACTTCCGCAGCATCGCGCGGGTGTACTACGACATCGGCGTGAAGACGCAGCGGGTGGACTTCGACGCCTTCGAGCGCGACGTGGTCGAGGTCATGGAGCGAAACTGGGTCGGACGCTCCATGCACGAGGTGCAGATCGGCGCCTTCCTCAAGGACCTGGCCGACGGCGCGGTGCGCTACAAGCTGCAGGCGCCGCCCAACTACACCATGTTCTTCAAGGCCCTGATCACCACCGAAGGCCTGGCCAAGGCGCTGATCGCCGAGGTGGACCCCATCAAGGCGGCGGCGCCCTACATCAACCGCCTGGTGCGCGAGCGCTTCCAGCCAGGAAGACTGCGCGAAGAGCTCTTCTACACGGTGATCACCCTGCGCACCCTGCAGCGCAAGGTGCCCGCCGCCCTCACCCAGCTGCTGGACGACATCCAGAACCAGCGGCTCGAGCTGCGGGTCACCAACCTGCGCCCCCGCGAGGAGCGCGCGTCGGAGCACCGCCGCAACACCCAGCTGCTGATCGTCTCCATGTCGGTGGCCTCGCTGCTGGGCGGCTCCATGGCCCTGGACATGAACGGCCCCGCCCTGCTGGGCGTGCCCTGGGTGTCCTGGGTGCTCTACTCCTCCTCGGCCGCCTTCTGGTTGGGCTCCCTGGTGGTGATGTTCCTGAACCGGAAGGTCTGACGTTCCCAGCGCCTGCGGCGCCCGGTCACCCATGAGAGCCACGAGCGCTGTCGGAGTTCGACCGCCCTACTGGCCGCGCTGCTGGATGGCCAGCAAGGCCGCCGCCAGCTCCACACGCTGGGCCTCAGCAGGCGCCTCGTCGGACAGCTCGGCGATGAGCGCCGAGATGTCGGCCCGGTCGGCGGGGGTGGCCAGGCCGCCCAGGGCGCGGGCGGCGCAGCTGCGCACTGCAGGCTCGGGGTCCTGCATGGCCGCCAGGGCGGCCTCGCGGGCAGCCCGGGCCTGCCTGCGGGGAACCTCGTCCGACGAAGCACAGCCCATGTGAGCGGCCATGGCGTCCAGCGCCAGGCACTGCTGCTCCCGGTCGCGGGTGTCCAGCGCTTCCACCGCACGGGCCAGGGGCAGATCGCCCCGGCCGACCATCACGAGATCAACGTAGGTCCGCACGATGGGGGGCCCGCTGCCCCTCGCCTTTCGCAGCAGGGCCTGGGCCCGCGGCCCCTCGAGCAAGGCCAGGTAGTCGACGGCCTCGAGCTGGAAGAGGACGTCACCATCGGCGAAGGTGGACCGGAAGACGGCCTCGCCCTCGGCCAGACCGAGCTCCAGCAAGGCCACGCCCACCGGGAGCAGGAGCTCTTCTTCGAGCAGATCCCGAGCCTCGATGAGGGCCGGCGCCAGATCGCGCCGTCCGGTCTGACCGACGGCCACGAAGAACTCGGTCTCGAGGGGCATGGCGCCGTCCCGCAGAGCCTCGGCCAGCGCGGCCTCCGCCTGGTCGTCGCCCGCCATCAGGGCCGCCAGGGCCAGGGGCGCGCGGTCCCAGGTGTTGGCGGCTTCGCGCCAGGCCGCGGACAAGGGCTCGCGGACCCCCTCGACGCCAGCGCGCGCCAGCAGGAAGCCCGCCCGCCCGCGAGTGTAGGCGTCGACATCCGAGCGCTCGAGCAAGCCGAGCAGGAGCCCCTGAGCGGTGAGGTCCGGCAGGCGGAGGGCCAGCGCCTCGACCACGCCCCGGCGCACATAGGGGCTGGGATCGTACAGCCCCCGCTGCGCGTAGAGCTCGAGCTGCGGGCTGGACGCGTGGGTGCACAGCAACTGAAGGGATCGCAGCCGCAGGGACACGTCCAGGCTGGAAGCGCCCGCGTCCAGGACGCTCTGGGCCACCGGCGGGATGGGCTGAAGCTGCACCGCCGCCTGCTCGAGGGTGGTGGTGGGCCCCCGGTGGAGACAACCCGCGAGGAGCAACGCCGCCACGGCGCCGCGGCTACTGCATGAGGGCATCGATGCGCTTCTTCGCCTTCTGGCTCAAGGGAGAGCTGGCCGAGGCGCAGTACTCCATGACCTTGCGATAGCGGCCAATCGCCATCTCGAGCTGATTGGTCTTCTCGTAGATCTCGGCCTCGGACCAGAACTTCTGCGCGAGCTGGTCGAGCTTGGCCTGGACCTCGTCCTGGCGGCGCTGGGCCACCTGGTTGAAGGGGTCGAGGCGCAAGGTCTCACGGAACTGGGCCCGTGCGGTGAGGTAGTCGCCGGACTTCATGGCCGACAGGCCGGAGCGGTAGGCCTCACGACCCCGCGCTGAGAGCTCGGCCTTGATCTGGCGGATCTCTTCCTCGGCCTTCCAGTACAGCTCGGTCTGCTTGTCGGGGTCGGCGGCCAGCACGCGCTCGTAGCCCTGGATCGCGGCCATGGAGTCTCCGAAGTTGCGGGCGCCCTGGGCCGCAGCGAAGAGGTCGCCGATGGAGGCTACGTGCTCGTCCGCCTTGCGCTGGCGGCTACGGACCACCGCGCCGCGGCGACGGGACTCGAGCTTGGAGAGGATGTCCTGCAGGGGCTGGTCGTCGGGGAAGTACTCCTGGACGTCCTGGACCGCTGTGATGGCCTCGCCCAGGTTGCCACGGTTGGAGATGGCGTCGTTGGCCTTGCCCATGGCGGCGTCGTAGGCCTCCTGCTGCTCGGCCATGGTGCTGGTGCGCTTGGAGAGCGTGGCGTACATCGCCTGCACGACCATGAACTCGCAGGCGTGGTAGCCCATCTTGGTGGCGGTGGCGTTGTTGGGGCTGAGCTTCTGGACCGCCGCGTACTTCTCGACCGCCTCGAGGTACTTCTTCTCGGCGAACAGGGCGTTTCCCTGGCCGATCAGGGAGTCGATGGCGGACTGGTTGGCGGCGCTCTCGGGACTGGCGACGGTGGCCTCGGCGCTGCCTGTGCTGGCGGAAGCAACGCGCTTGACCGAGGGCGTGTCGCTCATGTTGTTCTTGACGTAGCCGATGGAGAACAGCAGCAGCGCGAGGACCGCGAAGCCAGCGGTGATCTTGCCGATGTTGCGCTGCACGAAGGTGCCCTGGGGCCGGGCACCGCCGCCGCTGGCGCTGCCGCCGGACAGCTTCATCTTGCGCCCCTTCTTGCGCTTGCCGCCACCCATGTCCATCTCGACGGAGCCGAAGCCCGGACTGGCCGGTGCGGCAGCAGCACCCGGGGGCGGAGCCAAGGGGGCAAAGCCGGGCTGAGGCCCTGCAGGCACGGCTCCGGGGGCGCCCATCGGGGTGGGCGCGACGCCAGGCGGAGGAGCCAGGGGCGCGGGAGCCGCGAAGGGATGGGGCGCAGCGCCGACGGGCGGAGCCGCCACAGGGGTCGCAAACTGCGGCGGAGCCGCGGCTGGCGCTGGCGGGGCGAAGGGCTGTGGAGGAGGCGCCGCCGCCGGTGGGGCGAAGGGCTGCGGAGGAGGCGCCGCCGCCGGTGGGACGAAGGACTGCGGAGGAGGCGCCGCCGCCGGTGGGACGAAGGACTGCGGAGGAGGCGCGGCCGCCACCGGTGGGGAGGAAGGCTGTGGAGGAGGCACCGCCACCCGCGCCGTAGGCGGGGGGGCGGGAGGCCGCGGGGGCGCCTGGGCTGCCGGGGGAGGCGGGGGGATGCTGGCGGTGGCGAAGTGGGCGTCGTCAGCTGGCCGCGAAGGCTTGGGTTGAGGTGCTGCGACCCGTGGAGGCTCGGGCAGCGACGGGGGAGCGGCGCTGGGTGCGGGCGGGGTTGGGTACTTGCCCGCGACGGTCTGAGCCTCGATCTGCTCTTTTTGCAGGCCCTTGGGGACGAAGGTCTTGTCCGAGCCGAAGCCCGGCGGCAGGGCGCCAGCGCCGCCCTCGACCCCGAAGATCAGGTTCTCGAAGGGCTTGGTGCCCGGGCTGGGGCTCACGGGCGGGGGCGCAGCCTCGGGGGCCTTGGAGGCGAGCTTGGGCGCCTCGTAGCGAAGCTCAGTGGCCCCGATTCGAACACGATCTCCGTCGACGAGCAGGTGATCGCGCACGCGCTTGGAGTTGACGAAGGTGCCGTTGACGCTGCCAAAGTCCTTGAGCAGCCAGCCATCGCCCTGCTTGACGATCTCGGCGTGGGAGCGACTGGCGGCCGGATCGGGCAGCACGATGTCGCGCTGCTCGGCGCGCCCCATGCTCAGCCCCCCCTCGCGCAGGGTGTACTCGGGACGCAGCCCGGTGCCGTGTACCAGCACGAGCTTGGCCACGCCCACGACCCGCGGCGGGCCCACCCGGGCGGCCGCGTCGGCGGAGTCGGTGGCCTCAGGCTCGGCGCTGACGGGGATGGAGAAGACGAGCACGAAGGGATCGATCAGGACTTCGTCGCCATTCAGGAGCTCGCGCTTACGGAGAGGCTTGCCGTCGAAGTAGGTGCCGTTGCCGCTGCCCACGTCCTCGATGGTGACGCCGGTAGCGCTGACGGTGAGCCGGGCATGCCGCCTGGACACCGCGATGTCGGGCAGCACAAGGCCGTTGTCTTCGGCTCGACCGATGTGAATGCTGCCGCTGGGCAGCGGCACGGCCATGTCTGGATGGCCCTGCCTGCGGATGGTGAGCTCGATGCGTTGCGCGCTCATGGCACCCGACCTCCTGAAGTGGGACCCGAAACGAACCGCGGCACGAACGAACGCGTCCACGGGCACTGGGTAAACGCGCGAGGGGGGCGAACGTTCACAGAAACCTTAGCACGACGGAGCGCGAAGCGAAGGTGCGGCAGCCCACAGCGGCGGTCTAGTACTGACGCGCCCGCTGGGCCTGGGCCTTCTCGAGGTATTCCTTGGCCTGCTGGTGGGAGCGGCTCTGGGGATCGGGAGCCAGAAGCAACACCATCTCCCAGGAGCTGACCGCCTGCTGGAACTGCATGTCGTCGTAGTAGCGCAGCCCAGCATCGAAGTTCACGGAGATCGCTTCGGTGATCTCCGTGCTCAGGCGATCGATGCGCCGCGCGCAGATATCGCAGCTGGCGTCCAACATCTGCCCTTGATGGTAGGCCACCAGAGCATCGTGAAGCCGGCCCGCGGTGTACAGGCCGTGGGCCTTCTCGACCAGCTCTCTGGAGCTCATGCCGGGAGGCGGCTCGGGCCACTCGTCCTGGATGTCGCTGGTGGTGCCGTAGCTGGGGGTGGCAGGTTGCTCGTCGCTCCCCGCGAGGAGCGAGTGCAGCGACGCGTCTGCGGGGACCTCGATGGGTGGCACCACGTCCGGGCCGGCGGCGTCGCCCTCGGATCCGTCCTGACCTCCCATAGTGGAAAGCAGCAGGGAAGAGACCTCGTCGTCTTCCACAGGATCGGCCATCCTGACCGTGCGGCTACCCGCCACGGCCACCAGCGCCACCAGCGCGATCACCACGACGGCCACGATGATCAGCGGCAACACTCGCACCCCGCTGCGGGGCGGCTTGGCCGAAGCGCCGGTGGGGGCCGCCACAGAGACGGACCTGTCGTCGCCGGGCTGGTCCAGGCACACCTCGAGGACCGTGTTGCCGATGCGGATCTTGTCGCCCACGGAGAGCTGCCGATGGGCCTGCACGCGAACCTCGTTCACGAACACGCCATTGCGGGAGCCCATGTCCTGCACCCACAACGCGCCGTTGTGGAAGATCAACCTGGCGTGTTGCCGCGACACACCCGTGTCGTCAAGCAGCACCTCGTTGCCGGCCTGGCGGCCGACCCGAAGCCCTTGGGGCGGGATGCTGTAGCGGTTGCCCTGGAGCTTGCCAGAGATACCGACCAGGAGGGGTAGGTTCGACATCGGGGCTATCCTACCGCGACGATGGCCACGACGCCCACCGCTCCGGTGTTCACAGCGCGAATCGAGACACGATTTCCACCGATCTGGGTGACCTGGACGCAGGCGGGTTGTTCACCGCCCGCCACGCTGGCGCAGGCAGCCGCCAGGGTCTCGATGAAGGCCGGGTCGGGCAACAGCTCGCCGATGTTGCGACCTACCAGGGCCTCTTGCGGGCTGGCCAGCCAGGAGCAGGCCGCCTGGCTGAGGCCGCGCACGGCCAGATCGGGGCCGACCACAAAGACCGGCACGGGCATGTCGGTCACCATGGACACGAGCACCGCGGGATCCACGCCCGCCGACCCCCCACCGCGGTCGCCGCGCTTCCACCGGATGAGCAGCCGGTTGATGGAGTGGGTGAGGTCGCGCAGGTGCTTCCACTCGCTGGGCACGTTCACCTGGCCCACGTGGCCGCGCATGGCCAGCTCGAGCTCCTCGCGGACCGCGGTGATGGGGGCGGTGGAGAGGCGCCAGATGGACAGGCCGGTGGCCAGCAGGATGCCGAACAGCACCACCAGGGCCGCGATGAGGCGGCCGAACACCGGCGTGGACTCGGACACGGCCGAGTCCACGTCGAAGAGGAGGTAGGCCCAGCCGTTGATGCCCGCAGGGGCGCCGTCCACATGGGCCACGCGGATGGGCGCCAGCACATGCCACTGCCCACCCCCCTTGCGCCACACGGTGGGGCGGCCGCGCACGTTGGCCTCGGCGAAGTAGTCCTTGCCACCGATGGACTGCCGGACCTTCTCCGGCGGCGACCGCACGATGCCCTGCTCGTTGGTGATCATGCTGACCTTCACGCCGGGCTCACCCAGCAAGAAGTTGGCATCGAGCTTGAGGTTGTTCTGCTCGGCGATGGCCGTGACGTTGCGGGACGCCAGCGCGAGCGCCAGGGCCTTGCCCCGCTCCAGCACCTGCTCCTCGGCCACCGACCGGGTGTGGAGCACCTGGGACAGCACGCCCCCACCGGGCGCCAGCAGGAAGCAGATGCAGGCCGTGAACATGATGGCGGCGAGCTGGATGCTCCAGGGCAGCTTGCGCACTCGGCGCCAGAGGTACTTGGCCTTGCCGGCCAGGTCTTCGGGGACCGGGGTGGCGACGCTTTGATCGGCTGCCGGAGAGATCCCGCCGTAGGACGGAGGGTCGCCAAAGTCGAGCTCACCGCCGCCACCGCCGCCCCCAAAGCCGAAGCTGCCGGCGTCGGCCCCGAAGCTCGCGGCGGGCTGGGCCTTGGGCTCGAGGGCCTGGCCCGCGCCGGTCAGGGGCGGACCGCTCGAGGGGATGTCTCGCGTGACCGTGGAGGGCCCCTCGGGGGCTGGGCTGGCCACCACCCCGAAGCCCTGTTCGCCGGCGCTGGCCCCGAAGCCGCCACCGGACGGCTGGCCGAAGGGGGAGGGCTCGGGGGCAGGGGCGGCGGACGGCGCGACAGGAGATGGATCGTGGCTGGGAGCCGAAGGCACCGACCCGAAGCCACCAGAGGTGGAGGGAGGCGAGCCAAAGCCACCGGACGCGGGCGGAGCCTGGGCGGGGGGCGGCGGCGCGGCGGCGCGGGGAGGAGCCGTAGCAGCAGCAGGAGGCGGAGGCGCGGGCTGGGCAGGCGGAGGGCCCGCGCTGGTAGACGGGCGGGTGACCGAGCGGTCCATGCTGGGAGGGGGAGGCGCCGGGCTGGGCGCCGCCGCCGCGGGCTCCTGCACCAGCAGCAACCAGTCACCGATCTGCACGCGCTGGCCCGGGGAGAGCACGGCCTCTCGCACCTTGTGGCCCTCGACATAGACGCCGTTGGTGGACCCCCGGTCACTGACCACGAGCTGTCCACCCTGCCAGACAAAGGCGCAGTGCCGACCGCTCACATGGGAGCTGGGCAGGTGGATGTGGTTGTCGGCGCTGCGACCCGCCGTGTTCTCACCCGGCTGAAGGGTGAAGCTCTGGCCCTGATGGGGCCCACGCAGTACCTCGAGTTTCATGCTCGTCCCACCTGCGAGAAGGACAGGGTGTCGCCCAGCGCGGTGCCGCTGTGCTCGATGGTCCCGGACGGGAGCTCGACGGCGGTGCGCGCGCCACGAAAGAAGCGGGTCATGCGCCAGGGCTTGATGGCGGCCGCCAGGCCTACGACGGTGGAGTCTCGGCCCAGGAAGACCACGTCGATGGAGTAGCGCATGAAGAACATGTGGATGGAGGCGCAGGGCTCGAGCACCAGGCCATGCCCGGGCGGGAGCTCGGCGGTGAGCATCAGGCCGCGGAAGCGCCCCCAGGCGTCGCGGGCTCGAGCCGCGCGCTCGGCCAGGACCGTACCGCGCGTGTCATTCAGCACGCGGAAGTGCTCATCCACCGACGACACCCGACCCGTAGATGAAGTTGAGCACGATGGGGCCGAAGATGACCACGAAGACCGCAGGCATGATGCAGAGGATCAGCGGGAAGAGGATCTTCTGCGATGCGTGGGCGCCCATGCGCTCGGCGCGCTGGTAGCGCTGGGTGCGGATCAGATCGGACTGGGCCCGGAGCACTGGGCCGATGCTGGCGCCCAGGATGTCGGCCTGGATCAGCAGCGCCGAGAAGGACGAGAGCTCAGCCATGTTGCAGCGATAGGCCAGGTTGCGGAGCGCCTGCTGGCGCGAAGCGCCGATCTGGATCTCCCGCAGGAAGAAGGCGAGCTCCTCGATCAGCGGCCCAGGGGTGGCCTTCTCGACCACCTTGTGCAGCCCGGCCACGAAGTCCAGGCCCGCCTCGACGCTGAGGGTGAGGAGGTCCATGACGTAGGGGAGGGAGCGGCGGATCTCGTCTTGGCGGCGCGTGACCTCGCCCCGGATCCAGATCTCGGGGAAGGACGAGCCGATCAGCAGGACCAGGCCGTCCACCACCAGGGGCTCCTGCCAGCCCGTGATCACCTTGCACAGCAGCCCGATGAACATGCACCAGAAGATGCCCGCCATGACGATCTTGTAGGCGATGAACTCGTCGCCGCTCATGGCGCCGGTCAGGCCCGCCGTGACGAACTGCCGCTCCACCCAGTCGCGGTAACGCTGGGCCTTGATGCCGCGCACGAGCGGCACGAAGAGGCGGAAGAGCGGGCGCAGCAGCTCGATGATGGGGCTGATGTGCCCGGAGGACACGCCCTGCAGCCCCAGCTGCTCCTCCATGCGCTTCCGAGAGTCGTCCGGCACCATCCCGGCAACGGCGATGAAGACCGCGACGGTGGTGATCACGAGAAGCAGGAGCGAGAGGGCGGGGATCATGGTCGGTGGATTCTACCAGGAAGCGGGTGGCTACCCCAGGATTGCGCGGGCCTTGGCCACATCCTGGGCGATCTGAGCGGTGAGCGCCGCCAGATCAGGGAAGCGGACTTCGGAGCGTATCCTGCGAACGAAGTGCATCTCCAGCTCCCGGCCGTACAGCTCATCGGGCCCGAAGTGGCCCGGCGAGACCATGAGGTGGACCTCGATGCCGAAGCTCTCACCATCGACCGTGGGGCGCGCTCCGAGGTTGGCCACTCCCGGGAGCAGGCCATTGCCATCCACCCGACCGCGCACGGCGTAGACCCCCGAGGCCGGGATGAGCTCGGCGTCGGGGAGCAGGTTGGCGGTGGGGAAGCCCAGCTGGCGGCCCCGGCGGTCGCCGCGCACCACGGTGCCGCGGATGGCGTAGGGCCGACCGAGCATCTCGGCGGCGTCGCCCACACGACCATCGCGGAGGCAGGCGCGGATGCGGGTGGAGGAGACGATGCGGCCGTCCCGCGAGAGCGGCAGGACCACCTCGATGGGCAGCTGGGGCATCAGCTCGGAGACCGTGCGGTGATCGCCCCCCCGATCGGCACCGAAGCGGAAGTCGTGGCCGACCACCATGGCCGCGGGCCGCAGGCGACGCCCCAGCACCTCCTGCACGAACCACTCGGGCGAGCGGGCAGCCAGCGCAGGGGAGAAGCGCTCGAGGCAGACCTGATCCACCCCCAGCTTGCCCAGCAGAGTCACCTTGTCCTCGATGGGGAGGATGCGGTGGGGCCCCCGACCGAACACGGCCTGGGGCGTGGGCTCGAAGGTGTAGACCATGGCGGGCCGCCCCAGCTCTCGGGCGCGGGCGACCAAGCGCTCGAGCAGCACGCGGTGGCCCGCATGCACGCCGTCGAAGTTGCCCACGCTGAGCACAGGATGTTCATCGCGGGACAGACGGGAGGCGGAGGAGAGGAGCACGACGGGTTCCATGGCGACCCCTTAGCCGCGTGACCGCGTCCAGGCATGGCCGCACCTGGCAGAACACCTGGGTGGAGCCGGGGGAGAACATGATCGGGATCGCCGTCCTTCTCACCTGTGTCGGGGGCTGCTGGAGGAGCGGCGAATTAGGTTCGGAGCCCATCCGATGGCAGCGACGGGCCCAGCCCAACGCTCCGCCGGTACATCCCCCCCCATGCGGAGACCGCCATGAACGTCCTCATCGCTGACAAGTGCCCCGACTGGTTCGTCGACAAGCTCCGCGCCGCTGGCTGCGACGTGATGTGGGAGCCCAACCTCGAGGCCGACGCGCTCACCGCCGCCATCCAAGCGCACCAGCCAGTTGCCATCGTGGTCCGCTCCACCAAGGTCCAGAAGGCCCAGCTCGACACCGCCGAGGCCCTCAAGCTCATCATCCGGGCCGGCGCCGGCTTCAACACCATCGACTACGTCTACGCCAAGGAGCTGGGTGTCAAGGTCGCCAACTGCCCTGGCATGAATGCCTCGGCCGTGGCCGAGCTGGCCATCGGCCACCTCATCAACATGGACCGCCAGATCGCCGACGAAGTCGCCGATCTCCGCGCGGGCACCTGGGCCAAGAAGTCCTACTCCAAGGCCGCCGGCCTCCGGGGCAAGACCCTGGGCGTCCTGGGCATGGGCAACATCGGCCAGCTCACCGCCCGCATCGCCCAGGCGATGTTCATGGACGTCGTCGCGTGGGACCCCTTCCTCTCCGCCGAGAAGGCCGCCGAGCTGGGCGTCACCAAGACCGAGGACCTCCTCGAGGTGGCCCGTGTCGCGGACGCCGTCTCCATCCACCTGGCCCTGGTACCCCCCACCAAGGACCTGGTCGGGGCCGAGTTCATCGGCGCCATGAAGCCCGGCGCCTTCCTCATCAACACCTCCCGGGCCGGCATCATCGTCAAGGATGCCTTGGCCGCCGGCATCCAGGAGAAGGGCATCCGCGCGGGCCTGGACGTCTTCTGGGACGAGCCCGCCGCCAGCGACAAGGACTTCGGCGATGACATCGTCGAGCTGCCTGGCGTGTATGGCACCCACCACGTCGGCGCCTCCACTGAACAAGCCCAGAACGCCGTCTCGGAAGAGGCCTGGCGTGTCGTCGAGCACTTCATGGCCTCTGGTGAGGTCCTCAACTGCGTGAACCCCTAGTCGGCCAAGAGCCACACAACAGGAGTGATCATGACTATCGAGCGCAAGCACAACTTCTTCGCCGGCCCCGCAGTGCTGCCCCTCGAGGTGGTCCAGGCGGTTCAGGCCGAGCTGCTGAGCTTCAAGGGCATGGGCACCGGCCTGATGGAGTCTTCACACCGCTCCAAGCAGTTCGACGCCACCTGGACCCACGCCCAGGCCCTGATGGCCGAGCTCTTTGGCATCCCTGACACCCACGAGATCATGTTCCTGCAGGGCGGCGCGTCCCTGCAGTTCCTCAATGTGCCCCTGAACCTGCTGCCCCAGGGCGCCAAGGCCGACTACATCGACACCGGCACCTGGTCCAAGAAGGCCATCAAGGAGGCCCAGCGGATCGGTGACACCTCCGTGCTCTGGTCCGGCGCCGACATCGGCTACAACCGGGTCCCCACCCCCGATGAATACCAGGTGCGCCCCGACGCCGCCTACCTGCACTACACCACCAACAACACCATCGCCGGCACCCAGTTCCACGCCGAGCCCGTCAGCGGCGACGTGCCTCTGGTGGCCGACATGTCCTCCGACATGCTCTGCTGCCCCCGCGACGTGGCCCGCCACGCCGTGATCTACGCCGGCGCCCAGAAGAACATGGGCCCCAGCGGCGTGGTGATCGTCATCGTCGACAAGGGCATCCTCGAGCGCACCAAGGTCGACATCCCCACCTACCTGAACTACCGCACCCACGTGGGCACGATCTTCAACACCCCCAACACCCTGGGCGTCTTCGTGATCGAGAAGGTGCTCGAGTGGATCGAGAGCATGGGCGGCCTCGAGGCCATGCATGCCCACAACAAGGCCAAGGCCGCGCTGCTGTACGATGCCATGGACGCCAGCCCGTTCTGGAAGCCCCACGCCACGGTCGAGTCCCGCTCCCTGATGAACATCACCTGGCGCATCGCCGACAACGATCTGGAGCCCAAGTTCATCGCCGAGGCCACCGCCGCCGGCATGCTGGGCCTCAAGGGCCACCGCTCGGTGGGCGGCCTGCGCGCCAGCACCTACAACGCCTGCCCCGTGGCCAGCGTCCAGGCCCTGGTTGACTTCATGAAGGAGTTCGAGCGGGTCAACGGCTAGCAGCGCCCGTCCACGCTCCACCGGCCTGGAGGAACCCCCCGGATCCTCCGGGCCGTCGTCGTCTGGCCCGGTGGCGATTCAGGCAGAGGGAGCATAGCCTTGGGAGGTCGAGCCGCGGCCTGACGCCGAGCTCCACCAGCGCAACCCGAGCTGAGAGACAGCCATGGGTGAAGAGAGGCCCCGTACCCGCTATTGCGGGCGCTGCTTGACGACCTTCCAGGCCGATCCCGAGGTCTGCCCCAACCTGCCCTGCCGCTGCAATCGTCCCACCGACGGCTGGGGCGTGATCTTCGAGGCAGGCGAGATCATCGATCGGCACTACAGGGTGCGCCGACGCCTGGCCACCGGGGGGGCTGGCGTCACCTACCTGGCCGTCGAGGTCGAGCCCGAGACCGACGAGGAGTCCTGCGACCTCGCCGTCAAGGTCCTGTGGGCCACCCGCGACCACGGCTCCTACCTGCGCCGCCTGTCCCAGGAGGCCCAGATCCTGCAGGAGCTCGACCATCCCAACATCGTGCGTGCCACCGACGCCCGGGAAATCCAAGGGAT
>ERZ890953.458-NODE-458-length-23846-cov-7.835610_pt1 | contig 23846 bp, 25 predicted proteins | sample MGYA00521264_ERZ890953 | MGnify/ENA primary metagenome ERZ890953 (study PRJEB32303, sample SAMEA104408629) | aquatic metagenome | biome: Brackish water; feature: Chemocline; material: water | place: Baltic Sea | collected 2014-10-26T21:54:00 | depth 200 m ...
TTTGGCAATATATGGTTAAAACTGCAGATGTTGGAATTAGAGCAAAAGATGCACTTGTAAGAATTATCGCTACTAAACAATCTCCTGCAGCAGCAGCTGGTGAGAGAGCATTTGGTGAAGGTGGTTGTGGTGGTTGTCATGTTATTGGTAAAGTTTCATCTGGTCCAGACCTAACAGGTGTACTTCAAAGACATGAGAATGCAGCAGTTTGGGTTAAAGATTTTATTATGCACCCTCAACATAAATACAATGATGAGTATGTAAAAGGTATGATTGGTTATTTCAATCTTAAAATGCCTGATCAACATATGTCAGAAAAAGAGACTCTAGACATTATCGAATACTTCAAGTGGGTAGACGAGAATGCAAATTTATTCTAAAAATTAGAGTAGATTTAGTTTCATAAATAAGGGAGAGAATTAATAATTCCTCTCCCTATTTAAATTGAAAATTGAAATTTCTTGTTTTAAGAATCTTCAATTTTTAATTTACACATACATAAGGATTATATATGCACCCTAGTTTAACAAAAGCAAAGATATTCGCATCTTTGGCACTCATTATTTTAACATTTTCATTTACCTTTCCAATGCTTACTTTTCATGGAACTCTCAACAAAATAAGTGAGCAAAAAAGTGACACCGTATCATCTTTAAGTAAATCAGTTTGGAATTTATACAATCAAGGAAAATATAAAAGTGTCGAAACAGATAAAAATGCTCATAACGACTTAGATAAAATGATAGCAACACAAGCAGAAATTGGACCAGCATCTTTACCAATTTGGGCTGTTTCTCTTGAAGCTCCAAATTATCCTAAAGCAGCATTTCCTGAAGGAATACCTGTCTATTTTCACTTTGATGGATATAGTGGCGAAGTTCATGAAATGAATACAATTAATCACTATGTTGGAATGGACCCTATGTGGGTTGGTGGTCATTTTGAGAGAGCTATCGGTATCTATGCACTCCTTTTACTCTCACTTGGAATGATTTATTTTATAGCATATAACAATAAAATTCTTAATTATATCATGCTTGTTCCAGCCTCACTTCCTTTACTCTTTATTGGTGATTATTCTTACTGGTTATATTGGTTTGGACACAATCTTCATGATTGGGGAGCATTTAAAATCAAACCTTTTATGCCAACAGTATTTGGTGATGGAAAAATTGCACAGTTTACTACACACTCTTATCCTTCAATTGGCTTTTATATGATTTTAGCTATTAGTCTACTAAGTCTGCTCGCTTATTTTGCAAAACAAAAAGCATTAAAAGAGATGCAAGAAGCATTGTAACAATTAAGGTATTAGATGTTTAAACACTTATTAATTTTCTCTATTGTCCTTTTTAGTCACCTAAGTGCTAATGTACTGCAAGATGCTATCAACAATGCACCTGAAGACTCAATTTTAAAACTGCCAGCAGGTGTTTACAGTGGTAATATTGAGATAAACAAACCTATAACAATCATAGGTAAAGAAGATGGTGTTATTATTGATGGCAAAGGGTTTGGAACAGTTATCAGCATTAAAAGTTCATTTGTTACTCTTAAAAATCTAAAGATTATAGGGAGTGGTGACAGACATGAAAAAGTTGATGCTGCTATCTCCATAAGTGAAGCTAAACAATGTGAGATAAGTAACTGTGTTATCGAAGATTGTCTTTTTGGAATCAATATGGAGATGGTTAACAACTCAATTATCTCCAACAATCATATTGTTTCAAAAAAATTAAGCTTAGGTCTTCGTGGAGATGGAGTAAAACTTTGGTACTCAAATAATAACTTAATTGAAAAAAATTCTCTCATAGACTCAAGAGATATGGTTGTCTGGTATTCACATGGAAATGAGATAGTCTCTAACTATGGAAAAGGTGGTAGATACTCTTTACACTTTATGTATGCAGGTAAAAATCTCATCAAAAACAATACTTACGAAATGAACTCTGTTGGTCTCTTTTTCATGTATTCACAAGATTCGATTGCTATTGGCAATACGATTAAAAGTGCGCAAGGGGCTACAGGTATGGGAATAGGGATGAAGGATGTTTCAAACTTTACGATTAAAGATAATACCATTATTTACTGTGCACAAGGTTTATATGTTGATAGATCACCTTTTGAACCAGATACACATAACTATATTAGTGGGAACAAGCTTCTGTATAATTCAGAAGCAGTTCATTTTCATTCCCTATGTGAAAATAATATTATAAAAAACAATACAATTTTGGGTAATATAGAAGATATTATTAATGATAGTAAAAATGATAAGAGAAACGAAAATGAAATAGTAGGAAACTACTGGGACAACTACGAGGGATTTGATAATAACGACGATGGAATTGGCGACACACCTCACAAAGTTTTTAAATATGCTGACCAGATGTGGATTTATAATTCGGATGTAAAATATTTTTATGGATCGCCCGTTATTTCACTCCTTAACTTTCTTGCTAAATTAGCTCCATTTACGAAACCTCTTTTTTTAATGGAAGATAAGCAACCAAAAATTATAAAGGGATAATGATGGAAAAAATAGTAACAGATAGAAGAGAATTTGTCAAATACTCTACTCTTGGTATACTAGGAACTGTTTTAGGTGCTGGTATCGTTTTTAGTCCCTATGCAAGAGGACATGAAAACAGACTGAGACCACCTGGTGCAGTCGCTGAAGATAAGTTTTTAGCCTTATGTATCAAGTGTGGGCAGTGTCTTCAAGTATGTCCATATCATGCTATTGAGTTAGCTGATTTAGATAAAGGCTATGGAGAGGGAACACCCTATATAGATGCCAATATAAGAGCATGTTATGCATGTAATGCTGTTCCATGTGTTTTAGCCTGTCCTAGTGGTGCACTTGATCACGGCACAGAAAAGGCAGAAGATATTGACATGGGTATAGCAATTTTAGAGTTTCCTGACACTTGTCTTGCTATGAAAAATGAACCCGTGCCTGAGGGTTATAGTGATAGAATGTATGCATTTACTGGTTCAGTTAGAAATTCAAATGAACTTGAAACAAATTTACTTAAAAAGTTTGATGGTTATGAAGGAAAAGCATGTACACTCTGTGCAGATATGTGCCCTATTCCAAATCCACTAACTGCCATATCAATGGTGAGAGATATGGGGGGTGGCAAACGCCCAGAAATTTACGATGGTTGCATAGGTTGTGGCGCTTGCCAAGAGGTATGCCCAACAAAAATACCATCTATCGTTATTAAACCAAAAAATTCTTCCACTTACAATACAAAAGGAGTTACAAGTGACACATAAAAACAACACAATAAAGAGGCAACTATTCGTATATGCTTCAAGTTTATTAATACTCTCATTTTTAGCTGCTTGTAGTGATTCAAAAGAAAATGAAGCACACTCAGAGAAATCTCATAAAGCAACAGAAGTAGCGAGCAATCAAAAAATTGAAGTTGTTCAAAACGATAATGCACATGAGATTAAAGTAGCTACAAAAAAAGTAGACAAAGCAAAAAATGACTCTTTTTACTATGATTATGGTGAAAAAAGTGAATATAATCAAAATGCACAACCTGCTAATGAAGATGCATCAGTAAGAGTAAGACCTAGAACTCAAGTGGATGCAAATATGCATGTTAGAAGTCCTTATGAAGAGCTTCAAGTTTCTATGATTACTAGAAAACTCAGTAAAAAGTTTATAGTAAAATGTTCTGCTTGTCATAATGATTATGCGAATGGTTTGATTGGACCATCTTTAATCGGCAAAGATGCTGATTATATCTATGACAGAATACAAAAGTTTAAAACTGGTCAAAAAGTAAATGTATTAATGAAAGATTTAATTAATATGATGAGTGACAAAGAAATCAGAGATATGGCAAATGAAATCTATAAATTTAATCAAGAAATCAAAAAAATGAGGAACAAATAATGGGTCTTAAGAATATTATAGTAGGATTTTTTACAATACTTGTAGTGGGATTGATGGCTTGGACTGCTTCTAATGGTGGAGCATACAATGGTGGTGTCCATGGTAAAGTAATAGAAGATATTGGTAACCGTACAGCAGAAGTTCAAAAATCAACTCTAAAAGAAAAAAGTGATAGAGACAAAGAAGATGAAGCCTTAAATGCACTGAAAGAAAAAGCTGGAAATATTGGCGGATTTAAAGTAAGTGATGAGTACAGAAGAAAATGTTCTTCATGCCACGGTGTTAACGGAAGTGGTGAACAAAACGGTAAAAAACTTATGGGACCAAAACTATTTGGACAGAGTGCTGATGCCATTTATAAGCAACTTGATGATTTTAAAGCGGGTAGAGTTGAAAATATGATTATGAAAGGTCTTTTAATCAAACTAAATAAAGATGATTTACAAAGATTGGCAAACGAGATAGGTGAATTTCCTGCAAGAGCAGAAGCACTTAACAAGTAATAGGACATATAATGGATAAATATAACAGTAGAGAGACCATAAAGAGAACAACTTTCTGGTCAACCTTTTTCAGTACGAAAAAAGATGGAAAAAAGGCTCTCAGTTACAGAAGCAAAAGATGGATACTTGTTATTGCTATCCATCTTCTGTTTTTTCTCTCTTTTGCTATTGACATTCAAACACTTGAAGGTACTCTCAATGGTTCAAGATTTTTAGGTTTTCACCTAATCGATCCATTTACGACACTTGAAATGTTCTTAGCTGAGTATCATCTACACATTAATATAATTATTGGTGTAAGTACTATTACTGTATTTTATCTTTTAGTTGGTGGTAGAAGTTACTGTGCCTGGGTTTGTCCTTATGGAATTTTAAGTGAGATTGGTGAAAAATGGCACAATACTTTAGTTGCGAAGAAAATCATTAAAAATAGAAAATTTGACCATAGAGTTAGATATATTTTTTGGGCTATATTTTTGATTCTTTCCTTTACAAGTGGTTACTTAGTATTTGAAAGTATTAGTGTTGTTGGTATCATGAGTCGTTTTATCGCATATGGTTGGTCACTCTCTTTAATTTGGGTACTTATTGTACTAGCTTTTGAAGTGTTTTATTCTCGTCGTGCTTGGTGTACTTATATCTGTCCGATAGGAACAACCTATGGAATTATTGGTAAGGCAAGTGCTTTAAAAGTTCAGTGGAATGACAACTGTGATCACTGTATGGTATGTCATGATGTATGTTTTGAAAATCAAGTTTTAGAAATAACAAAAGCAAAATATGCAAAACAAACAGAAGAAAAAAACATTACACACCAGTACATTACAGGAGCAGACTGTACACTTTGTGGAAGATGTATAGATGTATGTCATGAAGATGCACTTGGTTTTGATTTTAGATTAAAAAATTTGGTATAAGGGAATACTACATGATAAAAGTTTCTAACCTTAGTAAAAAGTTTGGTTCTCATATCTCACTTGATAATGTAAGTTGTGAATTTAAAAAAAATGAATCGATTGCACTTATGGGGGCGAATGGTGCGGGTAAAACAACGCTTATTCGCTCTATATTAGGGTATTATCATCCTACGAATGGTGAAGTATCTATTAATGGTTTAGACCCTATAAAACATAGAACAGAAGTCTTAGAGAACATCAGTTTTGTTCCTCAACTCCCACCTCCAATTAAGCTCAATATTGATGAACTCCTTCAATATATTAGTATTAGTGCAAAAGTAGATACAGATAAAATTATCCATTATGCTAACGAGATGAAACTTGATATAAAGTCAAACATGAATAAATCATTTTTTAAATTGAGTGGTGGAATGAAACAAAAATTACTCATTGCCATCAGTCTTGCTAAAAAAAGTGATATTATCATCTATGATGAACCTACTGCAAACCTTGATCCTAAGGCAAGAGATGATTTTTACAGACTATTACAACAAAATGAACAAGATAAAGTTTTACTCTTTGTAACACATAGACTAGAAGAGGTCAAAGATTTAGTCAACAGACAAATCTACATGGATCTTGGCAAAATAGTGTCAGATGACAGATTTTAAAGGAAGATTTTGAAAAATTTATATTTAATCGCATATTTAGATTTAAAAGAGTCTTTAAGAGCAAAATGGTTTCTTGTTTACTCTCTTGTATTTGGTGGGATGATTGCTCTGTTTTTTATAGCTGGGGTAACAGAATCACAAGTGATGGGCTTTAGTGGTTTAAGTAGATTATTGCTTATGTATATCCAAATTACTATTGTTATTTTGCCTATCTTCATACTTATTACAACTGTTCGTTCTATATCCGGAGATAGAGATAATCATATATTAGAATATATGCTCTCTTTTCCTATCTCACTCAAACAATATTATTGGGGTAAAATTATTGGTAGATTTATTACTGTTTATCTTCCTGTAATATTTGCAATGATTATTGCTGTTGTCTATGGAGCATTTAAAGGTGCTGATATTCCATGGAGTATTTTCTTCTTATATACAGGTCTTTTGTTCGCTCTTTCATCTGCATTTTTAGGTATAGCATTTTTTATCTCTTCCTTTGTTAAATCTTCTGAAGTTGCACTTGGAATTGCATTTTTTATCTGGATATTTTTACTGGCATTTATAGACATTGCTCTTATATCACTTATGATGCAGCAACGTTTTAGTACAGAACTTATTATCGGTATCTCCTTAGCAAACCCTATGGAAATATTTAGAGTTGCTGCTATATCACTCTTTGACCCAGAATTAACAGTTATGGGTCCTGTAGCATTTTATATACTTGATTCTGTTAGTCAAAGTATGTTTGTACTACTTTCTATCGGTTACCCTGTAATATTAGGACTGTTTTTTGCCTTTTTAGGTTATAAAATTTTTGAAAAAAAAGATTTAGTTTAAAGGAATTCTTCATGATAAAATTAATTGTAATAGCACTTTTAGCTTCTAGCACCCTCTTCTCTTATGAGATGAATTATGATAAAAATACGACTGGTTTGGTGAGACACCTCAAAGTATATGAACATCCTCGATGGATATCTAAAGTCGAGTTAAAAGATGGTAAAGAAATTTATTTTTCTTCTCCAAAATCTATGTTTGAATTTTACCACAGACCTGGAAAGTGGTATTTTTTAAATGTTAAAAGTGAAAAAGATTTAAAAAACATTATAGTTACTGACTACAATACTCTTAAACTTATTAATGCTAAAGGTTCATTTTTTGTTTATGGAAGTAATGTTACTTCTCCATCTGGGGATGATTTACCTGCATTTGACTCATACAAAGATGCAACAGAATTTTCAAAAGTACATCACGGTTCTCGAGTTTTAGGTTTTAGAGAAGTTTCGAATGGACTTATAAAACTATTAAATGGAGATATATAATGAAAAGACCAACACCAAGAGATGAAGAGATAGAACTAGATCCAAAAAGATACCTTATAAGTGAAACCGATGAAAAAGGGATTATTACTTATGTAAATGATTACTTTATGGAGGTTTCTGGGTACTCAAGAGAGGAGTTAATGGGGCAACCACATAGTATTCTTCGCCATCCTGATATGCCAAAAGTAATATTTAAACTTTTATGGGAAACAATTCAATCAGGACATAACATTAATGCAGTAATTAAAAACCTTGCTAAAGATGGTAGATATTACTGGATATTTACAGAATTTGAAATCAAAAAAGATATGAATAATAAAGTCATCGGTTATCATGCATCAAGAAAAGCTGTATCAAAACATATTGTAGAAATTGTCTCTGAGATATATACAAAACTTCTACAAATGGAAAAATTATATAGTGTTGAGGCAAGTGAAAGACAACTCAAGGTCCTTCTAAAAGATAAAGGTGAAGATTGTGAACTCTTAAACCTGATGGAAAATATTCACAGATTTTACTAATAAGAGAGTGATATAAATGATAAAAACAATTTTATTTCTTTTTACTTTTATATCAATATCTCTTGCAAATCCTTTGCAAGATGCAATCGATAATGCACCAGCTTATGCAACACTAAAGCTACCAGCAGGCATATATAGCGGAAATATTATCATAAACAAACCACTAACCATAATGGGCAAAGAGCCAAATGTAATCATTAAAGGTGAAAATAGTGCAAGAGTGATAACTATCAATAGCTCTTATGTAAAGCTTAATAACCTTACTATTACAGATAGTGGCAATCAGATGATAACACTAGATAGTGCAATACAAATCAAAAAAGCGAACTATTGTGAGGTAAGTAACTGTAAGCTCTTAAATAGCCTCTACGGAATAGATTTGATGATGGCAAACCACACTTTAATCTCCAACAACTATATTACCTCGAAAAAAAATGATATTGAATTTAGAGGAGATGCTATAAAAATATGGTACTCAAACAACAATATTATTAAAAACAATACAATTGACTCTGTTAGAGATACTACACTTACCTACTCAAACCATAACCTAATCAAAAACAATACTTTTACAAACAATAGATTTGCTCTTCATCTAAGTATGAGTCATAATAATATACTTGAAGAAAATAGCTTAAAATATAATTCAGTAGGTATTATGCTTATGATGGCTAAAGATACAAAGATAGTAAAAAATAGTGTTTTTAGCTCTACGGGTGCAGCTAGTATGGGCATACTACTCAAAAATACAGAAAATATTCTCTTAAAAAATAATAGTATAAAATATAATGCAGTTGGGATATATATAGACACCAAACATACACAAGCAGGTATGCAGAGAAAAATACTTAACAATACTATAGCTTACAATAAAGAAGCACTCAATTTTCATGCAGCAATAAAAAATAATACAATTGTAGGGAATAATATTTATGCTAATATAGACGATGTAGTGAAATCAGCCAGAAGCGATGTAACTTACCTCAATATTATAGAGAAAAACTATTGGGATATGTACAGTGGATTTGATAAGAACAAGGATAATATTGGGGACACATCACACAAAATTTATCAATATGCCGACCAACTTTGGCACTATGACCACAAAGTAAAATTTTTTTATGCTAGTCCACTCTTTTCTTTACTAAACTTTTTGGCTAACTTAGCTCCGTTTGTGGAGCCCGTTCTAATTCTTGAAGATAAGAAGCCTTTAGTAGAACCTCTACATCTTCTTCTTTAGAATTCTCTTAACAACTTCTTCATAATCTAAAATTTCCTCACCCTTAGCAATATCTGATTTTAACTTGTGTGCACTAAATCCATATCCCATAGGTGTAATATTTCCTGCACTGTAAAATGCACTTTTAGCATCAATCCACTCTCCGGATATGACATCATTTACCCAAATTTTATCTTTAATATTTAAATTATTGCTCTTAGACCATATTACCATACAACCAATATCATCAAAAACATTCTTCTTTCCTGTTTTTGCATTTATAACTTGAACGGTATTATGTCTATCACTAACCACCATAACACAACGCGAACACATATCTCTATCCCAATGAATATTCAAATTGTCACTCTTTTTATCATTACACCCAGCAAGTATAAATATAAAAAGAATCGACGAAATATAGGTAAAAAAAGGCATAAAATAACTCCATTTGATTTAATAATATAGCATAAAGTAAGTAAACTTGTAAATAGTTTCTAATAATACAAAACTAAACCTCAAACTCCCCTGCTAATCTCTGATACACAACTGAATTTGCTAAAAGTTCTTTATGTGTACCACTTGCTACTATATTTCCCTTTTGGATAACTAAAATCTTATCAGCATGTTCAATTGTACTGAGTCTGTGAGCAATTGTTATAGTTATTTTATCTTTAGTGTAAGCATCTAAAGAGGCTTGGATTCTTTTCTCACTCTCATTATCAAGAGCTGATGTTGCTTCATCAAAAAGTATGAGTGAGGAGTGTTTGTAAATTGCACGAGCTATGGCGATTCGTTGACGTTGTCCACCTGAGAGATTGGATCCCGCTTCACTCATCATTGTATGGATTCCATCTTCAAGTTCATTTACAAAATCAATCGCATAAGCTAACTCTAGTGCCTCTTTTACTTTTACCTCATCTATTGTATCTTCACCATAAGCAACATTTGCCGCTAAAGTATCTTGAAAAATATAGATTCTTTGTGACACAAAAGCTACATGATATTTAAGAGATTTTTGAGTAAATTCTTTTAAATCAGTGCCATTAATACTCACACTCCCACTATCAGGGTCATAAAAACGAAGTAGCATATTCATAAATGTACTTTTACCTCCGCCACTATCACCCACTAAAGCTATGTTATCACCACTTTTAATCTTCAAACTAATATCATTTAAAATATTCTCTTTTTCATACTTTAAGATGACATTCTTGTACTCTATACTTGTTATATCTTCTATGAGTTCTTTGGTTCCATCTATAATTTTATTGTCAGTATCTAAAATCATAAAAACTCGCTCACTCGCAGCAAGTGCATCTTGAATTTTAGAGTAAATCATCCCAATTTTACGAATGGGTTCAAACACTAAACCAACTGCAGTTAAAAAAGCTGTAAACTCTCCTACAGTCATCTTTCCAGCAAAAACCTCTTTACCACCTATATAAATTACAGCTGCCATTCCACTCACAGCGATTATTTCCATAATAGGAGAAACTAAAGCCCCTACATAAATTGACTTCATATTTATCTTAAAAAACTTCCAATTCTCTACACTATAACGTGCTACTTCATAATCCTCAGTAGCATTAGCTTTAATAATTTCACTATTGTTAAAAGTTTCAGTCAAACGAGAAACTAAATCAGAGTTTTTATCTTGTGAGCGATGTGAATATTTTTTAAGCTTTTTGGCAATTCTAATAAGTGGGTAAATTACTAAAGGTACAACTATTAAAGTATAAAAAGAGAGCATAGGATTTAAGTAAATTATATAACCCACCAGAGCAAAAACTGTTATCATATCTCTAAACATATCAGGAAGCATATTTGATACAAAATACTGAATTCGTCCTATGTCATTTGTAACACGAGAAATCAATTCACCACTTCTATTTTTATATAAAAAAGCCATATCCATACTTATCATTTTATGTAAAAGAATTTCACGAAATCGTGTCACGATACTCTGTCCAATGTGCTCCATAAAAACAGTTTGAATGTATTTACCAATAGATTTAACAAAAAAGATACCAAAAAGTCCCATAGGGATAAGATATAGCATCTCTTTTTTCTTTGCTATAAACATATCATCCATTAAAGGCTTCATAATATGTGCCGTTCCAGCAGTAGAGATAACAATCAACAATCCACCAAAGATGACTATCATGTAGTAAAGTTTATACTCTTTTATGTAAGGCCAAAATCTTTTAATTATCTCTTTCAAAGCATCTCCATATATCTAGTGTTGGCATTCTACACTATAATAGTTAAAGATAAAGTGAGTATAATTATATAAATTGTTAATCAGGAAGAATAATTAGCGAATGAAAACACCACTCCATGTCACCTTACGCAGACTTTTTAGAACTTACTTTTACCTTTTAATTGCCAAACTTTTAAAAACAAAAGAGACAAAAAGTGTTGTGGATATTAAGGAAATTAAAACTATTCTCATTATTCGTCCCAACTATCGTATTGGTAATCTTATATTTTTAACCCCTTTAATTAATGCTATACATAAAAATATGCCAGATGTAAAAATTGATATGATAGTCGGTATGAAAATTGCAGGTAAAATTTTAGAGCCAATGCCAAATATTAACAAGGTTATTGACATCCCAAGAAGTTTACTTCTACACCCAATAGAGCTTTATAGATTTATAAAAGAGGCTCGTCAAACACGCTATGATTTAGCTATCAATATTGTCTCCGGTTCTATTAGTTCTCAAATAGTTGCAATTTTATGTAATGCCAAGTACAAGGCAAGCACCATCAGTGAGCAAAATATCACTCCTCTTACTCATACTGTTGAGTTCAAAGGTATTTACAAGCACAGTGGTCTAGAAACTCTAGAATTTTTAAAACTTTTTGGTTTAGCTATGCCTAAAGATAATCTCTTTCTTGATATTAAACTCGCTGATACTGAAATACAAACTGCACAAAACGAGCTTAAAGATTTACTGCAAACTCATAATCTTGCTCAAAAGAGTAAAACCATCGCTCTTTTTAGAAATGCCCGCTTTGATAAGAAGATAGCTGATGAGTGGTGGCAAGAGTGGAATGAAGCTCTACTTCTACATGATAATTCTATTGTAGTAATCGATATCTTATCCCCTGATATTTTAAGTAGACTCAACAATAAATGTTTAGAATATTCAAACAAAGACTTAAGAGCTTTAAGTGCATTTTTTAAAGCTTGCAGTATTTATGTAAGTGCCGATACCGGTCCATTGCATCTTGCATCAGCTTCTGGAGCAAATGTTTTTGCACTTTTTAATAAAACAGATGTAGCTATTTACGGAACATTGGGAGCAGATAACTTCACTCTTGATATTAATGAAATGTCGCCTGCATCAGTAGCGCAAAATACCTATGCTTACTTACAAAAATCTATAGAACATAAAAACAAGGAACTGTAGCTGATGAATTTACCCATCATAATCTCTAATCGTGCAATTAAAATACTCGGTGCAATTACTAAGGGTTTTGCATATATTTTTTACTTCTTTTTTCCAAAAAAACGTTTTGTTATTCCAATTCATGGGCAAGCTCTTCTCTCTTCAAAAAGAGAAGATAAAATACCAAAAGTAATTTGGCAAACTAACTATACAAATATTGTAAGTCTTCCTGTCTATCTAAACTATCTCTTTAACCGCTTAATGTCCCCTACTTATGAACATAATTATGTAAGTACTGAAGATAGATTGGTATACTTACAAAAGAATGCTTCTAAAGATACTGTAGAAGCCTATGAACAACTTACAGATGGTGCAGCACAAGCTGATCTTTGGAGACTGTTTGTACTTTATACTCACGGTGGTATCTACTTGGACATTGATGCCCATCTTGTCTGGCCACTACATAAAATCATCAAAGTAAATGATACAGAAATTTTTTTAAGAACAAAAAAAGATTATACCAACTACTTTATGGCTATGCAAAAAGGTAATCCAATTCTCAAAAAAAGTATTGAATTAATCGTAGATAATATCCAAAACAAACGACTCGGTGGTGGTGTATATGATTTAACTGGTCCAACGGTTATAAACATAGCCATTGGAGATAAAAAAGTAAATCATAGACTTTATCGTATTACTTGTGTTCAAGGGAGTTTTACTAATGAGCATTTTCAATACATTGATAAACCAAGAGGTAAATGGACTCATGTTAAAAAAGAAGATCTATTAAAAAAATAATTTCACATTGGAGTAAAGAATGCAAAAAAAAATATTGGTAACAGGTGGTGCAGGTTTTATAGGCAGTCACTTATGTGAGAGATTAGCACAAGATGAGAACAATGATGTTTACTCTTTAGATAATTACTTTAGTGGATCAGAAGATAATCATGTAGAGAATGTAACTTATATAAGAGGCTTAACTTCAGATATTGCAAAACTTATTACTTTTATGCCTGATATGGTCTATCATCTTGGTGAATACTCACGAGTTGAGCAGAGTTTTGATGACATAGAAAAAGTTTGGCAATTTAACAAAGATGGTATTTTTGCCGTTTTAGAATTTGTACGTAAAGCTGGATGTAAAATTTTATATGCTGGTAGTAGTACAAAATTTGGTGATGGAGGATTAGGGCGTAGTGCCTCACCATATGCTTGGACAAAAGCAAGTAATACAGAACTTGTAGAAAACTATGGTACTTGGTTTAATGTTCCCTATGCAATTACATATTTTTACAATGTTTACGGTGATAGAGAGATACAAACTGGAAAATATGCCACACTTATAGCTCTTTTTAAAGAAAAAATGAAAAATGGTGAGGCTCTAACTATTGTTAGTCCAGGTAATCAAAAAAGAAATTTTACACATATAGAAGACATTATCAATGGGCTTGTGACTGTTGGTGAAAATGGATATGGTGATGAGTTTGGTATTGGAAGTGGTGAAGCTTATAGCATCAAAGATATTGCCCAAATGTTTGGTGGTAAAATTGACATGTTGCCAGAGCGTCGAGGAAATAGAATGAGTGCTGATGTTGTAACTTCTAAAACCGAAGCACTTGGCTGGAAACCTACTCATAAAATTCGAGATTATATTAAAGAGTTAAGAGATAATAATTGGCAATAAACACCCTCAAAAAAAGTATAAACTTTGAAAGAACATACTACTATCTTGTTCTTTTATTTGCTTTTACACTACCCCTCTCAAGAGCTAGTGTAAGTGCTTTTAGTATTTTATTACCTTTACTTTGGTTTTTAGAAGGCGATTATAAAAAGAAGTGGTTAAAAATACAAAAAGAAAAAAGCCTTATATTTTTACTACTATTTATCTTTGTGAATCTACTCTCAGTTTTATGGACACAAAATATGGACGATGCTTATAGACCATTACGTATGTTTATGTATTTAGGCAGTGCATTTGTTATAGCAACCTCTCTGGATAAAAAATATATTTACACTATCATTAGTGCATTTTTATATGGAATGTTAATTAGTGAAATTATTGCTTATGGTGTTTATTTCGAGCTTTGGCATTTTAAACATGCAACACCACAAAATCCATCCCCTTTTATGTTTCATATTGATTATAGTGTTTTCTTGGCATTTACAGCTATTTTACTTCTGAATCGTCTGTTATCATCGAGATATATTTTAAAAGAAAAAATTCTGATTGCTCTGTTTTTCGTAACCGTAACAGGAAATCTTTTTCTCTCTATTGGACGAACTGGGCAAGTTGCTTTGATTGTTGCTGTGGTCGTTATGAGTATTTTACACTTTAGGCTCTCCATAAAAACTCTATTTTTATCATTTGTATTTCTTGTAGCTCTTTACAGTTTAGCATATTTTAGTAGTCCAAACTTCAAGGCACGAGTAACACTTGCACAAGATGATATTAGTAAAGTGTTTCACTCAAATTACGATAGTTCTTGGGGAATTCGGGCGCTTTTTTGGAGAACAACAGCAAATATTGTTCAAGAAAATCCTTTTGGAGTTGGAATTGGTGATTTTAAAGATGCAACAAAAGCTGAACTTCAAAATAAAAAATATGATAAACTTATTTCAACATATACAAAAGAGTTTATGTCAGATAATCATCCACACAATCAATATCTGCTTATTTTACTAGAGAGTGGAATTATAGGGCTTATAGCATTTTTTACATTTTTGCTTTATTTTGTAAAATTAAAAATAGAAGATATTGAGCTCAAAGAGTTGTCTCTACTTTTCATCACAATTTATATGGTAAGTTTTTTAGCTGAACCTCTTCTTTTAAAACAGTTTACAGTAGCTCTTTTTGCTCTTTTTCTTGGTCTTTTTAGCGCATCTCATTTTTCAAAGGCAGACTCATGAAAATCGCAATTATTATATCTGTTTATAAAGACACTCATGCCCTGAGCTTAATTATTGATTCTTTAAGAGAGCAACCTTATCATGTAGATGAAATAATTATCTCTGAAGATGGAAATAGCCAAGAGATGCAAAAGTATCTTGCTACTTTAAACGACAAAAAAGTAAAACACCTTTTTCAAGAAGATAATGGATGGCAAAAAAACCGTGCTCTTAATCGAGCAATCCAAGCAAGTCAATCAGACTACCTCATCTTCATTGATGGTGATTGTGTTCCTTATCCAAACTTTGTAGAGTCACATCTTAAGCTCTCTCAAAAAGATGCAGTGCTTTGTGGACGAAGAACGGAACCTGGAGAGCACTTCTCTTCACTTCTAAGAGAGAAAAAACTAAGTATCAAAAGCTTTGTTTCTCAGTACCTTCAAAACTATTTTAAACTCAAAGAGGATGATGTTCGCCATTATGATGATGGTCTTCCCCTTAATGCAGATTCCATAATTTTAAAACTTATTAAAAAATTTAGGAAAAAAGAGAATCATATTGTAGGGTGTAATTTTTCATGCTACAGAGAAGATTTAGAAAAAGTTAATGGTTTTGATGAAGATTTTACAATGCCAACAACTGGAGAAGACACAGATATAGAAAGACGTATGAGACACTTTAACATCAAAATGAACTCTTGTAGATACAGTGCAAATGTTATTCATCTCTACCATAAAAAAGTCTTTGATAAAGAGATATCAACACAAACAGAAGCACTTATGGAAACTAAAAAGGATATTTTTATTTGTAAAAATGGTCTTGAGAAATTGAGCTAATTTTTAAGGTTTCCATGTGATATTTTCTTTAACAACCTTTGCGGGATTTCCAGCAGCTATGGAGTTTTTAGGTACTGATTTTGTTACTAAAGATTCAATACCTAAAACTGAGTTTTCTCCTATATGTACACCTTTTAAAATTGTTACATTATCTGCCACCCAGATATTATCTTCTAAAACAACATCTTTTGCATGATTGATTCTTTTGCCATCTTGGTAAATAGGATGTCCATCTGAAGTCATGATTTTTACATTTCGTGACAATCCACACTCTTTTCCTATAATTAAATTAACATTTGCTTCTTTTACTACCAAATAAGAGTTATCACCTATCATACAGCCACTCTTAATATGAATCTTACAATTCTCTCCTATTATTTCTAAACTACTATTTCTAATGATACTGTTATCATCTATAATTAAACTATTATTTGTACCTTTTATAGTTATATTAGAGCCAACAATTTTAAGATTATTGCCAAGTTCTATCTTAGAACTTGAAGAAATTCGAATTTTATTTCTTATTTTTTGCATAAAAGAAAAATTACTCATTTTCCTTCCCTTGTGTATATTTTTTCAACTCTTGAAGCTGATTTGAAAAAAGCATATTTTGCGAAATATTCGTAAATGCGAGTGCATTTTCTTTCATAATTTGCTCTTTTTCTTGACATGTTGATTGAAGTTTTTTAAAATTTTCTATCTTAAAACACTCCATTGTATTTGTCGCACTATTTATCTCTACTAAATCATCACCTTCAATCCAGCCTAAAATACCATTATGATAATAATCAGCAAAAAAGTGATTTTTCTCTCGCACAAGTGATTTTCCAGTAAAAGGAGTAGTGCTTTTTTTATAATCTCCTAACAAAATATCATGTAGAGTTGGTGCTATATCTCTTTGAGACAATACTACATGATAATTATGTGGTTTTATCCATTTTTTAGAGTAAATTGCAAAAGGAATCTGATAATTTTTTAAACTAGAAGTGAGTCCACCACCACAGTGATCGGCAAAAAGTACAAAAATAGTATTGGGGTATTTTTTCTCAATTTTAGCTATAAAACTGCTAAGTGCCTTATCAGCAAAATGCAAAGCATTAAGCTGATTATTCAAAGATTTATCTTTTACAAAATCTATTTTTTGTACCCCTTTTGGTATCTTATCATCATGTGTTGAAGCACCATTTATACCTATAACAAAAGGCTCTTTAAGAGTTGTTTGCAATTTTTGTGAAGCAAAGTTGTATAAATCTGGATCCTGTACTCCCCAATAATTTTCCTTATACTTTCGCTCAATAACATCTCGTTTTCCATAACTCTGCTCAAATCCTAAACTTTGGGCAAAGCTTCCTGTTCCACTTGTCTCTTTTGATGTTCCTTGAAAAAATGCACTACTATATCCCTCTTTGTTCAAAGTATCAATGATAGAACTATATTTAAAACTTTGCAGTTGTGTTTTTGCTACTGATTTTCCAAGTGGATTTTGTAAAGATGTTAAGCTTGTAAACATCCCCTCTGTTGTTCTATGCCCTCCCGCTATCATTAGAGTTGGGTGTATAGATTTTTGCAACAAAGCATCAAAGTTTGGTGTTGTAGTGTGAGCAAATCCATAAGGTTTCATATATGCTGCACTCCAACTCTCTAAAAAGAAAAAAACAACATTTGGTTTTGTTTTGACTAGTGGAAAACTCATTTTAGAGCTTGTGTTTGGATAAAGTCTAGCAAAAGACTCTTTTATAGTCTCTTGTGTGACATCAGGCAATTTAACTTTTTGTAATTTTTTCTTTTTATTGGCTAATGAGTAAACAACATTATAAGTAGCATTAAGAGCTAAGGAAGCTAATTTAGAATCACCTATTTGATTGGCTTGCCAAGGGTTAAGTGGAATATGTTGTACCATTCCTCTAATAAAAAAAACAGTAAGGGCAATTAGAAAAAGTTTTTTAAGTACGTATGTTTTATTTAGAGGAACAACACTTAGTTTGAGATATTTGAATAAGGTAACAAAAAGTAAAACTCCAAACAGAAGTGCAAAAAGAGTAAATATTGTGTGTTGGGAGAAGGCTGTCATAAACAAACTTTTTGCATCAACCAAAGCATCTGTTATCTCATACCCAATATGACGACTCGATTCATGAAAATATAAAATATCACTCAGTTGATTGAAAAAGAGAGCCGTTGGTAAAAAAGAAGCAAAAATAAGCATTCCATTTTTATGAAAATCAAATAGAGTTACAACAAATGCAATAACTCCAGCGGATGCAAAATCAAATCTATAACCCCAAAAAATTGCATAACTAATCTCTGAAAATGAGTAAGCAGTGAAATTATCATGTAGATAAAAAGCAAAAATAAATTTGCTCAAAATAATAACACTATAACTCAACATAAAGAGTAAAAAATAGTTTTTCAAAAAATTCAAACTTTTCAAATTACATACTCTGCATTATATTATAAAGTTTTGCATTTTGTTTGACACTATCAAACTTCTCCTTTGCTTTTTCATATCCAGCAAGGGCGAGTCTATTTTTATAATCTTCATCATGGTAAAGCAATTCTATTTTCAAACTCAAATCATCTGCTGATCTATCAAAAAGTAAACCATCTACACCATCCTCAATAATCTCTAAAGGTCCTGCATTGTTTACAGCAATCATACATACTCTGTTTATCATAGCTTCAATAACGACAAGACCAAAAGTCTCTTTTGGTGTTGCTAAAATATTGGTATCAAAAAGAGTCATATGGGCATCTACTTCATTCGTAAATCCAGTAAAAATTACCTTATCTTCAATACCTAAATCTTTTACTTTTTTCTTGAGACTTTTTAAGTAAGCTTCATCCATAGTATGTCCAACTATCATCGCTTTTATATTTAACTCTTTTAGTTTATAAATAGCATCAATGACTAAAAACTGACCTTTTTCTTCCTCAATACGTCCAACAATTCCTACAATAAACTCATCATGTAAGTTATATTTTTTTCTTAGGCTCTCTCTCGTTGAAGCTTTTATCTCTTTTGCTTTTGTTCCCATATAGACCACTTCAACTTTAGGTTGAACATCTTTGGGTATAAATTTTTGCAACTGCTCTTTTACTTGGTATGTTACGGCATGCATAGTATTGATATTTTTATAAAGCCATTTATGATAAACATCATCTTTAAAGCGTGTCATCGTCATATTTCTAGTTTGAATAATTTTTGGTTTTCGTTTGCTCAAAACCCTTGCTAAAACAACAGTAGCAATATCTCTTGTCCAGTGAAAATGTATAATATCAATCTCATGTTCATCAATAAACTTTGCCACCCTCAAAGCCGGAATCATAGGAAAAAATTTATTTCGCTTTACATGATATTTTTCTTCATTTTCAAGATTTTGATCAAGTTTTTTACCCTTTTCAACTATTACCTTACAATTTGTTTTTGTTTTAAAATCTCTAAAACAATTTGCCATAAAGAGTTCTAAGCCACCCAAATCAGGAGATAAACAAAATTCTAAAATATTTTTACTCATATGATATAAAGCCTTTTTTGTATATAATTTTAATTATACTATTTCTTGACTTAAAAATGATTAGGGGTAATTTTGCACAAACTTGAACTAAATCAAGACTATATTCGCTTTGAAGAATTTTTACTTAATATAAGTGATTATTTTTTTACTAATGATAACAGCATCCATAAAGCAAGAAATGAATTAAAAGTTATTCTACATGATAATCTCTATACAATTGTTAAATCTTTTAAAATTCCTCATCTTTTAAATCGTATTATTTACTCTTTTTTTAGAGATTCAAAAGCAAAAAAGTCTTATGACTATTCTCTTAGACTCAAAGATTTTGCTCCCATGCCTATAGGATATATAGAGTATTTCAAGTATGGACTCATATACAATAGTTACTTTGTAAGTGAAGAGTTTAAGTATGATTTCACAATTAGAGAACCTCTTTTGGATGATAGTTTTGAGCATAGAGAAGAAGTTTTTAGAGCCTTTGCCCGTTTTACTTTAGCTCTACATGATAATCAAATCTTTCATAAGGATTACTCCCCTGGAAATATTCTAATTAAAAAAGAGAAAGATGATTATATTTTTAAAATTGTAGATGTAAATCGTATGGGATTTTTTGAGCTTTCACAAAAGGATAGAGCTAAAAACTTCTCTAAGCTTTGGGCACATGATTATATTTTAGAAATTATGGCAGACGAATATATAAAACACCACATCTGTGATATAACTTTCAAAGAAGATGTTTTGTACTACTCAAACCTTAATAAAAAAATAAAGAATTTCAAAAAAAGACTCAAGGGGCAAGAGGTTAATGACTAAGATTGAACATATATCTTGTGTTATTATTGCTAAAAATGCACAAGCCACTATTAGAGAAACTTTAAAATCTCTAAGTAACTTTAGTGATGTAGTTGTCTTTAGTAACAACTCTACAGATGAAACAGATAATATTGTTGAAGAATTTACAAATACAAACTTAGTGATAGGTGATTTTATAGGTTTTGGGCCTACTAAAAATTTAGCAGCAACTTATGCTAAAAATGAGTGGATACTCTCTTTGGATGCAGATGAAGTCCTTACTAAAAAATTTGTGCAAAATCTTTCTATTCTTCATTTACAAGAGAATCATGTTTACTCTATTTTACGGATTAATTTTTATAAAAATACTCAAATTAAACACTGTTGGGGTAATGATAATTTAGTAAGAATTTATAATAAAAAAATTACAAAGTTTACAGATAAAAAAGTGCATGAAAAAATCATCATTAAAAATCTAGAAACTCAACAAATTGATGGAGAAGTAAAACACTATCCCTACTCAAGTATAACAGACTTTATCATAAAACTTGATAGATATTCAAGCATTTATGCAGAGGATAATGTAGGCAAAAAAAATTCTTCTCCATCAAAAGCCATCCTTAATGGACTCTTTTCCTTTTTTAAAACTTATTTCCTAAAACGAGGTTTTTTAGATGGCTATGCGGGACTCATAATCGCCTTTTCGCATATGGCAACTAATTTTTATAAATATATTAAGTTATATGAATTAAATAGAGAGAATATAAAATGAAAGTATTATATATAAACCGACCAAATTCTGATTATTTACAAGATATAATCTATACTGGATTAGTAAAACTTATTGGTGCGCAAAATATTATTGAGTATCCATGGAATATCAGATTTCATCTCAATCACCGCCCATATCCTAAAAATTTGGGACAAGTAAAGGGTGAATTTTTCAACTCTCTTAAGGCAAAACTATCACCTCATGATTATGATATTGTTATAGTTGCTTCTTGTCATCCTGACACAATTCAATATTATTCACAAATTATAAAAGAGATTCCTCCTCATGTAAAAACTATTTTTATAGATGGAGGAGATATGCCTGAAATTGCAGGTGATTTATCTATAACAAAAGGAAATGGTAAAGAGTTATACAATGAACTAATCTCTTATAGAGAATTTGACTATATATTTAAAAGAGAATACCTTTTAGATGCTCAATATGATAAGAATGTTTACTCATTACCATTTGGATTTAATCTTGATCATCTGCCAAATAATCTGAATCAAAAATATAAATATGATGTAGCATTTTGGGCTGTTGAATCAGACCCTATTAGAACAAAAGTATTAGAACTTTTAGAAGATAAATATGACTGCAAAGAGAATGGAACAACACGAAACCAAGTTATGAAAAAATACAAAAGAAAAGGAAAGTTTTATTTAGAAGAGCTATCAGCATGTAAAATTGGACTCAATTTTAGAGGTGGAGGATGGGATACACTGAGATTTTGGGAGATTCCTGCACTAGGTGGATTCATGATTTCACAAAAGTTAAATATACAAATTGATCATAATTTCACAGATGGTAAAAATATCATTTATTGTGAAGATGACTTAAGCAATCTCACTGAACTTTGTGATTATTATTTAACACATGAGGAAAAAAGAATAAATATTGCTCACAATGCTAAAAAACATATTGAAGAGTTTCATACAGATATGCATAGAGCAAAGAAAATTTTAGACACCATAACGGTATAGGATTGATTAGTAAAATTTGAGGTTTAAATCTGAGATAATTTCTCACGAACATCTTCAAATATTTTCTCTCGCAATTTTGTATCTACGGGCAACATAAAATGCTCTTGTAATTTTTTATCCCCCACTCCCTTCCACCTTGAAGCACTAGCAAAAAGGGAGTCTCCAAAAAAAGTCATTGTAGGACAACCCACTAAAGAAGCTACATGATAAGTACCTGTTGATGTACTCACAAAAAGCCGAAAATTACTAATAAGTTTGGCAAAATAAACAAGTCCATCAAGAGACAAGTAAAAAATAATATTCTCTCCTCTAAGTCTCGCTTGCATCTGCTCATTGAGTTCATTTTCATCAGGACCAAAGGTTAAAACTACTTGGTACTTATTTTGTTTTAAAACTTCACGGATAAGTATCTCATACTCATCCAAATTCCAGTTTGCATCACTAGAACCTCCAAAACCTACATGAAAAGCGACTATTTCTTTCTCTATTTCATTATTTATACAAAAAATATCATGTACTTTTTTCGCATCATCAAAGCTTAGAAGTGGCTGTTTATAATTAAGATTTATATCGCTAAAAACCTCTTTTGTAAGTTCTAAATTGTACTCAAACTCAGCCATTTTCACTTCACTTCTTCTTTGCTTAATTCGATGGTTGTAAAAAATCTGGGCTATTTTAGTTGCAGGAGCAATCCGATTAGGAACAAATGCCAAAGTAAGGGCTAGCCCTACCCTCGTGTTTGAAAATAAAGTCACCGAGACATCAATATTCTGTTGTCGTATCTTCGAGGCAAGTTCAAGAACAGAAGAGTCAGGAGTATCAACAATCACTTCATCAATAAAACTACATGATAATGCCAATGCTTTGTTAAGAGGAGCGACACAAACCACTATTTTATTATTCACATCATACTGTTTTAAAACATAAATAGTGGGAAGTGCCGTTATAAAATCACCAAGTTTGTCTGTTCTAAGTACTAAAATATTCATAAGGTGATTTTACCTTATTAATGATATAATTCGCCTTATGAAAGAACCTTTTAAATGGGATGATTATTCCGACCAACCTGCACTACTTCAAGATAAAACATATAAAAAAAAGATGCGTAAAGCAGAGCTTCTGTCTCTTTTAAAAATGATTTTCACTGCACTCTTGATTTTGCCTTTTTCTATTATAGCAATGCCTTTTGTTAAAAGAAAAGAGATTAAATCAAGTGACTTTTTTTGTATGGGTATTGATTTTGAGAGAGAGCCACAAAAAAGTTTAGAGTTTATAGAAGAGTTGGATGTTGATAGAGTTCTACTTCGTTTTAAACTTTGGGAAATGGAGAAACTTGATAGCTTAGAAGAGTTTACTCAAGAACTACAAAATAAAAAAATAACACTGAAGATTCTTCAAGATAGAGAACATATTGAGGATTTAGCACTACTAAAAAATGACTTAAACACTCTTTTTACTACTCTACATGAAACAATAGATATTTTTGAGATAGGTTCGACTATCAATCGTGCGAAGTGGGGATTTTTCTCTGTAAATGAGTATAGTAAATTTTACAAAGTTGCCTACGATTTACAAGAAGAAAAATTTCCAAATATTAAACTCATTGGAAGTGGTGTAATTGA
>ERZ890953.459-NODE-459-length-23760-cov-7.328285_pt1 | contig 23760 bp, 21 predicted proteins | sample MGYA00521264_ERZ890953 | MGnify/ENA primary metagenome ERZ890953 (study PRJEB32303, sample SAMEA104408629) | aquatic metagenome | biome: Brackish water; feature: Chemocline; material: water | place: Baltic Sea | collected 2014-10-26T21:54:00 | depth 200 m ...
TCGGCGTCGCTGTCGGCGTCGCTGTCGGCGTCAGTGTCGGTGTCCACGTCGGTCTCACCGGAGGGTTCGCCGGTGTCCTCGGGATCGTCCTTGCAGCCGATCGAAGCGGAGAGCGACAGGACGAGCGCGAGCAGGGGGAGGTGACGAAGCGGAAAGATCATGTGAGCTCCAGGGTCAAAGGGACGCTCACCAGCCCAGCCCCACTCCGAAGCACGCCCCGCGGGACCCCCACAGGGCCACCGAGTGCAGCACGGTGCGGAGCGACGGACACACAACAGGTCATCGGAGGCAAGAACGAGGCTGATGAGAGCGCCATAGAAGGCAAGACCCGTGCCAGCCCCGATCTTTCCCCCAACGCCCGCGTTCCAGGCGTTCCAGGGTCCAGCAGCGGACCCGTCACGTAAACGTATCGCTTTACATGCTTACGTATCTTACGTTGGTTTACATTCTTGACGCCGTTGTACGTTTACACGTCGCTGCGTGGCGGCCACTGGACGTCCGCCTCGCGCATCCACTTCCACAGGGTCATGCGGCTGACGCCCAGCGCCTCGGCGGCCAGGGTCCGCACGCCGTCGAAGCGCTCGAGGACACCGAGGATCTGCTCTCGAGAAGGGCGGGGCCGCCCCCGTCGCGCCGCCGGGGCCGAAGCGGAGCGCTCCGCGCCGGACGCCACGTTCCCCCCTCGCCGCGGGGTCGCCGCCGCCTGCACCGCGGGCGGCAGGTGCGTCCAGGAGATGGGGCCGCGGCCGCTGATCACCACCGAGTACTCGAGGGCATGCAGCAGCTCGCGCACATTCCCGGGCCAGTCGTACCGCAGCAACATGGCCAGGGCCTCCGCCTCGATCCCGAGGCTGGGGATCTCCATGCGCTTGGCGATGAGGTGCAGGAAGTGGTCCACGAGCAGCGGGACGTCCTCCCGGCGCTCCCGCAGCGGAGGCACGCGGACGGGGATCACCGCCAACCGGAAGTAGAGGTCCGGACGGAAGCTGCCATCGCTGCACATGGCCTGGAGGTCCCGGTGGGTAGCGGCCACGACCCGCACGTCGACCTGGATGGCGCGGTTGCTACCCACTCGCTCGAAGGCCAGCTCCTCGAGCACCCGCAGCAGCTTGGTCTGGACCTTGGGGGAGACATCGCCGATCTCATCCAAGAAGAGTGTCCCACCATCCGCAGCCTCGAAGCGACCGATCCTGCCGGACACCGCGCCCGTGAAGGCCCCGCGCACGTGGCCGAACAGCTCACTCTCCAGCAGGCTCTCCGACAAGGCCGTGCAGCTCACCCGCACAAAGGGCTTGTCCCGGCGGGGGCTTAGCTCGTGGATCGCACGGGCCGCGACGCCCTTGCCCGAGCCGGTCTCGCCCTGGATGAGCACGGCGCTGTCCGACGGTCCCGCGGTGGCCAGCAGATCGTACAGCCGCTGCATGCTGGTGTGGCGGCCGATGTAGCCCTGGAAGTCGGCGGAACCCGCGCGCTCGGAGCTGACGCGCCGCAGCCGCGTGAGCTCCTCCTCGAGGCCTAGCACCTGGGTCATATCGGTGACGGTCTCGGCCCCGCCCGCGACCTGGCCCGCTTCGTCGTAGAACAACCGGGCATTCTTGACCACATGGACCCAGGTGCCGTCCTTACGACGGATGCGGCAGCGCTTGCCCTGGAGGCTGCATGCCTGCAGCAGCTCACAGGGGCGCCCCTGGTCGCCGTCGGGGCCCGGAGGCCGCGCGAAGCACCGGTCGCCCTCGAGCACCGAGCAGTGCCGCCCCACCACCTCGTCCAGGGCGTAGCCGGTGATGTAGGTCATCTGCCTGTTCCACGAGGTGATCCGGCACTCGGCGTCGATGAAGAAGACCCCGCTGGGGAGCAGATCCAGGGCCTGCTCCAGGCGCGCGCAGTCCGCCGCGTCGGCAGGCAGGCCAGGGATGTCGTGTTCGCTCATGGCTCGGTCCTCGGCTGGTGACCAGGCGCCCAGTCTAGACGCGTCGAGCGCGGCTGGCCAGCCGAGGACGCGCAGAGGGAGAGCTCCGCGGCGGATGCCGCAGCAAGACCCGGGCCAGCCGGAGGCTGGGGCAACGACCCAAGTCAGCGTAGGCTGTGATCCGGGATGAGGGCCAGGTGATCCCTGCCGAAGGGACGCTCCCCTTCGACCACGTCCCAGTCGATGCGCGCCACCGAACGCCGGGTGAACCCCAGACGGAGCCAGGGGTCCACCACAGCGGTCGCCGCAGGCCCGTCCGCCAGCCCCAGCACCACCTCGATGCGATCCAGCTGGGGGTCCGCCGCCATCACAGGCCTGGCCAGGGCGAAGACCACCCCGAGGGCATCGCCGATCCATGCGTCGGGCAGGCGAGGAGCCGGACCGAGCACTTCGGGCTCGAGCACCACCAGGGTGATCTGGAGCCGATCGCCGCTGCGGTCCGCCAGCGCCCGCACAGCGGTGCCATCCCCCAGTCGCGTGCGGTGCGCCATGCCCGGTCCGCGCTGATCGGCATCTCCCAGCACTCGCACCCACTCGGGAAGCTGGAAGGGCGCCAGCTCGGCCTGGAGCACCGCAGCCACCACCGCTGCGACCTGATCGCGCAGGGCGCCGTGCAGGCGATTGATGCGGTTGACCTGGAACAGCATGATCTGGGCACGGGTCAGGGGCGGCAGCCCAAGGGCGTCTCGGCCGTCGTGGCCGGCATCGAACAGCTTGGCCACCTCGCTGTCCAGCAGGGGTGGTGAGGCCGGCAGGGCGCCACGGACCGGCCCCAGCCGGAGCTGGTGGTAGTGGGCAGCACCGACCACGGCCACGTAGCGCCGCAGCACCCGCGCTGCGTCCTCGACGATGCGGGCGTACTCGGGGGAGACGAAGTTGTCCGGTTCGAACAGCGCCTGTTGAGCAGGAGGCTGGCCCAGCAGCTGCTGCGCGTCTCCCTCGGCTTCGCTCAGAGCCTGCTCTACCAGACGCGTGCACCACCGGGAGGCCTGGGCCCCGTCTGCGTCGCGCAGGGCGTGGGCCGCGTCGATGGCGCGCTCCAATGGCACGGAGTCTCCCATCCCCAGAGCCTCGTGGATGACCGCCTCGAGGCGCCCCCTGGCGGGCAGCCCCACCAGCACCAGGGCCTCCACCACACCATCAGGGGGCTCGTAGGCGCCGACGAGCTGCTCGAGGAGCTGGTCGGTCCATTGCTGCCGCAGCTGCTCGCACACACCGCGGACCGCCGGCTCCAGCCGCTCGGACTGCTGAAGATCGCGCATTGCAGCTTCGGGCTTGCCCACCAGGAAGCTCCGCCTGGCGCGCTCGAGGGTGGCCCGCCCCAGCAAGGCACGCAGCTGTGAATCGTCGCTCAGGGCCAGCGCCGCCTCGAGCTCGCGCACAGCGCTGTCCATGCGCAGAGAGGCCATGGCCTCTTCGCCCCGGGCGCGGCGCACTGCCGCCTCCATGGCGTCCACCCCCGCTCCAGGCAGCCTGTCCCGGGCCCGCTGCACCAGCGCGAGAGACTCGTCCAGGCGCCCGCGCGCCAGCTCCCTGCTGGCTTCGACCAGCAGCTTGTCGTGCAGCTCACGACGGGCGCGCCCGCCCGTGGGCGTGTCGCCATGACGATCCAGGAAGGCCCCCAACGCAGCGATGCTCGGCTTGCGGCCCAGGCGCACCCATGCCTCTTCCGCGAGCAGATCCCGACGCAGCATGGTGACCGCGTCGCGCCGCTCGCCCCCGGGGAACCACTCGAGGTAGGCATCGCACAGGCCCAGGCTGCGCTCCTCGGCCATGCGCTCAACCAGCAGATCCTCCGCGATGTCGAAGGCCTCCTGGGCGTAGGGGCGCAGCTCTGCGACCGCCAGCGCATCCCGCATGAAGGGGAAGTTGGCAGGTTCGCCCATCTCGCCCAAGGCGAGGATGCAGCGCCCCGCTGCAGAGCTCTTGCGCAGCACGGCGTCCTGGAGCCCCACGGCTGCGGGCAGCCCCATGTCCACGAGCACACCGTAGGCTTCCTGCCAGGTGGCGTCGTCCCTGCTCTCCAGCCCGCGGATCAGGCGGTCCAGCTTCCTGGGGTCCACCTCGGCCTGACCCGCGAGCTTCTGGACCTTGCCCGGGCTGTGCACGCCACAGCCCAGCGAGAGGGAGACGGCCATCAAGAGCGTAGGGAGCGGGCGCATGAGGGCGGAAGAATAGCACCCGATCTCCCATGCGCGCGTGAACGGGGATGGAAGCTCGAACGTTGAGTGTAAGGAACCCGAGCCCCTGCTCGTTGTCCAGCCGATTCCAGGAGGTCATCCATGCGACGTTCATTGCTCACCCTGGGCCTCGGCGGCGCGGCGGCGCTCGTCGCGCTGCTCGTCCCCGACCTGCAGGCGGCGCTGTCCCCCAGCCCTGTCACCGCCCCCACTCCGGCGGCACCCACGCCCGTGGACGCCTCCCCCCAGCCCACGGGGCCTTCGGGGAGCCTGATCTTCTCGGCGCGCCTGGACCAAGGCACCCTGCTGGCGGGCAGCGACGAAGACCGCTTCCTGGTCATCACCGTCGCCGCCCCGGAGGCCGAGGCAGGCCGCCGCATGCCGGTGGACGTGGCCGTGGTGATGGACACCTCCGGCTCCATGAGCGGCTGGCACAAGATCGACTACGCCCGCCTGGCCGCGCGGGAGCTGGTGGGTTCGCTGCAGCCGGGGGATCGGTTCAGCCTGGTCACCTTCAGCGACCGCGCCCGGGTGTTGCTGCCCTCCCAGGAGATCGGCGACGCCCGCGAGATCCTGGCCACCATCGACCGGATCCAGGAAGGTGGCGGCACCAACATGTACGGTGGCATCACCACCGGGCTCGAGCAGCTGCGCACCGGCGATCCGAGCTTCGTGAGGCGCCTGCTGCTGCTCTCGGATGGACACGCCAACGTCGGCATCTCCGACGCCGGCAGCCTGGCCAACCTGACCCGCCAGGCCTCGGTGGCCGACGTCAGCACCAGCACTATCGGGCTCGGCCTCGACTTCAACGAGGACATGCTGGCCGCCATGGCCGACGCGGGCGGCGGCTCCTACCACTTCGTGGACCAGGCGCCTCAACTGGCCGACATCTTCGGCGTCGAGCTGGACGCCATGACGCACACCGTGGCGCGGGACGTCACGGTCCGCATGGATCTGCCCCCCGGTGTCAGCGTGGTGGACACCTACGGCTACACCGACACCCAGGACGCGGGTGGGTGGCGCGTCTACCTGGGCGACATCACCGCCGGCCAGGAGCGCAAGATCGTCGTCAGGATCGACCACCCGGCAGCGGTCGAGGGCACCCTGCAGCTGGCGGACGTCACCCTGGACTACCAGGATCTGGACCTCGACCTGGACATCCACCGCGGCATCGCCCTGGACGCCCCCATCACCCGCAATGCCGCCAGGGCCCAGGCCAGCCTGGACCACGAGACCGCCATCAAGGCGACCCGAGCCCAGGCCGCAGCTCTGGCCGATCAGGCGGCCCGCGCCTTCGAGAACAACGATCGCACCAAGGCTACGGCCTCTCTGGTCCAGACCAGCAACATCCTGAGGCGGGCCTCGGAACAGCTCGCGGCGCCGGAGCTGCTGGACGACGAGCTGGACTACATGGTGGTCATGCCCGCCTACCAGACAGCCGAGCCGAGCAGCGACGAGGGCCTCCGCGCCGTCAAGTCCCAGAAGGAGGTCTCCCGTGGCTACGCACTCTGACGTCGCGATCCACCAAGGCCGCTTCGCCCTCACCACCGTCGCGCTCCCCACCCTGCCCCGCCGCATGCTCACCTGGTCCCTGTGGCAGACCGCTGCTCTGCTGGGCCTCGCCGCCCTGGGCCTGGGTGGGACCGCCTTCGCTCCCGCGCTGGCCGTGGGCATCGCCGCCTGCACCACCCGGCCGCGCCACCTGCCCTTCGCGGTGGTGGTGATCCCTGCCACGGTGCTGACCGTAGCCGCGGCTGTGGCCGTGGGCCTGCCCGCATGGTCCGCTGCCGGGTTGGCGGGCGGCCTGGCCGTCGCCTGGCTCAGCCTGGGCCGCCACCAGCCCTGGCGTCTGCTCAACACCGCCCTGGCCGGGGCCGTGTTCCTCCCCCTCGGTCTGCTCGCCCAGCACCACCTCGCCGCCCTGCTGCCCGCCGGGCTTGCCCTGCCCGTGACCACCATGGTGGCCTCCCTGCTCACGGCGATGGTGCTGGTGGTCATGGCTGTGGACTGGCGCCCCCTGGCCCGCATCCCCTCCCGCCGCCGCATCCGCTCCACCCTGGCCCCCCAGTACCAAGAGCCCTGCCTGCAGGCCTGGGAGCATGACCGGGTGGTCCGCAGCATGGCCCCCGATCGCGAAACTCGAGACGGGCTGGGCGAGGTCGCGGCGTGGGTCTACCGCCTCTCCCTGGGGCTGCAGGAGCAGGACTCCGAGCTCGGCCTGCTCTCCCAAGAGGACATCGGTGAGCGAGTGGAAGGCGCCCGCAAGGCCGTCTACGCCACCGACGACGCCTACACCCGGGACCGGCGCCAGGCCACCCTGCGCCACCTCGAGCGCATGGAGCAGCACCGGGACGCCCTGGCCCTCGAGCGGCAGCGCACCGAGAGCCTGGTGGACTACGCCCTGGCCACCCTGGCCGAGGCGCGGGCCGGCCTGGCCTTCTCCCGGCGCGGCACCGGCGGCCCAGCCCCCGAAGGCATCGACCAGGTCCTGCAGCGGCTGCGCACCCACGCTACGGACGAGGCCGCACGCCGAGACACGGTCAGGGAGCTCGAGGTGGCCAGCGCCTAGGGCGCTCGCCCGTCGTTCACAAGGCCTTGGTCAAGCGCTGAGCGTGCTCGATGAGCTGGGCGGAAGGCGTGTCGGGAGCCCCGACCCAGGTGCGGCGACGGAGGCCGCGCTTGGCGCGCACCAGGACCTTGTGCGGACCGACACCAGCGCGCCACTGCAGGATGAGCTGGGCGCCGTCGCGCTCACCTCGAGCCTCCAGCCGCGCCTTCCAGCCGCGCCGCTCCCGCAGGCCCAAGGAGCCTGCCACCTGCTCGAGGGCAGGCTGGTAACGACGCCGTAGCCAGTGTTGCCACAGCTGGTTCTTGAGCACGAGAATCCAGGCGATGACCAGCAGCAGCAACGCGCCGGCCAGCTCGCTCAGGAGCATGCTCTCATCGATCCACGAGCTCACCCCTCGAGATCCACGCTCCCTCCTTCTCGAGCCAGGCGTACCACCGGGTCCTTGCTGTCGGCCCACCGCGCAGCGAGTGCGTCGAGCTGTTCGTCGCTGGCCTCGGGTGCGTGGTGGAACAGGTAGAGCAAGGGGACGCCGGCGGCTCGCGCCAGCGCCACCGCGTACTCGGGGTAGGAGTGACCCCAGCCCATGCGCTCGAGGTACGCTTCCCGGGTGAACATGGTGTCGAACACCAACAAGTCGAGTCCGCGCAGGGCGGCGATGATGCGCTCCTCGGCCGCCGTGGGGGGCTGGCCGACGGCCACGCCTTCGTCTGGCTTGGCGAAGGGGGCGGTGTCGGTGAAGTAGGCCAAGGCTTTGTCGCCGTGCTCGACGCGATATCCACAGGCCCCACCCGGATGATTCAGGGGCACGGCTCGCACCCGATAGGGGCCCACCTGGCGGGTGAGCCCGGGCACAAGGGAGGTGTAGCGCACGGGCGCCGGGATGTCCGGGAGCCGCAGCGGATGGAAGATCCCGTTGAGGAACTCCATGAGCAACCCGCGCGCTTCCGCCACCTCTTGGCCGGGCAGCAGGACCTCGACGTCGAAGGACGGCGCGTAGATGGGCGCGAAGAAGGGGAAGCCCAGGGTGTGATCGATGTGGAAGTGGGTGAAGCCCAGGATCAACTTGCGCGAAGGCTGGCCCAGCAGGTGGAGCCCCAGCGCGCGGGCGCCGGTGCCACAGTCGAGCACCATGGTGGGCGCACCGGGCGCGCTGATCTCGACACAGGAGGAGTTGCCGCCGTAGGCCAGCGTAGAGGCACCCGGTACCGGGATGGAGCCACGCACACCCCAGAAGGTCAGCCTCACCTGCCCACCCCTGACCGGCGAACGCGCACGACTGGGGCTTGCGGTGGGCTGGCGTTCATGGTGGGTCCCCTTGGGCGCTGGGCCTAGAAATAGTAGCGGGCACCGATCTGTCCGTCCATAGACCAGCCGAGGTACTCGTACACGTAGATGGTGGGGGCCATCTCGATGAAGAGGTCCACCGGCAGCGTGGGCACCAACACCGTGGCACCGAGCACCACGCGAGGCCCGATCAGGAGCTGCCCGCCGGGCACCGACCAGAGGATGTCGGTCTTGACTCCACCACCGGCGTAGACAGGCAGCGCGTAGTCATCGCCTTCGACGTTGATGGGCCGGAAGTGCACCAGGAAGTCGGCGGTGGCCGACAGATCCTTGAAGTCGCCCCACCCGCCCCCGAAGGAGAACTGCACGGCGTTGTCGGTGCCAAGCCAGAGCTTGCCGGTGACGCCAGTGGGGGTGCCGAGACAGCCCCCCAGGCCAAAGTCACCACCGAGCCGCTCGCGTGTGGTGGTAGCACCGGAGAAGGACCCATCGATGGGCACCTGAGCGAAGGCGACCTGGGATGGGAGCAGCAGGGCGAACAGGAGCGCGCTTGAGATCATGACCGAGCCCTGTACGAGCGAGTGGAGCGAAGGGTCGGAAGGATGGCGCGCGGTATAGGATTCGAACCTATGACCTTTGGTTCCGGAGACCAACGCTCTATCCAGCTGAGCTAACCGCGCACCGAACGGCCAGGTGCCTCCACCCGAACCGCCAAGCCACATACGCTGCGTCCAGAGCCTTGTCAACCGTCCAGGGCGACCATGCGCTCGCCGACCCAGGACCGGATGGACGGCACCGTGGCGTCTCCCCAGTCGGAGGTGGAGCGCGCCTGGGCGAAGCGCTGGAAGAAGGCCGCCACCAAGCTGTGCAGCTCCTCGTAGAGGAACATGCGGTCGTACAGAGCCTCCTCACCGTCGCCGGTGACCACCTGAGGCAAGGACACCTGGGCCAGGTCCAGGTTGGGTGCCTTGAGGGTGACCGAGAACTCGCGCTCTTCGCGGCGGATGCACAGCCGCAGCTCGCGCAGCACCTTGCCGCCGGCGATGGCCGCCCGGGCCTCGGGGGACTCGGCGGGGTTTTCGCCCGTGATCACCGCCGCTGCCCGGCCCTCGTCCGGGGTGCGGAAGGCCAGACGGTCGTCGACCCAGAAGTCCACGACGCCCAACTCTTCGCCCAGGTCCGCGCGGCAGCCGCTGCTCGCGGCGGACCACCACAGCCAGAGCAGGAACTCGGCGGCCAGGTGGGGCAACATCGGGGTGGCCTCGTGGAAGCCTGCCATCGGATCGTAGCCGCTCATCAGCTCCCCTCCGGGCGATAGTCCATACCGCCAGTGGTCAACAGCGCCTCGGCCAGCGTCGCGTCGCTGCCCAGCAGATCCAGGGGCGCCTCGGGCTGGGGCTGCAACCCGAAGGTCTCGAAGAACAGCTTGATGAAGCGCTCGTTGGCCCTGTCGCTCAGGTTGTGGAAGAGCAGCCAGCCGTCGGTGACATTCCAGATGACCTCGTGTACCGACACCCTGGGGAGGGTGCGCTGGAGCAGCTCGAACTCCAGCAGCTCCTTGAGCTCTCCCCGCACCGAGGCGGGACAGCGCTGCCGCTGCTGCTCCTGACACCAGGCAGCGACGCGCTTCTCGAGGTGGGCCCGAAACAGCTTGGCCGGCACCACCCGCTTGTCCACCCGCAGGGAGAAGATCGCGTAGCGATCGTACAGCCAGCTGTTCAGGTCTTCGAAGCCCGTGTCCAGCAGGTTGTGGATCTCGACCCAGCCCGCCAGCTCCTCGCCCGGCGTGGGGCTGGACTTGTCCTGGAAGGCGTAGCTCCGCAAGGCGTCGGCGTAGCTGTCACGGAAGCCGTCCGGGACGTCGCCATCGACCCGATAGCGCCTGACTGTCAACGCACCGCTAAGAATTCCCATGCTGTGTCCTCGCCTGCCGCCGATCCTTGGCGAATAGAACCGAAGCACGACTATAGTGCTCCGGCCCGAGCGGCCAACCTCTCACGCCGAGTAGCCAGCATGCCCAAGGCCAGCGTCCTCGTCCTCCTCGCAGCCACCATCACCCTCGGCTGCAGGCCCCCCGGAGTGGACGGCACCAAGGGTCCGAGCGACCTCCAGGAAGACACCGCCCCCACCGACGACACCGGCCGGCAGCCAAACCCGGACGACGAACCCCCGGTGGCCGTGGTCGCGATGCCCGCCAGCGCCCGCGTGGGCCAGGCGGTCAGCCTCGACGGCTCCGGGTCCAGCGACCCGCAAGGCTACGAACTCACCGACTACGCCTGGTCTTGCAGCGACGGCAGCACGGCCAGCGGCCAGGTGGCGGAGCTGGTCTTCGACACTCCCGCCAGCCTCGAGTGCAGCCTCGAGGTCACATCGGCCTCGGGCCTGTCCGCCCAGGCCAGCGCCCCCCTCGAGGTCATGGATCAGAGCACCGCCGAGTGGACCTTCATGGTGTTCGTCGCGGGCGACAACAACCTCGAGGACGCCGCGCTGGGCGACGTCAACGAGATGGAGCGGGTGGGCTCCACCGACCAGGTCAACATCCTGGTCCAGCTGGACCGCTCCCGCAGCTACACCAGCGCCGACGGCGACTGGAGCGGAAGCCGCCGCTACCGCATCGAGCAGGACAGCAGCACCAACTCCATCGGCTCCACGGTGCTCGAGGATCTCGGCAGCACCGACTCGGGCGACCCCGACACCCTGGCCGAGTTCGCCACCTGGGGCATCCAGAACTACCCCGCCGAGCGCTACGCCCTGGTCATCTGGAACCACGGCTGGGGCTGGGACCTCACCATCGCCGGCGGGACCAAGGGTGTGGCCTCCGACGACGGCACCGGCAACGACATCTCCGTCGCTCGGGGTGAGCTGGCCGAGGCCCTGGCCACCGTCACCGGCGCCATCGGCGCCCCCCTGGACCTGCTGGGCATGGACGCCTGCCTGATGGGTTCCTGGGAGGTCGGCTACGCCGCCGCTCCCTACGCCGACACCTACGTGGCCTCCCAGGCATCCGAAGGCTTGGACGGCTGGGCCTATGACACCGCCATGGCCGATCTGATCGCCGACCCCACCATGAGCGCCGCCACCCTTGGCGGCTTCATCGCCCAGCGCTTCAACGAGAGCCACGACTCCACCCAGTCGGTCGTAGACCTCACCGTGGCCGCGGAGCTAGCCGCCGCACTGGATGAGCTGGCCCTGGCCATGATGAACACCGGTCAGCCCAGCGACCTGCTGGACGACGGCGCCGACAGGGCCCAGGACTTCGAGCACGGCTGGGGCCAGGACCACGACCTGGGTGACTTCCTGGACGAGCTCGAAGACTCCAGCGCGGCCGACGATGCTGTCCTCTCGGCCATCGAGCTGGTGCGCGAGGTGTACGGGCGCAGCGTCCTGGCCAACTACACCTGGGGCAACGACGTGCGGGACGCCACGGGCATCTCCATCTACACCCCCACCTATGGGCGGGTGGACTCCGACTACACCCGCGGCACCTGGGCCGACGAGACCCTCTGGGACGACTTCCTGGACCAGGCGCGCAGCGGAAACTAGGCCGCTAGTCCACGCTGATGTCGGTCAGGGCGTGCCGCATCAGCACCACCTCGCCCTCTCCGCGCACGGTCAGGGCGATCTCGTAGCGGCTGAACCACGCGATGACGCCCTGGACCCGATCGCCCTCGACCGAGGTGGCGACGAGCCGAGCACCGGCCTCGAGCCACGGGAAGAGGATCTTGTCGGGACAGTGATACCGGTCCTGGATGCGGAACAAGGGCTCGGCCACCACGCCGCGGTAGGCCTTGTCCTGGGAGATGGCTCGCCGCGCAGCCTTGCGGTCGTCGGCACTGAAGACCATCTTCACCGTGAGCTTGTGAATGGTCTCGGGCTCACCCTGCGTCTCGCCGCCTTTGGCGTCCTGGACCTGCAGCTCGAAGCGATCGGAGCTCAGGACCTTGAGCTGACGCTGCTGCCGGCCGAGCAATGCGAAGGTGTAGGGCTCATCGACGCCGATGGCCTGGTCGAAGACCGAGCGAGCGCCCACCTCGGCCCGGTACTCGTGGCGCCTGCGCTTGGCCAGGAAGGCGTTGAGGTCAGCCTGGCCCAGCACCACCTGGACGGCCAGGGAGTGCGGGATATCATGCGTCGCCACCAGCTTCTCGGCGCGTTCCTGACGCGCCATCTCCTGGAGGACCTCGTTCAGCTCCCGCTGGCCGGCCACCACCTGCTGGGCGTGCCGCCGGGGGATGCCCATCTCGATCAGCTCGTTCAGCCGGTTGCGCGACGGACGCTGCACACGACCCGTCGGGCGCGAGCCGCTGCTGTGGCGCTGCGAAGATACCCTGGATTTCGGATCGAACGGCATGCTGGACTCCTTCCCCGTCCCCAACCCCCGGACACTAACGGGGGCTTCCCTCCGGGGCCAACAGGCTTCCCGAGCATCGGTGAAGCCTGCCCTTCACCCGGATAGGTCTGCAGCGATGACACCCTCTCCTCCCTATTTTTCGCTCTGTGCCCCCCTCCTCTGCGCGCTGCTGGTCGCGGCCTCGTTGGGCGGTTGCCCCAAGCCCGCCCTCATCGAGCCCAGCGCCGAGCCAGAGCTCACCCGGCAGAACACCCCAGCCCTCAGCGCGGTCCGCGTTGCGGCCCGGCGCGAGCTGAGCGGGCTTCAGGCCGTGGCCTGCGGCGTGGAGCGCTGCATCCTGGCGGATGCCGAGCAGCTCGTGCCCTTCGACCCCGTCACCCTGGAGCCCGTAGGCATCCCCGCGGTCCACGGCATGCTCGCGGTCTCCCGCATCGTACCCCGAGACGGCGAGCTGCTCGTCGAGGGAAGCTGCGAGCTAGGCCCCTGCAGCCTGACCTACCAGGGCGATGGCTCCATCCAGGCCACCTTCCCCATCGTCGGTGACGGGCCCAACCCCATGGAGGCCATCCTGGCGCCCGAGGAGCCCCCTGCCCCTCCCGCCGCCGAGAATCCAGCGCTGGCGGAGCGCGCACACTGGGCCGGGCTGATGGACGCGGGCCGACGCCTTCCCTTCCAGCGTCGCGTCCCCGTGGTGGGCGGCATGGTCACCTACCAGCGCGAGCTGGGCGGAGGCTCCGGAAAGCTGGCGCGTATCGGCGGCGGCTTCCGCAGCATCGACGCCCCAGGCACCCCGCACACCGTCAGCTGCGAAGGCTGGCTGGCCACCCACCCCAGCGGCCTCGAGGTCTACCTGCTGCTGTGGCCCGAGGCCAAGCTGCGGTCCTACGACGCCCGGACCATGAGTCCCCACTGGTCCGTCGAGCTCCCAGGTCCAGCACAGGGGCTGTTCGTGGATCCTGCGGGCCGCTTCACCCTGCTCTCACTCACCGGCCCCCCAGACGAAGACCGACTCACGGACTACCCGCCCCCGCCCCTGATCGCAGACGCCTCGGGCGATCTACTGGCGGGCGCAGCGGCGCTGCCCGATGACCGTCCCACGGCTCTGGGCGTCCTGTTGGTGGACCTGGCGGCCCGGCACATCGCCGTCCAGGCCAGCGGCGCGTTTCGCGGTTGGCTGACCACCCCGGATGGCGCCCACCTGCTGGTCACAGAGTCCGAGCTGCTGCGTCTCGAGCCCCGCTGACACTCAGTCCAGCTCCACCAGCAGCACCCGGCCGTCGCCCCAGCTGTTCAGCCCATCGCTGGGCAGCCCCACCGCCAGCTGACCACCGTGGCTGTGGAGCGCAGGTGGGCGGGAGGGGGCCGCGCGGTCGATGGCCAGGACCGTGCCTTCTTCGAGGGGAACCAGCCGCAACCTCGCGGGGGTGAGCCAGGTGTTGTACACCCCAGCTGCGTGGGTGGCGCAGAGCCGCCGGCCCAGGTGGTCGCCCTCGAGACCCTCGATGCAGCGCCCTTCCTCGGAGCAGACCACCCCGGTGGCGGTCGGCTGGTCCAGCTGGGGGTCCCCCCACCAGGCCACGCCGTCGACCTCCACCAGCGCGCCTCCTGGTCCGGCCTGTGCGAGATACTCGACGCGGCCATCGCCGGGGTCCCAGGCTGAGACCTCGCAGAGTTCCCCGTCGCACGCCAGCAGGAGCAGCCTCTCGAAGCCCACGGCCAGCTGCTGGACCCCGGGCAGCTGGAGCCGGGCCTGCAGGGCGCCGTGGGAATCCCAGAGCTGAACGGCGCTGTTCGTGGCCGCCGCGACACGGGGACCATCCGCCATCTCACCCGCAGCGAAGACCACCGCTCCGGGTGTCTCCCAGCGCTGCTCGGCGGCCAGGCCTCCCACCGCGAAGACGCCGACGGAAGCCTGCGCAGCGAAAGGTTCGCCCGCAGTCCACCACACCCAGCGTCCCAGATCACCCCACCCCTGGCTGACCGAGGAGGGGCCCAGCTGCCAGGCTTGGCCGAGCCCTGGCGCCCCCGCCAGCAGCGCTCCGTCGTCGAGCGCGACCGATGCGCCGAGGGCGGCCCCGTCGGCGCCACGAAAGCTGACCGCGGCAAGCTCTCCGGGCACCACCAGCTCTCCAGGCAGCAGATCCGAAGCGCAGGCCACTCCCAGCAGGGGGAGCATCCACGCCCACGCGCCAGCCCGCCGGGCAGGACCCGTGGCGTCTCGGTGGGAGCGGAGCGAAGCGGCGTTCACGGCAGCTCGGAAGGGTCCAGCTTCTCGATGTGCTCGCCAACCGCCAGCATCAACTGCCCCATGCTCCCCGCGCTCGCGCGGGCCAGCGCCTTGGATCGACGCTCCTGGACCGCGGCGACCACGTCTGCGTGCAAGCCCACATCATCCCAGACCACCACCAGCTGGGCCCAGGCCAGATCATCGTCGAGGCTACCCCGCAGGGCAGGCAGCGACCCACCGCGGCAGCGCAGCTGGACACGGCGATCCATGCCGGCCTCGATCCAGGCATGGTGCCAACGGCGCCCCCCATACATCAGCACGCGGGTGATGCCGCTGAGCAGACAAGCGTCGGAGAACAGGCGGTGGACCCTCGGCAGATCGGCGCCCCCGCAGAGCTCGCAGCGCTCGGGCGGTACGCGGACCGTCTCGACGCCCTGCGGGATCCCGCAGGACTCGCGCTGACAGCACAGGCTCAGGCGCTCTGAGATCACACGAAGCAGGCGCTCGCCATCCAGGGCCCGAATCATGGGCAGCGAGCTGTCCAGCAGGTGGGCCTCGAGCAGGGCGCGCAGGGCAAAGCCGGCCTCGTCCAGCCCCCGGAGCCCGCGCTGCTGAAGCAGCGTGAGCAGACTGGAACCAGAGTCTTGGGGATCGCCAGCAGCCGCAAGGCGCGTGCCGAGAGCCTGCAGCTCATCGCGCTCCACCCGCAGCTGTTCCACCAGCGCATGGGCCTGGCGATGTTCTGTGCTGAGGGCCGCGACGCGGCCCTCGAGGGCGCGGACCCGCGCCTCGAGCTCCAGGCCGCGGGCCACGGCCTGGGCCAGCGGACCGTCTTGGACGGGGGCGACGGGGGGCGGAGCCTCGACCCCGTTCTGCTCGATTGCGACGGGAGCGACGATGGTGGGCTCGGCCACCATGGCCTCAGGCTCCGGGGCCGGTCCAGGAGCCGGGGCCGGTCCAGGAGCCGGGGCCGGAACCGAGGCCACCTTGGCTGGCGCATGCGCCGCCTTGCCACGACCCTTGCTCTCCTTGCGCTTGCGGCTGGGAGCCGAGGCGGCCGAACGGACGTCCAGGGGTTGCACCCCTGCCGCGCTCATGGCCTTGGCGAAGAGATCTTCCTCGTTCATGCCGCCGCCGGGACTCGCCTCCCGCGCCGGCGACGGCCCCAGACGGGTGCGCACCTGCTGCGCCAGATCCTCGCCGACCTGTTGGTTGAAGCGAGTATATCGAAACTGGCCCAGCTCGATGAGCACGCGCAGCACCTCACGCGGCGCCACCTCACACTGGGTAGCCAACGCATCGATGCGGATCTGCCGTGCCATGGGACGCTCCGGAGGAAGGATCAGCACCCCTATCCCGCCGACGAGTCCGTCGGCCCAGGGAGCGCGGCATGGGGTGATCCTCGAAGGGCTACAAGACCACCAGGCGCAACAACAGCTCCTGGGCGTGCACCATGGGGTACAGCCGGCTGGTGACGACGATGCCGGTAGAGGGCGCACGCACCTCTTCGAGGGTGGCTCCGCCCACGGGAGCGACCACCCGGCCCAACAAGTGGCCCGAGGTGACGTGGTCCCCCACGCTGACCTCCGGCACGAAGAATCCGCCGGTGCCGCAGCGCAGCACCACCACCTGCTCGTCGGTGACCTCCGCGAGCACCGGGCACGGCGCGGGAGGCCGTGTCATGCCCATGGAGCCCATCAGGCGGCGCAGGCCCAAGGCGATGGTGGCCCCGACGGCCTTGTCCAGGGTGGCTCCGCGCCCCCCTGTGACCCGGAACGCCTGGCAGCCCGCCGCGCGCCAGCAGTCCACCAGCTGGGCTGTCTCGCCCGTGCGGGGTTGACGGCGCCACACCAGGGGCAGCCCCATGGCGCGGGCGAGATCGAGCTCGTCGCCTTTGGCACTCAGGCGCACCTGGGGCATCTCATCGACCAGGATGGAGCCAGAGTGCAGGTCGACGCAGACATCTCCGCAGCTCGCCTGGAACAGGGCATGGGCCACCCGCTGCATGGCCGTGCCATCGGGGTCGCCAGGGAAGGTGTGGTTGAGGTCCTGATCGTCGAAGGGACCCAGCTTCCTGCCCTCTTCGATGCCGAAGGCGTTGGCCATGGGGATCAAGTCCACCGTGCCGGAGGGCGCCTGGGCCCGCAGCGCACTGGCCAGCAGGTTCAGCGCGTACACGGAGTTCAGCTCGTTGCCATGCAGGCCACCCACGACCACCAGACGGGGACTGCCGCGACCAAAGCGCAGCCGCTGCAGTCGATAGGTGCCCCGGAAGGGAACCTCGATGGTGTAGATGTCTTCGACCACGTTGACCTCAGCTGTCAGCCACGACACGCGCCACGAGGCTGCCGGGGTGAACGGAGGGCTGCTCGCGAATGGCGAGCACCATGCCCGCCACCGGAGCTTCGACCCGCTGCAGCACCCGCGCGTGGACAGGATCGACCACGGTGCCCAGCTGATCAGAGCGAGCGACGATAGCGCCAGCCTCGACCGACGGCATGAACACGCCCCCGAGCTCGGTGCGGACGCGTAGGACCTCCTCGTCGGTCACAACCCGCGGACGCTGGATAGCGGCCCAGTGGACAGGCACGGCCTGCTCACTCACGACCCCCAGGGACGCCAGCACGTTCATGACCCCAACCGTCAACTCCTCGGACACGCCCTCGCTGAGCCGATTTCCCGCGCCGCCCTCGAGCACCAGGACGTTGTCGAACTGGGCCGCGAAGGTGGTAGGTGCCATGGAGCCTGGGGTGCGCACCCAGACCACTTCGACGTTGGCTTGGCCGGCCAGCGCCGCCGCGACCTCGCCCCCTTGGCGCACGTGGGCCTGGCAGAGCTCCCTGAACGCCCTGTAGGCGCCCCTCACCTCGATCACCACATCGGCCTCGTGCACATGCCGCACCAGCTCGAAGGCCACCCGGTCCGGAGGATGACCGTGCTCGCGGCCTGGGAAGCGGCGGTTGAGATCGACGTCGAAGAACGGCCAGCGCTGCACCTCGGCGTAGGAAGCCAGGGGATTGGCGCAGGGGTAGATGTCCACACAACCAGCGATGCTCGGGAGCTGCCTGAGTAGCCGGGTGACCTCGTAGAGCACGCGCACACCCTCGGGCGTGTCACCCCGGATGCCGGCGACCAGGGCAACCGTAGGACCCTCGGTTCCCTGGAATCGGCGCCGAACCACCTGCACCTCGTTGTGGGTGGGTAGCTCGATGCGGCAGATGGCGGCCTGACTCTCGATCACGTCTCGAGTGTACCCTCACCATCGTCGGGAGGCGAGCCCTGGGATGCAGCTCGATCGCTGCGGCCCCGAGGCGAGGCCGCTGACGACGCCCAACGAGCGCAGGGCAGGCTGAGCTCGAACACCGCACCGCCACTGGGGTGGTTGGCGGCGCGGAGCTTGCCCCCGATGCTCTGGACGATGGACTGGCTGGTTGCAAGCCCAAGGCCGACACCGCTACCCGGCGGCTTGGTGGTGAAGAAGGGCTCGAAGAGGTGCTCCATCACCTGGTCGGACAGACCAGGGCCGTCGTCGTGTACGCGCAACACCACCAGGTCACCCTCGCGCTGCGCCTGGATCTCCAGGCGCCCAGTGCCCTGCATGGCGTCTGAGGCATTCAGCAGCAGGTTCACCAGCACCTGGTGCAGCTTGCCAGGCTGGATCGCGACCATGGGCAGATCTGGCTCGAGGAGGCTCTCGACCTCGAGGTCCCGGAAGCCAGGCTGATAGCCCAGGGTGGACAGGGTCTCTCGCAGCGTGTGCTCTACCGTGGCCTCGCCCTGACCTTCCTGGGAGGGACGCGCGTAGTCGATCAGGTCCCTTAGGATCAGGTCGATGCGCTCGAGCTCGCGCCCCGTGCGCTCCAAGAGGTCCTCGGCGAGGTCCGCGGAGCCCTCGCCCCCCGAGGCCCACTCGGCCTGAAGCAGATCGACGTAGCCCACCACGGCGGCCAGAGGGTTGCCCACCTCGTGGGCGATGCCCGCGGCGAGCTGGCCCACGCTGGCCAGGCGCGCCGTGCGGATGAGATCCTCCTGGGCCTGGGCCAAGGCACGGTTGGCCTCTTCGAGGTGCTCGACCTGCTCGTTGGTGCGCTGCCGATAGCTCTGCAGGGACGCCGCGAGGTAGTTGAGGGACTCGGTGAGAGCGACCAGCTCGGCGGAGGCGTCCACATCGACCCTGTGCTCGAAGTCGCCGGCCGCGATCTGGGCCGTCCCCAAGCGCAGCTGCTGGATGGGCACGACCAGGCGGCGCCGCAGCAATACATAGCCGGCGAGGGTGATGACCAGGCCCGTGGAGAGCAGGTACACCAGCAGGAACAAGGGGCGTGACTCGAGCAGCGAGCCACCGCTGAGGGGCATCACCACCCTGAGAGCGGCCACGGGCGGCCCGACCGGCGAGACCGGCCAGGTGACCACCGCGAGCGGGCGCGCGCTGAGCCTGTCCTCGATGCCCACATGAGGTTTTCGGCTGAAGAACGCAGTGCGAAAGCCAACGTCCAGGGTGCGAGGTGGCTTGCCCCGGATGGACGCGAGGGGCTGAAGCCCCTGATCCACCAGATAGAGCTCCACCACGTCGAGGTCCTCCACCTCGAAGCGCCCGAGCACCTGACGGTAGCGTGGTGCGTCCGGGCTTGCGCGGGCTTCGGACTCGAGCGCCATGGCTACGTAGGAGGTCAGCTGCTCGGCCATGGCGACCCTGCCGTCCTGCTGCACCTGGCGCATGATGAGCCAGAACAACCCCGCATTGAGCACCAGCGCAGCCAAGGTGACCAAGGCCAGGGTGAGGGCCACATCGGCCCACAGTGCCGGGCGACGGGCCGCAGGCTTGGAGATCGGAGCGGGCTCGGACTCGGACCCCATGGAATCAGCCTAGCTGACGATAGAGGCCCACCACCACCCCAGCCAGCTCCAGCTGGGACGACCGCGCGAGCACGATGGGCTCGAGGCGCGCATTGGCAGGCTCGAGCACGACCATGTCGCCACGCCGTCGGAAGGTCTTGACCGTGGCCTCGCCGTCGACCACGGCGACGACCACGTCACCATCCCGCGCGGAATCGCGGCGTTGCACGAAGACCAGATCGTCTTCGAAGATGCCCGCATCCACCATGGAGTCGCCACGAACCCGGAGTGCGAACACCTGAGTGGAGGGACACAGGGCGCTATCGAGGCGGATGGTCTCGTCGGGCATGGAGTCGGCCATGGCCGGAAGACCCGCGGCCACCTGGCCGAGCACCGGGACACAGACGACCTCGCCCGCCTGATCGGGCAGCGCCTTGGAAGTGAGCCGAATGGCCCGCGCCGGCGCGCCACGGCTCACGCGCTCGAGGAGCCCTTTTTCCTCGAGGCAACGCAGCTGGTAGGCCACCCCGTTGGTGGACCGGAAGCCCAGCGCGGCGGCCATCTCGCGGTAGGAGGGCGGGTAGCCCTGTTCCTCGATGTAGCTGCGCAGAAAGTCCAGGAGCGCCTGCTGGCTGCCAGAGAGCTCGACCATGGTGTTCCCCTCTGCAGAAGGTGACTTCGAGGTACTGAAAGCACATTTGAACATCTGTTCTATCACCAAATGGCGCAGCCAACCAGCCCACGCTCGCCTTTCGGCTTGACGTTCAGCGCAGATGGAGAGAAATTGGTTCAACCACTTTGACTGGTTGAACCAATCCCAATGCCCAGCAAGAACTCCACCGCACGCCTGGCCGAGGTCATCTTCCAAGACCTCAGGCGGGAGATCATCCGCGGCAGCCTCGCCGCGGGCCAGCGCTTGCCCGCCGAGCGCCTGCTCGCCGAAGGCTACGCCGCCAACCGAAACACCGTCCGTGAAGCCATCCGCAAGCTGGAGCAGGCCCGCCTGGTCACCGTGCGCCACGGCCAGGGGGTCACCGTCTGCGACTTCCGCCAGACAGCCACCATCGACATCCTGGCCCCGTTCCTCGAGAGCTGCCTCGATCCCACGGAGCGCACCGCGGTGATGCTCGATCTGCTGGCCGCCCGCAACGAGGTGGTCGGCTACGCAGTGGACCTCGCGGTCCGCCGGCGGGGCCCAGAACACCAAGCGCGCCTGGTGGAGCTGGCCGAGCAGCTCGTCACTCACTTCGATGCGCGAGACGCAATGGCCGTCGCTCTGCTGACCCAGACCTGGCTCGAGGCGCTCATCGACGCAGCCCGGTCGCTGCCCATGCGCTGGTTGGCCAACCCCTTCCTCGAGCTGCACCAGGGCCTGATCTCGCGCTTCCCGAGCATGTGCGTGCTCGAGCCCGGGCTGCCTCGCTACCTCGAGGACTTCCTCGGCGCCCTTCAGCGCGACGACGCCGCCACCTGCCGACGCCTGACACACGCCTACTTCCAACGTGTGGATCTACTGCTCCTCGGGCGCATCGGCAGCACCTCGATGCTCAGCGAACACAGCCCTGCCCCAGCGTTCAGACCGTCGCCAATATCCGCGCCCAAGCCGCCCACGGAGTGACCATGCCTCCCACTGCCCACGACCCCACCTCGTCCCTCGCCATCCCGCCACCACCGCCAGTGGTGGAGCCGCCGCCGCTGGTGGTCGCAGGACGCGAGCCAGGGGACGGGTGGCAGTTGGCGGATCCGCAGCCCATGGGGCCCGCGACGCGCAGAGCGCTGCAAGGGATCATCCGTGGGCTCTGCCCGCGCCCCCCAGCACCGTGGTCCGAGGATCTCGCTCAACGAATCGAGCTCGGCGTGCGGGTCTTCCTTCGCTACATGCCGCCCGTGATGGGCGTCGGCTTCGGCCCCATGCTCCTTCTGCTGGATTGGGCGCCGGTGTGGCGACTCAGGGGACTCCAGCCCCTCCACCGCTGGGAGCGGGAGCCCGCTGCCCAGCTTCTCCAGGCCCTCTCCGCCAGCCGGCTCAAGCCCGTGAGGCTCATGATCATGGCCGTCAGAGCGGCAGTGCTGTCGAACTACTACGACCAGCCAGAGGTGCACGAGGCCATGAACTACCACCCCATGCCCTTCCTGCAGGATCGAGCCGACCTGCGACGAAGGCTCCTGGAGGGTCAACCCGCCCAGGCCGAAGACCTCATCGGCCCCTATGCAGAGGTGCTGCGATGATCCTCGCCCACAATGACTACCAGCTGGACCAACAGCTTGACGCAGACGTCGTCATCGTCGGAACCGGCGCCGGCGGCGCGCCCCTTGGTGCCGTGCTCGCAGAGGCCGGCCTTGACGTGCTCTTTGTCGAAGAGGGCGGCTACCACCCCACCACCAGCTTCAACCCCTATGGCACCGAGAGCATCGGCCGCCTGATGCGGGACGGCGGCACCACGACCATCCAGGGCCGGCCGCTGATCCCCTATGTCGAGGGTCGCTGTGTGGGTGGAAGCACCGTGGTCAACGGGGGCATGTCTTGGCGCACCCCAGAGCGGATCCTCCAGGAATGGCAGCAGCTCACCGGAGCACCGGAGTTGGGCCCTGCCGGGCTGGAGCCCTACTTCTCGCGCGTTCAGCACGACACGGCCATGGCAGCGCAGCTCGAGGTCTCCCTGGGCGATGACAACCGCATCATGGAGGCTGGTGCGCGAAAGATGGGTTGGCTCCACGAGAAGAACACCCGAGGCCAGTACCTCTGTGTCGGATGCAACAACTGCGTCATGGGGTGCCCGACCGGAGCCAAGTCCTCCACGTTGGTCACCTACATTCCACGCGCCCGCTGCGCCGGCGCCCGCTGCGCCACCGAGCTCAGGGTGGAACGGCTCATACTGGAAGGCGGCCGCTGTGTCGGCGTGCAGGGCCGGGCAATCAACCCACGCACCCGGCAGCGCGACAAGCTGGTCACCGTCCGGTCCAAGGCCACCGTCATCGCATGCGGTGCGGTGCAGACCCCTCACCTCTTGCTGCAACACGGCCTGGGCCGCCCCAGTGGCCAGCTCGGGCGGAACTTCCTGTGCCATCCCAACGCGAAAGTCCTGGCGATCTATCCCTTCGATGTGAAGGGGTGGCAGGGTGTCTCGCAGTGGGGCCAGGTCAGGGCCTTCCGCGACGAAGGCGTGCTCTTTGCAGAGAACATGATCCCACCATCAGCGATCGCCGCGCTGCAGCCGGTGCACGCCCAGCCCCTCTGGGAGATGATGCATCGCTACAACCAGATGGTGCTGGGCGGTGTGTTGGTGGAGGACTCCACTACGGGCAGAGTGCTACGCGGCCCACTGGACATGGCCATACCCCGCTACCAGATCACCCCCTACGATATTCATCGATTCATCTCTGGCGTAGAGCGCATGGCGCGCATGCACTTCGAGATGGGTGCGGAGCGCGTGGTGCTTCCCTTCGCTCGACGCCACTTCGCCACCAGTGTGGACGATCTGGCGAACCTCGACCAGGTGGTGCGACATCCTGATGATCTGGACCTGTTCACGGTCCACCTGATGGGCACCGCGCGAATGGGCACAAAGCCCAGGGAATCTGTGGTGGACCTCAACGGCCAGCTCTGGGACCTGCCAGGCTGCTACGTGTCGGACGCCAGCCTCTTCCCCACGGCCATCGGCGTGAATCCCCAGGTGACCATCATGGCGCTGGCGCTTCGCATCGGAGAGCGCCTGGCCGACCAGCTGGCCAGCCGCGCGGCCTGAGCGGTCGCGAGGCTGGTCAGTCGGCTCGGGTCGAGCCCGAACCCAGAACGTACGAAAGCCGCCGGAGTTCCCGAGGGACCTCAACGGCGGCTTTGGATACTTTGGCCGGCAGTTACCTACTCTCCCACCGGGTGACCCCGGCAGTACCATCGGCGTACAGATGCTTAACTACCGTGTTCGGAATGGGAACGGGTGGGTCCATCTGGCTTTCGCCACCGGCCAAAAAGGCAGCGCATAGGAATGTGGTAGACGCTTCAGGATGAGACCTGACGCAGGGAACAAGCCGAACGGACCATTAGTACCGGTCAGCTCAGCACATTGCTGTACTTATACCTCCGGCCTATCAACCTCGTAGTCTTCGAGGGTCCTTCAGGGAAAGCTCATCTCGAGGGGGGCTTCCCGCTTAGATGCTTTCAGCGGTTATCCCTTCCGTACGTAGCTACCCGGCAATGCCGCTGGCGCGACAACCGATACACCATAGGTACGTCCATCCCGGTCCTCTCGTACTAAGGACAGCTCCTCTCAACTTTCCAACGCCCACGGCAGATAGGGACCGAACTGTCTCACGACGTTCTGAACCCAGCTCGCGTACCGCTTT
>ERZ890953.460-NODE-460-length-23705-cov-8.842918_pt1 | contig 23705 bp, 19 predicted proteins | sample MGYA00521264_ERZ890953 | MGnify/ENA primary metagenome ERZ890953 (study PRJEB32303, sample SAMEA104408629) | aquatic metagenome | biome: Brackish water; feature: Chemocline; material: water | place: Baltic Sea | collected 2014-10-26T21:54:00 | depth 200 m ...
TCCCAAATCCTTTATCGGGACCAAATATCAAGATACTGCTCACTTTATTCAACCCACTAAAAGTTTTCTTTTCGTTCCTCAAAGAAAATCCGTTTAGCGGGTTTATTTGATCCAATAAGTCGCCTTGGACTTAGTGGATCGGAAAAAGGATTTTTTTTAATACTTACAATTTACAAACGCAGTCGTTTTCCAATTTGTATTTTTCTTCACTTTCAGGACAAACAGCATAACCATCTTCGTTAAAGTTTAGTCGATGTCCAAACTCACTCATCCAACCAATGTGTTTTGCTGGATTTCCAACAACGAGTGCGTAGGGTAGGACTTCTTTAGTAACTACTGCACCTGCTCCAATAAAGGCAAATTCGCCAATATCATGTCCACATACAATAGTTGCATTTGCTCCAATGCTGGCACCTTTTCTTACTATGGTTTTTGTGTATTGACCCCTACGAACCACATTACTTCGTGGGTTGGTTACATTTGTGAAAACCATCGAAGGTCCAAGAAATACATCATCCTCACAAATCACACCCGTGTATATTGAAACATTGTTTTGAACTTTAACATTATTGCCAAGTACTACTTCTGGCGATACTACAACGTTTTGTCCAATGTTGCAATTTTTACCAATTGTGCAATTACTCATTATATGCGAAAAATGCCAAATTTTTGTTCCTGTTCCAATGTCACAGCCATCATCAACTATTGAAGTTTTGTGAATGTAATAACCTTTCTCCATTTTTAAATCTATTTATAATGATAAGTAAGTGCATAAAAAATGCCGGATAATCAGCAAAAATGCATAAAATACCCGGCATCTTAATATTTTAGATGATGTTATTTTTCAACAAACTCTAAAACTGCATCCGTAATCTCTTTTTGTATTTCAGGAGTTAGTTCTGTATGAATTGGCAGCGACATAACTGTTTTGCTTAACATCTCAGTGATTGGAAAATCACCTTCTTTATATCTTGGATCTAAATATGCCTTCTGCATATGTAATGGAACAGGGTAATAAACCGCTGATGCAATACCTTTGTCGGCCAAGTGTTTCATTAATCCATCTCTATCAACGTCCTTAAGTACTAATGTATATTGATGGAAAACGTGAGTAGTAAAGTCAGCAGTTACAGGAGTTTTGATTTTTGATGAAGATGCAAATGCATTGTTGTAATAGGTAGCAGCATCTAACCTTGCTTTTGAATACTCGTCTAAGTGTTTTAATTTAATGTCAAGAATAGCAGCTTGAATACTGTCTAAACGAGAGTTTACTCCGATTTCATCATGATAATATCTAACAGTCATACCATGATTTACAACGACTCTCATTTTTGCAGCGAGGTCATCATCGTTCGTAAAAATAGCACCGCCATCACCATAGGCTCCTAAATTTTTTGAAGGAAAAAATGATGTACAGCCAATGTGTCCCAAAGTTCCTGCTTTTTTTGAATTGCCACTTGCTGGGCAAGTATAGTCAGCACCTACTGCTTGTGCGTTATCTTCAATAACAAAAAGATCGTGTTCTTCGGCTATTTGTTTTATGACATGCATATCAGCACATTGTCCAAATAGATGAACAGGAATGATAGCTTTTGTTTTTGGAGTAATAGCAGCTTCAATAGCCTTAGGATCAATATTGAAAGTATCAGGATCTACATCTACCAATACAGGAGTAAGTTTTAATAATGCAATAACTTCTGCAGTTGCAATAAAAGTAAATGAAGTTGTAATTACTTCATCACCAGGTTTAAGATCAAGTGCCATAAGTGCCACCTGAAGTGCATCAGTTCCATTGGCACAGGGAATCACATGCTTAACTCCGAGATATGCTTCAAGATTGGCTTGGAAACTTCTAACTGCAGGGCCATTGATAAAAGATGCTTCTTCTAGTATATTAAGTACTGCATTGTCTACTTCGTTTTTTATTCTCTTATATTGACCTACAAGGTCGACCATATTGTATTTCATACTTAGATAGTGTTAATGTTTTAACAAAGGGTGCAAATATACTTAAGTTGCGATTACAACTTAGTACGATATGTTAAAAGTTTACAAAATATATATTTTTTTGCGACTATGGTTTAATCAATATTTTCATGCTGGAATATTTACAGTATCTTTGTTTTAAATTGAAAATTAAAGTCATAATGCTAAAAAAAATATTGCTTATTTTGCTTATTTCATGCTCATTACTTGATGTAGTAGCTCAGGTAAATGTACGTGATTCAATTATTGGCGCATTTGTTCCACATGTATCTTATTCATATCAATTTCCTGGTGGTGATATTACAAAGAGATATGGAGACAATTCAACAATTGGGGTTGGCCTTAGATATAAAACTCTAAAAAACTTTGTGTATTCACTTGATGCTAATTTCATTTTTGGAAATGACATAAAAAATACCGATTCAATACTAGCAATGGTTCTTACTCATGATGGTTATGTTATTGATGGAAACGGAACCTATGCCTTATATGCACTGTATGAAAGAGGTTATAATATTAATTTTAGCATCGGTAAGATATTCCCGGTATTAAATCCCAACCCTAATTCCGGATTAATGATTACGGGTGGTTTTGGATATTTACTGCATCGTATGAAGATTGATAATCAACATCGAACAGCTGCTCAAATTTCTGGTGATTATGCCCTTGGTTATGATATGTTAACAGGTGGGATATCTTTAAATCAATTTATAGGATGGTTCTATATGGGTAATAATAAGTTGCTGAATTTTTATGCTGGTTTTGAGTTCCATGAAGCATTTACCAGGAGTCTGCGCGATTGGGATTTTAGTACCATGCAAAAAGATAATAAGAAATATTTCGATTATTTTATTGGTATAAAGGTGGGTTGGATGCTTCCAATCTATCAAAGGGCACCCGATAAATTCTATTACAACTAATTGATGAAGATACTGTATAACATCTTCGTTTTTTTGTACTTAATTTCTGCAAAGATTTTTGCGATCTTTAATCCAAAAGCGCGCTTATGGATTGCTGGCAGACAGAATATTTTTCAAAAAATTAAGAATTCTGAAATAGCACATAATTCCATTATATGGATCCATTGTGCAAGTCTGGGAGAATTTGAGCAAGGTAGACCAATAATAGAAAAACTAAAAGCTACATATCCCAATCATAGTATCTTACTCACCTTCTTTTCTCCTTCAGGATTTGAAGTACGAAAAGATTATGAATTTGCTGATTATGTATATTATCTGCCATTGGATACAAAAAAGAATGCCAGACAATTCATTAGTTTGGTGCAGCCAAAACTCGTAGTGTTTATTAAGTATGAGTTTTGGTTTAATTATATTAATGAACTTTATAAACAAAAGATTCCGTTAATTTTTGCATCTGTTATTTTCAGGCCATCTCAACTATTTTTTAAACCTTGGGGTAGTTGGTTTGCCAGACAATTAAATAAGATTACATATATTTTTGTTCAAAATCAAGTATCCATAGAATTACTTGATAGTATTGATATTCACCATGCTGATATAAGTGGCGATACTCGATTTGATAGAGTAATACAATTACCCGAAGACCCTTTAGAATTTCCTATTATTGAAAAATTCAAAGGAAAAACCAAGTTGCTAATGGCTGGCAGTACATGGCTACCGGGAGAGAAGATTCTACTTACTATTCTGGAAAAATCTGCTGTTGATTTTAAATTAGTTATTGCACCTCATCTGATTAATAAAGAACATATTGAAGAGATAAGAACTCGTTTTAATAGTTATAATCCAGTGTTATACTCCGACGGATTATCGGAGAAACTGATCCTAAGTAAGGTGTTAATTATCGATAGCATTGGAATGCTTTCGCTCCTATATCAATATGCTGATATTGCATACATTGGAGGCGGATTTGGTGTTGGTATTCATAATCTACTTGAAGTATCAACATACGGCATTCCTGTAATATTTGGGCCTAATTATCAGCGCTTCCGCGAAGCTATTGATCTTAGAGATAATGGAGGCGGTTTCCCAATTGAAAACGCGGAGGAATGCCTAACTATTTTTAACCAACTAATGACAGATGCCAACCTCTATCAAAAAAGTGCCTCTGTTGCTAAGGAATATGTATATGAAAACGCAGGTGCTACTAAGCTGATAATAAACAAGGTTAAGGAGTATATTGTTGCAGGATAGTAAACTGTTTTCAACAAGTAACTTATGTCAGGTTTTTACTAATTTGATCATCTATAGTATCTAACCCCAAGTCAACACAAATTTGATTAACGGCTGATAATTTCTCAAATACAAACAGTCTGGTTATATTTGCATGAAATTAATCGAGATTACTATGAATATAACTATATCAAAAATAAAAAAAGTACCCGTCAAGACAAATACAATTTATCTTGTTAAATCAAGTTCAGATTTACAACATTTAGATTTTGATAAGCAAGAACTTGACTATATTAAAAAGCAGCTAAAGGAAAAAAAGGACATTATTGAGATAAACCGATTTAAATATCACATATATTTAATTTTTGATACTGAGAAAGGGACTCTTGCTTCTAATACTGAAGCTGTAAGAGGCTTTGGAAACAATGCATTAAAATTTATCAATAAGGCTAAGATTGAAAAAGTTGTGGTAAGTTCCATCAATTTTTCAAAGGCTCACACACTTGCGTTTCTAGAGGGAATGGTTTTGGGAAACTACCAGTTTCTGGTTTATAAAACCGGTGAAAATAAAAAGGAAAATAGCCTGAAAAACATTGATATATTTTCGGGTGATATTGATGCTAACGATATAAATGAATTCCATATACTAATAAAAGCGGTTTATCTTACCAGAGATTATGTTAATGAACCCGATTCGTTTATGACTGCTGTTCAGCTTTCAGAAGAAGCAAAATTGCTTGGCAAAGAAAGTGGTGCTAAAGTTGAGGTTTTTAATAAGAAGAAAATAGAATCTTTGAAAATGGGAGGATTGCTTGCTGTTAATCGTGGTAGTATCGATCCTCCAACCTTCACAATATTTGAATGGAAGCCAAAGAATGCTATAAACTCCAAGCCATATATATTTGTTGGTAAAGGTGTTGTGTATGATACTGGTGGACTAAGTTTAAAGCCATCTAATTCGATGGATACCATGAAATGTGATATGGCAGGTGCAGCAGCTGTAATTGGTGGAATGTATGCCATATCTAAGGCAAAACTCCCCATTTATGTTATCGGTTTAATCCCGGCAACGGATAATCGCCCCGATGGTAATGCTTATACTCCGGGAGATGTTGTTACTATGTTTGATGAGTCTACTGTTGAGGTGCTTAACACTGATGCTGAGGGTCGTATGATACTTGCTGATGCATTGAGTTATGCTAAGAAGTATGATCCGGAATTGGTAATTGATATTGCAACACTTACAGGAGCAGCATCAAGGGCAATCGGTTCTCAGGGAATGGTTGGTATGAAAGTGAAGGCTGATATTGAATTTGAAAAGCTTAAACAATCTGGTGATAATGTTCATGAACGAATTGTTGAGTTTCCTATGTGGGATGAATATGCAGATATGATTAAATCGGAAATAGCCGACAGGAAAAATATTGGTGGTGCAGATGCAGGAGCCATAACAGCTGCCAAATTTTTAGAGCATTTTACAGATTATCCCTATATTCACCTCGATATTGCAGGACCCTCATTTTTAAGCAAGGCTAGCAGTTATAGAACGATAGGTGGTACTGGCGTTGGTGTAAGACTTTTCTACGATTTTATAAAATCAAAAGTTATATAGTAATTTATTAATGACTGAATCTTCCGAAATAGATAAAAAATTAAAACATGAGTTAAATCCACAATTATGGGTTAAAAATCATGGGGATTACCTATATAATTTTGCTTATTACAGAGTTAATAATAAGGAGGTAAGTGAGGATGTCGTTCAGGAAACTTTCATAGCTGCTTTAAAAGCTCAGAAATCTTTTCGAGGTGAAAGTACTGAACTTACATGGCTACTTTCAATCTTAAAACGAAAGGTAATTGATTATTTCCGAAAAGTAAGTTCCGGTAAAGAACGAACAGTCTCCGATTATACTTTACCTTTTCAGGACGAAGGCATGTTTGAAGGTCATTGGCTAGTTAACAGGTTACCTAAAGACTGGAGTACAGATGCCGATAGTTCATTAAATCAAGAGGAGTTTCAACAGATTCTGGAAGTATGTCTATCCCTTCTTCCACCAAAGTGGCGATCGGTATTTGTGCTTAAATTTATGGAAGAATTAAATAGCGATGAAGTTTGTAAGGAAGCTGGGTGTACACCGTCTAATTTTTGGGTAATTATACACCGTGCAAGGCTTAAATTACGTGAATGCATTGAAAATAAGTGGCTTTAATGAAGGATTTGAAAAAAATAGTGGGTAAGGGAATTACATTGGTAATGTTAAATTGCGATAAAGCCACTTTCCTATTGACCAAAAAAGAGATTGGTAATATAACTTTTATTGAGGTTCTAAAACTCAAAATACACCTGTTATCTTGTAAATATTGCCGTCGTTTTGCACAACAATCAACTTTCATAACAAAACAAATATACTCCTTAAGCATTATTGATCCCAATAATCTAAAATTGAAACTAACTGATGAACAAAAAATATGCATGCAGCATAATATTGATAATCAGCTTAGTAAAAAATAGTTCAGGTTTAGTTTCTCGAATTTGTAAGGTTATTTATTTGGTTACGACAAAGTAATCAAACAATAATCAATAATAACTAAACAAATTAAAATTTAAAATCATGACTAAAAGAATTAAAAATTTACGTGTATTAGCAGTAGCTGTACTTGCGGGATTATTAGTAAGCTTTTCTTCTGTTGACGTAGTAGCTAATCAAATATTAGGTAATAGCAATGATGCTGTTGTGTCAGTAATTGAAAATTCAGCATTAGTTGTATTTGCGGTTAACGAAATTGACGGGGATGGTAAATGTGGTGAAGGCAAATGTGGTGAAGGCAAATGCGGAACTGCTACCAAAGAAGCTAAAAAAGAAGTTAAAGTTGAAAAGAAAGAAGGAAATGTAACTACTGAGAAGAAAGAAGGAACTGTTACCATGGAAAAAAAAGATGGTAAAGTAACAACAACTGAAGAAGGTAAATGCGGAGAAGGTAAATGTGGCGGTGCAGAAAAAAAAGAAGGCAAAGCTGAGAAAAAGGAAACAAAAACAGAAACTAAAGAAGGTAAATGTGGAACTGGCAAATGCGGTGTAGCATAATCCAGTTTCTCAACTAAAACTACGAAGGCTATGAAATGCAAAATGATAGGTATTTGTGATACACTTTCAGATCGATTAAGTTCTCTTAAAGAGTTGCCACTATTGGCAATAAGGCTAGTACTCGCTTATGGTTTCTGGAATCCGGGAATTATGAAATGGCAAAATATCGATGGTATTGCTGAATGGTTTGAAGGAATGGGAATGCCATTCCCTACACTCAATGCATACCTATCTGCATCCACAGAAGTTGCTGGAGCTGTATTACTAATACTTGGGTTTGCTGTAAGAGTGATTAGTATCCCACTCATGGTGATAATGGTTGTGGCTATTGTAACTGTACACTTTGGAAATGGTTTCGAAGCTGGCGACAACGGTTTTGAGATACCTCTTTATTATTTAATCATGCTGTTTACACTATTTGTGTACGGTGGAGGAAAATATAGTGTGGATGGATTGTTGCGAAAGTATGCCGCTTAAAACAAATCATAAATAGATTTAGGAAAAGCACTTCATTTGAGGTGCTTTTTTTTTATTTTTGATAAGTCGTATTGCAACTAATTTGATAAGATTATTATCTTATACATGATGAGAAAAATATTAGTATTCATATTTGTGATGTCAACTATACTGAACGCTTCTTCCCAAACCTATACAAATAAAGGTAGGTTGGAGCAGCTTTCGGGTAAGTATTATGAAAAATCATATGAAAATAAACTTACGGTTATTGAATACGCAAAAAAATACAATATCCCAATCCGCTATGAAACTGACAGTACTTTGGTTGAGTTAATGTATATTGACCAAAGGGGTAATCCACAATATTATACAATTCATAATGAAAACGCAGCCAAAACTATATCAACCGAAAAAGTATATTCCGGGGGTGGAGCTGGATTGAGTCTTGATGGCTCGGGAGTAACTGTAGGGGAGTGGGATGGTGGAAGTGCAAGAACATCACACCAAGAGTTTGATACTAGGGCTACAGTTATGGATGGTGCATCTGTTCATTGGCATTCAACACATGTTGCGGGAACAATTATGGCATCTGGCATTGTGACTGCTGCAAAGGGAATGGCTTTTGAAGCTAGTTTAATATCATATGACTGGGACTATGATGCAAGTGAAATGGCATCGGAAGCCGCTGACGGGTTATTGTTGAGCAACCATTCATATGGGTATTTAAGAGGATGGCAAGGAACAACAAAATGGTGGGGCGATACAACAATAAGCAAAGTTGAAGATTATCTGTTTGGTTTTTATGATGAAAATACCCAAGATTGGGATGAAGTTGCATACAATGCTCCCAATTATTTAATTGTTAAATCATCAGGTAATGACAGAGGTGAGGGGCCAGCGGGTGGTACATACCCACAGGATGGCCCATATGATTGTATCAGCCAACAAGGAGTAGCAAAAAACATATTAACAGTTGGAGCTGTTAATGATATAGTTGGTGGGTATACCCAACCTTCAGATGTTGTTATGAGTTCATTTAGTTCATGGGGTCCTGCCGATGATGGAAGAATAAAACCCGATATTGTTGCCAATGGGATTGGATTATACTCGGCGTTTAGTTCCTTCGATACTGCATACTGTTCTTCAGATGGTACATCAATGTCCACTCCCTCAACCTGTGGATCCATCGCATTACTTGTCCAACATTATGAAAATGTTGTTGGTTCTGGTAACAAAATGAGGGCAGCTACTGCCAAAGCATTAGTAATACACACAGCTGATGAAGCTGGAACATCTACTGGCCCTGATTATGAATTTGGATGGGGATTAATGAATACTCAATCTGCTGCTGCAAAAATTACTGAAGATCAAACAACAGATGTAATATTGGAACATTATATTGCTGATGGAGAAGCATATACCAGAGATATTATTACCACTGGCACAAGTCCAATTAAAGTAACGGTTGTATGGACCGATCCTGCAGGAACACCTGTGGCAGCATCCCTTGACCCATCTGATGCAATGTTAGTTAATGATTTGGACTTAAGAATCACTCAGGCTTCAAATACATATTACCCATGGAAACTAGATAAAGATAACCCATCAAATGCGGCAACCCAAACAACTGAAAATAATGTGGACAATGTTGAAGAGGTTTATATTGCATCGCCAACGACAGCTACCACATATACAATTACTGTTGATCACGATGGTAGTCTAAGCGGTGGTGGACAGGCTTTTTCAATGATAATAAGTGGTGATGTCGATAATTCAGTTGCTCCTGAGGCGGAGTTTTTTGCGTTAGACCTTTCTCCAGCAATAAATACTACCGTTGAATTTCGAGATGCTTCAGCAAACATACCTACATCCTGGACTTGGAGCTTTTACCCTTCAACCATTACATTCAAAAACAGCACAAGTTATTCATCGCAAAATCCAGAAGTTGATTTTGATGTTGCAGGTAATTATGAAGTTACGCTTATTGCAACTAATTCAAATGGTAGTGATTCCAAAACTAAAATTGCCTATATTGTAGCTGGTGTGGCGCCAACCAATTATCCCGTAGCTTACACTACAAACTTATACGGATATCTGACAAGAGTCCAGATTGGAACAATAGATAAGTCTTCAACATGGACAAATATTGGAGGAGCGGATCCTGATGATAAATATTATGAAGACTGGACAGTAAATTCAACAGATGTCACTGTAGGACAATCCTATAGTATTACAATCACTAATGATTTGGCAGATCCCAATTTAGATCTGGGTATTTGGGTTGATCTTAATCGAGATGGTGACTTTTCTGATTCCGGGGAACAACTACTTTGTGATATTGATGGAGGTAGTTCAGGAACACATAGTATAAGTATTCCAGAGTATTCAGCCGTTGGCAGCACAAGAATACGAATTATAACAAAATATTACCTGTCAACTTGTACTTCTGAAGGTGCTATTGCAAACGGTGAAGTTGAAGACTATACTCTAAATATACAACCAGCAGGCACAACGTGGAATGGAACTAATACAAATTGGGATGATGCTTCTAATTGGCCCAATGGAATAATCCCAAACTTATCATATCATGTTACAATTCCTACAACTCCGGCAAATGGGAATTTCCCAACAATACAATCTGGCACTAATGCAAAATGCTATAGCCTAACACTTGATACGAACGCAACGTTAACTGTAAATGGTAATTTGGAAATAGAAAATTAAAAATAAACCAAAAGGTAGGATTTTTGGTCTTTGGCGGTTATCGGAATTTTCTGGTAACCGCTTTTTTAACACTTCATAATAATATATTTTTTTCTGGCACGCATTTTGGATTTTCATGGTTTGAACCAATACAAACCCATCATGAAAAAAATCCAAATAGCCCTATTCTGTTTTGCGATTCTACCTCTGTTTTCTTTTCAAGTAGAAGAAAGACCCTCAATTAAAGTTGCACTTATTCTGGATACAAGCAATAGTATGGATGGACTAATTGATCAGGCTAAATCACAGCTTTGGAGTGTTGTAAACGAGCTTTCATCGGCAAGATGTGATGAAAAAACACCTGATCTTGAAATTGCACTTTATGAATATGGAAACGATCGTCTTTCGATGCGTGAGGGATATATTCGATTAGTTACGCCTTTCACAAACGATTTGGATCTGATTTCTGAAAAACTATTTGCTTTACGAACAGATGGAGGAAGTGAATACTGTGGTAAGGTTATCGAAACATCTTTAAAACAGCTCGACTGGGAAGATTATCCAAATGATCTTAAACTTATTTTTATTGCAGGAAACGAACCTTTTGATCAGGGAAATGTTAGCTATAGAGAAGTTTGTAAAACTGCTAGTAATAAAGACATTACTGTAAACACTATTTTCTGTGGCAACTTCAATGAAGGTGTGCAAACTCATTGGAAAGATGGAGCCTATATTGGAGGAGGCGATTATATGAATATCGATCAGGATTGCCAATACGTGCACATTAAGTCGCCTTATGATGTTAGGTTGCTTAAGCTAAACGAAGAATTGAATAGTACATATGTAGGTTATGGAGCAAAAGGCACCTTGTATTGTATTAGGCAGACCGAACAGGATGCTAATGCATATAGTATGAATCAGGGAGCAGCCCTTAAAAGAGCTGAAGCAAAAAGTAGTTCTGTATATAATAATTCCGAATGGGATTTAATTGATGCTTGTGCTGAAGAATCTTTTGAGTTGGAATCAATTTCTGAGGAAGACCTACCTGCAGAAATGAAGGGTATGACCAATGATGAAAAAACTGCATATATTTCCGAGAAACAAAAAGAAAGGCAATCCATTCAAAAGGAGATTGCTGAATTGACAATAAAGCGTGAGAAATTTGTTGCTGAAAAACAGGGCGAGGAAAATAATAATATGCTTGATAAAGTTATTATTCAGGCCGTTAAAAAGCAAGCGATTAGTAAAAAATTTGTGTTTGTAAATTAAAGGCCGGCAGCCAGCACATCAACAATATGTGCTACTTTAAGTGGAAGGTTGTGCTTTTTTATATATCCATATTGATGCATCAAACATGAGCTATCGGTAGAAACTATGTATTCGGCTCCGGTATCAATAGCACTATGAACTTTCTGCTCTGCCATCGCTGTAGATATTGGTTCAAACTTTATTGAGAATGTTCCTCCAAATCCACAGCATTCATGTGTGTTTTCCATCTCAACGAGTTCAAGTCCTTTAACATTTCGAAGTAGTTTTCGTGGCTCGTCCCCAAGTTTATATTCTCGTAAAGCGGCACATGAATCATGGAAAGTTACCTTGTGTTCAAAAACAGATCCAAAATCGGTGACCTTGGCAATATTTACTAAAAAGTCGGTTATTTCGAACATTGATCGCTGAAGCTGTTTATATTCATTATGATAAGCACCATTATAAAACAACTCATTATAACCATTACGTACATATCCTGCACACGATGCAGAAGGGCCAACAATCATTCTACCATTGTCGAAATCTTTTATAAATTTCTCGCCAAGTTTTTTTGCCTCATCCCAAAAGCCACTATTAAAAGCCATTTGTCCGCAACATGTTTGATTTGTGTTATAATGGACTTTCACTCCTGCTTTCTCTAATATCTTAATCATATTAAAGCCAGTTTCTGGATAAACCTGGTCAATAAAACAAGGAATAAATAAGTCTACTTCCAATGGCTTTGTCATTGCTATTTTTTGTTTATATGATTTTCTACTTTATTGATGCAAAATTAAGTTTTTTAAAGTCATCCCAAAATTCAGGGTATGATTTATTTACAACTTCAGGATTGCGAATCTCAATTTTATCATACTTAAGTACTAATGGAGCAAGACACATGGCAATTCGATGATCTTGATGTGTATCGAAAACCAGCTTGTTATGTGCAATCTCAACAACTGATAAGGAATATGAATTGTCGTTTCTCTTAATAATGGCACCTATTTTTAATAGCTCAGTAGTTAACGATTCAATACGGTTTGATTCTTTATAAGCAAGATGGTTAATATTAATAAACTTAGAATTAACACCTAGGGCAGCGCAGGTAGCCATAACTGATGGAACAATATCAGGGCATCCCTCAAAATCATAAACAAACTCTTCAACAATATTTGTCGATTTGGATATTCTGATGCCATCTTTAGTAAATGTGGTAATAACTCCCAGTTGGTTAAACACATCCGGAAGAACCTTGTCTCCTTGAATACTGTTTTTTTGCAATCCGGGTATAAATATATTACCAGTTTCTGACAAGGCAACCACTTCATACCAGTATGATGCCGAACTCCAGTCGGGTTCAATAACACTGTCGCAGAAATTGTATACACAGTGTTTTATTGCAACACTTTTCTTATTCAAACTAACATTTGCCCCGTAGGTACTCATTAACTTCTTTGTCATTTCAATGTATGGAAATGAAACCGGATGGCCACTAAAATTCAGCATCAAGCCTTCCTCAAGATACGGACCTATCATCATTAAGGCACTAACATACTGACTGCTTTTTGTTACATCAATATCAACCTCTCCACCTCTAATATCTTTACCTATAATTCGGATGGGAAGAAAACCGATAGCCTCAGTATAAGTTATATCAGCACCAAGCAATCGTAAAGCATCAACCAGTCCAACCATTGGTCGTTGTTTCATTCTACTATTTCCCGTAAGTAACCATAAACCATCTCTAAAGGCTAATAGTACTGTTAAGAATCGGGCTACTGTTCCGGCATTTTTTACATCCACAACCATAGGAATTCCTGATATTTCACAGCTGTTAATCATGTTTAGGTGGAATGTCAGGTTATTTGTATCGTCTGAAGAGGAAAGATTTTCAATATTATTGTTGCTATTTGATAATTCTCTAATTATCAATATCCTATTACTGATACTTTTTGACCCCTGAATGGAGATAGTGCCAGATAGATTGCTGGATTTATTTTTTAAATGTAAACTCAATTAATCACATTTTTTTTGGTCAATATAAAATTCAAGACTTTTAATAATAATATCGGTCTCAACTTCAACTTCATGAACGGCTTTTCCGATTTTTCGAAGCAGACTGAAATTTTGTTTGTTATTTCTCACTTTTTTATCTTGCTCCATGAGTTGCATTATCCTTGGGATCTCATCCTTAGTAAAGTTGAATCTATCAAAGTTACTATCTATCATTTTCACAATACAATCCATATGGATGCATTCCATACCAAATATTTTGGATGATAGCCAGGATTCACAAATCATTCCTGCTGCAATTGCCATTCCATGAGTTACGGGATGCCCTGATTTTAAGTAGTATGATTCCAAAGCATGCCCGATAGTATGCCCGAAATTCAGATTTTTTCTAATTCCTTTTTCGAGTGCATCAAATCGAACAATATCTATTTTATCTTTTGCTGCCTTTATTATTACCGTATCCCAATCACCAACATCATTATAGTTTTTCCCTTCTAACTTTTGCCAAAGTTCTCGATCCATAATTAGGCCATATTTAATAACTTCGGCAAACCCCGACTGCCAATGCAGTTTTTCGAGTGTCTTCAAAAATATTGGATCGATGATTACACAGGTAGGGTTAATAAATAAGCCAACCTGATTTTTAAATTTCCCAAAATCAATACCGGTTTTTCCTCCTATAGCAGCATCAACCATACCTAATAGTGTAGTAGGGAAATTTATAAATTGCACCCCTCTTTTAAAAGTTGCTGCCGCCATTCCTGCAATATCAGTAAGAACTCCACCTCCCAGATTAACTATTAAATCATCACGCCCAACGTTTAATCGTGTAAGCTCATTCCAAATATAAATAAGCTGATGTATTGACTTATTCTCTTCACCACTAATTATAGTAATAACTCCGTCAATTACAAGTGAAGGTAATTTTTGCTTAAAAACTGGCAAGCAATGTTTTTCAACATTTTCATCGGTAATAACAATTATACGGTTAAAATCTCTGAATTTAGTGGCTGATTTTTCGATAGCATCATTGCCGATTATATACGAAACTGGTTCTGTTTCAATTAATAAAGGATTATTCATAATCTATCAAAATTTTTTACTAAAAAAGCGACCAAATTATAGTGAATCAAAGCTTTAATATTTTGTAATTATATCTCTCCCAAATGGGGTTAGCGCTAATCCTGCTAATTTGAAATGTTGATTTGCCCATGGTATTCCAATAATTGTTATGAATAGAAGTATCCCAAAAAAGATATGGGTAAGCATTATCCAAAAGCCACCTACGAAAAACCAAAGTATATTCATAAAAGTACTTAAGCAGCCGGATGGTTTTTGTGATTGCATTACCTCACTTCCGAATGGCCAAATTGCTAATATTCCTAATTTAATTGTTTGTATACCAAAAGGTATTCCAATAATAGTTGCAAATAGTACTAAACTTGCTACAAAATATTCAAGAGCAATGGCAAATCCTCCAAAAATTAACCATATCAAATTACCAAGAAATTTCATCTTAAAAAAGTCTATTGTTAATGGTTATATATATTGGCTAAAGCATCATCAATATTTTCGAAGTTAAATTTGAAACCTTCACTCTCCAGTTTACTGGGGATTACTTTTAATCCACTAAGTAGAAGCTCATTTCCCATTTTGCCCGTAAGCAATCGAATAATAAAAGAAGGTGCTGGCATAAAAGAAGGTTTTTTTAGGGCTTTTCCAATAGATCGCGAAAACTCATCGTTTTGAACAGGATTAGGAGCTGTTAAATTATAGGGACCTGATGATTTGGTATTTTCTAATAAATGTTTTATTGCTCTAACTTCATCCTGAATATGAATCCACGAATTCCACTGTTTACCACTTCCAAATTTGCCACCAATATTATATTTAAACAGATTGGCGATTTTAGGTAATGCTCCTTCATTGGCATCCAATACAAGTCCTGTACGTATATATACAACTCGTGTAAGAGATTCAATCTGTTGTAAAGATTCTTCGTGACTTAAAGCAACTTTGGGCAAAAATCCTCTCTTCCCCAGTGGTGTTTCTTCAGTTACATCAATTGTATTTCTGGTAAATCCATAAATACCAATAGCGGAACCTTGAATTACAACTTCGGGTTTATTTTTTGCGCCAATAATAACTCTTGCAATAATGCTATCAATGTCAAGACGGCTCTTTTTGATTTTTTCCATCTTGTTATTAGACCATCGCCCACCAACATTTTCACCAGCAAGATTTATAACTCCTTTAGCCCCATCCATTAATTCCACTAGCTTTGTTATATCCCTGCTCCTTAATCTTTCAACGGTAACTTTATTATTAAATTGATTAGCAATGGTTCTTTTTCGCCTCGATATTACAATAACATTGTAATTATTCTGAAGTTCTTTAACAAGATGTTTTCCAATAAAACCACTACCACCAAAAATAATTATCTTATCCATTTTTATAGGGTTTTTCATTGGTAAAAATAATATTTATTTTTATATGCATACATGCTAAACTTTTTGTTGTCATGAATATGTATCTTTGATAATTCTTAATTTTACTATAATGAAGAAGCTTAATTTGGTTATTATTTTTGTGATGGCAGCGTCCTTTATGTTTGGAGGAATCATTAGAAAAACCTATAGAATTTCATCGCCTCAAATTAATTATCGAAATGAATTTAGTTCCATTACATTTGATAATGCAATGCTAACAGGGCAGGCAGGATGTCCTGCTTTACCATATTTTGCTGTTAATATTCTTCTTCCACCTGGTGAGGTAGCAACTTCAATAAAGTTCGTTGGTAGTAATGAAATTGATATTGTTGGTAAGTTAACATTATTTCCTTATCAGACTTCAAAACCATTGTCTGATCCGTTCGCGTCTGAATTACAGTACAATACGGATGTATATAATTCAAAAAGGAATTATCCTGTTGTGCAAACTGGAGGCCTTTCAACTGAATATTTACATGGTCATAGCATTGCGATATCAACATTTACACCTTTAATTTATATTCCATCCGAAAATAAAGTTTCATATTATCAAACAGTTGAAGTTATTATTGAAACAAGTGTTAGTGAAAAAGCTTCCAACGCATTGGATAACTTGTCCACATCATCAAAGTCGGGAAAAAAAATATTAGGACTTGTTCATAATCCGGAAAACATTAATCTGTATCTACCTGCCAGAAACAGAACCGGTGATAGTTACAAGTTATTGATTATTACACCTAACCAATATGTTAATTCGTTTGCATCATTGCAAAATGTTTATTTAAGCAGAGGTATTGATAGCCAGGTGGCAACTACTGAGGACATAGCTAATAATAGTTCAGGTCAGGATTTACAGGAAAAAATAAGAAATTATATAATTCAGGAATATCAGGATAGTGACATAGAATATGTGCTATTGGGAGGTGATGTGGAATATATACCACACAGGGGTTTTTACTGTTATGTGCAATCGGGTAACGGTTATACTAGTAATGATATACCGGCCGATTTGTATTATTCGGCACTGGACGGGAATTGGAATGATGATGGAGACAACAAATGGGGAGAACCAGATGAAGATGATTTACTTCCGGAAATTGCAATTGCCAGATTTCCTTTTAGTAACGAGCAGGAACTTGCAAGAATGATACATAAAAGTGTTAGCTATCAGAATAATCCGGTACTTGGTGAGCTTACAAATGCTTTGCTGGCCGGTGAAAATCTATATATGAATCCCGATACATGGGGGAGGGATTATCTTGATCTAATTATTGGTGAACATAGCGACAATGGTTACACTACCATAGGTATACCTGAAACTTATCCCATCGATTCACTTTACGAACATGATGGTCCTTGGGACGGAACTGCATTAATGAATGAAATAAACGAAGGAAAACAGTTTGTTCATCATGTGGGTCATGCAAATACCTCATACGTTGCTCATCTTAACACATCTGATATAACAAATGCTAATTTTTATGGAGCCAATGGGATTGATCATAATTACACCTTATTTCAAACACATGGTTGCGATTGCGGATCATTTGATAATAGTGATTGTATAATGGAGAAGATGGTCACTATCGATAATTTTGCAGTAAGTGTAATTGGAAATTCTCGTTATGGTTGGTTTAACGAAGGGCAAACTGAAGGACCGTCAGCACATCTTCACCGTGAAATGGTTGATGCCATGTATAATGAACAAATGAATCATCTGGGATCTGCTTTTGTTGAATGTAAACTTCAAACTGCATCATGGGTTGAAGCACCCGGACAGTACGAAGAAGGGGCATTGAGATGGAATTTTTATGATATAAATATACTGGGTGACCCTGCATTAAGTGTATGGACAGCAGAACCAATAACTATAGCTGTAGACTATGAAGAGGAAATAGAACTAGGTACAAGTACTACAGAAGTAATGGTTACAAGTGGTGGGATTCCAATGGAAAATTTCACATGCTCGATTGTAAAAGATGGAGTACTTCTAGCCACGGAAGAAACCGACGTAGTAGGTAACGCAATCTTAAACTTTGATCCTGTTGTGAGCGAAGTTGGCCAGGCATTTTTGATTGTTGTTGGCTATAATTGCTTACCCGATACAAGTATAATTACTTTTATTGCATCCAGCGAAGCATACGTAGTTTATAATAGCCATACAGTATTTGACCCTACCGGCAACAATAATGGAATATGTGATTATGGAGAAACAATATTACTTGATTTAGCAGTTTATAATGTGGGAGCAACTACTGCTATGAATGTTATTTCTACTCTAATTGTGGATGATATTTATATTACAATTTCTGATAATAATGAGCAGTATGGAAATATTGCACCAGGTGATACAACAATGGCGGAGGGGGCATTTACTTTTGAGATATCACCAATAATACCTGATCAGCGTGTAATTACCTTTAATCTTATCTGCGAAAGTGAAGGTCAAACATGGGAGTCAGAATTTGAAATTATAGTATGTGCTCCAATTCCAAATATAGGTAATTTGTTAGTTGATGATGTTAGCGGAGGAAATGGAAATGGCAAGCTTGATCCAGGCGAAACAGCTAAGTTGTTTATTGACCTAACTAATTCTGGTCAAAGCGATTGTGGAGGATCGATTGTTGGGCTATCAACTACTAATCCTTATTTATCGATCAGTCCCGAATCTGTAGATATTGATACATTAGTTACCGGGGAATCAACTTCAGTAGAGTTTAACGTTGTGCTTGATGAGGCAATACCATATGGTACAGTAGTGACTTTTACCTGTGATTTAAATATGTGTGAATATCTTGATAATAAAATTTTCTACAATACAATTGGATTGTTTATCGAGGATTTTGAAACCGGCGACTTTACAGCCTTTGATTGGCAGTTGGAAGGAGACAATGGTTGGGTTATTAGTAACAATAATCCATATAACGGGGTGTTTTGTTCCAAATCGGGAGGAATAAATGATAATGAAGAATCGCATCTAATAATTACAATTGATGTGCTGCAAGATGATGAGATTTCATTTGCCAGAAAAGTATCATCGGAGGTGGATTATGATTTCTTAAGATTCTACATTGATGACTTTAAAATTGATGAGTGGTCGGGAGATAGAAGCTGGGGAGTAGTAACTTATGAACTGCCTATAGGTCAACATTCCTTACTTTGGTCCTATGAAAAGGATATTAATACAACGGGGGGTAACGATTGTAGCTGGGTAGATGATATTATTTTTCCTCCAATGGCAACTATTACTGATATTCAGGTAATAACTTCCAACAATGACTTATTGGTTTATCCGAATCCGGGCAATGGGCATTTTTCCTTATCTATTAATTCAAATGTAAATAAAGCAAAGGTTAATGTGTATAATACATTGGGAGAGTTGGTAGAAAATTTCGAATCGAACTTTACAAATGGACAGGCTAATATTAATTTGCAGTATATTAATCCCGGTTTATACATTATTGAGGTTGTAACCGGATCAGGTAGTATGTTTAGAAAAATAGTAAGTAATTGATCAGATATTGAGGCTTTTGCAATACTCTATTTGCACATTCCCCGTTTGTGAAGAATCTTCCTACTGCAAATATTAAACAGATATAGATTATCTATAAATATCTCAAAAAGCTCGAGGTTTTTGTTGTTCATCATTTTTTATAATCAGATGGCCGAAACCACTCAAAAATATCCTCCTGATAAATATTCCACCCTATTAACCATGCAGTTAGATTATTTATTTCAATAGTATTAATGTTGTGATCAACCCTAAGCATTATATCATTGGGGTATAATTCACGGGCTTTTTGTTGCCGGTCGATTGTTTGCGCGTAAGTACTATATAGGTCCCATGCGCCATATATGTGCAATGTTTCATGTGCAATAACAGCCGAAATAGGCATTGGAGCACCGTTGTTATATTCATTAAACACTAACAGCCCTTCAAGGAAATACTTCTTTTTATTTACTCCCTTTGCATACCTCATCGAATAGGGTCTTCCTTTTGCCTTAGCGAAAAGCAATATCTGAATATTATCAGCTTTGTACTTTTTTCTAAGTTTTTTGTAAGCTTGCTTCGAGTTTTTAAATCCTAACTTTTGCATTGTCCTGTAAACCCAGTCAATACTCTCTTTACCGGTTGCCATTCCCGGTTCAATAACTTCAAATTGAATGTCTTCACTTTTGTTCAGCACATAATATTTTGGTGCTATATTAACATTGAATTTTTTAGCCTGTGAGGAAAACCATCTATCAGACTCAGTGAGTTTTGATAACATATCAGTTTTATCAGTTTCTAACCAAGGGTTGTTTGGTGTGGAGATAAAACAAACCAGAGTAATGATGTCACCACTAAATTGTTTAGCACTACCGGCTTTCCATTTGTCATTATTTTGCGACATTGCGGATATTGAAAATATCTGGAAAATAAAAATTAAAACCAATGAATATACTTGCATACTACGCATATGTCAAAGATAATTTTAATAGGTGCATGTAAGAAGAAGATTAAGTTATTTCAGAACTCAATACTTATAAACACCAAATGGTGATGAAATTGTAAGTTTCTTTGAGTCAGATGCTTCGGTATAGCCAATAATCTGGGCTTCAATATTAAATGATTGAGATATGTGAATAATTTCCTCACTTATTGACTTAGGAACATAAATTTCCATCCTATGTCCCATATTGAAAACCTTGTACATTTCTTTCCATTCTGTTCCCGATTGAGACTGAATTAGTTCGAATAATGGTGGTATTGTGAACATATTATTTTTCACAATATGAAGTTTATCAATAAAATGAAGAACTTTGGTTTGAGCTCCACCGCTGCAATGAATCAGTCCGTTTATTTGGTTTCTGTAACTATCAAGTATTGTTTTTATAACAGGGGCATATGTTCTTGTTGGTGACAGCACAAGTTTACCAACATCTACACCTTCTATTGCACTGGCTTGAGTGAGGTTCATATTACCTGAATACACAAGTTCTTTAGGAACTCCTGGATCAAAACTATCAGGAAAACGTATGGCAAGATCTTTATTAAAAACGTCATGGCGTGCTGATGTTAGTCCATTACTTCCCATTCCACCGTTATATTCTGTTTCATAAGTTGCTTGACCACTGGATGAAAGTCCAATAATAACATCCCCGGGTTGAATATTATTTTCGATAACATCATTACGGCGAATACGAGCACTAACGGTTGAATCAACAATAATTGTCCGAACCAAATCACCAACATCAGCAGTTTCACCTCCAGTTAAGTAAATGCTAATACCAAGATCGCGCATATTTTCCAAAAAATCCTCAGTGCCATTAATTATTGCCCCGATTACTTCGCCGGGAATTAAATTTTTATTTCTACCAATGGTGGAAGATATGAGAATATTATCAGTTACCCCAACACATAATAAATCATCGAGATTCATAACTATTGCATCCTGAGCTATCCCTTTCCAAACACTCAGGTCTCCGGTTTCTTTCCAATACATATAAGCCAATGATGATTTTGTTCCGGCACCATCAGCATGCATAATGTTGCAAAATTCATCATCTCCACCTAGTATATCAGGAATTATTTTGCAAAAAGCATTTGGAAATATTCCTTTGTCAAGATTTGCAATTGCAGCATGAACATCTTCTTTGGAGGCTGAAACACCTCTCTGCATATATCGTGATTGGTTGGTCATAGGTAATTTAGTTATTGCCTGCCTGCCGGCAAAGGCAGGGTTAATTGGTCTCCAGTTGTCATTCTTCCATCCTTTCAAAACCTTATAAAAATTTGTTATTAGCAAGTATTTATTTGTGGTTGACTAAAAGGAATTAACTATTACTCAATTTTAAGCTTATGAGTTTTAGTATTATATGAATAACTACCAAACTGTTTCATAAGTCTATCGCCAAAAACAAGGCCGTAATTTAGTTTGTGATTAACTTTTACTTTAATGTTTTCAACCTTCTTATTGGCAATATTTATTTCCTTAATATTGATTATAGCCCTGTCAGCAATTGTGTTATCAGCAAGAATTCTTTCAGGATCACCTTCAAAATCTTCTTTGCTAATGGCTCCCCACTTCAATAAATCCATCGCTTTATCCAGCGAAATCATTGCATCTGCACTTTTGTCGAATGCAAACTCTTCGTTGTAGCCATTAATAATACAGGTAGTTAAGTATGTTCCAGAATTAGGTGCTTCGGTAAAAACAATTGCATTATCCTCAGGATTAATGGCAATGTTGATAGTTGCCAGATCAATATTTGTTGCTGAGGGAACATAATCTTTCCTAAGTACTCTAAACTCGGTGCGACGATTTAACTGATGGGCAGCCTCTTTCTCACTATTATTTGTTAACGACTCGATGAAGGCTTCGTCAAATGTGGTTCCGCTTGGGAAAGGGAAGCCATCTCTAATAACATCTTTTTTAATTGTTAAAGGAACTCTTTCTCCATAACCTTTTGCAACTAATCTTGCAGGCTCAATACCACGAATAATTAGGTAATCAACCACCGATTGTGCCCGTCGTTGTGAGAGTACATCATTTCGTTCATGACTATCTCTTAAATCTGTATGTGCTGCTAGTTCAACAACAATATTTGGATTGTCGCGCAAGGTTTGAATTAGGCCTTGTAATGAATCCTCATACTGAGGTAGCAACTCCCATTTTGCAAGGTCATACAGTATTTCGGGTAGCTCTATAGGTTCAGCAGGAATTGGGCGTAGATTAAAATCTTTAACAAATTCCTTACTAAATTCAACACCTACAGTTGTAAAAGTTCCTTTTTCGTTAAAATAGTTTTGTTTTGCCACAAGCACTTCATACATAGTGTTTTGCTCGAGTTGGCTTTCGCCAAAGCTATAGAATCCTTCATCGTTGGTTATCGTAGTAACTGAAAGCCCTGTTGATCCAACCAACTGAACGTTTACGTTACTCATTGCCATCAATGTTCGGTCATCTCTAACTGTACCACTCAAAGAAAATAGTAAGGGAGGCTCTATAAAGTACCAAATATCTTCCATCCCACGGGTTCCTTTTCTGTTCGAGCTTAAAAATCCAAACTCATCTGTAGGATGAAAAACAATTCCAAAATCATCATATGTAGAATTTATCGGGTATTTAAGATTTCGTGGTTCACCCCATTTTCCTGAGGTATCTATGGATGTTACAAAAATATCAAGTCCACCCATTCCCCCATGTCCATCTGAAGTAAAGAAAAGAGTTGTATCATTTCTTAAGAAAGGAAACATCTCATCACCGGGAGTGTTGATTATCTTACCAAGGTTCATTGGTCTTCCAAACGGATCAGATTTAGAATCCCGAAAAGCTACCCATAAATCTTTACCACCCATGCCATTTCTCCTATTTCCGGAAAAATAAATTACAAGCTCACCTTCACTAATTGCAGGTTGCCCAATGGTTGATAACGTGTCAATCCCATTAATTTCAACCATTTCCGGCTCCGACCATGAACGTCCTGTTCTTCTGGCTTTATAAATCTGGCAACCTGATTCTTTTTGCTGATCATTGGGACATCTTGTAAAATAGATTGTATTAAACTTCGTATTAAATGTTGCTGCACCG
>ERZ890953.461-NODE-461-length-23687-cov-7.931576_pt1 | contig 23687 bp, 25 predicted proteins | sample MGYA00521264_ERZ890953 | MGnify/ENA primary metagenome ERZ890953 (study PRJEB32303, sample SAMEA104408629) | aquatic metagenome | biome: Brackish water; feature: Chemocline; material: water | place: Baltic Sea | collected 2014-10-26T21:54:00 | depth 200 m ...
ATCTGCATTAGAAAAAAGACCTTATGGTCCTGGTCAACATGGTCAGCGTCGTAAAAAAGTTTCTGAGTATGGTTTACAACTTAATGAGAAGCAAAAAGCAAAATTCATGTATGGTGTTTCTGAGAAACAATTCCGTGCACTATTTGTTGAAGCGAAAAGAAGAGAAGGAAATACAGGTACGAACCTTATTACTTTGATTGAAAGCAGACTTGATAATGTAGTTTACAGAATGGGATTCGCATCTACTCGTAGATTCGCTCGTCAACTTGTAACTCATGGTCACCTTTTAGTAGATGGAAAGAAATTAGATATTCCTTCTTACCGTGTAAAAGCTGGTCAAAAAATTGAAGTTCGTGAATCAAGCAAAAGCAATAATCAAATTGTTCGTGCAATGGAATTAACAAATCAAACTGGTCTTGCTCCATGGGTTGATATTGATGCTGATAAAGTGTTTGGTATTTTTACTCGTATACCAGAGCGTGACGAAGTTGTTATCCCAGTTGAAGAGCGTTTAATAGTTGAGCTTTACTCTAAATAGTAATTAATAAAAAAAGGGCGTTCATATATGAAAAAGATTAAAACTACTCCTCTTTCTCCACAAGAGTTTGAGGTAGAACAAATTAGTGAGAATGAAGCTAACATTATGGCGTACCCATTTGAAACTGGGTATGCGATTTCTTTAGCTCATCCACTTCGCCGTTTTCTATTAAGTAGCTCAGTTGGATATGCTCCAATTGCTATTAAAATTGAGGGTGCTAAGCATGAGTTTGACTCTGTGCGCGGTATGCTTGAAGATATCTCAGATTTTATCTTAAATCTTAAAGAGATTCGCTTTAAATTAACTAATGATTCAGTTGAATCAGAAATCAATTACTCATTTGCTGGTCCTTGTACTATTACAGGAAAAGACTTAGGCAGTGATGAAGTTGAAGTTGTAACACCAGATGCTCCATTGGCAACTTTAAATGAGGACTCTACACTTAACTTTAGCATCAGAATTGCTAAAGGTATCGGTTATGTACCAAGTGAAGATACTTATGAAGTACTTGAAGATGGATACATCGCTTTAGATGCTTTCTTTACTCCAGTAAGAAGTGCAACTTACAAAATAGAGAATGTTCTTGTAGAAGACAATCCTAACTTTGAAAGAGTTGTATTGAACATCAGAACTGATGGTCAAATTTCTCCAGTTGATGCATTTAGAAACTCTTTAGAAGTTATGTATGCACAACTTGCTGTATTTAACTCTGAAATTAGCATTAAAGCACCAGTTACAATAGAGAGAGTTGAAGAGTCACCAGATCTTAAAAAACTAGCTACCAACATAGATAGTTTAGGTTTAAGTGCTCGTAGTTACAACTGTCTTGATCGTTCAAGCATTAAACTTATTGGTGAAATTGCACTTATGAGTACAAATGATTTGAAAAATGTTAAAAACTTAGGTAAAAAATCGTATGACGAGATCGTAGAAAAAGTGCAAGAGTTTGGTTTTGCAGTTGGTGCTAATCTTGCAGATGATGTTGTTACCGCATTAAAAAAGAAAATAGAAGCCTTACAGGCATAATAAGAGGATAAAGATATGAGACATCGTCATGGATATCGTAAACTAGGTCGTACAAGTGCACACCGTGCTGCTTTACTTAAAAACCTTAGTATTTCGTTAATTGAGCATGGTAAAATTGAAACTACTGCTATAAAAGCAAAAGAGTTACGTTCATACGTAGAAAAACTTATTACAGTTGCTACTAAGAATGACTCTAATGCACACAGAACAGTATTTGCAGCGCTTCAAAGTAAAGAAGCAACTAAAACTTTAGTAAATGAAATAGCTCCTAAGTATGTTGAACGTGCTGGTGGATATACAAGAATTACTAGAACTAGAATTCGTCGTGGTGATGCTACATCAATGGCATTCATCGAATTAGTATAATTTACTAATTTAAAACAATAGAGGTTTTGCCTCTATTATTTACCTCACTACCTTTTTAATCCCAATCTAGTAATCTTTGTTGTCCCTCTAACCCTCTAATATGGGTAACATCTTGGCTCATCTCAATCACACCTTTATATATACCTTTTTCATCTCTTACCGCAAAATATTGAACATGAATAAATTGTTCTTTAAATTGGAGCCAAAATTCAGCTACATTTTGTCTACCGGCTTTAAACTCTTCTAAAATACGTATTACTTGGTCTACACTTTTTGGAGGGTGACAAAATTTTACTTCTCGTCCAATAATTCCAGCACTTCTAGGAAATACACGGTCATCTCCCCAGTTATAAAAAACAACTTGATCATTCTCATTCACATAAGTAATATCAACTGGTAAAATTCTAAAAATAGAGTTTACTTGTTCGGGAGTTAAATATCCTTCATCATAGTGTGTTTTATCTTCTATACCAAAAGGGAGTTTTCTTTTAACAGTGTCTTCTCCTGGATGAATGTATGTAATTGGAGGATAAGGTGCTGGAGGTGTATCAAACATCCAACCAATCTCTTTATCCCCCTCACGAAACTCTTTGAACTCATCTTCACTTATCATCTCCATAGCACGAGGTAAAAGTTTTCCTTCTTCAACTTGTAAAAGATGTTCTAAAGTACTGTAAACTGCCTGTGAGGCATGGACTATTAATGTGTAATTATTTGCCCTAATTGCTTCTTTAGTATTTTTTATCTCTGCTCTTATTTGATCATGTAATGCCCACATATTTTGGGAGGGGCTAGTCCATCCATGTTTCTCAAGATATGGGAAAAGTTGATTCTCTTTACGAGCAAAATGAACTTCAACCTTACCTAATTTTTCAAATAACTCTACAAAAAAATCAAAATTATTCTGAATATCTGTATATCGAAGCTCTTTGATCATACCTCTAATAAGAATATTTTCCTCAAGATATACCCGAATAGGATGACCATCAGGAAATTTTCCATTAAATGGAGACTCGCTAGCATTAAAATATTCACTCATTATGTACCTTTTGTATTTATTTTTTGGAAGTATAGTGAAAATTAATATGAAATTTATTGAGTTTAATCAAGTGTTTTTTCTTAGATAAGAGAGATTTTTTTTAAATGTTAAAAACTTGATGAAACTAAATATTATAAAACTAATAATTCTTTTGGTATAATTCCACTTAATGAAATATAGGACTTACAATGAGTAATTTCGCATTTGGAACTTACAGAATAACCCATCAAAACCCTCAACATATCCAAGCCTTAAGAGAAGCTATATCTTCAGGTATAAAAATGATAGATACTTCAAGTAACTATATGGATGGTTCAGCAGAACTTGCTATTGCCTTAGCATTTAAAGAGTTTGATGATGAAGCAAGACAAAAAGTTGAGATAGTAAGTAAATATGGCTATATTCAAGGCTCCAATATGCTCTCACATAAAGAAGAAGCTTATGAGAGTGTTGTTGAGTACAATGAGCAATGTTTTCACTCTATTGCACCCTCTTTTATGCGAGATCAACTCACAAAATCTCTTTTACGATTAGAAGTTGATAAGATAGATTGCTACCTTATTCATAACCCTGAGTATTATATTTTAGATGCACTGAACAAAAATGCCGATAAGGATGATACTCTTGATGCAATGTATGTTCGAATATATGAAGCTTTTATAGGACTTGAACAAGAGGTGAAAAAGGGAAGAATTGGTTCTTATGGTATAAGCTCAAATAGTTTTGCAAAAGAGCACAATGATCCAGAGTTTTTTCCGTATGAAGATTTAGTAACTTTAGCAGATAGAGCAAGTGAAGCTGTGGGTAATGATACTCACAATTTTACAACGATTCAACTCCCTATTAATATTTTAGAGAAAGAGGGTTTAAGGTGTTCCTCATGGGCAAAGAAAAATGGACTGAGAGTTTTAGTAAATCGTCCTTTAAATGCAGAGCAAAATGGGCATATGTATAGACTTGCTGATTATGATGAAAGTCCAGAGTATTATCATCAACTTAATGAACTGTTGGAGATTTGTAATAATGATTTACTAAAATCACTCTACAATTTATTTGAAGAGTTAGATGTGAACAGACACAAATTTGGTTGGATTGGTGATTTTGATACTTTTTTATATGCTCAAATAATTCCTCATATAAAAACAAGTTTAGAAAATCTTGATGATGAACATTTAGAAATTCTGTTACAATACATTGACTTGTTCTTTGTTGAGTATAGAAAAATGGTAGCTTATGAGTGCTCTAAGAAGACAAGAAAAGAACTCCAAGAGAATTTTAGTGAGTGTGAATTATCACTCCAAGAGTGTGCCTTAGAGTTTTTAAAACAGCGAGATAGTGTTGATTTTATACTCGTTGGTATGCGAAAAGCATCATATGTTAATGAGATTCTTGCATTAAACTAAAATTATAGTTAAAATCTTTATGACATGTTAAGCAAATTTGTCATATTTTACATTAACAGTTTAAAATAAGATATTTACGAAGGATAAACATGATTCCGTTTTCTGATGAAGAGCTATTGGACCCAGTAAGGTTAGCAATAGACAAAGTGAGACCGTCATTGGCACTAGATGGTGGTGATATTGATTTTATCACAGTTAAAAACTCTAAAGTATATGTACAGTTAAAAGGTGCCTGTGTAGGGTGTGGTAGTAGTGGAAATACTCTAAAATATGGAGTAGAAAGACAATTAAGGATGGATATACACCCTGAACTTTGTGTTATAAATGTTCCATTTGGTATGGAAAACGATATAGATAATCTATAGATAAAAGAGGCATATGTTAAGTAAATTCAAAATTCTGACCCAAGCAAAAGATAGTTTTTCAAAAGCAGAGTATAAGAGTGCTTTAGAAAAGTTTGCAACAGTTTTACAAAATTATCCCAATTCTAAAGAAGCTTATAATGGTGTAATTTTATCTGAAATGGCTATGAGTGGTGAGAGTGGGGCAGAAGCACTTTTTGATTATTATGAAGTACTCAAAGAAGAAGATAAAGAACAAGCCGACACTATTATGGAAGAGATATTAAAAGATCTTAGTGGCTCTATTGATAAACTAAGTACAGTCTTTTCAGAGCCTTTAAGAGATAGATTAGAACTCGAAGATGGGATTTTATATCAAGATTTTAAAGATATTATAGCTAATGGTGCAAGCTTTAGAGAAACTTTTGAAAATATTATGTTTTCAACTCGTGTAATAATTACAAAGAAAGAGGATTTTTTAGACTTTTTGGATAACTTAGTAGAACATGATTTTGCAGAGATGGCACTGACTTATTTAGAAAATGCACTTAGTATTTATCCAAGTGATGCATTACTAGATAATCTTTTAAAAAAATTATCAAAAGGTTATACGAGTGAAGATTGAGCTTCCAAACCAGACTTATAAATATGTAACAGAAAATTCTTTAGAGTGTGACAGCGAGACAGCCTTTGTTCTAACTCACCAAAATGAAAAATACTTACAAAATGCAAAAGATAATGCTGCACATTCGATTATAAAAATTGCAGATATTGCAGAGCTCTTTGGCATTGATAAAATCAAAATAGTAGGAATTACCGGTACAAATGGTAAAACTACAACAGCTAGTGCTATGTACTCATTTTTATTAGATTTAGGCTATAAGGTAGCTATGCAAGGAACTCGTGGGCTTTTTATGAATGATGAAGTTAGCGAGGGAAAAACACTTACTACACCATCTGTTTTAAATACTTATAAACATATATATCAAGCTGTAATGGCGGGATGTGAATACTTTATTATGGAAGTAAGTTCTCATGCTATTGTTCAAAAAAGAGTAGAGGGTTTGAAATTTGAGCTTAAAATACTTACTAATATTACTCAAGATCATTTAGATTATCATAAAACTCTTGGTGAATATATAACAGTTAAAAATTCTTTTTTTCAAGACGAGGGTAAAAAGCTCATAAACAGAGATGAAAACAGGGCTGCATTTAATTTTAAAAATGCATATACTTATAGTATTGAAAACCCATCAACTTACAGACTTATGGCATACTCATTAAACAATGGAAGTAGTGGTATTGTCCAACATTTTCAAGAGATAGTCCCCTTTACAGCCTCCACTCATGGTTTTTTTAATCTTTATAACTTAATGGCAGCTATTGCTGGTGTACATCTTATAACAGATAAAACACTTGAAGAGATAGCTGATGTGGTGGATAATTTTGCAGGGGTGAGTGGACGAATGGAACAAGTTTGCACTCTTCCAAATGTAATAGTCGATTTTGCTCATACACCAGATGGAATGCAACAAGTGTTGAATGCTTTAAAAGAGAAAGAGCTTCTCGTAGTCTTTGGTGCAGGTGGTGATAGAGATGTGAGTAAGCGCCCCCTTATGGGAAGAGTCGCTGCATCTTTGGCAAAAAAAGTATTTATTACAAGTGACAATCCAAGACATGAAGACCCCGAAGCGATTGTACATGATATTTTAGAGGGTATAGTCGATAAAAGTAATGTAGTTATTGAACTTAACCGTAAAAAAGCAATAGAGATGGCACTTGATTCTCAAGAAGGTGACGAGGTTGTTGTTATTTTAGGAAAAGGTGATGAAGCTTATCAGGTCATTTATGATGAAAAATTTCCTTTTGATGATAGAGAGGTTGTTAGAGAATTGTTAAATCTCTAAAACCTATAGTTAATCCCTGTAAACATCGTATTGACATGTGATTTTGTTATAGCAGATGTAGTAGTTGTTTTTTCATAAGAAACATATCTGTAGTGATATCCAACTTCTAAGTCAAAATCACCATTTAGAGGTATCAAAGCTCCGAATCCTAAATTATAAGAACCGTAAGCGAGAGAATTTTGGTTTGCCTTAGCGGTTGAATCCATTGCACCGGCTCCAAACCCACCTCTAAGATAGGGATTGAAAAATAAGTCAAAATCAAATGCTTTAAGTAAATCAACATTTATACCATATTTTACACCATCATTAGGGTGAAAAATCTCAGATGAGTTATTTACATAGTCTAGGGAAAACTCAATCCCATACGAACTAATGTCACCATAACCTATTTTCAGTGTTGCAATTTGAGTAGATATGCTTTTGCTACTTGTATCTAAACTTTCGTTGTAGACACCAGCATTTGCTCCCACATAAATTTTGGCATCTGCAAATAATGATGCACTAATAAGTAAAAAAAGTAGGGTCTTTTTCAAATCAATTCCTATGTTTTTAGGCAATTATATCCAAATATAACCTTAAAAATAGTAACTTATTTTTCATACTTAGACTAATAGCTTAGAATTTTGCTATAATTTCACAAAAAATTAAGGATTATTTTTATGGGAATCCCTCAACCGGCATTTTATATCTTTAAGTGTGAGCAATCAGCTCCTCCAGGTATGCCAAAACCATCTTGTGTAACACAAGAAACACAAGGTTTATTTCAACATTTAGCACAAACTCTTATGAAAGAGGGAATTATGGGAACAGTTCAACCAATTCGTACTGGATGTATGAATAGATGTCAAATGGGTCCAATAATGTTAGTAGAACCAGGTCATACGATGTATGCAGGACTTACAACAGAGAAAATTGACCGTATTGTAAGTGAACATATTATTGGTGGCAATGTAGTGCAAGAGTATGTAATTCCAGAAGAGATGTGGGATACTGCAATTAGCCCTGCTGATATGAAAAAACAGATGGGAATGTAGGAAAAAAGTATGTTAATAGAAATGTTGTACAGCAAAATCCATCGTGCTACTGTAACGGATGCGAACCTTAATTATGTAGGTTCTATTACAATAGATGAAGAGTTGTTAGAAGCTTCAAAGATGAGAGTTGGACAAAAAGTTGAGATTTTAAATATCAACAATGGTGAGCGTTTTTCTACCTATATCATTTTAGGTGAGCGTGGTAAACGTGATATCTGTTTAAATGGTGCAGCAGCTAGAAAAGTGCATAAAGGCGATAAAGTAATCATTGTGGCATATGCTACTTTTGATGAAAAAGAGTTACAAACATATAAACCAAAGGTTGTGTTACTTAATGAAGAAAATAACATCGACCACATATTAGAGGAGATATAAATGTTTTCTGGAATGGGCGATATGAGTAAAATGCTTGAAGGTATGCAAGAAAATGCTAGTAAACTTAAAGCAGATTTAGAGAGTAAAACTTTCAGTGTAAAAACTGGTGGCGGTATGGTTGAGCTAAGTGTAAATGGTAATGGTGAAGTTGTTGATTTAACTATTGATGATGAGCTATTATCTGATAAAGATACTTTACAAATTCTACTTATTGGTGCGATTAATGATGCCAACAAAATGGTGCAACAAAACCAGCAAAGTAGTGCAATGAGCATGCTTGGTGGACTAGGCGGTAATCCATTCGGAGCTAAATAGGTGCTTTTTCGCCTATTTATTCTCTTTAATCTCTCTTTTTTAAACCTTTTAGCCTGTCAGGGTGGGTATACTTCTTGCCAAAAAAAAATCATAGATTCACACTCACTTTCAAATCAAACTATTTCTATTCCTATTAAAAATAATAGACGAATTATCTACTCTAAAACGAAACCAAAAGCAAAAATATTAAAACATGATCCTTTTTTATCTCTCTACATGATAATTGATGACACAAAATTCAAATACCCCTTTATGAGTAACTATAAAATACCTATGGGTATAGCAAGTGTAAACAATAAAAGAGCAATAGAAGGGAAAATAATCACAGAGCAAATTGGTTTAAATAAATTTGCACTTTTTAGTGAAGTATTAAGTACTCCCAGTTTACTTCTTACGAGTTGTTGCTCATTGGAAGGATTTGTAACTCCTGAGGGAATTATAGAAAAAGAGTATATCGATAGATTTATTAAGATAAAAAAAGTCTCTTATTCCGATATAGGGATTCGTATTAAAGATGAGCAAAAACTTGTGATTGTGGATGCTATTAATCCTTTTTTAGAGGGTAATAATTTTAAATTAGATGACTGTATCTTAACTTTTGATGGCAAAAAAGTCTCTAATGCATCTACTCTGATGCGATGGATTCTTTTTAGTAAAATCGGCTCTTCGCATACAGTAAAACTTAAACGTGGTGAAAAATATTTAACACTAAATATGAGAAGTAGTAAAAGAAATGGTGGAGGCTATTTGAGCGATACCTTTTTAGAATTTCTTGGTATCTCTTTTGATAAAAATCTAAATATTATAAAAATTAGGTCAAAAGCAAAAGAGTATCAGCTAAAAGTTGGTGATAAATTAATACAAATTAACCAGAAAAAAATCACAACAGAGGCTCAAATACTCAAAATGCTTTCAGAGGCAAAAGAGTCTTCAAATCTTCTCTTCCAACGAGATGGTTTTCAGTTTTTTGTGAAGATAAAAAGTATATAATTTTATATGAAAAACTTTGAACAATTTTTACTAAATAATTTACCATCATCTAAAAGTATTCATCCTACTTATGAAAAAGCCCTGCATAATATGCTTGTAGCTGGTGGAAAACGTTTCCGTCCAGCTCTTTTACTTGGTGTAGTAAAAGCTTATAATCCTCTTATGCTTAACGGTGCTAGACATGCTGCATTTGCCATAGAACTTCTGCATACTTATTCACTGATTCATGATGATTTACCAGCTATGGATAATTCTCCACTTCGTCGTGGTAAGCCTACACTTCATGTGGTTTTTGATGAAGTAACCGCTATTTTGGTAGGGGATGCACTCAATACTTACTCTTTTGAAGTCTTATCTAATGCCCCCTTTTCAGATGCAACACGAGTACAACTTATCCGAGAATTAGCAAGTAATGGTGGACTCAATGGTATGGTTTTAGGTCAAGCAATTGATTGTTACTTTGAAAATCAGCCGCTTAAAGTTGAAGATATTAAATTTCTTCATACAAATAAAACTGCTAAGCTAATAGCAGCTTCTCTTAAAATGGGTGCAATTATTGTAGGTAAAGAAGATGTCGCAGATAAGCTTTATGATTTTGGTATAAAACTAGGTCTTCTGTTTCAAATTCAAGATGATATTTTGGATGTAACACAAACAAGTGAAGAAGCTGGTAAACTCACTAACAATGATGAAGACAAAAATAGTTTCGTGACTATTTTAGGGCTTAAAAAGAGTAGAGAAGAGGCAAATATTTTAGCTGATGAACTACTAGATGAAATGAATGCTTTTGACTTAGCTCTCAAAGAGGAACTATCCTCTTTGCTATTAAAATATATCAATCGACATAAGGCTTAAGCCCTTAATGTAGCTACAAGCCTTTTTGTGTTTAAAAAAAGCTCTAAGGCACTCTCAATAGATTTACAAACAATGTCACTCTCTTGGAGGGTTTTAGAGCTACACCCCTCATCTCCAAGTAGAGCAATACCAACTGCTGCCTCTCTTATCATGTAGGCATCATTATTTCCATTACCAATAGCTACACAACTCTGTGCCCCGAGTGATTGTACATAAGTCTGTTTCTCCTCTGTATGATTTGCACTTTGTAATACTTTGACAGTGAGATTAAAAGGCTTCATCTGCTGGGCCACACTTCCGAAGGTATCTGCTGTAATAACATGCACACTGTAGAGTGAAGTGAGTGTTTTAAGTAGTGGCATAACTTCTTCTTTTAGCACTCCATCTTTAGCAATTGTACCGTTATAATCTAAAACAATGTTAGTGAGTGTTAGAGTTTTGTAGTTTGGAATTTTGATTGTCATTTTTTGCCTTTTTTAACTTCTTTCTTAGTCTAAGAGAGTAATATATTGCAATATATTAAAGGAATTATACACTATGCAAGATATAAAATTGACACAATACTCTCATGGTGCAGGATGTGGTTGTAAAATATCGCCAAAACTACTTGATAGCATCTTAAAAAGTAATAGAGAGATTATTCCTTATCCTGATTTATTGGTGGGAAACAGTACTAAAGATGATGCTGCTGCATTTGATTTGGGTAATGGTACTTCAGTGCTGAGTACAACAGATTTTTTTATGCCAATTGTTGATGATGCTTTTACTTTTGGTCGTATTGCCGCTACAAATGCGATTAGCGATATATATGCGATGGGAGGGAAACCTTTGATGGCGATTGCTATTTTTGGCTGGCCTATTGATAAGCTTGATGCAGATACAGCAAGAGAAGTTATCGATGGTGGTCGTGCAGTGTGTGAAGAGGCTGGTATTCCACTTGCAGGTGGACATAGTATAGACTCTCCTGAGCCTATTTTTGGTTTAGCAGTTACAGGAATTGCCGAGAATAAAAATATAAAAAGAAATGATACCGCAGAAGCGGGTTGTGAGCTCTTTTTAACTAAAGCACTTGGCATTGGAATTTTGACAACAGCCCAAAAACAGGGAAAAATTGCTGATGGTGATATAGATGTAGCCGTTGAAGCGATGTGCACACTCAACAAAGTAGGTCAAGCGATTGCAAACTTAGAGGGTGTAACAGCTATAACAGATGTAACAGGTTTTGGTTTGTTAGGGCATCTTAGTGAGATTTGTGAGGGAAGTAATATTAGTGCAGAGATAGAGTACGAAAAAGTGCCACTACTTAAAAATGTAAAAAAATATCTTAACATGGGCTGTGTCCCCGGGGGCACTCGTCGTAACTTTGATAGTTATGGACATAAAATAGGTGCGATGACACCAGAACAACAAGATATTTTATGTGATGCTCAGACATCGGGTGGACTTTTATGTGCTGTGAAAAGAGAGAGTATAGAGGAGTTTTTGAGTATTACCAAAAGTGTGGGACTTGATTTAGTAAGCATTGGAAGAACACTCCCTCGTGGTGTAAATTTGGTAGAGGTAATCTAAGTTTGTCCTTACCTTTAACAGATGATTTTCGCTCAATAGTTCTACATGATATTCCCTTACTAGATGTGCGTGCCCCTGTAGAATATGAAAAGGGTGCTTTTTTACATACAACAAATATTCCTATCTTAGATGATGAAGAGCGACGACTTGTAGGCATAAGATATAAAGAAGAGGGAAATGCAGCTGCTGAAAAATTGGCAGAGCAACTCATTAAAAATGAGGGTAAAGAGAAAAGAGTGGCTCTCTGGAAAGCTTACATAAAAGAGAATCCAAATGCAATGCTCTTTTGTTTTCGAGGAGGACAACGTTCAGGAATTTCTCAGAGTTGGCTAGCAGAGCAGGGTGTCAATATTACCCGGCTAAAAGGTGGCTACAAAGCTTTTAGAAATTTTTTAATGCAAGAGTCTCTTCGTATAACTGCACAACATAAAACTATTATTTTAGGGGGAAGAACAGGCTCTGGAAAAACAGTTTTGTTATCCAAAATTGAAGGAAGTGTAGATTTGGAGGGCATAGCAAACCATAGAGGTTCATCTTTTGGTCCACTAACTACACCCCAGCCTTCACAGATAGATTTTGAAAATAATTTAGCTTATACTCTCATCCATTTTGATGCAAAAAACTTCAAGTATTTAGTGATTGAACATGAGAGCCATAATATAGGTCGTGCTTTTATCCCTAAACCTCTTTATATCAACTTGGTAGAGGGTGAACTCATTCTTTTAGAAACCCCTATAAAAGAGCGAGTAGAGATAACTCTTTATGAGTATGTTACCTTAGCACTACAAAATTACAGTGAAAAATTTGAGCAAAATGGTGTTGATGAGTGGGCAAAAGATGTACATGATAATTTGAAAAGAATTAAAAAAAGATTGGGGAGTGAACTCTATTTAGAGTTTCAAAATCTTTTTACAGAGTCATTAAACAGATTTATACTTACAAAAGATGTAGCACTTTTTAAACCCTTTATTCAAAGACTTTTAGAAGATTATTATGACCCTATGTATGATTATCAAATAGAAAAAACAAAAATACCCATTATTTTTCGTGGTAATGCCGAGGAGGTTTTGGCTTTTTTAGCTCTGAAAAAGATATAACTTATTAATTTATATTTTGGTTTTAAGATTCTAGAAAATTAATTTAATTTTCTTAGTAGAACAAATTAGATATAATAGAAATTCAATAAAAGTATTACAAATTGACATACTTTTTAAATAAACTTATTTTTAATGATATGCTTTCTTAAATAGTTAGGAAGTATCGTGAAAACACCAAATTTATTTAGTTTATACAAAAGAATAGAAGAGCAAAGAATATGAATATGCAAATGCCACAAAATAATTTTATTAAAACAATTGAACTGTTCGCTGGTGTTGGTGGATTTCGTCTTGGTTTAGAAAATGTTAAAAATCATAATAAAAATTTTAATATAGTTTGGAGTAATCAATGGGAACCTTCAACTAAATTGCAACATGCTTCACAAATATATGAAAAACAATTTGGAGAATACAATCACTCTAATGAAGATATTTCAAAGGTAGAAGTTACCGATATACCAGATCACGATATGCTGGTAGGGGGCTTTCCATGCCAAGATTATTCGGTAGCAAGTACATTAAAGAACTCACATGGAATCAATGGTAAAAAGGGTGTTTTGTGGTGGGAAATATATAGAATACTTCAAGAAAAAAAAGAAAAAGCTCCAAAATATTTACTGCTGGAAAATGTTGATAGATTGTTGAAATCTCCAGCAAGTCAAAGGGGTAGAGATTTTGCTATTATTTTGTCATCACTCAATACTCTTGGCTATGCTGTTGAATGGCGAGTTATTAATGCAAGTGAATATGGTATGCCACAAAGAAGAAGACGAGTATTTATTTTTGCTTCAAAAAAAACGACAACTTTTTATAATAATTTAAAAGAAAATTCCATATCTGATAATTTGAATAAAAGTGGATTATTTGCTAAAACATTTCCAATTAAAAACATAGATATAGATAAAGTTATTACAAAAACATTAAGTGATGATTTAGTAGATATTACAGATAATTTTAATAAAGAGACACCAAAAAATAATGCTTTTTTAGAGACTGGATATATGATTGATGGTACTTATTATACATCAAGAATAGAAGTTGATTATAATGGTACATACTCAGCTTTAAAAGAGTATTTACAAGATGAAGAGAGTGTTCCTGAAGAGTTTTATATTGATGATGATGAATTAAAAAAATGGGAATACCAAAAAGGTTCAAAATCAATTGAACGAGTCAATAAAACCACAGGACATAAATATGTATATTCAGAAGGTAGCATGGGTTTTCCTGATTGTTTAAATAAGCCATCGAGAACTATTATAACAGGAGAAGGCGGAGCAAGTGCCTCAAGATTTAAACATGTTATAAAAATTAATGGTAAACATAGAAGATTAACACCTATAGAATTAGAAAGACTAAATATGTTTCCTGATAACCATACGATTGGTGTTACAGATACAAAAAGAGCCTTTTTGATGGGCAATGCTTTAGTTGTAGGAATCGTAGAAAAATTGGGACATACAATTTTAGAAGAAATAAATTGATGCAGAAATAAAAATGAATTATAAAATACATTCATTTCGTCATGGTGAAATTATATTAAATAATGAAGCAAACTATAAAATAGTATGGAATGAATTATTAAGTGTAATTGAGAATATCACAGATAATGAGATTATAGAGTATCATGAAAATAATCCAAGAAAAGCTAAAAGTATTTCAGAATCAATTAATAATATATTAAAATCGAAATTAGTTGTATTGGGCTGGAATGAGGAAAGTTATATTTTTCAAGATGATGAATATAGTGGAAATCGATGGCGATTGGATTTTGCAAAAGATAGTATTTCGGTTGAGGTAGCTTTTAATCATGGTGAAGCAATCGCTTGGAATTTAATAAAACCAGTGTTAGCAGGTGAATTAAATCATGTAAAAAAAGAGATTAACACAGAAATTGGTGTTATTATATGTGCAACAAAAGAGTTAAAGGATAAAGGTGGCTTTGATGGTGCAGTTGGAGAATATGAAAAATTCTTAACATATCTTAATCCACTCAGAGATATATTATCAGTTCCTATGGTAATAATAGGATTAGAAGCCCCTACAACATTTGAAATTAAAGTAGAAAAGATTGATGGTAAAAAACAAGGAATTGTTACAAGGTATTAACCCTTACTACTCTGCATAATTAAAAAAGAAACCATACTTCCTAAAACAATTTGCCAAGAGAAACCGATTTGTATGCCAAAGATGTAGGGTTGTAGAGCTAAAACAGTCAAAAACCCTCCTGCAAGGGCGAAAGGTACAGTTTTTTTGCTACCTCTTGACGTGAAAATTGCTGAGAAGAAAACACCAAGTAAGCCAGTGTATGCAAATGCCATAACTCCTAATGCAAAGCCAATGAGTGAAAGCTCACTATATTGTTGCCAAAAATAACTTACAATTGCCATTAGAGAGAGAATAAGAGCAAAGAGTAACACAGCATTTTTTGAAGCCCTCACAAAATATGCATCTGTTAGTAGTGAGTTTTGTTTGAGTTTGTACGGCTTGTACAAATCTTCTATGGCAACTGATGCCATCGCTCCTAAAACTGAGTTTGTGCTTGATAGTGCTGCGGCAATTGCTCCAACGGTTACAAGAGCTCGTAAACCCTCTGGCATATCATGTAGAATATAGTACATAAAAATAGTGATTTTTTTTCCACTAAAATTTTGAACTACATCGGCACTTTGGTAATGTACAAAAAGTAAAGCACCAATGGCTAAAAAGAGTAAAACTACAGGAATAGTGAGAACAATTGAGAGAATAAGTGACTTTGAAGCATCATTTTTATTTCTACATGATAATACTCTCTGTGTCATGTCTTGATCAAGTCCAAATGCAGCAATATTGAGCAGTAGCCAACCACTTAGTAGTCCAATAATACTAAATTTGCCATCCCAAGAAGTATCTATTATTTTGAGTTTATGGTTTTGCTCTAAAATTTCTAATATATTGACATCGCCTAGAGTATTGTAGAGGTAAAACAAAACAATAACACCAGCACTAACATAAGTAATAGCTTGTATAACATCACTGAGTATTACAGATTTTACACCACCAAAATAGGTGTAGAGCAGAGCCCCAAAAACTAAGATAAAAATGGAAATTATCATGTGTAAAAATGTGATGTCTAAAAAGAGTATCATACTAATAGCTAAAGCACCAATATAGAGTCTTGCCCCACTTGCCATAATTCGACCAATAAGGAACATAATTCCGGCTTGTTTTTTAGCACTCTCTCCATAACGAGTTTCTAAAAGCTCATACACTGTAATGACTTTTAGCTCATAAAACTTAGGCACAAATACAAGAGAGATAAAGATAACAGCCAATAGAGCAGAAAAATAAAAACCTATAAAAGTAAAATCATGAGCATAGGAAAATTCAGGTGCTCCTAAAAAGGTAGCAGCTGATTGAGAGGTAGCGAGGATGGAGATGGCAACGGCAAACATTGGCATCTGATTTGCACTTGTGAAGTACTCTTTTGAGGAGTGGATTGTCTCACGAGAGAAGAGGTAAGATGTTATAGCCAAGATAAGAAAGTAGGCTACAAAAACAGACCAATCAAGTGAAGAAAATCCGTTATTCATTTGATGATTTGAGTCCTAAAATCTGTACTTTCTCACGAACTGCTTTCATGAATTTTTTTCCAGGATCACTCTTTTTTGTTCTATAATTTTTATCTTTTTCTAGCCACATTCCTGTTTTTTGCATTTTTTCGTACTCATAGTGACCGATTAAAAATTCTATTTTAGAGTATTTTGTTTTGAGGTACTGGATGAGTTTCGCATTGGCAGTGACTTGTGCAGGGGTTAAGTCTTCGTTTTTATTGTCTTTGCCGCCTACATTTTCTATGCCAATAGCAGAATAGTTGATTCCAATCGTATGACGAGCCATCCAATTATCTGGCATAAGCTGATAAACCGTTCCATCTCTATCGACTAAAAAATGAGCCGAGACATTGAGGTTTGAAGCTGATGCAATATCTTTTCTATCACTCAGTAGTGTCTCTGGATTAAGTCTCTTAAAAGAGTCCTCAAGTCCTATAACTGCCGTCCAATGCAGTACAATAGCGATAGGCTCTATTGTAATATCTTTTACGGTGAGTCCATAATGTTGTTTGATATACTCTTTTGTTAAATCATCTCGTTTTTTTGTAAAAATAATAGGTTTTTGAACAATCGCATTTTTTGTAAAAAGATTTTCTATACGAATATTTGATTCTACTATGTTACTGATAGGAATAGCTCCAGCTTTAAGTTGTGCTAAGATTATTTCAACTAACTCACTAACACTAACATTGCCTAACTGGTTACCAAAAAGAAGCATATTCACACCAGCATTGATTGCAAGAGTTACTCTCTCTTTGATGTCATATTTACTACTAATGGCTTTCATCTGTAAATCATCGCTGATAATTACACCCTTAAAGCCCATATTGTTACGAAGTAAGAGAGTATTAAACTTAAATGATAGAGTGGCAGGATATTTATCATCAATATGTTTGTTAAAAACATGAGCAGTCATAATAGCATCTACCTTATGTTCTTCAATAAGACCACGGTAAGGCTTGAGTTCATCAGGACTCCATGTCTCACTTACATCTACAAACCCCTCATGTGAATCTCCTAAAGATGAACCATGACCGGGAAAATGTTTAGCTACTGAGATAATTTGCTCTTTTGATTGCTCATTTATCATTACTTTCGCATACTCCACAACTTGTCTAGCATCTTCGCCATAAGAGCGACCAAGTCCAACAATAACTTTGTTTTTAGGGTTTATAGCCATATCTACAACAGGAGCAAAATTGGTATTGATACCAGCATTGTGAAGCATTTTTGCTTGAGTTTTGTAGATTGCTACTGTATCTTTGTATGATTTGTTTCCAACTTCACCAGCAGATGGGATTTTCTTAAAGCCATATTCTGGTTTGAGTCGTGCGACATTTCCACCCTCTTGATCTACACTTATAAGCAGTGGTTTTGTTGAAAAAGATTTTAGTGTTTTTGTTAGTTGTGCCAACTGTTTTGGACTTTTGATGTTTTTAGTTTTTTTAGTTGTGTAGTCTTTGTCAAATAAAATAACACCACCAAGGTCGTATTTTTGTATATCTTTTGCAACTTGTGAATTTTTACTCACCTTTGTCCCATCAAAGCCGACAATTATCATGCGACCAATCATCCTCTTTATATCATCTTCTGTTATATCTTTTGCATGAAGTGCAAAAACAAGTGTTAAAAATAGTAATATTACTTTCAAACTCAGTCCCCTCTTTTTTTTAGTTTTGTATTATAGTGTGTATAGTGTTAATGACATTAAAAATCAAAGATTTTGTTTTATCTTTTGTTACTAAATGAGGCTCAAAGTGGTCACTTACGACTTTGAAGATATAAAATTTCTTTATAGCAGGATTATGTACAACTGCATCATAAAAACCATAGGATTCCATATCTACAATATCATGTAGGTCTGTCGTGGCTTCTTCATCAAGGCATACAATCTTCTTCTTATCATCTTTAAAAGAGTAAAATAGCTCTTGATAGGAAATTTTTCCGATTTCTAAAAGTGCACCAATCTCATATTTTTCATTTGTACCACAAATGCCAATATTAATATAAATATCATCATCGCTAATGTCAAATTGATTGATAAGGGTTTGTGTAGCAAGCCGTGCATTATCAACACCAATACCACTAAGTATAATTATCATGTAGGAATTTGTAAAAATTGTGTAGTGAAGGAGTTTCTCTTTTTTGAGTTTGTAAAAGTCCACAAAGGCTTGAACCTCTGGTTTGAGTGCAACAACCATATATATCATGTAAATATTATACCATTTTAAGAATAACTTGCTATAATTCTACCGCTCTTCTTTAGACCTGTGCAATGGTTGTTTGAGATAATGTGTCAGGGTAGGAATACAGCAGCACACCTTTAACAGTTATGTGCCGCAGGTATCTGGAGAAGGGTATTTATGAATTATTCTACTTTCTTTCTCAAGTTAAAACATTTCAATTTACAGGACTAAAACATGGAAGATATTAATCTTTTAATTGTATTACCAATAGCAACTCTTGCTTTAGTAGTGTGGGTAGGCAGTTATGTCTTTATTATGCTTAATGTTATGAGAGTTGACCCAAGAGAAATCGAATTTAGAAAAGAGTCTGGGCAAGAAAATACACTTATCCTTTAAACCTTTTTTATTTATCTACAATCTTATTATACATCCTAACAAATTTATTATATTCCCTCATATTAAGTAATTTTGCCATTGCTAAAAGCATAGAACTCTGTTTACTCGCTTGAAGATAAAAGGCAGTACCTTTTTTGTACTTATCACTTAAAGCAAAAAATAGGGTAATAGCCTCATTTATATCAAGAGATTCTATATGAATTTTATATCCATCTTTATACTGAAAACTCAAAGCAAAAGATGAAATTTCATCCTCTTTTTTAACAGCTTTATACTCAATATTCTCATTTAAAAGCATATTTATCATGTAGGGATTTTGATTTTTTAGAGATAACTTTTTATCAAAATCAATAGTTTGAATCTCTGATGAGGGGAGGGTGACACTTCCTATAATAAATCTATAAACTATAACATCAAAGTAGGGCACAAAGCCAAACTTCTTATAAAGTTTTTGCTTATTTACAACACTATCAAGTGCTATTTGGCATCCTTTGAGATGTTGGAGTGCATGAGTAAAAAGTTTTTGTCCATATCCTAATCCGCGAAACTCTTTTAAAACTATAAAACTGCTAATAAAACCAAACTCTTGTGAGTGCTTAATAGCTAAAATAAACCCTAAAAGTTTTCCCTCTTTATAGGCAATAAAAAAATCATTTGGGTGTGCTAAGAAAAGGGCAGTTGTATGTAACTCTTCATTTTCCCAGCCCTCTTGATTAGAGTAAAAAAAAAGAAGCTTTAACTCATTTTGCTGTAGAGTTCTTATTTGCAATATTATTTTCCGCACTTACCAGCAGCACATTTCATTGTTGTTTTAGCCCCTCCACACTTAAGAGACATCTTTTGTGTTTTGGATGATCGTACACAATCATAAGCCTCTTTTGTATTTTTTGCTTTTATTACACAATCTTTACGAGTATCATCTTCTCGCATTTGAGAGAGGATATTTTTTTTCTTTTTTGTAAGTGCAGAGTTCCCATCAAACATATTCGCCCCACACTTTCCAGCACCACATTTCATTTGAGTTGATTGTGTCCCTTTAGGAACTTTTTCTTGACTACATGCTGTGAAGGTTAACAGCACTACACTACATAGAAGTAATTTTTTTATCATTGTATCCCTCTTCTTTTGCTACAAAAATTATACTTGACTTTTGTGGTATATTTGTGTGAAAGTATACTTTATAATTCTATATTTAAAGAGAGTGCTCCTTTTTTTCCCTGTTTAACAGATATTTCGCATGAATTTCAAAAAGTATAGGAATAATCACTAAACTCAAAATTGCAGAACTAATAACACCGCCAAGCATTGGAGCGGCAATTCTCTGCATGACTTCACTTCCTACACCATGAGTGTACATGATGGGAGCAAGTCCGGCTAAGATGGCAAAAACTGTCATGAGTTTTGGGCGAACACGTTGTACAGCACCCTCATAAATAGCTTCGTTGAGTTCTTTCAGTCCAAATTTCTCACCATGAAACTCTTTAGAATCATCTACTGCTTCTTGTAAATAAACAATCATAACAATAGCCGTCTCAGCTGCAACACCAAGCAGTGCCAGAAATCCTACAATAACAGCAATACTCATAGCAAAGTTTAAAATGTCAACATAAATAAGTCCACCAAGAAGAGCAAAGGGAAGGGTTAAAAAGACAATAAAAGTCGGCACTATTTTGTTTAGAGCAAAGTAAATAAGTAAAAAAATGACAAAAATTACAGCAGGAATAATCCAAATAATTTTTTTCATAGCAGACTCTAAGTATTCAGATTGTCCAGCCCACTCTACATAATAACCTGCTTCAAAATTGATAGTATCAATGATGGCTTTTGCTTCCTCTTTGTAAGATGTTGCACTAATGCCATCCTTTGGGGTAATGTAAATGAATGTAACAGGGGATGCCATTTCACTTTTAATGACTGATGCACTCTGTCTGTAAGCAATTTTTGTAAATGTACTTAGTGGTACAAATCCAAATTTAGTTTTTATTTGAATATCTTTAATACTCTCTATACTCCGTCTCTCGTCATCTTCAAGGCGCAGACTAATTGGGTATCGCTCTAAGCCCTTATACATAGTAGAAACTTGCATACCTCCAATAGCTAATGCAGTGTATTCTAAAAGTTCATTTTTTGTAAGCTCATAGTGTTGTAATTTCTCTTCATTTATATCGATGTCAAGATAATAACCTGCACTTGCTTGATCAGCAAAAACAGAGAGTGTTTTTTCATACTCTCGAAGTTTTTCCTCGATGATTTTTCCATATTTTTGGAGTCCATCAGGAGTTGTTCCATAAAGCTTAATGCCAAGAGGTGTACGAATTCCACTCAGTAGCATATCTATACGACCACGAATAGGGTAGGTCCATGAGTTTATAAGTCCTGGAACTTGCAGGGCATCTTCCATCTCTTGACGTAGAGATTCATAGGTCACACCTGCTCTCCACTCTGATTTTGGTTTGAGTGAGATGATACTCTCTATCATACTAAGTGGTGCGGGGTCAGTTGCAGAACTTGCCCGTCCACCTTTACCAAATACAGTTTTTACCTCAGGAAAAGATTTGATAATTTTATCTGTTTTTTGTGTAATCGCTTTTGTCTGGTCAATAGAGATACCATAAGGAGTAACGGGCATATACATAAAAGTTTGCTCGTTGAGCATAGGCATAAACTCCCATTTAAGTCCTTTGTAAAGTGGGTACATATAAGCAAGTGAAGCTACAACAGCAATGATTACAAGGTATTTAAGTTTGAGTCCATAGACGATGATGGGATGATAAAGCCAGATAAAAAATCTGTTTAGAGGATTCTTTTGTTCTGCTAAAATTTTACCCTTTACAAAGAAAACCATTAAAACAGGCACTAAAGTGATACTTAAAATTGCACCAGCAGTCATGGCAAATGTTTTTGTATAAGCAAGTGGAGAAAAAAGTAATCCCTCTTGTCCACTCAGGGCAAAAATAGGTAAAAAAGAGACGACAATAAGTGCAAGAGCAAAGAAGATAGGACGACCAACAAGCTGGGAAGATTTTAAGATAATATCAACTCGCTCAGAGTTTGTTGGTACTCGTCCCTCTTTTGATTCAAATTTGTGGAGCATTTTATGAGCATTTTCTATCATAACTATTGAGGCATCTACCATTGCACCAATGGCAATGGCAATGCCTCCAAGTGACATAATATTTGAGCCTATACCAAAAGATTTCATAAGTAAAAAAGTAAAACCAACTGTAAGTGGTAACACTATAATAACAATCAAAGAGGAGCGAAAGTGCATTAAAAAAAGCCCAATAATCACAACAACGATAATACTCTCTTCAATAAGTGTCCCTTTGAGTGTTTCTACTGATTTATCTATAAGTTCTGAACGGTCATACACAGTTGTGACATCGACATCATCGATTTTGAGTGATTTCATTTTCGCATCAATTCGTTTAATAGCAGAGTAAACATCCTCGCCATAACGAACCATAACAATTCCTCCAACAACTTCACCCTCCCCATTTAGGTCAGCCATACCACGTCGAGGGGCAGGGGTAAGCTCCACACGACCAATGTCACCTATGGTGATAGGTACACCATTTTTGGTTGTGACTACAAGCTTTGTTATATCTTTTATATTTTGCACATACCCTTTTGCCTGCACCATCCATTCAAAACCATTTTCAATGATAATACGCCCACCAGTATCGTTATTGTTAGTTTTTAAAACTTTTGCAATATCTTTGATGTTGAGGTTATACTTAATTAAGTTGTCATTGTTTATGGTAACTTGATATGTGGGTACAAATCCACCAATAGTAGCGACCTCACTCACACCATCTACACCCATAAGGGCATATTTGTAGTAGTAGTCTTGAATAGTTCTAAGCTGGGCTAAATTTTTTGTTTTTGAACTGAGTGCATACTCATAAACCCATCCCACCCCACTTGCATCTGGTCCAAGTGTGATATTCATAGAGTTTGGAAGTTGCGAAGAGATAGAAGCTAGTTGTTCTAAAACACGACTTCTTGCCCAATAGAGGTCAGTTCCCTCTTTAAAAATTATATATATAAGTCCATTCTCATAAGTGGAGTAACCACGAACTGTATCTATATTGGCAATGGCTAAAAACTGAGAGACAAGAGGATAAGTTCCTTGGTCTTCTATAATTTCTGGTGATTGTCCCGCCCAATTAATTTGGACTATAACTTGAGGAGGCGATAAGTCAGGAAGTGCGTCAAGTGGAGTGTTCTTCATACTCCAAATACTTCCTGCAGTAATAAATAATGCCACCATAAGTACTAAAAATTTGTTTTTTATGCTAAATTCTATGAGTTTCTCAATCATAATTTATCCATTTGGTTAATCTTAAATAAATTATAGCTAGTTAGTGTGGTAGGTTTGTGGATAAACTATGCAATTAAGTGTCAAAACGGCATTAATTACAATTATTTTATACAAAGATAACATCAAAAAGGGACATTTTTAGTACAATTATGCTTAGAAGGATTTCTTATGTTGGCAAAAAATTTAAAAATATCAGCACCTATTATATTTACAAAGTTGATTGGTTCATCTCGCCTTGCAATCTTAGTGGACAAAAAAGATTCCTGTCTTGTGAGAATCATAGATAGTGTGATACAAAAACCTCTGAGTAGCTATAAACTTGAACACCCTACT
>ERZ890953.462-NODE-462-length-23661-cov-12.531136_pt1 | contig 23661 bp, 24 predicted proteins | sample MGYA00521264_ERZ890953 | MGnify/ENA primary metagenome ERZ890953 (study PRJEB32303, sample SAMEA104408629) | aquatic metagenome | biome: Brackish water; feature: Chemocline; material: water | place: Baltic Sea | collected 2014-10-26T21:54:00 | depth 200 m ...
AATGAAGATGGAGAGTTAGTAACTCAAAAATTTGGACTGCCTAAGGCTTAGGCACAAGAGATAATGCCTACTGCTTAGAGATATAATCACCAATAGCTGTAATCTCATCATCGCCTAGTTTTGCTACTTGACCTTTCATGATACCTTTCATCGGTCCGCCATAACTGCCTTCTTTGTAGCCATGAAGTGCAGTTGATACTTTTGCACTATCCCAACCTTTAATCACTTGAGATTTACCCATTGCTTGTCTCTCACCATGAGAACCATGACAACCTGCACATCCTGCAAAAAGTTTTGCACCATCAAGTGCTGGTTTTGTTGGAGCAGTAACTTCTTGTGCTTTTACTTCTAAATCTTTGGCAACTTCAGCTGTACTTTTCGCAACTTTTTCTACAATTTCTACACTGCTTTGTGCTACTTTTCTTGTTGTCTCACTTAGTTGTTGCGCAATATCTTGACTTGCTGCTTTTACCTTTTTTACTGTCTCTTTACTCACTTCTTTAACTTGTTCTGTAACAACAGTGGTAGCTTCTTTAGCTTTTTGCAGTATAGCTTCTGTACTTTGGACTACAACATCAGCAGTTTCATTTGCTTGTTTACTTATCTCTTTTTTTGCTGTATTTGTTGTAGCATCATCACTGCAACCTAGTAGCAAGAAGATCAATGCAGCCGATAAAATTATTTTCATTTTATACCCTTTTCTTTAGTTTGAAATATTATACAATAACTTTTTATATCTCGCTCTAAAGATAGCTTTTGCGCTTATGACAAGAAACCATAAATAGAGCAAAGGTAAAACTACACTCTGAACTACAAAAATAGTAATCAAGGTAATAATATTTCTTGAAGCCTCTTCTATGCTGTTTTGTAGAGCATCAAGTTGTTTAGAGATGTTAAAACTTTGACTTAAACCACTATATTGTGTACTCATTTGAGAGAAAAATCCACTATTTTGCTGTGTTTGTGTTATGTTTTTGCTTTGAGTATTTATGCCCTCTAGTTCTGCTTTTGTTTTTTCTACTATTTGACTTGCAGATTCATACTCTTGTTGCAGTGTTGTAGCATAAAACATTTGTGATAAAAAGATAAAAAAAACTGCACTTAAACGCAGGAGTAACAAGAACAAAAAAGCTTTCAAAGAGTACTTAAGTAACATACTATTTTGTATCTTTTTAAACCACAAAAGCATTAACGCCGTTACAACACTCAAAACAAAAATAACTTGTATAAATATCTTTGCACTTAAAAGTAAAAGTAGCTTTTGAATTCCAAGAGAAACAGAAGCAAAAAGCATCACCCATGAGAACCTCTCAACCATGTCGTTAAAGGGGTCCAACACTTCACCGATGCTAAAGTTTAACCCTACTCCAACGGGTGTAAAAGAGAGTTCAGTTCCTTGCAAAAGAGAGATTACTGCATTTAAACCCTTTGCAAGTCCAAATGCAACCATAGCTCTATCAAAAGCTTCATTTTGCATCTCCATGGCAGATTTATCTACATCAAAACCAAGGCTTAACCCTAGCAGTAAAACCAATAAAATAGATACAATAATCTTCATAGAAATTTTCCTCAATTTAATCAAGTATTTTTTAGATATAATTGTGTATGAATTTTGAACCATATCCATTTGAAAAGCTTAGCACTTTACTTGAAAATATTATACCTAACTCTGACTTTGCTCCCTCTGTTTTAACTATCGGTGAACCTCAATTTGAAACACCTATTTTTATACAAAGTTCTTTAGCCAAGCATACTGACTTACTCAAAAAGTATCCAAAAACAAGCGGAGAAGAAAATCTTCGTCAAGCGATGCTTGGGTTTATAAAAAGACGATTTAACACGCAACTAAGTGATGCACAAATCATCCCAACTTTTGGAACGAGAGAAGTGCTTTTTAACTTCCCTCAGTTTTTACTTTTTGATAAAAAAAATCCAGTCATGGCTTATCCAAATCCTTTTTATCAGATTTATGAAGGTGCTGCTATTGCCTCTCGTTCAAAAGTTATTCACTTAAACTTAAATGCTAAAAATGACTTTAAACCGACGATAAATGAAGAAGAGTTAGCAACTTGTGACCTTGTTATTTTGAACTTTCCAAACAACCCTACTACCTCTACTCTCACACTTGCTGAGCTTGGAGAGTGGGTTTACTTGGCTCTTAAACATGACTTTGTGCTTTTAAATGATGAGTGTTATAGTGAGATTTACACGGATGCTCCTATCCCTTCTCTTTTAGAAGCGGCAACTTATGTAGGTAACACTACTTTTAAAAATGTCGTCGTTATCAACTCTATCTCCAAACGCTCTTCAGCTCCAGGTCTTCGTTCTGGGTTTATTGCAGGGGATGAGAAGATTTTAGAAGAGTATATGAAGTATAGAACTTATGTTGGTTGTGCAAGTCCACTACCACTTCAAAGTGCAGCTGCCGATGCTTGGAATGATGAAACTCATGTGACTACTTCAAGAGCAGTTTATAAACGCAACTTTGAGATAGCAAAAGAGATACTAGGCATAGAGATTCCAAATGCGACATTTTATGTTTGGCTCCCTGTAGATAATGCTCTTGCGTTTACACAAAAACTGTATAAAGAGTACAATGTCAAAGTACTCCCAGGTGAGTTTTTAGCAAGAGAAGATGCCAAAGGTGAAAATCCTGGTAGTGGATTTGTAAGAATCGCTTTAGTGGAAGATGAAGAAAAAACAAGAAGTGCATTAAAAAGAATTAAGGAGTGTTTGTCATGGCTAGAAGTGCAGACGATTTAAAAGCAGAGGTGCTAAAAGCACAACAAAACGCAGACATAGCTTCTTTATATGTTTTAGAACAAGAAGTGCATGAAGTTTTTGATGAAGAGACACTCCACGGTTTTTATGCAAACATTTTAGACCTAGCCTTAGAAAAGCTCACAGAGACTCTTGAGGCTCATCGTAAAATGGATATGAATGAAGTCCAAGACTTCGCAACTACTCGTGCTTTGTATGAGTATGCTGTTGAGCATTATTCTGCTGGAGAAATTAAAGATGCTTCTGCTCTTTTTGAAGTGCTTGCAGGGCTTACTAACAGTGAAGATTTTTCATCTGCACTTAAACTCCACTGGATAGCTTCTGCTGAGGGTATTGGGCTTGAAGATTTTATAGAAAACATTGCAGATATTGAAGCGACTCAAAACGCAGGTACTTTTTACATTAGTATCTTTAGTAAAGCGGCACAAGATTTGCTAGATAATGCCCAAAGTAAGGGAGAATAGAGTATGAAAATTCATTTTATTGGCATCGGTGGCATAGGGATATCTGGTTTAGCACAATATATGCAATACAAAGGACATGAAGTTAGCGGTTCTGATATTAAAGATACTATCATTACTCAAAAACTTCGTACACTTGGTATAGAGGTTACTGTTCCTCACTCTGCTGATGCGATTGACAACCAAGATTTAGTTGTTCATTCTGCTATTATCAGCCCTGACAATCCAGAAGTTGTTGCTGCAAAAGAGAAAGGTATAGAAGTTCTTGCTCGTCGTGAAGCACTTCTTAAAATCCTTGACGATAGAAAAGTTTACTCTGTTGCAGGAGCTCACGGAAAAAGTACAACAACCGCTATACTTACAGCTATCATGAATGGTTCAGCTATCATAGGTGCGGAGTCAAAAGCCTTTGGTTCAAATGTTCGTTATGATGCTTCTACCGACATTATGCTTTTTGAAGCGGATGAGAGTGATGGAAGTTTTATAAACTCAAATCCTCACTGTGCTATCGTTATAAACGCGGAGCCTGAACACATGGAGTATTATGACTACAATTATGAGCGATTTTATGACTCATATAGAACTTTCATCAACTCAGCTCCATGCCGCGTTTTAAATGCAGAAGACCCTTTTTTACAAACTCTTATAAACAAAGTAGATGCCCACTGGCTCTATCCAAGTACGGATATTACCAACATTGAGTATGTACTCATAGAGAACGAACCGCACACTAGATTTACTTTATGCAATTTAGGTAGTTTTGATGTATGGGGCTTTGGAAAACACATCGCTCTTGATGCAGCTCTTGCTATCTTAGCTGCACATGAATCTATGGACATAGAAGATATTAGAACTAATATTTTAAATTTTAAAGGTATTAAAAAACGTTTTGACATCGTAGGTTTTGAAGATGACCGTGTTATCATTGATGATTATGGACACCATCCTACAGAGATTAAAGCAACATTTGAATCAGTTAAAGAGTATGCTCTTTTAAAGGGTTTTGATAAAATAACAGCCATTTGGCAACCACATAAATACTCACGAACTATAGATAATCTTGACGAGTTTATAAAATGCTTTGATGGAGCGGCAGAACTTATCATTCTTCCTGTTTGGTCTGCTGGTGAAGCTGTACGCGAGATAGATTTTGAAGAAAAGTTCAAACAATACAACTTAACTATGGCAGATAAAATCACAAGAGCCAACAACACAATCACAGTAATCAAAGACGATAAAGACTTAGAGACATTAAACAAAGGTCTTATTATCAGCTTTGGTGCTGGTGACATAACTTACCAAATCAGAGGAACTGCCTAGTGACTTACCTAATCGGCATTATCGTTATCATCATTTTTTTTCTAGCAATGCGTTATTTTACAGAGTTTGACATCTACCAACAGATAAGTATCGCCATCGTTATTTTATCTATCATGGCTGTTGCACTCATGTACAACGAATACACAAAACAAGAAGAAAAAAAAGTCCTTAATGCAGCACTCAAATATAACCAAGGAAAAACACTTCGCTGTAATAGCAAGGATGTTAACAACACAACATTTTCTCTAAGCATAGGTACTTACACTTTTATCGGTCGTGAAGGTACTGTAAATGCACAAGAGATGATTAGTGCTTATGACTGTGAGTAATACTAAAATATTACCTTAACTCAAAATATGTTATAATCTCTAAATATGGAGATTATAATGCATACTATTACACTTAAATCTGATGATAACTTTTATGACATGTTAGAAAACATGGTAGCACAGCTTAACATTACTAAAAGTGAACTCATCCGCCGTTCTGTTACTCACTACAAAACTTTAATGGAAAAAGAAAAACTCAAAGAGCAGATAAAAAATGCTTCTTATAAAACAAGAGAGGATTCTCTTCGCATTACGACAGCATTTGAGAAGACTTTAGATGATGGTTTAGATGTTTAAAAAAGGTGAAATTTACCTTGCACAACTTAATCCAAAAAAAGGAAATGAAGTTGGAAAGATTAGACCTGTTTTGATTTATCAAACAAATTTGCTTAATGATATAGAACATCCAACTACTACAGTTTTACCCCTCTCTTCTCATCTTGTAGAAGATGCTTATCCTCTTCGCTATAGAGTAAAAAAGTGTGAGAGACTAGAACAAGACAGTGATATTTTATGTGATCAAATCAGAACTATTGATAACCGTAGAATTATTCCAAACCCACTAACACAACTCTCTACAAAAGAGCTTTTAGAGGTAGACACTCAAATCAAAATAACATTAGATATAGAAATATGAAAACAGATAAATCCTCTAAAATAGACCATCTTATCACCCAACTTGATTTGGGTGAACATATAGAACAGTTTAAAAGCTTTTTTTCTCGTGAGCACTCTTTATATATAGAAGGTGACCAAGAGCTTCACTTTAAATACATCAAATCTCTTGACACTTTAGAGTTTAAATCACCGCCTAAAGTTGCTGATTTTTTTGAGATTAGAAATCATCTTAAAAAGCATGGTGTCTTAAACTTTGAACAAATTTTTGAAATCGTAAAAGTCGTTCGCTATTTTCGCTACTTTAAACACCGTGAACTAGATGGACTTATCGGCGAATGGATGTCTAAGTTTGACATACCGGTAAAGTTTACAGAAGTTGAGAAGTACTTTACACAAAATGGTGGTTTTGAAGAGAACTTAGATGAAACACTTTTTGGTTTAAGTGCTCGCATAAAAGAGCATCAAAACGATATGAGTGGTTCACTAAAACGCATGATGTCAAGCTCAAAACTCGCAGGTTATCTAGTAGATACTCAAGTGCATTTTCTTAACAATGAAGAGTGTTTACTTGTTCGCGGTGGCTTTAACCATGTCCTAAAAGGTGCTGTTATCGGTCGTAGTACAGGTGGATTTTTTTATGTTGCACCTGATAGCATCTTAAAATCACGTGAAAAAATTCGCTACATTAAACAAGAGAGAGAAGCTATCTTTTATGAGTATGCAAAAGAGTTTTCAGCCAAACTCTCAGAGCTTCAGCCTTTCATAAACTTTATAGATAAAGAGTTTACAAAGTTTGACAACTATCAAGCACGAGTGCTTTTTGCTAAGAGTAAAAACCTGCAACTCATAAAAAGTAAAAACGATAGCAAAATCATTTTAGAAGGCTTTAAACACCCTGCTCTACACAATGCAAAAGCTATCTCTGTAGACTTTTCAAAAAATATACTTATGATTACAGGGGTAAACGCAGGTGGTAAAACGATGCTTTTAAAAAGCATCTTAGCTTCTGCGTTTATGGCAAAATATATTATTCCTATGAGTCTTGATGAGAACAAATCTCATGTTGGAAGTTTCAAATCAGTCTTAGCAATCATAGATGACCCACAAAATGTAAAAAATGACATTTCTACTTTTGCTGGACGTATGCAAGAGTTTTCTAAAATATTTACTGAGAAAAATGCTCTTGTTGGAGTGGATGAGATAGAACTAGGAACTGACTCCGATGAAGCGGCGGCTCTTTTTAAAGTCATCCTTGATGACCTCATAAAACGCAATCAAAAAGTAGTAGTAACAACTCACCATAAACGCTTAGCTGCTCTTATGGCTGACCGTGATGATGTGGAACTTATGGCAGCGATTTATGATGAAGAGCAACGAAAACCGACTTATGAGTTTATGCAAGGTATCATCGGAAAGAGTTATGCGTTTGAGACTGCAAGTCGCTATGGAATAAGCAATCATATTGTAAATGAAGCAAAAGTTGTTTATGGTGACAACTCTGAAAAACTCTCTTTACTCATTGAACGAGGTTCACAACTTGAGCGCGAGCTCAAACAAAAACACAAAAAAGTGGATGAGCGCTTAGAGGGCTTGCGTTTAAAAGAACTTAAACTCCAAGAGATGCAAGAAGCAAATCAAAAAGAGTTAGATGAGCAAAAGTCAGCACTTAAACGCAGCTATGACGTTGCCATAAGCGAAGCAAAAAACGCAGCTAAAGCAGGCGATACAAAAGCCATCCATAGAGCCATGAGTAAGGCGAACAATAAACTTCCTCCAAAAGAAGAAGCACTCAGTATGCAAAAGGATGTTGCGTTTAGTGTTGGAGATAGTGTGAAGTATCACTCAAGCAGAGGTGTTATCGTCTCTATGAAAGGTGAAAAAGAGGCGATGATTGAGATGGATGGAATGAAGGTTCGAGTAAAAACAAAACATCTTCGTCATACTCAAAACAACATACCAAAACCACAAACCAATGTAAAAGTCAGTGTTGAAAAACGGGCAGGTCTCAAGTGTGATTTACATGGTATGCGAGCTGATGAAGCTTGTGAAGTTTTAGACAAATTTTTAAATGATGCTTTGATTAACGGTTGGGATGAAGTTATCGTTTATCACGGCATTGGTACAGGAAAACTCTCTTATGCTGTAAAAAACTTTTTAGCCGCACATCCAAGTGTAAAAGCATTTGGGGATGCACCACAACATCTTGGTGGGTTTGGTGCAAAGATAGTAAGTTTATGAAAAATAGTGTTGCAATAGTTGGTGGTGGGGCTTCTGGACTTTTTTGTGCCATAGTTTGTGCAAGAGCAGACATAAAAGTTACTCTCTTTGAACAAAACACTAAATGTGCAAAAAAAATCCTTGTCTCTGGAAATGGTCGATGCAACATTAGCAACAAAAATCTCTCAAAAAATGATTTTTTTTCAGAAAATCCAAGCTTTGTAGAACCTGCATTAGAAGCTTTTGGGTTTGAAGCTTTTGAAAAATTTAACAAAAATATTGGACTTTTACTCAATGTCTTAGAAGATGGCAGAGCTTATCCACTAAGTAATGAAGCTAAAAGTGTAGCAAAAATCTATGAAGAGTATGCAAAATCTTTAGGTGTACTTTTTCACACAGAGAGTAAAATCACAGACATTCAAATGCTAACAGACAAATATGATGCTGTTGTTGTAGCTACTGGCAGTCGTGCGGCAGAACACTTAGGCGGAAACAGCGATGGGGAAGATTTTGCCACTGTGTTTGGACATACTCTCATTCCTGCTTATCCAAGTCTAGTACAACTCCATCTCAACTCTAAAATAGCCCCAAAAATGAGTGGAGCTAAACTAAACGCAGCGGTTACTCTTCTTATAAACCATAAAAAAGAGCAGACGATTTTTGGTGATGTTTTGTTTACAAACTATGGTGTTTCTGGTTTTGCCATTTTAGACCTTTCACAACGTGCGAGTCAAGCACTTTTAAATTATGAAGCTGTTAATCTCTCTATTAACTTACTTCCAAACTTTTCCATGCAACAACTCTCTACTCATATTTTACAAGTAGCCTCTAGCACACCTGCATTTACTCTTTTAGATATTTTAGTTGGTTTAGTTCCACTTAAAATAGCTCAAGGAGTTATCGCTTCTGTAGAATTATCCGACACATTTTCAGCACAAAACATCCATACAAAACTAGCAAAAAAAATAGCGAACACACTTCTAAATTGGCGATTTGAAGTAGAAGATACTCATGGATTTCGTCATGCGGAAGTAAGTGGTGGTGGCATCAATACTTTAGAAATTGATGAGAACACAATGAAAAGTAAAAAATGTCATAATTTATACTTTTGTGGTGAAGTGCTTGACATAGTCGGTAAACGCGGGGGTTACAACTTTGCTTGGAGTTGGGCAAGTGCATATCTAGCTGCTCAAAATATTATAAAAAATGCCAATACATAAAATTCATAGGGGATATATTTTCATCTTGAGTGTACTCTTTAGCATTAGTTCTTCTACTTTACATGTTATTTACTTTTTTGGAATAAACTTGTCTTAATAATTTATACAAAGGCAGTTTAAATATGAATAATAAAATCTTAATTATCACAATTTTTGTAAGTAATATAGCATTTGGTGCTGTGCTACTTGTTGATTATCCTAACACTTATATAGAATCTAAAAAAGCCAATAAACTCTCAAATCAGATAATAGACAATTTACAAAATAGAGGAATAGAACTGAGTATAGCAAAACAAAAACTTTCTCATTCTTTACAAGGTAATGAATCTAAAAATTATTTAATTGTACAGCGTATTTTAAAAGAGTTTCCAAATATAACACAAAAAGAAGTTGTAGCATACCTAAGTAATATTGTCTTAAAGGGAAGAGATATAGATTTAAGTTCTTATGATGCTATTGTCAGTCTTGTCCAAAGAAATACACTATCATCCAATCAAAATATATATGCAAAAGTAAAGAAGATTTGTAAAGAGAGTATAGAGAATTCAAGTAACACCTAAACATAATACAAAAAGGTTAATTCATGTCAACTCCATTTATTGTTCTCATCGTTCTTGCTATCATTTTAGTTTTAATGTACAACTCACTTGTTGCGAAAAAAAATCAAGTTCAAAACATCTTTGCAAGTATCGATACACAACTTAAAAAACGCTATGACCTTGTTCCTAACCTTGTTGCTTCTCTAAGCAAATATATGGAACATGAAAAATCAATCCTTGAGGATATTACAAAATTACGAGCAGAGGCGAACAAGCCAAACGCAACTGTAAGAGATACTATTGCACTTGATGCTAAAATGAGTGCAGCACTTGGTTCGATTATGATTGCTGTTGAGAACTATCCCCAGCTTAAAGCAAACGAAAATGTTATGCACTTACAACACTCTTTAAATGAGATAGAAGAACAAATCTCAGCAGCAAGACGTGCTTATAACCAAGCGGTGACAGACTATAACAATGCCCTAGAACAAATCCCTACAAACTTTATGGCAAATGCAATGAACTATAGACAAAAGCAAACCTTTGTTATTGACGAGAGTGAGCGAAAAAATGTGAATGTCAAAGAGCTTTTTAACTAACTATATGAAAACACAAAGTGAGTTAACTGACTTTTACTACAAAAAGCTCCATCCCTCACTCATCCGTTTAGAGAAGAGTAGAAAACAACTCTCTCATCGGATTATTACAGTAGCTCTTATCTATAGTATTGTTAGTTTACTTACTATTTTTTCTCTCTATAAGATTTCGTATAATTTAGATATTATTATCTTTGGGGGATTTTTGTATATCGCTGGTGGAGGCTTACTTTACAAATACCTCATAAAAGATTATACAGCTGCATTTAAACAGAGTGTCATAGCTCCTCTTATAAGTGCTTTAGATAAAAATCTCATCTACTCTACAGATGCCCATATTCCTAGCCACTACTTTACAAGTTCCAAAATCTTTACAACTCATCCAGATAAATTTGAAGGAAATGATTATGTAAAAGGGAAAATAGATGATGTTACTTTACAATTCTCCGATATTCATGCACAAAAAAAACATAAAGATTCTAAAGGAAACACTCACTATGAAACACTTTTTCAAGGGCTGTTTATCGTAGCTGATTTTCACAAACATTTTAAAGGAACGACAGTTGTGCTTCCTGATTCTGCCCAAACAACTTTTGGAACTCTCATAGGGCATTGGCTACAATCACACAACATAAGCCGTGGTGAGCTTGTAAAGATGGATGATGTTAATTTTGAAAAAAAGTTTGTTGTATATGCAAATGACCAAATAGAAGCTAGATACATTCTCTCAAATGCACTCATGCAAAAACTTTTAGAGTTTCAAAAACGTTCAGAGTATCCCGTGTCACTCTCTTTTGTTGGAGGCAATATATTTCTAGCTATTCATTATAATAAGGATTTATTTGAGCCGTCTATTTTTCATTCACTTTTAAAGTATAGAATAGCAATGCAATATGTTAATACTCTTCACCTTGCTGTTGGTATTGTAGAAGGGTTAAAACTCAATCAAAAACTCTGGAGTAAATTATGAAACTAAAAAGTATACTTTTAGCCTCTGTTCTTTGTTTAAATCTTAGTGCATTAAGCATAGGGGAAGTACCAAAACAAGTGAGTATCAGTGATGATAACGGTGGACTCGTCAAAGACGAAAGTGCTTGGAATTCTGCAACACTTAAAGGTAAAGTTTTTGTCATGTTTTATGTTGATCCAGATGAAAAAAATTTAAACAATGATTTTTCAGCAGCTCTTAAAGCTAAGAAGTATGATAGAGCTAACTATGGAAGCATTGCTATTATCAATCTTGCAGCAAGTTGGAAACCAAACTTTGCTATAGAAAATGCTCTTAAACATAAACAAGAAGAGTTTCCAGATACTCTCTATGTGAAAGATAAAAACCGTGTTTTAGTAAATGAATGGGCATTAGCAGATGACAACTCAGATATCGTTATTTTTGCAAAAAATGGAAAAGTCCTTTTTCATAAAGACGGGGAGATGCAAGAAGAGGAGATAAAACAAGCACTCAAGATTATAGAGGAAAACTTATAAATGAACAGCGAACATAACACTCTCTCATTAAGCATAAAGGACCTCTTTAGAGGAAATATGCTCATGTACTCTTTACTTCCATTTATTTTGAGTATGATTATTATGTATGTTTTATTTTTTGTTATTGCAGGAGTTGGACTTGACCAGTTAGGAACTATGGATGTAGCTTCCACTCAAACAACTGTAGAAAATGGTGTACCTCATACAGATAGTTTTGCAGCAACACTGCAAGGTACGGCTATCATCAAGTTTCTAATGAGTAGTGCCATTACTTCATGGATAGCTTCTTTTTTAGTTTACACTATTGGAAGTTTTTTAACACTCTATTTTTCTATTTTTATTGCACTTCTTGTCATAGGATTTTTAACACCGCTTATACTTCGAGAAGTACATATGCGACATTATCAAGATGTTGAGATGATTGGGTATTCAAATATGTTCGAGGGACTTTTTTTAACACTAAAGTGGGCAGCAACAATGATCTTACTTTTTTTAGTACTCATTCCTATCTATTTTATTCCACTCTTAAATATCGTTGCGTTTAACTTACCTTTGTATTACTTTTTTCATAAAATGATTACTTATGATGTTGCTTCAAATATCTGTAACAGAGATGAAGCAATCAAAATTAAGTTTTTTCATGCAAGCACATTAAGACTTAAAACTTTAGGACTTTACTTACTTTCACTTATCCCTTTTGTCATCTTTTTCGCTTCAGTATTTTATGTCATCTACTTAGGACATAGTTACTTTTTAGAAGTTAGAAAAATGAGAGAAGAAGCTTAATTACTTAGCTTCTTCTTTTACTTGTGCAGTTACCTCTTCCATCATAGAAGCACCACATTTTCCTTCACCACATTTCATAATCATTTTTTTCACAGGTTGTTTTACAGGTGCTTTATACACCGTGTTATAACCTGACATTTGGATTATCGCTACTGAAAATCCCATTATTATTGTTACAAAAACTGCTGCTGCAATCCAAATCTTCTTTACTGTACTCATACTCTTTCCTCTATTGTTATCTTAGTATTATAACGAATTACTCTTCCTCTTTATCCATATCTTTAAGCACCATCGCACGATAAGCTTCGTCTTTAGGCACAAGTCCCGCTTCATACAAAAACTGTGATGCCATAAAGTTCTGTTTTTTTATCTTGTCATACTTTGCATAGCTAAGATAAAGAATATCTTTCGCCCTTGTAACTGCCACATAAAAGAGTCGCCTCTCTTCATCAAGACTCCCACCTCTTTGCATCAGCTTACGATTAGGAAATCGTCCATCCATCAAATCAACGACATAAACTTCTTTATACTCTAAACCTTTAGAGGCATGTACACTTAAAAGGTTTACACCCTCCCCTTGTGTCAAATCTGAAGAGCCTAAAATCATTGCATTTAAAAATCTTTCATGCTCACTATAAGGCTTTGCAAGTTCTTCAAGCAGAAGCATTTTTCTTGCTATGCGTGTTTGCGATTCTGTTTTTTGTTTTTCATCTATGCTTCCATCTTTAAGAGTTGCTCTTTTTGTTGAGAGGACATCTATGACATAAGTATAAAGAGGGGAAGCTGCGATTTTTCTCACTATAGTTCGAGGTTGTTTGATACCTTTTAAATCTCTATATAAAAGATAAAAGTTATGCAAAAATGTTGCACTATCTTTTGTAAGTTTAGGATGTTTAAGAGCAGGATTTTTCATAAACTTCGCTTCAAATCCAAGCTTTGCATACTTACCAACCGTTCCTAATTCCGCAAACTCATCAAAAAGCCCAAGCTGTGAGTTTAGTTTGCGTTTTTCAAAAGGATTTCGTATACTCTCATCTGGGGCATACAGACCATAAAACATACTCCCCGAACCAAGATTTTTTAGAGCGATATACATCTCTTTTGCCATAGCACTTCCTATGCCTCGTGCAAATTCAAACACATGAATAAACGCCATCATATCCGCTTCATTTACAAGTAAAGTGTAAAGGTCTAAAATAGCCTTGACTTCACGAGAATCAAAAAAACTCGTACCGCCCTTGCGTTTACAAGGAATATCAAGCTCACGAAGCCCAACTTCAATGCCATCAGCAGAGGAGTTGTTACGAAAGATAACTGCTATATCTTCATGTGGTGTTTGTGTATCTCTTATCTGTGCTGCCATGGCATGATACTGATCAAACAATTCATCATAAGCTAAAAGTTTTGGAGACTGTGCATTAAAATCTCGGGTTACTTCTAAGTTTTTAGGGTAGATTCTTTCATTATGCTCTATAACTTTTGTAGCAAGGGACAAGATAGGACGAGATGAACGATAATTTTTTGTTAAAGTGTGTACCTGCGCATCTGGAAATTTTGTAGAAAATGAACCAATAATCCCAATATCCGCCCCATTAAAAGCATATATACTTTGGTCATAATCTCCTACACAAAAAAGTGAAGGTGGATTCATAGCATCTATAAGTGTACCTTGAAGAGCATTTGTATCTTGGTACTCATCAACTAAAACTTCTTTATATCCTAAGTCTGTTGTCTCACACATTGTACGAAAGTTTAAAAGCAAGTCATTGAAGTTTACAAAACCGTACTCTTTTTTCAACTCTTCAAACTCATCTACTATGTCAGCATAGATAAGAGCAAATTGTTCATGCTCTTCATATTTCTCTTTTATCCAATCTTCAAAGTGATTGTTGAGTTCTGTATTTTGATAAAAAGAGTACATATCATAGAGATGATTTCCTCCATAAGGAGTTACTTCTGCTTCTATGCGAGTAAAGTTGCGTTTCTCATAAACACTGCGAAAAAGAGTTTTCAGTTCACGTTGCTGTTTCAAAACTACACGTTTATCATGTTTTTTTAGCCATCTATAACTGACCGCGTGAAACGTTCCTGCATCAATTTTACCTGCGACTTCGTTACCAAAATACTCAGCAACCCGTTCAACCATCTCTGCTGCTGCCTTATTTGTAAAGGTAAGAAGTAAAATCTCTTCAGGTCTTATCTTGTTGTTTATAAGATGGGCTATTCGTCCTACAATAGTTGATGTTTTGCCTGTTCCAGCAGAAGCTATGATAAGATTTTGAGACTCTTTTGAAGTTGCAGCAGCATACTGTTCTTCGTTTAAACGCGATAATGCCATAACTACAACTCCTTTAATTTTTAGGGATGAAATTATACCTATATTTCATTAATAAATTTCACACTCCACACTGTCTACAAATTGTCTTTTATAAATATTTTAGTTATAATGTTTTAACCCTTATAAATATTACAGAACCAAGGAGCATCTTTATGACAGATAATAAAATGCTACATATTATTTCTAATGAAACTAAATCTTCTATTGATCAGATGAGTGTAGTAACTCCAAGTATTTATGCTTCTATATTCGAAAAATTTGCATCTGATCATAATGAGATTATAGAAAATGAGAAAGAGTTGTCTGTTGACTTAATGAAATTTGAATGCAGTAATCTCACAAACTTACAATCAGAAGCAACTCGTAGTGCAAATAGCCTTACTGAAAATACAAACAAGGCTATATCTGCTATTCAAGATAAAGATGAAGTGGGTTTGGCACAAGTCTTACATGAGACACAGAAACTAAAACATGAAATAGATAAGCTAAAAGAAGCAGTTTATAAAGATGAACTCACTCGTTCAAATAACCGTAAATGGCTTCACGATAATTACCTTCAAGAGGACAAAGAGACACTTAAATCCCAAGGGGTAATGGCAATTATTGACCTCAATTACTTTAAACAAGTAAATGATGTTCATGGGCATATTATTGGCGACAAAGTTCTTATATTTATCGCAAATCAACTCAAAAGTAGCAAAGCAAATGTTGTACGTTATGGAGGTGATGAATTTCTCATAATGTTCGATACAAATAATTCTCTCAAACATGCAACAGATATTCTAAAAAATATTCGAGAAAGTGTTATTAGTAAAAAACTCAAAGCACATGATACAAAATTTACTGTGAGTTTTTCTTATGGTCTTGTAACTTACCAAAAAGACGATAATTTAGCAAAGACAATCGAACTCGCTGATAAAAATATGTATAATGATAAAATTCAGATAAAGAAAAGAGTTACAGGTATCTAATACATAAGTAAGCTCTCACCTCTTTTTGGCTATAATCGCGCTAATTTATTTAAGGCGATTATATGTCAGACAACAAATACAATCCACAAGAAACCCAAAGCAAATACTACCAAATTTGGGAAAATCGTAAATACTTCGAAGTAGATGGAAATAAAGCTATCCAAGAAGAAGGGAAAAATTTCTCTATTATGATGCCACCGCCAAATGTAACAGGTCGTCTACACATTGGTCATGCGCTTACCTTTACACTTCAAGATATTATCACTCGTTACAAACGCATGGATGGGTATAAAACTCTCTGGCAACCAGGAACTGACCATGCTGGAATCGCCACTCAAAATGTTGTAGAGAAACAACTACTTGCTGAGGGAACTACAAAAGAAGAGATAGGTCGAGAATCCTTTTTACAAAGAGCTTGGAAGTGGAAAGCAGAATCTGCTGGAATCATGACACAACAACTTCGACATATGGGTGTTTCTCCTGCTTGGGAGAGAGAACGTTTTACTATGGATGAGGGACTTCAAAAGTCTGTAAAAGAGGCTTTTGTTAAGCTCTATAATGATGGGCTAATCATCCGTGGAAACTACATGGTAAACTGGTGTACACATGATGGTGCCTTGTCTGACATCGAAGTAGAACACGAAGACCATGATGGAAAATTTTACTATATGACATACCCTTTTGCTGATGGAAGTGGAAGTGTTGAAGTAGCAACTACAAGACCTGAAACATACTTTGGCGATACTGCCGTTATGGTTCATCCTGATGATGAAAGATATACTCACCTCATCGGAAAAAAAATCAAGCTCCCACTACTAGAGAGAGAAGTTGCTATTATTGCAGACACTCATGTTGATATGGATTTTGGAACTGGTGTTGTTAAGGTTACACCTGCTCATGACCAAAATGACTACGAAGTTGGAAAACGCCACAACTTAGAGTTTATCACTGTTTTTGATGAAAAAGGAATACTTAACGACTATGCTGGGGAGTTTAAAGGTTTAGAGCGTTTAGAAGCTCGTGAGACTATTGTAAACAGACTTCAAGAAGAAGGTTTCATCGTTAAGATAGAAGAGCATAAACACCAAGTTGGACACTGTTACAGATGTAAAAATATCGTTGAGCCTTATATATCAAGACAATGGTTTGTTAGAAAAGAAGTAGCTGATAAATCAATAGAAAAAACAAACGAAGGTGAAGCACAGTTCTTCCCTCCACATTGGATTAACTCGTACAACTCTTGGATGGGTGAACTTCGTGACTGGTGTATAAGCCGTCAGTTATGGTGGGGACATCAGATTCCTGTATTTTATTGTGATGAGTGTGAACATGAGTTTGTTTCTCAAGAAGATGAGCCTTCAGCTTGTCCAAAATGTGCTTGTAAAAATGTAACTCAAGATCCTGATGTGCTTGATACTTGGTTCTCTTCTGCTCTTTGGCCTTTCTCAACTCTTGGCTGGGGTAATGGCGATGTTGAGATGGATAAACTTTTCCAATCAGACGACATGAAAGATTTTTATCCAAATACTCTGCTCATTACTGGTTTTGACATCCTTTTCTTTTGGGTAGCTAGAATGATGATGATGGGTGAAAACTTCAATGGTCAACTTCCATTTAATCATATCTACCTTCATGCTCTTGTTCGCGATGCAAATGGTGATAAAATGTCTAAATCAAAAGGTAATGTTGTTGACCCTCTTGATATGATAAACAAATACTCAGCGGACATACTGCGTTTTACACTTGCAATCTCAGCGGCACAAGGTCGTGACATTCGTATGAGTGAAGAGAAACTAGAGTTAAATCGCAACTTTACAAACAAGCTTTATAATGCTTCAAAATACCTACAAATGAATGTAGATATTTTCCCTGACTTGACTGGTTTTTGTGTAGAGTCGGACTTAGGTCGTTATATGATGTCGCGTTTGAACTTTGCCACTAAAGAGGTACGAGCTTACCTTGATGAGTACAAGTTTAACGATGCAGCACTTGTAATGTACAAATTTTTATGGAACGAATTTTGTGGTTGGGGTATTGAGCTTTCTAAAGCCGATAAAGGTGCTATAGTTGAACTTGGAGCTATATTTAAAGAGGCTATGAAACTTCTTCACCCTTTTATGCCTTTCATCACAGAGTATCTTTACCATGAACTAAGTGGTACAACACTTGAAGATGGTGAGTCTATTATGCTTATGAAGTTCCCAAGCAAAATCAAACAACGCAAAGAAGAAGAGAAGTTTGAGATTATTATGGATGCTATTGTTTCTATACGTCGTGCAAAAGTTCTCGTAGACCTTGCAAACCAAAAAATCGAAAAAGCTTTTGTAAAAATAGATGGTATTCGTGATCAAGATAAAGAGATGATGCTTCCATTTATCACTAAACTTGCAAAAGTTGATGTTGTAGAGTTTACAGAAGATAAAATCGAAAACGCAGTAAGCGATATTTCAGATAAATGTGAAACTTTTATACCTACTGACTCTATAGACTTAAGCTCTATAATCACAAAACTTGAAAAACAGAGTGAAAAACTAGACAAAGAGATAGGCAAACTTAACGGTATGTTAAACAATGAACGTTTCGTGGCAAATGCTCCTGAAGATGTTTTAGAAAAAAATCGCACTTTACTTGCTGATGCAAAGGTAAAACAAGAGAAAGTATTAGAGCAGTTGGAGTCGTTAAAGTAGAAAAAGAGTCCAAAAATTGGACTCTTAAGAGTGTATGAAGTTATTTATATGTGAGTTGTTCTATAGATGAAAACTTGGCAATTAAGCTTTTTCATAAGTTTTTTTGCTTCTATTTTTGTAATCTCGTGATGAGCAACTGCATTTTTAATAGCTTTTTCTGTTAAGTAAGTATGTTTCATAGTATTGTTCCTTATAATAATTAATATTATGAATTATACTATCATTTCTATAATAATTCAAGAAGGTATATAAAAATTGTTTAATATAAAAAAATATGCATCACAAAATATAAAAAATGATGTTTTATCTGGTTTAGTAGTAGCTGTTGCTCTTGTCCCCGAGGCCATAGCCTTTAGTTTTATTGCTGGTGTTAGCCCTATTGTTGGTCTATATACTGCGTTTATTTTAGGTCTTGTCACAGCTGTTATCGGTGGAAAACCAGGGATGATTAGTGGTGCTACGGGTAGTGTTGCTGTTGTCATGATAGGACTTGTTTTAGAAGCAAATGACCTTTTGAAGTCAGCTGGGCTAACTGGAGATGACCTTTATATACATATGCTTAACTATGTTTTACTTGCGACAATTATGGCAGGTGCAATTCAGGTCTTAGTTGGTGTTTTTAAACTTGGAAAGTTTATTCGTCTAGTGCCACAACCTGCTTTGTATGGTTTTGTAAATGGTCTTGCTATTGTTATCGCAATGGCTCAGTTTAAGTTCTTTGATGGACAAGGCATGAGTATGTATATGGTAGTTGGTATCACTATGCTTATAATGTATTTTTTACCTAAGTTTACAAAAACTATACCTTCTGGGCTAGTCGCTATTGTTCTTATTACTTTAGTTGTATATTTTACAAATATAAACACTCTTTTGGTAGGCTCACTTGCTGACTTATCTGCGTTTAAAGGGCAACTACCTCATTTTATCTTACCTGACACACTCTTTAGTTTAGATGCTATTGTTATGGTACTTCCTTATGCTGTTATCATGTCATTAGTTGGACTAATAGAGTCACTTTTAACTTTAGCGGTTCTTGACGAAATGAGTGATGAGCGAGGAAGTGGAAACAAAGAGTGTATCGCTCTTGGTTGTGGAAACATGGCGTGTGGTTTCTTTGGCGGTATGGCTGGTTGTGCTATGATTGGGCAGAGTATCATCAACTTTACATCAGGTGGTCTGGGACGGCTTTCCTCTTTTACAGCAGCTGTTGGTCTTTTAATACTTGTTGTTTCAATGACGGACGTTCTAAATGCCATTCCTGTTGGTGTTTTAGTTGGGATTATGTTTATGGTGAGTATCGGAACTTTTGAGTGGTCTAGCTTTTCTCATCTTAAACATATGCCAAAAGAGGACACCTTTGTGATGATAGTCGTTACAATCATTACAGTTGTTGAGGATTTAGCGATTGCAGTTATTGCTGGTGTTATCATTTCAGCACTTGTGTTTGCTTGGAAACATGCTCGTATCTGGGCAAAAGCTTCAACTGAAGCAGATGGAACAAAGGTTTACTCTCTTGAAGGTCCACTCTTTTTTGGTAGTGCCACAACATTTTCAGACAACTTTGAGATAGAGCTTGACCCACCTCGTGTTGTCATTGACTTCAAAAACGCAAGGGTACTAGACTTTTCAGGTGTTGAAGCGATTGATGCGATGGTAAAGAAGTACGAAGAAGCAGGAAAAAACCTGACATTAAGACATCTTAGTGCTGATTGTAAAAACATTTTAACAAAGGCAGGACCACACTGTACTTATGAAGAGGACGATCCTACTTACAAAGTGGCAATAAACTACTAAGTTTATTGCTCTACTAACTCAGGGCTAGGTTCACCAAAATAAAATCCCTGTGAATAATCAATACCAAGCTTATCAACTTCATCTTGAACTTCTTTACTGTGAATATACTCCGCAATAATTTTTATACCTCTAGCGCGACACACCATAATTATTGCATCCACGATAACTTGACTCGTTTCATCCGTTAAAATATTTTTAATAAATGCACCATCAATTTTGATGTAATCAGGGTCAATATCTAAAAGTCTTGTAAAATTAGAATTCTCAGCTCCAAAATCATCTATCGCTATTTGAAAACCATTCATCTTTAAAGTGTTTAATTGTTCTAATGTTTTAGAACCTCCTAAACTCGATATATCTTCTAGCATTTCAAGCACGATTCGAGATGGATTTATACCATATTTATTCACTTGTTTAAGTAAAAAATCTTCTAAATATTCAAGGTTTAAATCTTCACTTGTGATATTTATGGAAAATTCATAGTCAGTATCTGAAAACTTTTTAAAACTTTGAACTATCATAGCTTTTGTAATATACGAGGTGCTTCCAGTTAATTCTGCAGCTTTCATAAAACGAATCGGTGATACATCCTCATTATCATCACGAATACGAGCTAAACACTCGTATTTTTCTATCTTACCTGTTTTATTATTACTAATAGGCTGAAAAAAAGCAACTATCTCTTCATGATCAACTGCTTCTTTGATTTTTTGCATCCAGTATAAATCTTGTTGTTGCTTATAAACAAAAGGTGAAGATGGATTAAAAATTTGAAAGTTGTTTCGTGTTAAACCTCTAGCTTCTTTCATCGCCCATTCCGCTTGAGTAATGTTAATTAATCCACGAGCTTGTGAAACCCCTATCGTGAAAGAAATTTTGATATGTATGTCATCATCAACAGTAAATTCTGTTTGAGTAAAAAACGAAAGTATGGACTCACATATTTTTGTTATATCATCTTCACTTAAATCACTTTCATCAAGAAGTACAAAACGGTCTGAACAGAACCTATACATTTCTGAGGATGGAAGCTTAAAAATATTTAAATATTTTGTGATTTCCACTAAAACATAGTCTCCAATGTGATAACCATAGGCATTATTAATACTTGAAAAGTTGTCAATATTAAGTAAAAAATAATTCACTTTACCTGCAGTTGCTAGTTTTGTGATTAAAGCCCTATTATCTGGTAAATTAGTTAGCAAATCACTTGTAGTATTTTTCATCGTTTCCTGCTTAATTTACAACTATAAACCGTTCTGGATTTATAGATTTGTATTTGCTTATGCTTAATCCTACATTTGCATTTATATATGTAGGGTCAGCTATAATGTATTTTCTTGAGCCTTTTTGCACACTATCCCCATTCATTGGAACATACAAGGCTGTTGCCATATGATCTTTATATTTCACACCAATAACTTTAAGATGGAATAATTTTTTGACAAGGTAAGAAAACAAAATCGCTCTGTCTTCGCAATCCGACTTTTCATAGTATAGCGTTTCCTCGGAAAACATTACCTTTTCTCGTCCAAATTGTTTTTCATCTACTTGATATTTAAAAGATTTTTGTACAAAATGCAAAACAAAGTTAAGTGCTACACTCATTTTTTTCCCATCTATGAACTGCTTTAAGTCCATTGCAATGTCATTGTAAGTTTCATTTTCAAGATTTGCATTAAAGTATGTAGCATAATCTGCTTGAGGATAAGTTTTCATAAAATCTATAAGGTTTTGGTTAAACTTAAAAGAGAACTTATAAGTTTCTCCCTCTTCTACAAAAGAGAGTTTTTTTTCTTTTATGTTTTTTGTTAGTAAAGGAAGTTCTTGCATCTCTAAATCAAATGCTTTTGTTGCTTTTGGATAGCTTTTATTATATGTATAAACTCTTTGTTTACTTCCCTTAGCATACTCATCAAGCACATAAAACTTTTTTGCTCCAAAAAGATAGTGAGGAGTATTGTAAATGTTTTTTTGACTATAGTACATCACAACGATATGTTTTTGGGATAAGCCTACTTTTACATCATAACCAAGCTTATTAAAAAGAAACCATGTAAAAAGCTTTGCTTCATCTAGTCTTGTATAATAGTGCTTACTTAACTTTGTTACAAGTAAATAAACTCCCCAATCATTTAAATTAAACCGTTTTTTTGTATCTTTTATCTCTTGAACTAACTGTTCATAATGGCTTTGTGCTAAAAGATTAAAAAACAGTGCTATTCCTTCTTGATTTAAAGGGTAAAACTTTGCACTTTTTATGCTTTGAAGGTTGGAAAATCCAAGAACAGCCCCAAAATACTCCACTTGTATAGCATGTTCTTTTATCTCTTTAGGTTCTATAGTTTTTACACTATTTTTGGGCAACTCTATATGAGCTTGAGGGCCTAAAGACTTTACCTTTTTTTCTACAGCAGGTTCTAAAATTTCTGGTTTTTGTTTTTCATAAAGTGATTGAGGTTGCTCTGATACATACTGTTTCCACTGTTCTTTTAAGTAAGCACTAAACGCAGCATCGTTTTGATCTCTATATGTAAGATATTGTTTAGCCTGTGTTGTTTTAAACTTTTCAAAACTCCCGGCACTAAGAGATATGCTTAAAAGTAAAAGGAGTAGACTAAAATGGCCAAATAGCTTGAACAATTTTTGTTCCCCAGCCTTGTTGTGTTGCACGATCTGTGTCTCCCTCGGTTTTATAAAAAATCTTTGCATCGCTTATGCTTGAAGAACTAATCTTGTTAAATTGGTCTATGTCATAAGGACGGATTACACCACTGAGTTGTATTATCTGCTTTTGATTATCTATAAGAATCTCTCTCTTTCCAGATATAAAATAGTTCCCATTGGCAAGTACTTTTACAATTCTAGCAGAAATTGTTGTTGTAAAACTTGCATCCTTGGTAGCACTCCCTTTTCCTGAGTATGAGCTTGTTGAGTCTGCAGTAAACCCAGCATTGGTAAAACCATTAGCCTTGTTTAAAACATTTTGCACAGAACCGTTTGTTCCTGCTCCGGTAGTAGCTCCTCCTGAAGTAAACAGCCCACCACCTAAAGCTGAACTATCTGTTTCTGCCAATGATTTTGCACCAACATTTGAGCTTTTTGCTGTTTCAGAAATGGTAACTGTTACTATGTCGTTAACATGCATCGCTTTTCTATCTGAAAAAAGAGGATTATCTCCTTGCCCAAAAATACTTCCCGTTGATGCGAAATCTTGTTCTGATTCACGAGCAGGCATCTGTTCAACATATTTTGGTGGTTCAAAATCTATCTCAGGATCTGTTAAGTTTGCAGTACAAGCTGAAAAAAATAGTGAAGCAAATATAGTGATTATTATAGGAAAGAGAGTAACTGTTTTCATTTAATGTCTTTATGTTGGCTATTATTGTACAATAATAGCAATTTTAGTTCCACATACAAGGATATATGACAATGACATTAAGAGAGACGATAAACCAAGATGTAAAAAATGCAATGAAAGCAAAAGAGACAAAAAAACGCGATGCACTGCGTTTACTC
>ERZ890953.463-NODE-463-length-23658-cov-4.566835_pt1 | contig 23658 bp, 15 predicted proteins | sample MGYA00521264_ERZ890953 | MGnify/ENA primary metagenome ERZ890953 (study PRJEB32303, sample SAMEA104408629) | aquatic metagenome | biome: Brackish water; feature: Chemocline; material: water | place: Baltic Sea | collected 2014-10-26T21:54:00 | depth 200 m ...
AATCACCCTTGTCTCTTGCCTCGGCGATTTGTTTCGAAATCCCAGGTCGTTCAACGGTTGTCAGATGATGGAGTTCATCATTCAGTTTTTTTAATCCCTCCGGTGTATAATAGTTGATTTCTGACATGGCATCCAGTTTATCTTGGAATTACAAAAAAGGCAAAAGACCCTTGAACAAGGGTCCTTTTGCGCTATGTAAAGGTAGGTTAAGAAAACCTAAGCTACAATAGTGTTAAAAATTAAGTGTTAAACCTATGTTATGAACACCTCCAAACGGATTGGTTGACCGGTAAGAGTAGTCGATACCAATTCCGGTTTCTTTCTCTTTGTTGAAGGGAACCGAAACGGTAAATCCGGCCGAAAGACCAGTAAATACGGTACCTCTGTCGGCTGCGTTAGTCTCGAAAATATCCTGCTGGTAAGTGTAAGCAGCTCTAAGAGTAAGGTAATACTTGAGTGCATATTCGAGGCCAAGAATAAACTGGTCTCTGGAAAAAGAATTTGAATTGAAGTTTCCGGCCAATGTGATACGGTTCATCTCACCTATCAGGAAATCGTAAGAAGCACCGATTCTCAGAGTGGCTGGCAACTCAAATTTCTCAGACCGTTGTGACACCGTAAAGAGGTCATTATCATTACCATGTCCCGGAATGATCCCACGGAACGAAAGTCCGTCTCCACTAAACCTCATTGGAGCTCCAACATTCTTCAGGGCGACGCCAAATTTGATCTGATCCCGTTCACCTGTTACATATTGAATCCCGGCATCTATCCCAATTCCAAGAGCACTTGCATCGGAGATGGACTCAGAGATAATTTTGATATTGATCCCTCCATAGATGCTGTTAGAGAATGCTTTTGCATAACCGATGTTGATATTCATGTAGGCTGGTTTAAAGGTTCCTACACCACCTTCAGGAGAGTTTGTTGTGGTAATGTCAATCTCACCAAAATTCATCGACATCACGGCAGCAGTCAGGACTCCTTTATTTTGACCCAGTTTCTGGCTCAATCCAAAAGAATAAATGCTTATGCCAGAACCCTGCAGCCAGTTAGTGTACGAAAAGACGATCTCAGTCCCTGTAGTAAATGCAGTACCAGCTATATTGGTAAAAAGGGCTTCAAGTCCATGCGTACAAGAGGTTCCTACACCACCCCAGCCCGAACTCTTTGCCCAGGGATTGATGAGCAACTCTGATGCTCCTGCCTGGCCTGAACGGTCTTTGTTCCCGGCTGTAACCTGGTCAACAGGATACACAATGATAACTACCAGGAAAAAAACCAGTAAAATGCTATATATGTTCTTCATGACGCTATATTTTTGTTGTTGAAACATGTTATAATCATTTACATTACAGTGAGTTCAGGTCAACAGGGCGTAGTATTCCAAACCATTTCAGAGTTCGTTCCCCAAGCCCATCAGCTTTCACATGGATCAGGTAGACTCCTCCAGCAATCGGAATCCCTGCAAAATTCTTGAGATCCCAGTCGACAGACGTTTTAGCTTCGGTATTTATACCTGAGGTAGAGCCTCTTGGCTCCGGAATACCAGATTTATCAACATTAAACTGTCGGATCATGGTTCCGCTCAGGTCATAGATTGTTACTGTACACTTTGTAGGAAGGTTTACAATCTTGATCCTGTTATCAAGCTGGTTTCTTTCATAGTCGTCGTATGCGTAATATGGGTTAGGCACCACATTGATCAGATCAAGATCACTTTCCATTTTAGCCTGGTTGGTTTTAGCTGTTGCAATAGCATCCGTATTGAATGCATACATCGGCCATGCTCTGTTTTGAGCTGTATCAACGATGCTGTCAGGAATAGACTCCGAGTAGTATCGCTGATAAGGTTTAGCCACGCGGATGTAGATTGCTACCGGATTGCTGAGCCACGTTTTGCCTTCCACAGCTAGTGGGATATTAACCCACATAGCCGAAGCATATGCACGTGTCTTATAAATATTGTCCAGTTTCTTCAAATTCAACACACTGAACAGTTTTTGTCCGGCATCATAGGCCGGGAAGTTCAGGTTAATGGTATCCAGAGTCAGATCACTGTGTCCCATAACGTAGACATAGTGTTGACCTCCGAATACAGGGTTGAAACCCTGATCATGCATTCTCGAGGAGGGATTCCAGAGCATGTCGCGACCATTATCCCCGACAAGCCAGGAGTTCTCTCCAAACATGATATTCAATCGTTCACCGGTCTCAAGGTTTAAGGCATAACCCGGGAACCAACCCATCCCATATTCGGAGATGTATTTTGAGTTGTACATGGGGTCACTGCTTACCACGCCAGTATCTCCATCCACATTAACTGATTTTCCTTTTCTCAGGTCGAACAGGCGGGCACGTCCTTCGGCGATAAGCGAATCGGGACACATCTCGATAACAGGAGCACGTGTCCAGAGATTCTTATCCGGTGTGATAATGATATCCACACTGGCAAGGTTTTCCAGTTTATTGAATTTCTTAGAGTTTGAGCTGTAGGCAGGGCCAACTGTAAGTTGCTGAGTATAGGCACATAGTGAGTAAGGTGCCCATGTTCCTCCTGAAACTGTACCAAGCAAAGCATGGTAGGCGGACATCACCTGTATTTGCTGGTAGTTTTTATTCGGATCCCATGCATTACCAGCAGCCATATCCCAGTCCCACGTGGAAGAGTTTCCTCCTCCATTATAGCTTCCGGATCTGATCCAGTTCACATCAATGGGTGGCGGGTTATCCCAGTCGGGTACTCCACCAAGCCACTTATTGGCTGGATCGGCATAAACGGCAGGCGGGGCAGAGATCAGACCATTATCATCTGTATGGATGTCACCAGGTAGGGTATCTCCCGGATTTGGAATCTGAGAAATCTCCAAAGCGATACCCAGATCGAGGAAAAGCTGTTGATATGGATAGATGGTTGTAGTATCTGATTTGTAGGTAATCCCTGTCTTGGTATCTTTCATCTTCCAGTGTCCGAAACGAATATTCGGATTCGTGAAAGTTGGGTTCGTCGGTCCGGGAACCATGGAATCAAATGTCACAATATAATTGCTAGCCACTACATTCAGGGGGTCAACAACTTGCACATTAAGAGGGCCAAAACCAGTCATGTATTTTGCCTGGTAGGCAATTGGATAGTCCGATTCTCCGTAAGTATTGGAAGCGCTTGCCGGAGGTTTAGAAAGAATCTCCTGGATGGTTGCCGGATCAAAAAAGAGGACTTTTCCTCCATTTCCCTGGCCCTGAATTCTGGTTATAGTAGGTCCGTCGCCATAATTTGAATGTGTAACGTCATCCAAAGGAATATGCGGAATGCCGGTGTAGGATTTTAGATTGCTCCGGCCAGAGAGGTAAGGTATTTTCTGCCCGGCCAAACCAGTCGGATCAATTTGGTTGTATTGCGCATATTCGTTGTAAGCGTACGCAATAGCCATGAAATAATACTGCTTATGGTTGATCAGTGTGATGTCCCCGGTAGCAAACTTGTCTTCAGTTAGCTCAAAGGAGTGAGCAATACCGGCATTTGACCCATCCACCATTACCTCTCCGACATTCCCGTTTAAGTTTTGGTCAAAGGACCAGTTAACCAGTTTCGAAATGTTATTCTTGATATCGCACTGGAAAACAAGGCGTGATTTGTTTGGGTCGTTGATCTCGGATGCGCTTACTGTGGCATCTTTCAACTGAAACACCTGGTACCCTTCAAACCGGTAAAGTGAGTCATTCCGCATATTATGCGGCAGTGTATCCGGGTTTGGAATTTTTGGATCGTATTCAATATACCTCTCCTGGTAGTTGTTCCCGGCATCGTTGATTTTACGGTTGGTAATGTATATGATTAACTTTCTGTCCATCTCCTGGATTGTGAGATCAGGAGCATTTGGTCCATTCAGTACCGCGAAACAGTTGTCAAACAAACTCTGACATAAATCATCCACGATACGCAACTTCTCAACTGCATCAAATGGTGTGCCTGAAATAGTTCGTGCCCATGGTATTCCCACTGTGATGTAGTTACAAGCGCCAGGCAGTAGTTTAAAAGGACCTGCCGATTGCATAAAGCGGCGGTCGTCCGGGTTGTTACCAGCAGTTTCTTCAGTCCAGTACTTGTCTCCGATTGGCGGTTGTCCGGAAGTACCCCAGTCGCAGGGATCTGAGTCGCCCGGGAACATAAAGGTACATTCAGGGCCTAGACCACCTGTCCCTTGGTGAGCGTTTCCCCCGTATAACATAGGTGTCCTATCTTTCCATATCCCTCGTAAAAAAAGGTAATATTCAGGAGCATAATCTGGATCAGTCATATAATCGGGCACCCCTGAATTATTATGGTATACAAAAGCACGCATTCCATACCGCTCATTATCCACAATTCCATCGCCGAAGTTAACTCCGTTGATCGCCATTTGGTCCAAAGGAAATTCGCTGGTGATGATGGAACAGTCGCCGGTAAATTTAGGGTTGTCCCGCTGGTCCGGATCCATATAAGGTCCCTGAAAAAAGTCAACTCCTACTGCCGGGGGGTGAGCGCCATAAGCCTCAATCTGACCAGTACCGTCAATAGGAAGTCCGTTGTAACAATATCCCAATCCCCGGCTCACATCACACCCAACGAAGTCGTCGCCGGCATACCCGAGGTCGGGATCCACCCACTGGCTGAAGTATGTACCGTCCAGGGTATAAGTGGAACGGTTGATCACCTCGTAACTATAGAAGGTCATGTCGTTGATCACGTCGTTTGTAGCAAACGAAAAGTATTGCGCCCGTATTTCCATACCAATCGGTTCTCCTTCCGTTTCAGAGTGGTAGTTTCCTTTGTCATTATACACACTCCACAAGGTTTGGTCTCCCTTGATCACCTGGTCAACCAGGATACCCAATGTATCCCCTGCTTCACCGTTCCGCAGTGGTGCTCGTGCAACCCTCTCTCCCGGCTTCAGGTTGTTCGGACAGAGTTTATTCGTTAAATCGTAATATGGATAGTCGCCGTTACCCGGGTCGTATGTACCATCACCATCAACATCGTAAAATGGTGCCAGGTACCAGGCCTGCCCCTTAGCCCTGTCGCCATGAGCCGGCCAATTCAGGATTGAGGGTGAGATTTCGTAGTCGGGATACTCATCTTTGCTATCCCACCAGGCAAGAAATTCCTGTACTTCGGCACGTGTCATGGGATACAGGTTGTCGTATTTGGAACAAACTTCTGCTTCGATAGCTGCTGTCCCATCAATCATAAGAGGGCCGGGCCAGAAGTCGTTTTTCGTATGTGCCGAAGCGGTTGTGGGGCCTTGTCCATAACGATACGCTGCCAGTTTCAGGTTGTTATTGAGATCCGTTCCTCCTATCCAGAGTGAAAAGGAAAACATCGACATCTTCCTCGATCCTTTAGGGATCTCATATTCGGCATTTTCCAGGAACCATCCATTCCCGAAGGAGTAAATAATCGTTCTAACGTTGTTTATGTCAAGGTATTTATAGGCTGAGCCAGGTTCACACCCTGCTGCTGTTTCCTTGATCGTGTAGGTACTCTTTGTGCCTGCTTTAATCTTTTCCTTTGAGAACGCCGAAGGCTGAAGCACGAACAGGCAACAGAGCGAGACGAATAAGAAACGAAGTATATTTTTCATAGTGCTGATATTTTTGAATATACTGATACTACTTTTGTTCACCATATAGCTGATCCTCCCCCAATTAGAAATTGAACATTAAACCTAGCCTGATCTGACGGGGGGAGCTATAGTTATAAGGATTATTGATCCATACGCCATAGAGATCTCTGTATGATTGCGAACTAACCTGCTGGTTGATCTGAGTCTGATATTCCGGTGCCGAGAGATATCCGTCATCATTCGGACTTCCGGTAGCCGGATAGACACCTGTTACATTTTTAGTATTCAACAGGTTGAGGATATCCAGGTATACATTAAGGCTACCACCTTTATTCTTCTTGCCCATGGCAAAGAGAAAATCTTTATCAATTCGCATATTGATTACGAATTGCCATGGCAGACGTGCACCATTGATTGACCCTTGAATTGGTCCCATGGCTCCGTATGGTAGGATCTTGCTCGATTTGGTATAAGGGGTTCCTGATCCACCTGTGACGGTAAAGTTAGCTCCAAAATTTGAGAGGAACTGGACCGGGGGTTTTCCACTCTTCGTACGATTAATAACAGGTCCGTTATAGTCTTTCCCAACACCCCAGCGATAGTCGATGCTGATGTTGAACTGGTGACGACGGTCAAAACTAAGAGGGTTCAGGGTTCTGAGGTTAGGCTGCTCCGACCGTATAATTGCTGATGCTGCGTTGGGGTCAGAACCGGTACCGTCAGCAAACTGAAGTGTATAGTTGAACCTTACCCGTGCATTGTTAGTCCGGCGAAGGTCGTAAGTCACCGTAAGGCCTTTCACAGTTCCGAAGTCGATATTTGTATAGGAGTAGTATGTTCTTGGATAGGCACCTGTTAAGCGGTACTGTTGGATTTCATCCCTCATTTCCCGATAGAAGACTGCCAGTTTCAGAGAAGATGCATTATTGATCTTCTGCTGAAACCCAAGTTCATAGTCAATAGTCTTTGAAGGTTGAAGTGCAGGATTATTCAGTGTTCCGGCTGCAGAAGTACGGATAAAATAGTATGATACGGGATCAATGATATTTCCACCAGTTGGACGTTGAGTCAAAATGTCGTAGTGTGCATAGAAGAGAGCATCGTCAGAAATAGGGAAGGAGAATGAGATCCGGGGCATGAAGTTAGTCTGCGGCTCATAATCCTTGAAAACATCAGCCTGAACAGTGTTGACTGACGGGTCAACCAGAAAAGGCGATATCCCGTTTCCACGGTCGAGAATCCTTGGGTCAGTGATTACAGTACCTTCTGCACTGTACCATTCGCTCTCTAACCGGTAACCTGTAATTTCTGTCGGGCTGTTAACATTATCAACATACACTATATAGTCGCTTCCGATGTTTGAAGGGTGGTTGATGAGCTGGCCATTCAGTTCACCAACTTCGCCTGCTGTTTTTGCAGCCTGGAACAGATATGAGTCCTTTAAAACCGGTTGATTGGCATCAAACCTGTCAACACGTAAACCTATATTGAAGATCAAATCCTTAAAAGCGAATTTATCCTGGATATACCCTGCAATATAAATAGGTTCATAGGAGCCAATCGGGCGTGTATAATTTCCTTCGGCATCTTTTGCGGTGAAAAAATCTTCCCACGCAGGTTTCGTTGTGAGCTTGTTCCCCAGGTAATCATACCCACGATATCCCACCTTTGCATCCCCGTTGTCAAGCAACTCATCAGCATTGAACATGTCAATTGAGAAGATGCGATCTCCGGCAGAGATTGTATGGAGTTGCTGGTTGGCATCATAGTAGTTAATGGAGTTCGAATTATAATCAAATGAATTGATGTCGATAAAATCCACCCCGTCAACCGGCAATCCCAATTTCTTGCGAAGATTCACATCGAAGTTCCGCTGGAGCTGGGAAACATACTGGCGGAAATAGTAGATAGAGTCCATAAACACACCATCCTGATATACCAGTTGCGGATTTGCGAGATTCAATTCGGCTAATTGTGCGTTGGTCAAACCGTTCATCAGGGTCCATAATCCGGAGGCGTTGTACCCATAACTAGAAGAACTTCGTTGCTGATACTGCAATCCCAGCTGAATTTCATGATTCCCAAAGTCGGCGGCAAACGAAGCATTAATGGATAGCTGGTCTGTGGTTCCAATGTTAAATCCGTTTGTTCTGTTAGCCGGGTTCTGCCACAAGCTGTAAATTGCATCTGGTTCCATCCCGTTTATCAACCCTCTTCCGGAGATGATTTGGTTGATGTTTTCGTAATGATCGACGGGATTATCCTCGAAGAGTTTATAATATTGAGAGGTCCAGGCAGCAGCCTCAGGATTGATATCAAAAGGAGTATATAATACAATGGTATCCCGGAATCCGTTTTGGAGATAGGCATTTTTACCGGAAACCGAGTCGTATTCCTGAAATTCTGTATAAGCACGTTCGGAATATGTTTCAAATTTACCGATGTATCCATAGCTGAAGATGTCTTCTTTATGTTCAGCATCCTCTGTCTTGGCATATGTCCGTGTATAGTCGGCACCAAGTGAATAATAGATGTTATCGACGAAAGAGTTCTCTTTTTCCTGGTTGCGGAAGCGCTGGGTAAACCTTCCGTTTACACGCCATGTATATCCCTGTGAGTGGCTGTTGTTGGCAAAATTCAGCAGCGATCCTCCATAGCTGAAGTTGTTCCGGTCATACTTCTGGAACGTCCCCCCGAATGACATGTTGATGGTAGGTGAGATCCGGAAGTCCAGTTTGCCTGATACCAGAATTTCATACCGGGAGGTATTCATGGTGGCCCTTGTCTTCTCCAAATCATTTATAGTGAGAAAATCGGCATTGTAGAAAACACCCTCTCCAGTTGTGTTCAGCCTGAGTGGATTTGTCTCCAGGAAGCTGATCACATCATCTTTCCCTTTATACATCCCTGTGGTGCTTGGAGCTCCATCTTTCCGGTAGGTAAAATCACCGGCGATGAAATATCCCATGATTGGAGTTTTTGTTTTGTTGACTGTATCCTTTTTGGAGAACAGTGGACCAGTTAGGTTCAGTCCTAACCGGTTGTATCCGAATGGATCCAGGAACTGTGAGGTTTGCAGGTCAATCCCGGCGGATATATCGCGGGAAGGCCCCCTGGTGGTTACGCTGATGATACCCCCGGCTGCGTCACCGTAGGCAGCCGGTGTACCACCCAGAATCACCTCCACCTGCTCGATGGCATTTTGTGGGATGGCGGCACTACCCACTACACGCATACCGTCGATGTAATAGACCTCTGAGTCAGTCCGGGCTCCCCGGATCGAGGAGATACCTCCACTGGCATTGGTGGTTACACCACCTACTGTGGTGGCAACAGCCGAAGCGGATTTGTTAGCCATCTTGGAGATCTCTTCCTGGGTGACCGTACCCCCGGAAACTGTTTGGTCTTTAGAAATCAGGGGGACTTTGTAATCTACGATCTCTACCTCGGAAAGAGTGGTGGTAGCTGTCTCAAGTTCCAGGTCCTGAAAGGTAATCTTGTCCACAAAGATGATGATCCCTTGCATGATAAAGTCCCTGTAACCAACATAGGTTGCTTTTAGGTCTGCTTTACCGGCCGGGACAGGCTTAATCTGGTAATTTCCATCGAAATCCGATGTTGAACCACCAATCTGCACCCCACCCACTTCAACCACAACGTTGGCAAAAGGAATTGGCTCCTTTGTCGCCCTGTCAACGATTTTCCCTTTGAGGGAACCTGATCCGGATTGTGAAAATACCAACACACTTGATGTCAGTACAAATCCAATAGCTAATAGTAAATTTCTTAACATACCATATAATTTTATGTTAGAACACTGTGCTTAAAAAGTGGGGTAAAGATAATAATATTTTTATCTAAAGTACAAAATTATTTACTGATAGCAAGGAAATCAAGACCCAATCCAAATAACTGGGAGGTATAATATACAAGCGATAAAAAATGTCTGTCGAACAGGCTCTTTTTATGGACGAAAAAAAGAGGGTAATTTCGCTTTGCCGAGTCACTACCTGCTTCGTTGAACTCGCAGTTCAAATTCCTCGCAATGAAATATTTCGTTACTTCACTACCTCACTACCTCACTACCTCACTACTTTATTCTAAGGGGAGTGACCTGTTTGGACTTCCGTCGTGATTTTTTCATCATGGATTGAGTCTGTTTCGACTGGCTTTTATGATGTTTTTTCAGGTCCATTTGGTATGCTTTCCTCGCTTGTTTCTCCTTGTGTTTGCGTTCACGGTCAATCTTTTTCTGCCGGACAGCTGACTCGGGAAAACATGATGTGAAACTCAGGGAACAGATAAGGGAAAGGCTAAATATAGAAAGGAAGAGGAGTCGCTTCATAAGAAAAAATTTCCAGGCACCAATGTACAATTAATCCCGAACATACTCGTTATAGTAACGCTGCTAATTTTGAAAAATTTCACTCATGATCATTCGTTTTACCTTGTCGGTCCTGATGCTCTGTCTGGTTCTCTCATCATGCAAGAAAGAGAATCCACAGCCAGTCATTCCGGAGGTATACGTGAATTTCTCCATCAATCCCAACTCCACTGAATTCCTGGAGATAAATGCTCCGGGAAGCTGGGTGACAGTGACCGGGGGATACAGGGGTATCCTGATCTACAGACAGTCAATGAATGAGTTCTTAGCATACGAACGAACCTGTCCCTGGGACCCATGGGAGGAGGGTGCTCGCATTGAAGTGGAAGAATCGGTGTTTACAGCTGTTTGTCCGGTATGCGACTCCCAATATCTCGTCCTGGACGGATCCCCGTTTGAAGGACCCTCCACGTACCTTCTGAAACAATATCACACTACGTATGACGGCAGTCTTCTCTATGTATATAATTGAGAACTGGAGAACAAGTGAACTGGCGAATTGGTGAACTGGTGAACTGGTGAGTTTGTGAGTTTGTGAACTGCCAACTGCCAACTTGTTTAGTAGCGGTAGTGCTCCGGCTTATAGGGGCCGCCAACGGGTATACCCAGATATTCAGACTGTTCCGGAGTAAGCAAGGTAAGTTTAACCCCTAGCTGTTCGAGATGCAGACGGGCAACCTCTTCATCTAGTTTCTTGGAAAGCCGGTAAACATCCACCTCATAATTTTGTTGCCAAAGATCTAATTGAGCAAGTGTTTGGTTGGAGAAAGAGTTGCTCATTACAAATGACGGGTGTCCTGTAGCACAGCCCAGGTTAACAAGCCGTCCTTCCGCTAGCAGGTAAATTGATTTGCCATCAGGGAAGATAAACTTATCGACTTGAGGTTTGATGTTGACCTTTTTAATTCCCGGCCAATCTATGAGTTGCTCCACCTGGATCTCATTGTCAAAATGGCCGATGTTACAGACGATGGCTTCGTCTTTCATCTTTGACATATGAACAGCTGTAAGAACATCCTTGTTCCCGGTCGTGGTCACCCAGATATTCCCCTCTGCCAATGCATCTTCTACAGTGGTCACTTCAAAGCCCTCCATGGCGGCCTGCAGCGCACAGATCGGGTCAATTTCAGTTACCAGAACACGGGCGCCATATGATTTCATGGATGTGGCACAACCTTTCCCAACATCACCATATCCAAGCACCACGACTATCTTTCCGGCGATCATAACATCTGTGGCCCGCTTGATGCCATCGGCCAGAGATTCACGGCATCCGTAAAGGTTATCAAATTTTGATTTTGTAACTGAGTCGTTCACGTTGATCGCCGGAACAAGCAAAGAACCGTTCTCCTTCATCTGGTAAAGACGGTGAACTCCTGTAGTGGTCTCTTCCGATACGCCTTTCCACTCTTTGACAGTCCGTTCCCATCGTGTGCTATCCTCAATATAAACCTCTCTCAGCTGTTTCATCATCGACCGTTCGTCAGCTGTAGGAAGTTCATTTTTCAGTAATTCCGGATTCTTTTCAATCCCGAAGCCTTTATGGATCATTAATGTTGCATCCCCGCCATCATCAACAATCAGGTTGGGGCCAAGCCCACCTTCGAACGTCAGGGCCTGAAGTGTACACCACCAATATTCATCAAGAGTCTCCCCTTTCCAGGCAAAAACAGGAATCCCTTTTGCAGCTATTGCAGCAGCGGCATGGTCCTGTGTAGAAAATATATTGCAACTGGCCCAGCGGACTTCAGCTCCAAGCTCAATCAGTGTTTCAATCAGCACAGCCGTTTGGATTGTCATGTGCAGTGACCCTGTCAGCCTTGCCCCTTTCAATGGTTTTTCAGCAGAATATTTCTTTCGGATCGACATCAGGCCGGGCATCTCTTTTTCTGCAATTTCAATCTCCTTACGTCCCCAGTCAGCGAGGGACAGGTCAGCTACTTTGAATTTTAATTCCTTGTCCACGATAATATTTCCCATTAAATAGTGTTTTTCAAAATGATCGGCAAAGTTATTTAAAAGGAGGGAAACGCCCAAATGAAATTTGTATTTTTGGAAGCCAATTGAATTCTCAAACAACTTGTATGCCTCTTGTTTACACCAGAACGATCGTCCCGGGAAGCATGCTCGGAATATGGCATGTGACCGAAGATGCCGAATCAATCTTTGGACAGCTTGAACTGAATCCTGAGGACGAGAAGATATATTTATCCATACACAACCAGAACAGGAAACTGCAGTGGCTTGGTTGCCGGATGGTGTTATCCCACTTGCTCCAAACCCCAAAAATCGGAATCCGGTATACAGATTATGGGAAACCTCAATTGGTCTCAGATGAGGCCACTATCTCATTTTCCCACTCAGGTTCCTATGCTGCAGCCATTTGCTCCACCACCTCCAGTGTTGGGATTGATCTTGAGCAAGTCAGGGAGAGAATAAGCCGTGTAAAGGATCGATTCCTCTCTGTTCAGGAGTTGAAGTTGGTCTCAAAAGCCGATCGTCTGGAAATACTGACCCTCTTCTGGGCGGTGAAAGAGACCCTCTATAAAATCAACGGGAAGCCCGATATAGATATACAGCATGATATATCTATTGAATCGTTTGACTACCTTTGTGCCGTTAACGGTGAGCTGATAGCCAGGATGAAAAGCCCTGACACAGCAAACAGGATACCGGTATCATATCACCGGCTGGATGATTTCATTTTAGCCTGGGCAATGGTCCCTGGGAAAAAGTAACAGATGGCAGCGAAACCTGGGAAATATCTTGCAAAACGAGTCCTGATCCTTGACGGAGCTATGGGAACCATGATCCAGCGGTACGATCTGGGAGAAGAGGAATACCGGGGTGAACGGTTCCGGGATTTCCAGACAAGCCTAAAGGGAAACAACGACCTGCTGGTTCTTACACAACCTAAGCTCATTCAGGATATCCATGAAAAGTTCCTGGAGGCTGGTGCCGATATCATCGAAACTGATACCTTCAATGCCAACCGAATCTCGATGGCCGACTACCAGATGGAAGATCTGGTTTATGAAATCAACTTTGAGGCTGCCCGGATCGCCAGGGAAACAGCCGACCGCTATTCCCGGTTTACCCCGGATAAGCCTCGCTGGGTAGCCGGTTCTATCGGACCAACAAACAAAACCGCTTCCCTTTCTCCCGATGTTCAGGACCCGGCTTTTCGCGCAGTAACCTTCGATGATCTCTACCAGGCTTACCGAGAGCAGGCAATGGGGTTGATCGACGGGAAAGTTGACATGTTGGTAGTAGAGACCATTTTTGATACTCTTAATGCCAAAGCAGCACTGGTTGCCATCACCGATATTTTTGAAGAGCGGAATATCAACCTGCCAATAGTTGCTTCAGTGACTGTTACCGATCTGAGCGGAAGGACTCTATCCGGCCAGACCCTCGAAGCGTTTCTCTATTCCATATATCATTTCGATCTCTTCGCACTTGGATTGAACTGCTCCCTTGGTGCCCGTGACCTCCGGCCCTACCTTGAGGAGTTCTCACGAATTGCCCCTTTCCCTTTGATGGTTTATCCAAACGCCGGGTTGCCTAATCAGTTCGGGAACTACGATGAGACCCCTGAAACAATGGCCGGATATATGAAGGATTTCCTGGAAGAGGGCTTTGTCAATATCGTCGGAGGATGTTGCGGCACGACACCCGAACACATTCAAAAACTGGTGGATCTGGCAGCTGGATACAAACCAAGGGTAGTTCCGAAGAGGAAACATGAGTTACGGCTGAGTGGATTGGAGCCATTGCTGGTTTTTAAAGGGAGCAACTTCATCAATATCGGAGAGCGTACCAATGTAAGTGGTTCAAAAAAGTTCGCACGCCTGATCATAGAAGAGAGATATGAAGAGGCTCTTTCTGTAGCGCGGCAACAGGTTGAGAACGGAGCCCAGATCATCGACATCAGCATGGATGAGGCGATGCTTGATGCTGAAAAAGCGATGACCACCTTCCTCCACATGCTGGCATCAGATCCGGAGATCTCAAAGGTACCCGTAATGGTCGACTCTTCCAGATGGCAGGTGATCGCAGCAGCCCTGACCTGTATCCAGGGGAAGCCGGTTGTCAACTCCATCAGCCTGAAAGAGGGACCTGATGAGTTCCGGGAGCATGCCCGTTTTTTGAAAAAGATGGGAGCTGCAGTGGTCGTGATGGCATTTGATGAGAATGGACAGGCTGCCAACTTCGAACGCCGGATAGAGATCGCCCGCAGAGCTTACGATATCCTTACTGCTGAAGTTGGCATCCTTCCCGAAGATATCATCTTTGATCCCAATATCCTGACCGTTGCTACGGGGATTGATGAGCATAACCCATATGCCATTGATTTCATCCGCGCTGTGAAATGGATCAAGGAGAACCTCCCTTATGCCCGTGTCAGCGGAGGCATCAGCAACCTCTCTTTTTCTTTTCGGGGAAACGATCTCATCCGGGAAGCGATGCATTCAGCTTTTCTGTATCATGCAGTCAAAGCCGGATTGGATATGGGAATTGTCAATGCAGGGAACCTTCAGGTTTACGATGAAATTCCGAAGGATTTGCTGAAGCTGGTTGAGGATGTGATTCTGAACCGTAGAAAAGATTCAACCGAACGACTGATTGCTTACGCAGATTCGCATCAAAACGGGGAAAAGAGAGAGATCCTGGAGCAGGAGTGGCGGACATTTTCTCTTGAAAAGCGCCTGGCTCATGCATTGATCAAAGGAATTACCGAATACATTGATCAGGATATTGATGAAGCTCTCGTACATTATAATCAAGCTATCCAAATAATCGAAGGACCCTTGATGGAAGGAATGAACCATGTGGGTGATCTTTTTGGCGCCGGAAAGATGTTTTTACCCCAGGTAGTGAAAAGCGCCCGGGTAATGAAAAAGGCTGTAGCCAGGCTGATGCCTGTGCTGGAAGCTGAAAAAGCCCAGGACAAGATGGCTGCCCGCAGTGCAGGAAAGATCCTGATGGCTACGGTCAAAGGTGATGTACACGACATTGGCAAGAGTATCGTTGGCGTGGTGCTTGGATGCAACAATATTGAGGTCCATGACCTCGGTGTGATGGTTCCGGCTGAAAAGATCATCCAGGAAGCCATCGCAAGGAACGTAGATGTGGTAGGACTCTCCGGCCTGATTACCCCTTCGCTGGAGGAGATGGTACATGTAGCCCGGGAGATGCAACGTACAGGGCTGAAAGTTCCGCTCCTGATAGGAGGAGCCACAACATCAGAGATCCATACCGCAGTGAAGATTGAACCTCACATCAAATCACCCGTGATCCATGTTAAAGATGCCTCCAAAGCAGTTGGGGTCATGCGTAACTTACTCTCTGTTGAAGATCGGGAGGCCTATTCCGACTCCATCCGGCAACGTTACCAGGAGCTGCGTGATCAGCATGACCGGAAACAAAAACGGGTCCATGTTACCCTCTCCGAAGCCCGTAAGAACCGGATGAAAGTTGACTGGGACAATTATTTTATTTCTAAACCCCAGATGACCGGTAATATGGTTTTCTACGATTTTCCTTTGCATGAGATCCGCGACTACATCGATTGGACCTTCTTCTTTCATGCATGGAAACTCAACGGGAAATATCCTGCCATCCTGGAGGATCCGGTAAAAGGAGAGGAGGCACGAAAACTGTTTGACGATGCTCTGGCCATGCTGGAGAATATTATCCATAAAAAGATGTTGCTGGCTAAGGGGATCTTCGGGATCTATCCCTGTAACTCTGTGGGGGATGATGTGGAGATTTACACAGATGACTCCCGTAACGAGCTGGTTACCACCCTGCACTTTCTCAGGAATCAGGAGCTGAAGGAGGGCGGAAAACCTAACCTCTGCCTGGCCGATTTCGTGGCTCCCAAAGAGTCGGGACAAGTCGATTATCTGGGTGCGTTTGTCGTTACCGCCGGGCTGGGTGTGAAAGAGTGGGTGCAGCAGTTTGAGCAAGAGCTGGATGATTACCAGGCTATTCTCATCAAGGTTCTGGCCGACCGTTTGGCCGAGGCGTTTGCCGAGAGGCTCCATCACAAGGTAAGAACAGAGTTCTGGGGATATGCGAAAGAGGAAGATCTGGATATGCAGGTGATGCTTCGTGAAGGGTACCAGGGTATCCGACCGGCACCTGGTTATCCCGCCTGTCCCGATCATTCCGAAAAAGAGCTTCTTTTTAACTTGCTCGGAGTAGATAAAAATATTGATGTAAGGATGACCGAAAATTTTGCCATGTATCCTGCTGCCACCGTTTGCGGGTACTATTTCGTTCATCCTGAAAGCCGCTATTTTAACCTGGGGAAGATCAATAAAGACCAGGTATCAGATTATTCCAGGAGAAAGAAAAGCACTCCCGACCGTATTGAGAAATTGTTAAATACTGTTTTGAACTATTCTGTATGAGAGTCATTGACCAGATAAAAAATTCAAATAAAACCCTCTTCTCATTTGAGTTGTTGCCGCCACTTAAAGGACACAACATCGAACTAATCTACAAGGCAATCGACCCGCTCATCGAGTTCATGCCTTCGTTCATCAACGTGACATACCACCAGGAAGAGGTCATATATAAAAAACATTCCAGTGGACTTCTGGAGAAGAAGACCATCAGGAAACGTCCCGGCACAGTTGCAATTTCAGCTGCTATCAAATACAGATACCCGGCTGTAGAGGTAGTCCCCCATCTTATTTGCGGAGGCTTCTCAAAAGAGGATACCGAATATGCCCTGATCGATTTCCACTACCTTGGAATCAACAACCTTCTGGCTCTACGGGGAGATCCTCCCAAAGGGATCCGTAATTTCATTCCCGAACCCGACGGGCACCCATATGCTTCGGGGCTGGTGAAACAGATCACCAACATGAACAAAGGCAAGTATCTTGATGAAGGTCTAAGGAATACAACAGCAACTGATTTTTGTGTAGGGATCGCCGGGTATCCCGAGAAACATCTGGAATCACCAAATTTTGCTTACGATCTGAAATATCTGAAGGAGAAGATCGAAGCCGGTGCTGAGTACATCATCACCCAGATGTTTTTCGACAACCAGAGTTATTTTAACTTCGTAAAACGATGCCGGGAGGCAGGAATTACAGTTCCAATCATCCCGGGTTTAAAACCGGTGGCTACTATCCAGGATATCACGATCCTCCCACAGGTATTTAATATCGATATTCATGAAGATCTTGTGAAGGAGATCCAGAAGTGTAAATCCAATGATGAAGCCTTCCAGGTTGGGATCGAATGGACTATCAACCAGTCGAAGGAACTGATCTCTTTTGGTATTCCCGTTCTGCACTACTTCACCGTCGGCATCTCCGAAAATATCAGGCAGATCGCTTCTGCAGTCATTTAATCCAACCCCCTATGCCTCTTTATTCATCCCTGACAAACAGTGTAAATGAAAACAAAAAACGCTTTGCTGTACTGATTGATCCCGATAAATACACCTTTGACCGGCTGAAAAGACTGATCAAGATATCCAATGCATCAGGTGTTGACTATTTTTTCTTCGGAGGAAGCCTGCTTACCCGTGATCAGCAGGACCTTTTTCTAACCCAGATCAAAGAGAGTTGCGATATCCCGGTAATTCTTTTTCCCGGCAACCATTTTCAGATCAATACGAAAGCCGATGGGATACTCTTTCTCTCCCTTATTTCCGGAAGAAACCCGGAGCTTCTCATCGGAAAGCATGTTGTTGCGGCTCCTTACCTGAAAGCCAGCAAACTTGAGGTAATCCCTACCGGATACCTGCTAATTGATGGCGGAAACCGGACCACGGTAGCCTATATGAGTAACACAAATCCCATTCCTTCAGATAAAAGTGAGATCGCTGTTTGTACTGCCCTTGCCGGTGAACTTCTCGGCCTGAAGCTGATTTATATGGATGCCGGCAGTGGGGCCACAAACCCGGTTTCGTTAAGCATGATCAAACAGGTAAAAAAGCACATCTCCATACCGCTGGTGATAGGAGGTGGGATCCGAACTCCCCTTCAGGCTGCAAAAGCCTGTCAATCGGGTGCCGACGTTGTAGTGGTTGGCAATGCCATCGAGGAGGATCTCAAACTAGTTGCCAAACTGTCTGATACAATCCATGGGTAACACCACTAATACAGCATTATGAAAAAATTGACGATCATCATGGCCATGGCCTTCATTTCTATTTGTAGCCATGCCCAAACCAAACTTTTCACTATAGAAGATGCCACCGGGCTGAACCGGAGTCTCCACCCGGAGAGACTGAATCAGCTTCAGTGGTGCGGAGACTCCCCGCGTTTTGCTCATGTAACCGGCAACTACCTGTTATCAGAGCATGTGAATCCGCATAAGCAGGATACTCTTCTTGATCTCAAAACACTCAATGATAAATTGGCCGAACTGGAGGTAAAATCACTGACACGGTTCCCTTCCGTGACCTTCGCCAATCCCACCCGGTTGTGGTTCAACTATGACGGAAGGATCTTTCAGTATAATCTTGATAATCAAACAATTCACATAACCAACTCATTTAATCCCAAAGGCAGAAATGTCGAGATAGAGCCCGGGCAATTTCACGTTGCCTATACCCTTGATCACAACATCCGCGTAGCTATCAATCAAAAAGAGATGCAGTTGACTACTGATGGAGGAGAAGGGCTTGAATACGGCACATCTGTCCACAGAAACGAATTTGGCATCAATAAAGGACTCTTTTGGTCCCCAAAAGGAAATCTACTGGCTTTTTACAGGATGGATGAGTCGATGGTGACTGATTACCCTTTGGTTGATATTGATTCCCGGATCGCTGAAGTCACGCCCACAAAATACCCGATGGCGGGCATGACCAGTCACGAGGTAACCATCGGAGTCTTTAAGCCATCTTCCAGCTCAACCATTTTCCTGAACATCGACGGACCTTCTGATCAATACCTCACAAACATTTCGTGGAGTCCTGATGAAGAGTTTATTTATGTGGCTGTCCTCAACCGGGATCAGAATCATCTCTGGTTGAATCAGTACAAAGTATCTGACGGCTCGTTTGTGAAAACCCTGTTTGAAGAGAGCAGTGAGAGTTATGTAGAGCCGCAGAATGAGCTATTTTTTCTTCCGGATAATTCGGAACAGTTTGTCTGGATGAGCGACCGGGATGGATACAACCACCTATATCTCTATAATACCAACGGAGAGTTGATGAAGCAACTGACCAGCGGAGAGTGGGTGGTAACAGAATTTGCCGGGTTTGACCCGAAAGGCACCAGGGCCTATTTCATGTGTACAAAAAACAACCCGCTGGGGGATTTCCTGTATGCAGTGGATCATAAATCGGGGGAACTGACAGAGATTACTACTGCTCCGGGTAGTCACAGGGTGGTTTTATCAGATGACGCAAAATATATTCTTGATACATATTCCTCTCTTTCCATACCATCGCGTACAGACTTGCTGGATCATCGCGGGAAACCCTTGCGGATTGTTCAGGAGAGTCCGGATCCGCTTAAAGATTACAGCCTGGGAGAGACGATGATCTTTGCTATCCCAAATGCCGACAGTACTTACCTCTACTGCAGGCTGATCAAACCGGTTGGTTTCGACTCCACTAAACAATACCCGGTATTCATCTATGTTTACGGAGGGCCTCATTCCCAGTTGGTGACCGATTCGTGGCTGGGTGGAGGAGGATTTTTTCTGAATTACATGGCGCAACAGGGATATGTGGTTTTTACTCTGGATAACAGAGGCACGGCCAACCGGGGGACCGCTTTTGAACATGCCATATTCCGGAAGCTTGGAACCTTAGAACTTGATGACCAGATGACGGGGGTGAACTACCTGAAATCTCTCTCCTGGATTGATACAACCCGGATCGGCATCAATGGGTGGAGCTACGGAGGCTTCATGGCACTGACTATGACTCTGAACAATCCGGGTCAATTTAAGGTGGTAGTTGCAGGCGGACCAGTGATCGACTGGAAATATTACGAAGTAATGTATGGAGAGCGGTACATGGATACCCCGGAAGCCAATCAGGAGGGTTACGATAGCTCCTGTCTGATAAATTATGTGGATAACATAACAGGTGATATCCTGATTATCCAGGGATACCAGGACAACACCGTGGTTCCGCAAAACTCGTTGAACTTTCTGAAGAAATGCATCGAAGAGGGAAAACAGGTCGATTTCTTCCTTTATCCCAACCATCCGCATAACGTCAGGGGCAAGGATCGGGTCCATTTAAATACAATGATTGTGGACTATTTCAACGAGCGATTAGCGATTAGCGATTAGGGATTAGGGGTAATTTTCCTCAATATTCACGATATTCATGGCATTCACGATATTCACGATATTAGAGTTATTCACGTTATTTCCAACATGAGTCTCCTGGACAATATCAAACGACCCACACTGCTGCTTGATGAGCAAAAATGCCGGCAGAATATCAGGTGGATGGCTGAGAAAGCACGGAAGAGTGATGTAACTTTCCGGCCACATTTTAAATCGCATCAATCGGCAGTCATCGGTGAATGGTTCAGGGAGGAGGGAGTGACAGCTATCACTGTATCCTCTGTTGGGATGGCTCGTTACTTCAGAGATGCCGGATGGAATAATATTACGGTTGCTTTCCCGGTTAACCTGCGGGAACTGGATGAGATCGACGAACTGGCAGGGAAGATCCATCTTAACCTCCTGGTGAATTCACCGGTTGTCATTTCTGATCTTGCCGGTAAACTCCGGACCCCCGTTGGTATATTTATCGAAATTGATGCCGGATACCACCGGTCGGGACTCACCCAGATCAATAGTGATTTAATGCATATAATTATTGATGGTTGTACCCGGAGCAACAAACTTGAATTTCATGGCTTCCTTTCACATTTCGGCGAGAGTTACGATGCCAGAAGTCCTGATGAGATAAAGCAGATCTATTCTCATAATGTAAACGAACTTCAACAGATAAGATGCTCCCTGAAGCCCGGACAACAAGGAATTATCAGTGTTGGCGACACCCCAACATGCAATGTCCTTGAAAGCTTCACCGGGGTGGATGAGATCCGGCCAGGTAATTTTCTTTTTAATGATGTTATGCAGATTGAGATCGGTTCATGCACAACTGATCAGATCGCTATTTGTCTGGCGGCCCCGGTTGTTGACCTCTACCCTTCCCGCAATGAAGTTGTCGTTTATGGGGGTTCCATTCACCTTTCAAAAGAGAGGATCAATAGTGATGGACATGAGATATTCGGTCTTGTAGTAAAACTTACCGAAAATGGCTGGTCGCAGCCTTTGGAGGAATGTATAGTTACACAACTTTCCCAGGAACACGGTGTACTTCGGCTTGATTCGGCCACTATGCAATCCTTGAAGCCAGGGTCATTGATCGGAATCCTGCCGGTTCATGCATGCCTGACTGCCGATTGTATGAAAAGATACCTGACTCTTGACGGAAAACAGGTTTCGATGTTCATCAGAAGTTAAGCCTCTGATAATCATTTGTTAATCTTTTGTTAAATTGACAATTTTTTGTAACCTTTTCGTTTTATTTGCATCTTATTCCCTGAAACACAAAATCTGATTATCATGAAAGTAATAAAATATCTGACCCTTACCCTGATCCTTTTCCTGAGTGCCACGGTTCTCTTCGCTGAAACTGACGGAACCATTCTAAAGGAAACTACTGTAAAAGTTGTCCTGGATGCCAATACGTTGATCCCGCAGATCCTACAAATAGCCTACTTTGATGAGGCAGAAATTGAACATATCACAATCCTGCTGATGGATATGGCCAACAAGTTTTCCCCTGTTATGCCAAAAGAAGCAGATTTTGAAGATGGACCAGAGGAAAGAGATAGTTTCTCCCCGGCAGTGCCCCTGGAGGCACCTTACAGCGAATTTCTTTAACATCCATATATTTCCCCTTTGTGCTTAAAGAGGAACACCGGCCTGGTTGTCAGGCCGGTTTTTTTTATTTCCTGATGCAGCGAACAGAAAACCCTGAAGTTTTATTGTGTGAACTTCTGCTTATTGAGGGATCTCCCCGCGCAAACAGAAAGTCTACAGGGTAGCCATCTTCATCGAGGGTTGAACTCCATAGTCCTCCCCAAACGTTGATCCCCGAAAAAGTGGAGTCTCCCCGACGGGTTCCTCCAAACGAGGTAGCATTTCTTGTCGGATTTCCCGTTACTGAATCCAATCGGTTCCAGAAGATGGTATCCATTTCCATGAACTTCCTGCTGGCAATAGAATCACCACCCAGAGATTCGAACAGGATTCCAAATTCATCGACTGAAGGCACACGCCAGCCCTTAGGACATACCTGTTGAGCTGTATTCCAGTCATACAGATAACCGTAAGTCTCAACGTATTGTAAACTATCATTATATGCCCAGGCACCTGAAGAGGATAGAAATTTAACATTCTCTGCCATCCACATTTTCTTTCCCAGTTTCGCCCAGGAATATATTTGTCCGTCCCGTTTATCTTTGAAGGTTCCAACCTCCTGGCCTGATGAAACTATGCAGGTCATGGAAAAAAAGCATATCAGGACAATACTGGAAATTCCAATGGTTTTGCGGTGGGTGGTTTTCATTAAATATTGTTTTGGATTAATTCAACAATGAATATCCCGCATATTGGATCAGAATACCTGGTCAGGCACCTCTTTCCCCAACAAACTGATCATCCTTATTTTTAAAAAGCACATTAAAGGTTGTGAGGCTTCCGTAGATCCTGGTAATGTATTGTTGTATATCAACTTTTTCCTCGTCGGAAATTGCACTTGCATTGACTCTCTGCTCCAGCACCCGCAACCGGTCCCTGACCATCACAATCTTGTGAAAGAAGGCTTCAATAGGGATCTCTTTTTCTTTTAATGAGGTATCACCGGGAAAAATAACGAGTTTGCCCCCTGTCCATTTCCCCCCTAGTGGGACGGTCTCCTGTATATCGCTGAAACGGTGCAGGACACGAACCAAACTTTTCTCAATCTTTTCGTACGTAGCAAGATCAGAAGGTGTTGCGACCTCTTCAATGATTTCCAGCCCTTCATAGTCGCGTTTTATCAACCGGGTACCACTTTCAATAAATGTGATCTCATATGCATCAGAGCGAATCTGAACGACGACTCCTTTTCCAAACTGTGGATGTTTTATTCGGGAGCCTACTCCCAGTATTGTTTCAGACATAGTTCAAGTTGTTAATAAAAAACAAAAATAAAGAGATTCATCAGATTATTCTAAAAAAAACAAAGAAGCCACTCCATCAGGGGCAGCTTCCATCATAGCGGGGGATATATAAGGGTATTACAAATTGTCGCTAAAATCGGCGCAAAACTGTTGGCTACCAATTCAACTTCGGCATCATTTTCAAAGTTGGCTTGCAATTGAAAAGAAAATGAAGGGTGGGGATTTTGGGCAGATAATAGGGCCCTTTTTGAACTACTTTATGGCTTTCCCCTATTTTTATATCGTAAAATTACCTCTTGTGCCTTCGTTTTATCAGAGATAAATATGATTGTCTTGCCGTTGTCAAGAACTACTGGGAATTTATCTTTGGTGGACCCATTCTCCAGCTTCTCTTTGGAAGTACTTTTATTAAAATTCATAAGATTGCGCCTGTTATCAAATCGATCTCCCTTCATCTCTCGGTGGTTTATTTGCAAGATACTCTTTTTTTCTG